>Ga0316204_10000873_pt1 | contig 95680 bp, 68 predicted proteins | sample 6monrhotite_MG_2_FD_205661 | JGI IMG/M metagenome (GOLD analysis project Ga0316204, IMG submission 205661) | Microbial mat bacterial communities from mineral coupon in-situ incubated in ocean water Damariscotta River, Maine, United States -... | ecosystem: Environmental > Aquatic > Marine >... | reverse complement strand
CGCCCCTTTTTGTCCACAGCGTCGTTGCTTCTCCTTACATAGAATGGCTATGCTGCGTCGTCGCGTCTCGCTGTAAACAAAAATGATCGCACTCTAAACACCTAAATCTCAAACGCTTTGGGTATATTCGCTACCGCCGCTACGCGGTCCCAAACTATTCGTTATTGCTGGATTTAGATTGCGCCGCCGCTTGCATGGAAGATTCCGTATCATCCTGCAACCGGCTTAAGGTATAACCAAGGTGTTTTATCAGGTAAAAACCAAACAACGTCACCGCACTATATGTTAGCACATGGTAATAAACTGACGCAGCAAACGCCATGTCTTCCGAAACACCATAAGGTTTGAGCGTGAGAATAAACGCAAGCTGTATCGCACCAAAGAAACCCGGTGCGGCCGGTAACATCACGGCGAACACCGTTGCCGTGAGCACCAGAATCCCCGCCGTAAGCGGTAAATCCAGCCCCACCGCCTGTAAACTAATATAAATAGCCAGCCCGGCAATTGCCCATTGCACAATGGAATTTAGCACGATCGGCACTAACAACCGGGGGCTTCTTATGGTGGCCAATCCAGTGGCCGATAACGCCATTTGATGAAGCACAGCCTCGCGCCAATGCCGGGGCACAAAAAATAACACGCCACCAACGACCTTTAGAAACACCGGCGTCCACAAAACATAGCTCAGTAATAACAATAATAAAACGATACCGGCAATTTCAATAATAACGTGAACCGATGACACTGCTGGTAACGCAAATCCCCCGAAAATCAACGCAATTTCAAACAACAAAACAATGGCGAGCACATCAAACACGCGCTCCAACACTAACGTACCCAATATTTGAGCACTCCTTAACCCTAATGCCCTGGCACCAAGATACATCCTGATAAAATCCCCCAGATGCGCAGGCAATATATTGTTGCCGAAAAAACCCAGCATCATTGGCGCTACCAGTGTTTTGGTATCCGTGACCTTCATCGGCTTAATAATCAATCGCCAGCGCACGGCTTTTAAAACAAAAAACGCCGTATAACAAAGCAGCAGCGGAATACTCAGCCAATAATTGGCTTTTTTTAATGCGTCCATTATTTGGTCCACATTCGTATCACGCAGCGCCCACCACATCATCAGCACACTCGTGGCAACACCGATCAACAATATGAGTTTTTTATGATTCGACGTCATTCGGATTCATTAGCTACTTTCGTTATTAACTTTCATTATTAACAGCGTAGAGATTAATCATTGGCAAAGGGTGATCAATGCCTGCAATTAATCCACTGACCCTGTTTACGATCAAAACGCGTTACCGGAAAATATTTACTCGGCCTGATTGCGTAACAATGCAAGATATTGCCTGGCAGTGGCATTTTCAGCATCAATTTGCAGCACCCGTTGAAACAACGCCAATGCTTCGGATTGTTGATCGTGCCGCACCATTAATACCCCCAAGTGAATCAGACCTTGAAGATGATCCGGCCTAAGCCGTAGCAAGGCAGCATACTGCGCCATGGCCATTTCCGGTTGATTGGTTTTTTCCAGCAACAAGGCCAGGTTATAGCGGGCAGGCAGGGTGTCCGGGTCCATGGTAATGGCCGCCTGATACTGCTCAAGCGCCTCACCCCTACGCCCTGTCTGCTCCAGCGCAATGCCCAGGTTTACCCGCAACCCCACCGCATTTTCCGCTTCCGGCGCCTTAATCAATGCCATAAACCATTCTATTGCCTGTTGTGGCTGGCCAAGCGCCATAAACGTACTGGCAAGTTGAAACTGTGCATCAAGATAATCGGGGTGTATGGACAGCACTTTTTCATAATAGCCCACCGCCTCCTCTGACCGACCCAACTGCCGCAATGAATTGCCAATGGTGGTATAAGCAATGCGTCTGCGCGGATTAATGGCAATGGCCTGCTTTGCCGCTTCGACGGCCTCGGTGTATCGACCCTGTTGCTCCAGTTCCAATGCCAATAACCCATAGGCTCTATCATTGTTGGGCGTCACTCGCGCCGCATGGGCAAACAAATGCTCGGCGCTGGACCAAACCTTAACCTGAGCAAATGACACAACGGTCAGCATCACCACAACGCCTCCCCAAACCAATGCCGTTGTTGTCGGCCGGGACTTATCGAACAACCCCCACGCCAACATGATAAAAACACCGATTAACGTAATATACGTGTATCGATCCGCCATCGGTTGCACGCCAACCTGCACCAGGCCAATGACCGGTACCAGCGTGCCGAGATACCACAGCCACCCAACCAGGAACCAGGGTTTGTGCTTAACCGTATGAATGGCAAAATAAGTGATTACCAAAAAAGCCAGACCTGATACGGCCAGTTGCGCGCCGGTGACTTTCGCATACGGGTACAAAAAACTCAGATTGTACGGTGCAATGGTTTTCCACAAATATAACCAATAGGCATTGAGCGCATTAAACAACCGAACATCGAGGGGAAAGCGTTCCACCGTCTGAATCGCGTCGCCACTGGCTTGTGCAAAAATAACAATAATACTGCCGGTAATGGAAATCGCAAACAACGGTACTTTTTCCACAAGCAGATATCGCCATGACCGTTTAACCCCCACCCCCGGCAATGCCGCCCAGCCAGGCCGAGTAAACCGATTTAATGGCCAGGCATCCAGCAGCAATAATAAAAACGGCAAGGTCACCACCATCTGCTTCGACATCATTGCCATCGCAAACAACAACAACACCGTGCAATAACGCATTACCTGGGGTTTGTGCACATACCACACGTAAGCCAGGAGTGTTAGCAACAGGAAAAAGGTGCTTAATACATCTTTTCGCTCAGCGATCCAGGCAACCGATTCAACATGCAAGGGGTGAACGCAAAAAAGCATTGCCACCAGCGCACATTTAAAAAATGCACCTGTCAGCCAGAACAATAATAAAAATAGTAAAATACTGTTCAGGCCATGAAATAACACGTTGGTTAGATGATGCCCTGCAGGGTTTAAGCCATACCACTCCACATCCACACTATGGGACAACCAGGTAAGTGGATGCCAGTTTGAGAAGTGAAAGCTTGTAAACGCTTTTTTGATGGCCTGCGGATTGACGCCATCCACCACCAGAGGATTATTATGAATATACTGGCCGTCATCCCAATTCTGGATGAAGCCGTAATGAATGGTTTGCCCATAAATAACGGCTGTCAACAACAACAGCAGGCAACAAACCAACATGATGCGATACCGAGACAGGTAAGGTACTATAATCTGCTGAATGTTACGCATTGCCGGGCAGCTGAAGCAGTTTCTAGTCAGCGGAAGGACGCTGCCCGCCCGGTAAATTGCTGAAGCGGGCACTTTCAATAAAGCCCCACTTGGCCAACCGGAATTCCAGGGTTGTTTTAATGACACCCAAACCATATTTTGAAGATCGCACGAAGCTGATGGATGAAGAGTCATCCATATAGCGTGTCGGACAGGTTATTTCCCCAATCTCGTAACCGGCATAAATAATTTGCAATAGCATTTGATTGTCAAAAATAAAATCATCGTCATTTTCATCCAACGGCAATTGATTCAGCAAATGACTGGAAAATGCCCGATAGCCTGAGTGATATTCCGATAATTTATACGGTAACAAAATATTCTGGAAGCTGGTGAGAATTCGGTTGGCGATATACTTGTAAACCGGCATGCCACCTTTGAGGGCACCTGTGCCCAAAATTCTCGACCCCAGCACACATTCATACACACCGGTTGAAATCAGTGAGGCCATGGCGGTACATAGCTTCGGGGTATATTGATAATCCGGGTGCACCATAATGACAATGTCGGCACCCAGTTCCAGCGCATATTTGTAGCAGGTTTTTTGGTTCGCGCCGTAGCCCTTATTAATATCGTGTCTGATAACATGTTTTATACCAACGTCCCGCGCAACGCTGGCGGTCTCATCACGACTATGGTCATCCACCAGCACTACCTCATCAATGATATCGTGCGGAAGCTCATCATAGGTCTGTTTTAAGGTCTTCGCGGCGTTGTACGCAGGCTTGACCACAACAATTTTTTTTCCATTAAGCATAATTAATAGTTCTTAACATCAGGGTGAATTGTTATTGCTTGGTTATCACTTGGTATCAATAATTTGCTTATCACTGCCACGCTGTGCGGCGTGCGCGTAGCGTTTGCCGCAAGCCATTCCAGCCTTCGCTTACCGTCGCAACCGGGGCTCGACACAAGCCTGGCGTAGCACCGAATCAGTCTTTACTTTGCCGCGTGGCATTAATAATCAGGCAACTGCCCTTACCCATTAGCCCCGTTAGTAAATATTCAACAATGGCAACCGGCGTTATTATCCCGGCCAATATAACCTGCACCATGGCGCTCATGGTCAGGCGGCGCTGCCCCGAGGCTTTTAACACGGCATACAAATCATTTTGCCTGAACAGCCTGGCGCTATTGAGCACGCTCTGTATAAAGCCATAGAGACTCTGGTCAGGACACCAGGTGGATACCTTTTGAACCTTAAACTGTTGCTTGGACAAAAGTGACCCCACTGATTCCAGGTTAAAGTGATAAACATGCCGCGGAACATCCAGATGAAACCATTTATTACCGAACAATTTCGCCTGCACACTGCCATAGTTAGGCACGGCAATCAGCAGCAGTCCGCCTGGCGCGAGTATCGCCTTCACTTTTTCCAGCACGTCACCGGGGTTCACCAGATGCTCCAGCACATGCCAGATGACGACTGCATCAAAACGCTGCGCCTGAAAATCCATCGTCACAAAATCACCATGGCGCATTTCGATGCCAGCAACGGTCTCATCCGACGGAAATTCCGCTCGCTCAACACCCGTACAATTTACACCACGTTTCGCCAACATGCGCAGCAAGGTTCCCCGGCCACAGCCGATATCCAATACCGACAATGCCTTGCCCGCGGCACCCAGGCGTTGATGAAGCTGATGCAGAATTTTATCGGCCATTCGCCCTGCCGACCACTGCACCGCCCATTCCATTGGCGAAAAAAACTTCTGTGTTCCCGTGCCGTAATAATCGATTTTATAATAATTGGCCAAGGCCTCATGACTCAATAGCGGTGATGTTCTGGTCAATCCGCACCCGGCACAGCGCGCCAGGTGAAACCCGCCTTCACCGTCATCAAAGTTTAACGCGTCCGATATCGTTTCAAACTCGTTGCTCCCACAGTGCACACATTGCTGGGATTGGTGATTGCTATTTGCTGATTCTGCCATATTATTCCAACGAGATTTTTTCAACCTAGGTTAAAGCGTTTAAACCGAACATCCCTTGCAGACGACAACATAAAGGCAACCTACCAGGCTATGCGACAAATATACCAGATGACACTTAGGGCTGGGGTGCTGAAGTAATTGCCGGCGTAGCCACCAGTTTTGTGCCCAGAAAATCAACCGCTGCATCCGCAAAATGCCGGTTTTCCAATGGGCCTATGGTTATACAGGATTGCGGACCATTACTGCAGTTAATTTTCAGATAGGGCAAAAATGAACGCTGCAACAATTGCTCCATTGACTGAAACGACCCAGCGCCGGAAAACGCTCGCAAACGCACGAACCAGTGTTGCTTTAAGTCCGGCGAATCGTGCAAGCCAACAAGCGGCACCGGTATACCACTGTATTGCGAAGCGATGCGGTTCAATCGCTGCCATGCCTGCGGCGCCATTGTTTTTTGCGGCGCTATGGCAACCACGCCAGCCACCAGGGCGGTAAAATTTTCACTTTCGTTATTGCCGTTGGCATAATTTGAACGATGAGCTTCAACATAAACCATGCCCCGTCGCTTGCCCACCTTAAAAGTTTGGTTGATGATTCGCACCACCGTGCCGCGTGCCACTTCGCTAAACAGTTCATCAATATCTTCCGGGTACATGCGCAGGCAACCCCGGCTTACCCTGCGCCCAATGCTATAGGGCTTGTTCGTGCCGTGAATTAAATAACCCGGCTCATCCAACATTAAGGCCTGTTCACCCAACGGGTTTTCATCATCGCCACCGGGAACGATGCGACGATCACCATAACGGGACAAGCCCTGCTCAGCAATAACAGAGGCTGGCACCGTCCACGAGGGTTTATCTATTTTATCGGTGATGCGAAACACCCCCATCGGCGTGCGCAGGTTATCCTGACCAATGGCTAACGGATAGGTTTTGACAACGGCAGGTCGATTTTTTTTTACCGGCGGAAAATAATACAAGCGCATCTCGGCGAGATTAACAACAATCCCTTCCCAGGGCTTGGGTGGGAGAATAAACACACTGGGGATCACCACGGTGCCGTTTTTGCCGGACAATCCCGTGCTAACCGCTTTCGAGTTAGGCATCCATGCGTCTATGCCGGGATTAGCCATATGAATTTCGTTAAACCCCACATTGTTGCGCCGCGCCACATCGGGTAAGGTGTCGGAGGCCCTCACCTGGGCCAGCTGCAAATGCCCCACCACCGTATCGCCGTTTTGCGGTAACACAAATCGGGCCGCCATAACACCTTGAGTGCAAAAAACCCAATAAAACCCGATTAATACCACCTGCACCGTCATTCGCATGGGCATAGTTTGCCTGCTACCGTGCCGTAATGTCCACTGCAATTATTGACGCGCATCAATACGCGCACTTAGCATCAATGGCATGTTAAAGTTGGTGCTTTGTTGTGGCAGAACACGGCAGTGGCGGAACACGACTGTGGTGTACCGCGGTGAGGCACAACAACGGAATGCCAAACCCAAGGCATGCCAACCCAAAACACACAAAGACATGCAAAACATTCAATTCACGCGGGTCGATTGCTAATGACAAGCTTAGAAACCAACACGTTCGATGCCAACATTTTTGTCGAAAAAATAACGCACATGCTAAGCCAGTTACATGGCGTAGGCGTGCCGCAAATCACACTGATCGAAACCCATATATCCTGGGTATTTTTAACGGGCCAACTGGTTTACAAAATCAAAAAACCTGTCAACCTGGGGTTTGTTGATTTTTCCACCCTTGACCGGCGGCATCAGTTTTGCCGTGAAGAACTTCGCCTAAACAAACGCCTGGCCCCCGACTTATACCGTGATGTGGTCGCCATTACCGATGACCAGGGAAAGCTTTACATTAATGGCAATGGCGCAATCATTGACTACGCCGTGCGGTTGCAGCAATTCGACCCCGGCATGCAGTTTGACCAGTTACTTGAAAATAACCAGCTAACGCCCGAGCACATTGAAGCAGTCGCAACAATACTCGCCAACTTCCATCATAAGATAGCAACGGCATCATCTACTGCCGCTCCACTGCAACACGAAACACCTGACCCCCATGGCAACCCCGACACATTGCACCACGCCACCGAGGACAACTACCAGCACTGCCGGGCACTGCTTACCGACCCCGTCGATATCGAAAACATAAATCGTTTGAGCCACTGGAGCAATGCGGAATTTCGACGTATTCAGGCATTTTTGTCAACCCGACAAAAAACCGGGTTCATACGGGAATGTCATGGCGACGTGCATTTAGGCAATATTGCGCTGTATCAACACAACGTAACGGTGTTTGACTGCATAGAGTTTAACGCCGACTTTCGCTGGATCGATGTCATCAATGAAGTGTCGTTTCTGGTGATGGATCTGTTATCACGCAAACGACAGGATTATGCCACCCTGGTGCTGAATACCTACCTGGAAATAACCGGCGACTACGAAGGACTAACCAGCCTGCGCTATTATTTGGTTTATCGCGCCATGGTGCGGGCCAAAGTGGAAATAATCCGCGCCAGCCAGAAAAACATCGCTGACGCGCACCCCCCTGTTACGGACAAAACCATCACGCCTTACCACCGATACATCAACCTGGCATTACAACTGTGTGACGCCAAACAACCAATACTCATTATTATGCATGGCTTATCCGGTTCAGGAAAATCAACCGTTGTAAAACAGCTGCAGACAGCCTTATTCCTGGTTCAAATTCGCTCTGACGTAGAACGCAAACGGCTCTTGCGCCCGAACCCTGCCACCCAATCCCCTTCCGAAACCGACAAGGGCATTTATTCCCCGCAAGCATCCGTGCAAACCTATCAACGCCTGCATACCCTGGCGGAACGTATCCTCCAGGCAGGGATCAACGTGGTTGTCGATGCTGCATTTTTACGCAAAGCGGATCGACAACGGTTTCAACACCTGGCACAAACACTCAAGACCCCATTTGTTATCCTACACTGTCATGCCGAACCCAATGTGCTGCGTCAGCGCATCCAGGCCAGATCAACACAGGGTAATTCGGTATCCGATGCAACACTTGAGGTGCTCGACAACCAGCTAAACAACCGCGAGCCGTTTGAAGCCGATGAACACAGCCGTGTCATTTCCGTCGACACCCTGGCACCGGTTCAGGGTGATGCATTGGTCCGCGCAATTCTTGGCACAGCTGACACGCAATAAAAGCAGACAGGGTAACGCCAACTATCATCAATCTCTGACGTCGGGGTATTGCCGCAGAATAACGGCGATATCCCTCTACTGCCATTATCATCGACAGAGATAAGTGATAACACTTGTTACGGTATATCCGGCGAAATAATCACAGCAGACACCCGCCCGACTGTCATTCATCAGTAAGTTCCAGTGAGTATAATAACAAAGCATGACAGCATAAATGCAGTTGCGTCGGCGCGAAGAGCACGAGCCAATACCTTACGGAATCATCAGGGAAAAATAATTGCGCAACTGAGCGTTATAGTGTATTAAGATTACCTACATGCACATAAACAGACATAACATAAACGCATATAAACATAAGTGTATATAAAAAAATCGCGCATAACATACGTACACTCAAATTCTGATACAATGTATAGCCAGGGAAACGCCGGACAATAATTAGGGAATAATTAGGGAATAATTAGAAAATAACCGGGGAATGACAATCAGATTAAAAAGTGCTGTATCAATCAACAAATCAAATTATAATAACGGCCATTGACGCAAGCACCAAGACAAACACTAATACAAGCACTGATGTTTGCAAGTATCCATTCGTCAAATAATTCGTCAAACAAAAACAGAGCAGCGCGATCAACAAACCTGCGAATAACACATAATGGACACTCACAAGCGATTTTCCAACAACCACCCAACAACGTGTGACTAAACATGGGCAAACCGACAAAAACAGAATTAATTTCCGCCTTTGAGCAAGCTGATAGCCTGCAGGAACATGGCATCGATAGAGGCTACCTCGCCAAAGCGTTATATGCACTGAGCACCCAGGCAAATGAAATGGAAAAAGTGCTCAACGCTTGTGAATCCTACTTCCGATCGGGGCAATCGGTGACAGATCACCGCAAAATTATTAGCGGCATCAAGTCATACCACAACTTAAGCAGCACAACCAGTATTACCGAAAGTGAAATGGAATGCGCCCTGAGTGTGGCGGCCCAAATGCGTGAGCAGGATGACGACCCGGATTTTATCGCAAAAGCAATATTAAGCTTTAACTATCTGCACAAACATTTGTACAAAGTGTTCCGTAGCGCCGAGCGCTACTTTCACTCCGGCATGCAATCCAGCACACTGACCGAACTGGAAAACAACATGAGAAGTTACCGCACACTGGAAAGCCGTGCCGCAGGCCATGACGCCCGTAGCGCCAGCATTTATTAACGCAAGCTTCGGCGTTTAATAAAACCAAACTGTATTAGATTCTTACCCTGAGCCGTTATTCGACCGCGTCACCCCCGGATTTCGCTACACGTTACCGGTCAAGGAATCCGGGAAACTCTCGCACCATGGTTTACGCTTCAACGCTGGCTGCATCCGGGCTACTCATCCCAGTGATGTTTACTCGTTATTAAGCATGATGCTTAATCGCCAAGGTGCAAAAACGGTATCAACGAAAAGTAAATCACCAACGAAATAATCACCACATAAAAAACAAACTGCAACGGCTTCTGCTTTAAACGGTCCAGCGCACCCTCAACCTCCCCCGCTTGCTGCAATTCCGCGTACGCCTGCTTCACGCGATGATGCCGCTCCTGCTGATAGGCATCAATCAATTGTTTGGCCTTTTCCAATTGCGATGCATCCTTTAACCAAATCGCCCCCACAGAAATACCCCACTTACCCGGCGGTGTTTCATAATAGTCAATATGATGTTGCGACAACACATCACGAACCTCCGCCGCCTCATCGTCAGGTACATTCTTAAGGTTAAACAATAACACTGCCACTACTTGTCACCGACTTTCATTCTGCCTATTCCTAACTCAAACGCTGCGTAAACAGTCCGTTATCAACCTACAAAAAACGCATTCGCGCTTATACTCTCTGGCCCTGCCATTACAAATCCATTTATCGATAATAACAAGCCCACTAATTCACCAATGCTTGTTTGCCAAATCAATGTGCCAATGTTGTAATAAATTCATTACCCACCAAAGGAAATGGACAAATGGAACTTGACATTAAATTACCCCACCACACACCCGACACCGTAAAACAGAAATACCATCGCTTATCGACAGCCCGTCGGCTGCAACGCCTTGCCCTTTACAGCCTGCTAGCCCTGCTGGCCGCCTGCGATAATAGCATTATTACGCCGCCACCTGAACCCGACCAACCCCCGGAAGCAAATACCATCAAATTCGTGGCACTCGGCGACACCGGCACTGGCAGCGAAAACCAATACGCGGTGGCCAATGCCATTCAACAAACCTGCGAAACACAGGGTTGTGACTTTGCGCTACTGTTGGGTGATAACATCTACGATATCGGCGTTGACGGCATAGATGACCCTCAACTCCAAAGCAAATTCGAAGCCCCTTATCGCAATCTCAATTTTCCGTTTTACGTCGTGCTGGGCAATCATGACTACGGCACCGCCGGGCTGGTCGCGGAAAAGGGACAACACCAGGTAACCTATAGCGACATTTCTGACAAATGGCGCATGCCACATCATTATTATCAATTCACCAGAGCCAATACAGCATTTTTTGCCCTGGACACCAATGCACAGTTTTGGGAAGTTGATGAAAAGCAGGAACAGGTGGTGGCCGACTGGATCAACCAATCCACCGCACCCTGGAAAATCGCTTTCGGCCATCACCCCTATCGATCCAACGGCCCCCATGGCAATGCGGGGAAATACGAGGGCATATCCGGCATTCCCTATATCAGCGGCGACGGCGTCAAGGATTTTGCTGAAAACGTATGGTGCGGAAAAGCCGACCTCTATTTATCCGGGCACGATCACAGCCGCCAATGGCTGGAACCCACCTGCCAGGGCACCCAACTAATCGTCTCCGGTGCCGGCGCCAAAACCACCGACCTTAAAGGTGATAATGCAGTGCTGTTTCAGGCCGACACCCTGGGGTTTGTGCATATAACAATAACCGGCGGGCAATTAAATGCGCAATTCATCAACGTCAATGGCGACGTGGAGTTTACTCATACCGTCAACAAACCCTTGTAAATTCCATCTTGCGACCGCGCAACGATAACCGAGTGAGTCGATGATGTCAGATGCCAGTGACAATGGTTTTAGTGACTGGATAGTAGAGGCAATGCCCTTAAGTGCCAGACAAGGAATCGAAGTCGACAAACAATGCAGGCGATTGCTTATTTCGAGACCACTCCCGTTTAGTAACGCGGCATTTTGCGCATGCAATTGTCTTAACCGATTTACTTAACCTGCTTGACCAAAACAAACAGGATTCAATGCTCCACAAAAACCCCTACAAAGCAGGGTTAATTCCTAACAGGGAGGGTCAAATCCCAACAGGGAGGGGTCAAACCCTAACAGGAAGGGGTCAAAACCCAACAGGGAGGGGTAAAAGCCTAACAGGAAGGGGTCAAAACCCAACAGGGAGGGGTAAAATCCTAACAGGGAGGGGGCAAATCCCAACAGGAAGGGGTCAAATCTCAACAGGGAGGGGTCAAATCCTAACAGGAAGGGGGCAAACCTGAACAGGGAATAGTCAAAACCTAACAGGAAGTGCACACCGCGCAGCCAACAAAGCGTTCCAGCAAACAACACGGCGCATTACGCTGGCGGAATGGGCATGCCGTTGGCATCCAGGAGGAAGTCGTTGTCATTGGTATCCAGGCGCGCCAACAGCGCGGCAATTTGTGCTTCAAAATCCGCCGGTTTTTTTTGCTCGAAAAAGAAAAATGACTGTTTCCCCTGCCAGCTTTCTTTACCGGGCAGTACCTGGGCCAGGCCTTGTTCCATGAACTGTAATACATAGGCCAGCACCGGCACATAGGACGCCCGGCCGTTATACCAAGGGTTGCCGGTGGGCTGCACCCTGAACTTGACCCAGCCTAATTCGCCGTTTTTTCGTACCCCGCGCAGTTGGATGGTTAAATGCGGAAGCTGTTCGTCAATGCGCAGGCGTTCAAAACGCTGCACAAACACCTTGCCCTTGGCCCAGTGATACACCAACTGCCGCTCACGATCAAACACCAGCGGCGCATGACGGGGAAAACGGATGGCCCAGATTAACAGGCCGGGGATGGCGATGAGGTAGACAATTGCCAGGCCGATATCGACTTTTAGGCGTGTGGTGCCGCCGACTTTAGCGGTGTCAAAATAGTAGTAATCCACAAAATTATTAAGAGACATTTCTCCTTGAGCATCAATTTTTGAGTTCAAATATAGTGCATGTGAGTCTGTAGTATTTTCAAAGTAATCATCGCCATTAATTTTTTTCTGTACATCAATGCTATTATTAAAAAAGTCTTCTGTTGCAGCCCATGATCTAGAAAATTGATCCACATTCCACCAAAGGGTTAACCACAACCCTAGTAGCCAGGGCAGGATGAACAAGTTACGAAATGCCGCGGAATTATTGGTGAGTTCACAGCGCGCCTTATCGATGCTCACAATGGGTTTGGGGGGCGTGTCGGCGGCAACCACCTGCTGGCGCAAATAATCCGCCTGGTTGTGCAGGGGCACGGCATAACGCCGGGACAGGAATGTTGCCATTATTGGGAGCCTTAATCCACCCTGCCAATGAGGGATTGCAGATATTCGTAACCGTTCATTCAAGGGTAATGGTGCGCACGGCGTACCCTATGTGACTTAATCGCATCGATAGGGGTAACAGCACAATGAACCGATATGTTTCCTAATCTGGCGGCAGAAAACTCAATCCGTCACCATTCACCCACCCTTGATCAACTTTAAGACAGTCGTTAATTTGAAATTTATATTGTTTGTTCTGACTATCGACATAAAAGTAAAGTTGGCATGCCAACAAACCACTTTTCTTTTCTTGTTGAATTTTATATTCGGCATGAGAAAAAGAGGAATTCTCCCAATCTAGTCCGGCATTATCGGCGTTATTACGGGCTTGGCGAAATTTTTTGTTATTATTTTTGTGTCGAGAGGGTAACGATTCAATCTCGTTTTTTATACTTTGCTCAATATTTTTGATTTCTATTGCCAATTGTTCAGGATCTGACAACTTCAATTGTGCGTTTCTTTTTACTATTCTCCCGATTGAGTGAGCATCTTTTTTTTGAGGTTGTATGCTGTTATATATTTCTACGTTATTTTTGTGTAAGGCCAGATACACTGTTTTCGCCAGTTCTTCCGGAGAGTTGCGTATGGATTGATTTGAACAAGACATGATAGCAACAGGCAGCAAGACGAGAATCAAGATTGTGCTAGCAAGGTTAGGGTTTGGAATTTGTTTTGTTTTTTTGAAATACCACATAAAAATATTTTTCCAGGATAGTTGGCTGTAGCCCGCAGGCTGATGAAATGGCCCCTCCTTCTACAACTCGGCACAGTAATGCGCCAGGGTAATAAAGTAGATAAACGTCGTACATCGCCGGACTAAAACAGAGTATTTTGTGAATTTAATTGTTTACATTCATACACTGTTGCCAGTATCAGTTGGAATGCTTTCGCGTCCTTGAAATGTTTAAACATCATCAGCATTAGTTTATGAAACCCCAAAAATATACTGTCATGCATTCTTACCCCCACAGTGACACTTTTGAGCTCTTCATCTAGAATATCTTCAATTACAAGTAATCGAAACCTCTCGATCCACAAATTTTTTCTAATATAGATGCCCTCTATATCATCCGTGCTGTACTCCTTCTGCATCCAGTGAATGGTTTTGTTGCAAAAATTCAAGGTGGCTGGTTGGATTCGATTTCCCACCATAATAGACAGTACTCCGATGCTAATGAAGGTAAGAAACAGGAAACTAAACATAATGGTGGCAACTAAGTACTGACCATTTGTCAATATGTTTCCTGTGTCAGAGTTGATAATGAACATGAGGAGAAAAGGAATCCCCGAAGATAGTAAAAATAAAAAACCAGCTAAGGCGTACTGAATATATCGAAAAAATGCAGCAGGAATTATTGTAATACAGCCCTGTTTTTTATCCCAAAGCAGTTCACCCTTCCCATCCCGCTTATGTACTTCCACGAGGCGTTCAATCTCCAGTTGCATTTCTTTTGAGATGGTCAGTTCATTTTCTTTCATGTTATTATCAGCTTTTATTTATCGTTACCACGCGCCTGCGTGGGAATGCATATGGTAGGAATGCAAAGTAGGTGAGCGTTTGCATTGGGCCGTTTCATTAGTCTGGCGGAATGGGCATGCCGTTGGCATCCAGGGGAAAGTCATTGTCATTGGTATCCAGGCGTTCCAACAGCGCAGCAATTTGTGCTTCAAAATCCGCCGGCTTTTTTTGCTCGAAAAAGAAAAATGACTGTTTCCCCTGCCAGCTTTCTTTACCGGGCAGTACCTGGGCCAGGCCTTGCTCCATGAATTGCAATACATAGGCCAGTACCGGCACATAGGCTGCCCGGCCATTGAACCAGGGGTTGCCGGTGGGCTGTATTCTGAATTTCACCCAGCCCAGTTCGCCGTTTTTTCGCTCACCACGCAATTGTATGGTTAAATTCTGCAGCTGTTCGTCAATGCGCAGGCGCTCAAAGCGTTGCACAAACACCTTGCCCTTGGCCCAGTGATACACCAGTTGGCGCTCACGATCAAACACCAGCGGTGCATGACGGGGAAAACGGATGGCCCAGATTAACAGGCCGGGGATGGCAATGAGGTAGACAATCGCCAGGCCGATGTCGACTTTTAAACGTGTGGTGCCGCCGACGTCAGCAGTTACAAAATAATGGTAATCTATAAATCGCTCAAGCGTCATCTTGCCTTGAGCGTTTATTCTATTATATCGTTTAATGGAGAGTGCATTGTCTGTAGTTTCAAAGTAGTCATCACCGTAAATACGTTTCATTCGTTCAATAAACTTGACCGCAGCAGCCTCTTCTACCTTCCATGTCTGTGTAAAGTCATCCACATTCCACCATAGCGTTAACCACAACCCTAGTAGCCAGGGCAGGATGAACAGGTTGCGGAATGCCGCGGAATTATTGGTGAGTTCACAGCGCGCCTTATCAATGTTCACAATGGGTTTGGGGGGCGTGTCGGCGGCAACCACCTGCTGGCGTAAATAATCCGCCTGGTTGTACAAGGGCACGGCATAACGCCGGGACAGGAATTTTGCCATTATTGAGTAGCCTCATCCACCGTGCCAATGCGGGGTTGGGTTTTCACGTTACCGTTCATTAACCAGCGGCGCGGCCCAGTGGGGTAATGGTGCGCATGGCGCACACTACAGCACTACGCAACGTTCCAACCTCGGTTTTAAACAACGCGGGCATTACGCTGGTGGAATGGGAATGCCGTTGGCATCCAGGGGAAAGTCATTGTCATTGGTATCCAGGCGTTCCAACAGCGCGGTAATTTGTGCTTCAAAATCCGCCGGCTTTTTTTGCTCGAAAAAGAAAAACGATTGTTTTCCCTGCCAGCTTTCTTTGCCGGGCAGTACCTGGGCCAGACCTTGCTCCATGAATTGCAATACATAGGCCAGTACCGGCACATAGGCTGCCCGGCCATTGAACCAGGGGTTGCCGGTGGGCTGTATTCTGAACTTGGCCCAGCCCAGTTCGCCGTTTTTTCGCTCGCCGCGCAATTGTATCGTTAAGTTCTGCAGCTGTTCGTCAATGCGCAGGCGTTCAAAGCGTTGTACAAACACCTTGCCCTTGGCCCAGTGATACACCAGTTGGCGCTCGCGATCAAACACCAGCGGTGCATGACGGGGAAAACGGATTGCCCAGATTAACAGGCCGGGGATGGCGATGAGGTAGACAATGGCCAGGCCGATGTCGACTTTCAAGCGCATGCTTCCACCCACTTTAGACGTATCAAAATAACGGTACTGCAAATAACGCTGCAAAGACATATCTCCTTGCTCATTGACTTTATTCTGCAAGCTCAATGCATATGGATCAGTGGTATATTCAAAGTAATCATCACCATTTTTCTTTTTCTCAACTGCGATATAGTGATTAGTAAATCTTTCAATCGCACCCCACGATTTAACAAAATCATCCACATTCCACCATAGCGTTAACCACAACCCTAGTAGCCAGGGCAGGATGAACAAGTTGCGGAATGCCGCGGAATTATTGGTGAGTTCACAGTGCGCCTTATCAATGTTCACAATGGGTTTGGGGGGCGTGTCGGCGGCAACCACCTGCTGGCGTAAATAATTCGCCTGGTTGTGCAAGGGCACGGCATACCGCCGGGACAGGAATTTTGCCATTATTGGGTGCCCTCATCCACCATACCAATGAGGGGTTGGGTTTTCACGTTACCGTTCATTAACCAGCGCAGCGGCACGATGGTGCCCGGTTGCGGCTCGTAAAGCCAAATTAATTTGGCCCGGCTTTTAAGGGACAGGCTGACCCGCACCTGGGCGGCGCCCTTCAAGTATTGAATCTGCGCATTTTTCATTTGTGTGGCGAATTGCGCCGTTAAGGGCTTGTCGATGGTCATCTTAATCAGGCCATTGTCGTGAAAACCGCTGGCGGTGTACAGGCCAAAATACACTTCCGACACCCCCGGCTGGAAATTTGGCAGGGTAAAGTTATAGGTGTATTGGCGGGGTAAATCCCGCAGGGTGGCGGCAAAGGGGACCTCTTTAGCCAAGGTTAGTTTGGGCATATTCAACAGGTTCATAAATTCCTGTAATTCTAATTGGTAGCTATCCTGAGTAACTTTATCCTGTTGAATAGATTTTGCCGCGCCTAATCTCGTCAATATATCTGGACGCTCGAGTTTCGTTGACCAAAACGCATACATCTTCCCCTCCCCCCAAAAACAATTTAGCAGCAGATGTTCAAGGCTGCTTCTGCCAAACAAAAATACCGTGACGGCACCGGCGATAATCAACAGCAAACCCACCGCCGCCACGACGATGCCAACCCCGGTATAGGCGGTTGCGGCGCCAGTCCCCATTAACACCGCGCCCATGGCAACCAAGCCTTGAAACAGTAAAATGGCAGAGCCTCCGGCCACCATGAAATGCCCGGTGGCTTCGCCGGTATTGCCGGCTTTTAAGGCATTGACTCCCAACAGGGTGGAGGATATTGCGCCGGCCAAATTCGCCACCACAATCAAGCGCGCGGACACTGAGGCGGAGCCTTTTAATAATTGGCTTAGCAGTTGTGACTGGGCTTTAATCGCCGGCGCCAGAGCGGTAACGACGGTTACCGATGCTTTGGGGAGCAGCTTGTCTGCCACGGCCAACCCCCCGCGCGTTAATACCATGGCGTCCACGGTTAAGGCGGTGAATGCCGCGGTAAAGGTTGCAATGGTCTGTAATTGCCCCCCCTGCTTGAGTGGGTCGGCATCGGTAAATTGGGTTTTATTGGCTAAGTCATATATGGTGCATACATTGAATATGGCCGATAAGCCAGCAAACCCGGTGTCAAAAACTAAGGCGGCTTTGCCCAGCTTGCCCTCGGTATAGGCAAATTCATAACGCTTATATTTGGTTGCCTTAATATCGGCGGTGGATAGTGTATAAAGCTTGGGGAGCTTGGTGTTTTTTATACGTTCTGCCCAGTCAAACAAGCGTTGACCCCGTTTGAGCTTGATCTCCGCCTGGTTAAGAATGGCCTCTATGGCGGCTTTGGCCTGGCGGCTGCTACCGTTGGTTTGGTCGATCATTTTGGCGATGACGCGCGCCAGCTCGTCACTGCTGAGTGTCACCGTATTACCAACATTGAATTTGATGCCATAGATACCAAGGATAGTGGGCACGAGACGGTTGGTCACGTAATCCAGGGCATTAAAGGTGAGGGTGTTAAAGCCGCGCTTGGCGACCTCGGCACTGAAGTTAACCCCCGCTGAGGCAGCCGACATGACCTTGCCGATTAAGGGGGCAAGGTGAGTCAGCGCTTTATCCAGCTGTTTGATGGTGAGTGGCGACCAGTCGATGGTTTTTTGTGGCTGGGTGACCAGCTTTGCCAACACGTCGACAAAAATAATGTGCATGACATTATAGCTAACGGTATTATTCGAAGCGTTGTTGGCGGCTTCATTAAGAATATTTTCCATGGCGATATTGCCGGGCTGCGACGATAATATGCCGTCGAACAGGCCCGTGGTCACCTTACAGAGGGTTTGTATTTCCAATTCAGTGGCGGCATCATCTGCAGATTTGGCGGCGAAAAAATACTTGAAGTAGGTGGACAGCGAGCCGGGTTGCTCCTGCGGACTGCCCTGCATAAACACCTGATATAATTGCGCAAATTGCGCCAGACGGGTGTCAAACTGCTTAAAGCGCGCATCCATTTTATTCCAATAGTCGCCATGCTCCTGCCAGTTTATGGATTTCTCCACTATTTTTTGAATCGAGCCATCTTTAACCTTACGCAAGTCGTTAACCATTCGGCCAATGGTATAGGGGTATATATTTTCGGCGGCTTCTGACTGCTGCCAGAGCGTGAGCCTGGCATGGGCATAGGCAATTTCTTTTTGCCGCCCAACCGGGTCATGCAAGCTCACAATGCGGGCGTTGTTGCTGTAGCGCGAGACCCTTGCCAGTTCTTTTGCGATGTTGTCGGCATTCATGTCGTAGGATTCTGCGGTGGTCAGTAGATCCAGGCCGGCGGTTTTCGGCTCAAGTTTGGCACCGGCCTGAGCGGCCAGAAAACGGTTTTTACGTTGCTTGTAGTCTTCAATGAGTTGGGCAAGGTTTTCTTTGGTGGCTGGCAGGGCATAGGGGTCATTGGCGGCGGTGAGGTTGACGCGCTGCATGGATTTGGCGCGATCTGCGGCGTTGGCGTTGAGGTGATCAATGACGTTCGGACTCCATTGGTGCTCACTATAGGCAATGCTGACTTCGTTGATGCCTTTTCGTACAAACACAAAGGGATATTTGTTACCGGCCCGCCCGGTGTTGTCTTCCTTAATGCCGCCCTGGGCATTCACGCCGTTTTTAAACAGGTGTTTGGAGAAACGCTCGACAATCTCGCCGTAATGTTCGATTTGTTCATAACGAAAGATATGAAAGTAGCCATTGGCTTCGTCGTCTTCTTCGCGGATGTAGACCCAGCCTTCACGCAATAAACGCACCATGTAGCCATTTCCGGCGGGGATGGAACCGGCGTTTAACAACTGGGATAGTGGCGGTGGTGCTGCGGGCTTGCTCAGATCTTTCTCAAAAAAATTCACATACGCGTATCGAACCGGGTAAATGGGGCAGATGCCGGATTTGTTGTTAACAACGACGCTGCCGCCGGTATTTCCCCGTGGTATGTAAACGTTTTTTCTTGGCTCGGTCATGAACTTGCCTCCGTGCTTAATTGGGTTAATGCCGCTGGATCGAGCTGATCATCTACCGTAAGCTTTTGATTTATTTTAAATTCCCGTATGGCCGCCTTGGTTAACTCGCCATTGGTGCCGTCGATTTTGCCACTGTAATGGCCTAGATTGCTGAGGCGCTGCTGTTGACCGGTAATGGTGTCGGCGGGGTCCAGCCCACCCATATGCAGGGTGTATTCAAAGGCCTCGGGTTCGGTGCCAATGGTCAATCTGGCGGTTGTGATGGTGGCGTCGAGTGTGATCTCAATGCAGCCATCGTCGTCGGTGGTGCCATCATAATATTTACCGTTGGCGTACAAAACATAGCGCAGCTTGGCCAGGGGTTTATCGAAATCCATAAACGTGGCTTTAAAGGTGGCTAATGTGCCTTTGCGCCGAAAGCGGTGGCGCACGCCGGTTTCGGCCTCCACCTCGCCAACTTTTTTCGCGGGGATAAAGACTTTGTCACCGGGTACCAGCTGGGTGGCGTCTGGCCGTTGACTAACCAGGGTTTGATTGTTGGCGTGACTTAATAGCGCGTCGGCACTAAAACCGTACCTGGCAGCTAAACTGTAAATGCAATCACCTTGTTTAACGGTGACGTAAAAGCTCTCATTGTTGCTCATTCCGGTTACCTGCTATTAGGGTTGGTCGTTGCGTGAGGTCAATTTACCGTGCGGCAGCACTAACGTCAATGCGGGTATCTTTACGCTTGCTTCGCTACGGTAAAAATCTAAGGCTTGAGCACCAATGGTTAAGTCTCTTTGGTTAAAAACCGATACTCAAAAAACCATCGTTAAAACCATTGTTAAACGCTATTATTAAAAACCCATGGTTAAAAACCCATGATTAAACCCATGGTTAAAAACCTGAACTCATAAAACATTATGCGCCGTTGGCGTTTACGTGATCACGGCCTGGCGGCGTTATGACTCTCCAGGTTTATACTAGCCCTGCATCGCCCATCTTTCGAATTAACCTTACGTTACATGCTGCCACTACCCCCGATGGCCGTTACTGCTGCACTTTACGTATATCTCTCACAGGGTAATCTGTTAATTACTAATTATAGGCGTGGTTTATTCTATTCAGAGCTAAAGCATCAATACAATTAGACGGTGTCCAGATACGCCCGAGGTTCGTTAATGTGGGCATAAAGACGATAACTATCTGACTCAGTACCATAAATTAACAGGGCAACCAAGGCTGGCCCTTGTTAAGCCTGACGTTGCTTAACAAAGCATAAGTGATATTCCCTGGTAATTCGCTAAGTCGCGGCTGACACTGTGCAGAAATCCGCACTAATTCTTCTAAACGTGTGCAGATAGCTGCACACTCTTTACTAGCAATTAGGCTTAGATGCCACGCAAATGTATCGTTTTCTGATTAATGCCAACTATTACCATTAATAATGTGAATTGGTCGATAACACAATCGTCGGATAGAAAGGTATTATTCTGCTGCCACTGATATTGCTGCCGCGAGTCCGCTATCGCAAATGAAACCACCGTGCAGCCCCGGTTTTATTAGATTTTCGGGGGCTTGTTCAATGTCGCCGATGGCCATTAGCCAGAATGAAGGCGGGTTATTTTCACCAATTTTGATGGGACTGAGCCATTAAATTTACAGAAAACCAAAAGATGGCACATTTTAAGCATTTGATGTAGTAAGTTCTGGTCTAACGGCCTTCGTTTCTGCGCACACGAAACGCCTGGAGCCTCAGCAAATATCCCTGGCAATTGCAAGCAGTATTTTAATGCCCCTATCTCAGGGCGCTATACAGAAAGTCGTTGCCCGAAAAAACGTAAACCAATATTATTGTTTTATATCGTTTGGCTATTTTGCCAGTACTAATAAAAAATGTTAACTGCACGAAAAATAAATTGAAACGGGAGCCCAGTAAATGTCTGTCCTTAATGGCAATGTCGAGTTATTCAGCTTTGAGGTAACGGGAGCCCATGTTGCTTTCCGTCTTGTTAGCATGGTCGGTGACGAAACGCTATCACAACCTTATTGGTATGATTTAACCCTCGCCAGTGAAGATGCGGAAGTCGAGTTCTCCGCATTAATAGGTAAACCCGCTGTCATCACCATCTATGGAAAAGATGATATTGAGCGTTATGTGCATGGTGTTGTCGCCCATGTTGAGCAAGATGATCCGAAGGGTCGCTTTACCCTTTATCGATTACTGCTGGTGCCGCAACTCTCACTGCTCGCTTATCGCAAAAACAGCCGCATTTTTCAAAACTTATCTGTCCCCGAGATTATCACCGCTATTTTCAATGATGCCGGCATTCCCAGTGACTTATTCCAGTTTGTGCTTCGCTACAACTACGAACCAATAGAGTATTGCGTGCAATACCGTGAATCCGATCTCAATTTTGTCAGCCGACTGATGGAAGAGGAAGGAATTTTTTACTTTTTCAAACATGAATTTGAAAGCCATGTCATGGTAATGGCTGATGATGTTTCCGTTCATCAAACCATTACTGAACCGGCCATGGTCCCCTTTCATGCTAACGAAGGTGGTCTGGTTTCTGAGCGGGACGTTATCACTAAGTTTAACTACCGTGAAGCCCTTAAGACCGGCAATGTGATGATTCGTGATTTTGATTTTACCCGGCCAATGCTGACCTTGCAGTCCGCTCACGAGGCAGAACAGTTTAGCAATTACGAAGACTACGATTACCCCGGTGAGTTTGTTGATGAAAAGCGCGGCACGCGTTTGTCCAGGGTACGACTGGAAATGCACCAGGTGGCCACGAAAACCGTTAAGGCCGAAAGTAACTGCAAACGCCTAATGCCCGGTTTTCGGTTCAACCTGAAAAATCATTCCCGCAGAACACTGAACACGGAGTTTCTGGTTTCCAAAGTGATTACACGTTGCACCCAACCCCAGGTTTTGGAAGAAGGCGCCGGTGAGGATGGCGGCAGCTATAGTAACGAGTTTCATTGTATTCCGGCTGTAGTGCCTTTCCGCCCCGCGTTGCAAGCCCGAAAGCCACTGGTCCACGGCGTGCAAACCGCGATTGTTGTGGGGCCGGAGGACGAGGAAATCTATACTGATGAACATGGCCGCGTAAAAGTGCAGTTTCACTGGGATCGCGAGGGGCAATATGACGATAAAAGCTCCTGCTGGGTTCGTGTTAATCAAAACTGGGCAGGACAGGGCTTTGGTTCCATTATTATTCCCCGCATTGGTTTTGAGGTGATCGTGGAGTTTGTTGAAGGCAACCCTGATCGCCCGTTAATTATTGGCAGCACCTATCACGGCACCAATTGCCCACCCTATCCACTGCCCGGCGAAAAAACCAAAAGCACATTAAAAACCAATAGCTCCAAGGGGGGCGAAGGTTTCAATGAAATTCGTCTTGAAGATAAAAAAGGCGAGGAACAGATCTTTGTTCATGCGGAAAAAGACACCGATATTCGTGTAAAGAATGACCAGCGTGAGTGGATTGGCAATGACCGGCATTTGATTGTAAAACGCGACAAAGTTCAGCAGGTCGACCGCGACGAACACAACGTTGTTGACCGGGATCAGTCAACAGAAATCACCCGGGATATGTCACTTAAATTAGGCGGCAAACAAATAATAAAAGTTGAAGGCACTCGCTCCGTTAGCGTTACCGGCGATGTGCATGAGTCCTTCAGCAAAAACTACAGCCAGGAAGTCGGCAGTGAACTCTATCTGAAAGGCACAAACGTGGTCATTGAAGGCATGAATGAGCTAACCATTAAAGTCGGTGGTAACTTTGTCAAAATCGATGCCACCGGCGTAACCATTGTTGGCGCCAAAGTTAATGTTAACAGCGGTGGTAGCGCTGGCAACGGATCCATGGGCAGCCCCGTTGCGCCAATTAAAGCATTGGAAGCTGCTATTGCGGCCACGGCAGTTGCTGCAACTATCGTCAAATACGACCGAACCAGCACCATGGAAACCCATAAAGATCCAAAGGAAGGGGAGCCGGCAGAAGAGAAGAAATGGATTGAAATTGAGGTACTCAACGACGCTGAGTTGCCCGTCGCAGGCGAAAAGTATGAAGTTGAGCTCCCGGATGGAAAAATCGCCGCCGGCACAACGAATGCTCAAGGCATTGCGCGGATAAATGGCGTAGACCCCGGAAGTTGCAAAATTCGTTTTCCCAACATGAATGAAGATGGCTGGAACAAAGTCTGATGCCCGTAGAATACCGCGTTAGACAAGGTGATGATATTGCAAGTATTGCCGCGAAATACGGGTTTACTGTCGATGCACTCTGGAGCAACCCCGCCAATAATGACTTAAAAAATCTGCGTGAGAATCCAGATATACTGAATCCGGGCGACATTGTTGTTGTTCCTGATATCCGCCAGAAAGAAGAGACCGGCCAAACTGAACAACGGCATCGATTCCGCAAGAAAGGTTCGGTTTCGACACTCAAAATACAATTGGTTGATGACAAAAAGCCCAAGGACAATGTGAAGTATACCCTGGAAGTTGACGGTCACTTCATTGAGGGCACCACCGATAGTGATGGATATGTTGAGCAGTTTATTCCGGTCGATGCAAAAAGAGGGACGATTCTCTGCGAAGGCGAAGACCCCATTCCACTGTTGTTTGGGACATTGGACACCATTGACACGACAAGAGGCATCCAGGACCGGTTAATGAACCTGGGTTACGATTGCTCTGGTGAGCTGGGCAGGCCACAGGCGAAAACCAAACTCGCCATCAAGCAGTTTCAACAAGAGAACGATTTAACGATCTCGGGACAAGCCGACCAGGCGACAACCGACAAATTAAAAGCACTGCACGGATCTTAAGCAGATCTTAAGCGGTTTTTTAAACAATTTTTTGAAGCATTTTATAATGCATTTTATGATGCATTTTATGAAAGAACAGGGGGATACATAATGCCGGCTGGCAGTTCCGTACCAAAACAATCTCCGGGCGCAACAACGCATGCCGTTATACATCGGCACAAAGTTGAGATGCAATTTCAACGCTACCCGGGCACTGATGCAAGTGCCGCCATCGAAGGCCTGGACTACGAAGTAAAAATTGGGTCGGCCTCGCCCCGTACAGGAACATTAGGTGCTGACGGAAAAATTACGCTACGCTTAACAGCCGGACAAACTGCAAAAGTGACCATTTTAGGCACCACCTATAATGTAAAGCACAATGCTGCATTGGAAAACAAATCAAGCCTTAAAGGTGTGCAACGTCGATTAAACATGCTCGGTTACAACGCGGGTATAGTCGATGGCATTATGGGGCCTAAAACCGAATACGCCGCATTAAACTATCAAGCCGATAATAACGGGCTGCGCGTGGATGGCTTACCGGGCAATAACACCCAAACCTCACTGGTCGCAAAAGTAGGCGAGTAATCATGGCAATCAGTAAATCGATTTATAAAATTGAACGAATCACGCCCTTGAAATTCGAGCGATCCACCAGCGCTGCTCCGGCAGGTACGTATGCGCCAGACATTGATGACCGCGGATACACCCACTATAAAGGCCCCGTCGTGGGCACGTGCCGGGGTGACAAGGTCCAGGTTGATGTTATAAGAGAACAAATAGATAACAACACTACCTTATATGCCACCAGCGCCGATACCAGTAAAGTAACCATTAGCGCTGGCAGCCGTGAACTCAGTAAAGGCAAGCGCGCAACGTTACAATTTACCGTTGGCGCAACCGACGGCGAATATAAAATTGAAATTAGAGCCCAGGCCATGGACGGCCCTGTTATTGCTGAATTGACGGTATTAATTTCAGAAATCATGTCAATTGACTGCGCCGTGCATAGAACCGCAATTTACACCGCACCAGCAACACGTGGCGCTGCGAACACCACGACGCGAACACTTGCCGACATTAACAACCTGATGGCTGAGGTTAACAAGCAATGGCGGCCCATGGGGGTTCAGTTTACGATTACCCACCGGAAGGACGATACCAACCTCACCAACCAGGTGGCAAGAAACGGCGTGAACCCAACCAACGGTATACTGTTAACCCCCGTGTTTGGCTCTGGGGTTGCCAATGAAAACTTCACCCGCATTATGGCGACCAATAAAGTGAATAATCGCCTCAATATCTATTTTGTACGCGGTATCCAGGCAGCCAGCCCTGGGGGCGGCCCCGGGCCAAATTATGTGGGGTTTGGCAGCGCTTATCACAAAGGACTGGTCATCTCCGATAACATTGGGGATCTTGAAACAGAAGCCCATACCTTATCTCACGAGTTGGGGCATATCTTAACCCTGGCGGCGATGGGGCACACCAATCAGTATGACTCCCATTCAGACGACGACCCCCAGTGGAATGCCACTATCGCCAATCGGCGCCATGATTTATGGTCGCGGCGACGTTTAATGTATTATATGGTGGGTCTGCAGGCGGCCGAACGCACTGGCGCAGGTGGCAGGTATGCCTTTGACGGAATCGATGTGGGTCATGGCAACGGGCGCTCCGGCCATCTACTTACCATTAAAAATCTGACGAATGATTCAACCGATAACGAATACACAGATGCAAGAAATCAGGCAAGAACATTTTAAATTCAACGTTTTACTGCTCAGTATTTTTATCGTATTTTTTACGGTGGGCTGCGTTGAAAAAGACAACGATTCTCAAGGAGATACCAGTTCCATGACAAATCGACTAGAACAACAGCTTAACCAGCAAGATGGGGAAGCAATTGATACCGCTGCCCAGCTGGGTGTTCAGGCGATTCCGGTATTGATGACGCTTGTAAACCACAAGGACCCGGGGATGCGCCGTTTAGTATTGGAAAGTTTTGCCGCAGCGGGTGGCACCCAGGCGAATGACGCCCTGGCGCATGGCTTGGCCGATGACAGCGTCAATGTACGCAATAGCGCCGTAAAACTCATTCATGGCCTGAACACGCCCATTAACTCGCCAAAATTTAAAATGCTGCTGTCCGGGTCATCCGATGCCTGGGTGCGGGGTAATGTGGCCCTGTTTATTGGCAAAGCGAATGATAAATCGATAATGAATGACATAGAAAAACAATATGCAGTGGAAACCGATAGCCAGGCCAGGCAGGCCATGGAATTGGCCCTGGCGCGACTGGGGCATGATGAATTCACAAAAAAAATACTGCAGCCATTCCAAACACCCCAGGGTAATAACGACTTTAAAGGGGCACGCGTTCTATACGATGCAATCCAGGAACTGGAATATCTGGGAAATCCAAAACATGGCCGCTATTTGGCCACACTGTTATCCAATAAAACACAAGTTAAAAACATTGGCACCGAACCGTTTCCTGTATGGCACCGCCTATGCGACCGTGCAGTAGAGGCCATACCCGGTGTAACCGGGAAATCGTTACCCTTTGACCTGGGCGGACGAACCTATACCGATCAGGAAATTCAACAGGCGATGCAAATGCTTTAGTACACGATTAGGCAAGCATCAGGTAAGTGAAAAAGCACACACAGTAAAAATTAATTATTAGGAAAAAAAGAGGAAAGAACATGCCAGGCGCAAGCAGATTAACCGATATTTCCCATTGCCCCTCCGATGCCCACGGCTGCCCCTCATGTGCGCACCCCGTGACAGGTCCGGCGGTTTCCGGCTCGGCGAATGTCTTTATCGACTTTCTTCCTGCCTTGCGCGTTGGCGATAACGGGGTGCATTCATCCTGTTGTGGCGGCAACACCTGGAAAACCATACAAGGCAGCGCAACGGTTTTTGTCAATGGAAAAGGCCTGGTAAGGCTGGGCGATGCGACCCAACACTGCGGTGGCGCAGGCACCATGCAATCCGCCAGTGGTACCGTTACCATAGGTTAAGCATTGCCCCGCTCACGCGACAGAGCGCAATAAATAAAACAAAAGCCCTGGCCGGATTAAGCCGCCAGGCATAAAGCACAACGATCCTGAAACAATTTGTTGGCGATAAGCGAACATCCGGGATTTGAACATTATTACGTTTAACGTAACAACGAAGAATTAAGGAACATCGTATGCCAGCACCCAACGCAACTTTATTCTCACAGCTCGCCAAAATGAACTTTTGTGCAAAACAAATAAAATTACCGATGGACTGGGAAGATAAAGGCGAGCAATACGACGACGCATTCAATGCCAGTGAAAAAAAAGTGGCGCCCAATAGCCCAACTACCTTGTTTAGAGAGGCAACACTGAACAAATTTCACGCCGACGCTGCAAAAGAAATGAGCCAGGCGTTTGAAAAATACATTGATGGCATTTGCAGCGCCATCAGCACCGGCATTACCCAGTGGCTGGGACAAGCAAGCATTACCGGCGCCATTGTCAACGGCCCCGTTGGCATGATGACCCCCGGTAATGTTATCGGCCCTCCTTTAGCGCCCTTAATACTCAGCACGGCGCCAAAAACCTCACCCCAGGAAACCAAATTCTCCAACGCCATCGCAAATGCGCTGGGCACCGCCTGGCAGTCATGGCACAGTGGACTAACCGGGCAACTAATGTACCCGGCATTTGCCGCATTCCCAGGGCCAATTGCACCACCAACACCCAATGTGCCGTTACCGCTCATTGCTTACGCTTCCCCTGGCGAAGCCGCATTGTCACCCTCGACATTAAAAAGCGCCATGGAAGCAAATCTGGGTGACCCGCAGGCATTACATGCAGCAGATTTATTTGACGCCATTGCAACGGCCTTCAATTCAGTATTTATCATTTTTAAAACATCAACCCAGGTTAAGCTCGTACTTGGAACAGGACCAATACCCACATTTGCCCCGCCGTTTGTACCGGTGGGCCCGGTGGTTGGTGGAATAGGAACCGGCGCACCCGGGTGCTTGATGTAACCTGGCCAGGCTCCAAGTCACAATTTGTTACAAACGATCGTGATATCAGAAATTGCGTCATCAACTACTGGTATTAACTACAGGCATTAACTTAAGTTATGAAAATCAGTCATGAATATTAGTTATGAACATTTATAACGATACGCGCTTTGTCGTCGAAAAATTCCCCTATCAGCTTTCCGATAATAATTATATTCTGGTCATTATTGTCAAAGCCACCTACGACATATTAGAAAACCGCGCCATCGTTACCTCGTTTGACCAGACTCCCGTATTGTACGCCGATGAGCTATACGACAACGAAAAAGGCGGTAGCACAAAATTTGAATCGGACCTTGTGCCGACCAAAGTAAATACTGACGTGTTATTGGCCGGTAACGCTTATGCGCCCAATCATCAGGCCGTGAATGCATTGGATGTATTCATGCGGGTCGGCCCGATCGAAAAAAGCCTGCGTGTTGTTGGCGATCGGTATTGGTTACAAACCGCATTAATGGGCAAGTTAGTTGCGTCCGACCCCGCCCCGTTTACCGAAATGCCCATGGTTTACGAAAATGCCTTTGGCGGTATTAACAAACAATCGGGGGATATCTGTCCGTCAAACCCGGTTGGCAAAGGCATCATAGGGAAAAAAGCAAAGGCAAAAACCATCGTTGGTGTAGCCCTACCCAATATTGAGAATCCCTACCAGCTTATCAATGGTCACAAGGATCAACCCGACCCTGTGGGATTCGGCCCCATCGGAAAAGGCTGGTCGCCCCGGCTGTCGTTATTAGGCACCTACAATGAAAAGTGGGAGAAAGAACGCTCCCCCCTATGGCCAGAGGATTTTTCCGTTGCGTTTTTCAACGCGGCCCCTCAAGACCAGCAAGTGCCTGGCTTTTTAAAGGGGGATGAACCTGTTTATTTAAAGCACCTCAATGCCAATGGCGATCTCGCATTTAACCTGCCGGGTGATCATCCCAACGTATCCGTGGTTAAAAAAGCCAACAGTGCGCAATCCAATGCCATCGAGATGCGTTTGGACACGTTGACACTACTACCCAACGACAATAAATTCGTGCAACTATGGCGAGGCGCCTGCGTGATAAAAAATCTTACCGCCTTTGACGTCAAGTCGATTCACGTATCCGTATAGTAACAATTGAGCGCAGAGAGGTTAAACTGACGATGCCAAAGCAGTACAAAATCAGACAAGGTGATTGTTTTTCCAATATCGCGGCCAAACACGGTTTTACCACCCAAAGCCTTTGGGAGCATCCCGACAACAGTGAACTTAAACAAAAACGCGGCAATCCCAATATACTCCTGCCGGGAGACATCATTAATATACCGGAAAAACAACAAAAAGAAGAAAGCTGCGAAGTGGAAATGCGGCATCAGTTTCGCAAAATTGGCCAAACCAAACTCCGTTTGCAATTTTCCAACAGTGGAGAACCCAGGGCAAACCAACCCTATATACTGGAAGTTAACGGTAAATTTATTGAAGGCAAAACCGACGGCGATGGAATCGTGGACGAGTATATATCGCCCACCGCGAAGAAAGGCAAAATAACCATTGGAGAAAACGAAGCAAAAGTTGAATACGAACTTGCCATTGCGGCGCTGGACCCAGCCGATTGCCCATCCGGTGCACAAGCACGCTTAATGAACCTCGGTTTTTACCAGGGCAACATAAATGGAAAACTGGAAAGTGATACGAAAGCCGCACTAAAAAGCTTTCAACAGCACTGCAAAATTGCGGAAACAAGCAAGCTGGATGATGCCACTGTCAATAAGTTAATCGAGGTGCATGGCGTATAAACCAGCCTGCCTGCACTTTTCTTAACATACGACGATTCAAAATACTTAAAACCGAAAAGCAAGAGACGCGAACATGGATACCACCGGTCATAATAAAGTTTCAGAAATTGGCGAAAAACTGCTTCGCGATGCCCTTGTTGATGCGGGTAAAATTAGCAAAGACCAAAAAGATACCTTTCGCCTCGGCGCTTTTTATCTCGGTAACTGGTTAACCGATATATCACAAGTCTACGACCCGCTCGCACTTGCTAACGGTGCGGATAAAGCCAAAGGTGCGGTAGACATTGTGCATGATTATATAAAAAAAGGTGCCCTCGGGGTTGCCGCCACAGCCAAATACATGCCCTGGGTCGAATACGACGAAGTGCGCAACGATGTCGTAACAGCGTTCGATGAAATGAAATCTGAGCTATACGCCTCCATTGACTTAGTTACCGGCCAAGGTGAATTGCATGGTAATGACTTGCACAATACCTTGCGGGAACTTGCCCGGTTCATGGGTTACTTTAAATTCGTGCACCCCGTAACGGATGAAAATGCACCGGGTGTCGAAAGCGGCAAAATGCATTTCGGCTCCTATATGAAGGTTGTTGACAAAGCATTCACCCAATATTACCCCCATGAACACCTGGATCGCCCGGAAATATTATCACCCTCGCCTTCCCCAGGCCCTGAATATGAGTCGGACATTGCTACCGGCACCCGCAGTAAGCACAACCAGCAAACCTTAAACCCGGACCTCTACGCCTATTTACGTGACCACATTGAAGTGACAGCGGGTTTGTTGGCGGATATTGATCTTAACTGGGCCTCTAATACCCTCAGTAAAGGTGGTGTTTCAGTGAGTGATAATCAAACCGACTTTAATCTTAATCTAGCCAAATTAGGGCATGGCATGCACCAGGTTGAAGATTTTTTTGCTCACTCCAATTTTGTGGAACATGCCGCCTACTCACTGGGTGAAGATTACTGGAAAGGCTGGTGGAATAGTCATGTGAGTTGGTACGACCGCGATATATTTCTGAAAAGATTGAAAATGGTTGAACATCCTGGCTGGGGCCAGGATAAAGAGGGAAAAGAATTTGACGAAAAAAATGTTGTCACGGGATATTATGATGTTGTTGATACCCTCCATAGCCTCACCCATGTCGCTGAAACATGGATGGCCGACATAGAATCACCCGAATTCATACCGGGTGGCAAGTATATTAATATAACCAGCACCATCGCTGGCGCAGAAAAAAGCCCGGGGGATTATCAAAAGGCGGCAGCACGGTTATTGGAAGACATCTTGGTGTTTATCGATGACCCCAAAAAAGGGCTTGACGAAGCAAAAACGGACGTAGCGAAAGCACTTAAAGAGAAAAAGGACGAAATATGGGATTATATCGAAGAAATTCAGACGGAAGTCATTAGCCCAAAAAAGACAGTTAATGTTGTATTTGAGACATTGCTAAAAGATGCCCCTATCCCTAATGATATAAAAGATAATTTTTCTAATCTGGTTGATGGAATGAGCAGGGCATATAAAATAGCCGGACTCAGCATTTCCCTTTATAAAGCCTTATCCACCTTTAGAGAGTTTATTGGTGGCCCTAAAAAATGGATTACAAAATTCATCAAAGACATCGCGCTTCAAGCTGCGTTTGAAGTTTCCATCAACTACGTCAAAGATGAAATTGCCGAGGCATTAGGCGCAGAACGCATCGGTTGCCATACCCTATTGGGAAAAGACCACCATGACAGCGTCATGCAAGAGTATTCCACCGCCTGTGCCCAGGCGATGCATTGGTATATCATGGATACCATGACCCGATGGGCAAAACGAAATAACGCATTAGCCGTTAGTCGCACAGCAATGATTGGCGGACAACCCACCGGCATCAATCGCATTGATGAACACCCCTATATTGATTGGCTGGAACTGCTGGAGTTTTATTTCCGGCATCCAGGGCAGGGCCAAATAGTGACCAAAACTCAATTAGTCGCGCGCAAAATACAGCACATTACCAAGCGGGATGAATCGTTGGCCTCCTTAACCGAACGATACCGACCCACCGCCATTGACCCAAGCCAGTTTACCTGGCAAAAAATCGCCAAATCCACCTGGGATACCAGCGAACCATATCAGATTAATGAAATCTTAAAAGAGACCGACCAGGGCTACCTGGTAAGCGATAAAGTCAATTATGCCTTTAAACCCGGTGTATTAGTCATTATTCCCGAACAGCGTATTACGCGCCGCATTAGCGGCGCCATAGCCCCCGACAATGCCTGGTGGCGACCCATTATGGACAATCAAGGCTGGGAAACCATCAAAAAACGTAAAAACTATAAGCTTAAGGGCTTCGGCGGAAAATATGTCGATATCGAATATCACTCACCCTTAATAATTCCCAAAAAAGAGGTATCCACGTTTGTTGAAAAAACATTACATCCTGAGTCAGGGAAAATTGCCGTGTTAAAGCAAAAGTATCAGCTACCAAATTAGGCCTAAGAATAGTTCGGTAAAAGAACACTGCAGAATACAATAATAATAGAGCCATGAAACTAACCACAACAGGACATGCTGAATGAAAAGCAAAGCCATAATTACCTTAGTTAGTTTTATGCTATGCCTGACAAGCTCATTCACTTTAGCTAATAAAGAGATGACAAAAGACGAGCTGGAGCAAGCAATTGATTATGCAACACAGAAAGGCAACATAAAGGAAGTAAAGCAGCTGTTATCAAAAGGTGCCGACGCAAACACTAATTACATAGGTTATCCCATTTTATGGCGGGCGGTTGATGGTAATTATACGGATATTGTTAAATTGCTAATTAACAAAGGAGCCGATGTAAATACACCCAGTCAATCCGGCAAAATGCCTCTTATGATCGCAGCCATGAACCGTAATACAGATATAGCAAAAATGCTATTAAAAGCCGGCGCCGATATAAATGCAAAAGAAACATTTACTATGAAACGAACAGCGCTGCTATATGCGTTAGATGAAGTATCCTTCAAACATGCTGGCGCAGAAAAACGTAAAGACCATGAAATAGTTTCTCTATTATTAGACCATGGCGCCGACGTAAATGCAGAGAATGCAGAAAGGTATACGGTTTTAATGAGAACATTAATGAAAGCAGATTTTGACATGATTAAACAAATTGTCAACAAAGGTGCCGACGTTAACCGAGTCACTACCCAGGGAAACGCCTTAGGATTTACCGTAGGAGGTAAAGACGAAAAAAAAATAAAATATATCTTGGAGCGTACCAAAAATGTCGACGCACCTAATTATGAGGGGGAAACCCCATTTATGATCGCGAGTATGATAGGCGCTACCGAATCCATTAAACTATTGGTTGGCGCAGGCGCAAATATTCACGCCATGAACAATAAAGGCGAAACAGCACTACATTTAGCCGCAAAGACAGACTTAATTAGAGTAAAACACAATTGGATTCCGGCCATAAAATTACTCATCGAACTGGGCGTCGATCCCAACATCCGCGCTGAAAACGACACCCACTTCACGGCATTAATTCGTGCTGCACAGAAAGGTTATGCTGATCGAGCTAAGGCCCTATTGGAAGGTGGCGCCAAAGTTGACTTGCACAGCGGCTTGGGTGATACGGCCCTAATGTGGGCCTCCCAAAATGGCCACGTCCAAACCGTTAAGGTGTTATTGGCCCACGGCGCTGACCCCAATCGCCCCGGTTTCGGGGGCATAACACCACTGGACCATGCCAAAGAACACAAAGAAATCCGTGAACTGTTAATTAACGCTGGCGCCAGCCAAAGCGGCATGGACAAACTAAAAACCTTTCTGAAAAACCTTTTTAACTAAAGCAAACATTGAAAGACTCCCATATTCACTCGCAGAGTCCACATTAGTTTGGAATATGGCCTGCCAATATACAATTGATTGGCTGGAACTGCTGGAGTTTTATTTCCGGCATCCGGGGCAAGGCCAAATAGTGACCAAAACCCAATTGGTTGCACGCAATATTCACCACATTACCAAGCGGGATGAATCATTGGCCTCCTTGACTGAACGATACCGACCCACCGCCATCGACCCAAGCCAGTTTACCTGGCAAAAAATTGCCAAAGCCACCTGGGATACCAGTGAACCTTATCAAATTAATGAAATATTAAAAGAGACTGACCAGGGCTATTTGGTAAGCGACAAAGTCAATTATGCCTTTAAACCCGGTGTATTAGTCATTATCCCCGAACAGCGTATTACGCGCCGCATCAGTGGTGCCATAGCCCCCGACAATGCCTGGTGGCGACCTATTATGGATAATCAAGGCTGGGAAGCCATCAAAAAACGTAAAAACTATAAGCTTAGCGGGAAATATGTCGACATCGAATATCACTCGCCCTTAACCATTCCCAAAAAAGAGGTATCGGCATTTGTTGAAAAAATACTACACCCCGAATCAGGAAAAATTGCCGTGTTAAAAAGCAAATATCAAGTGCCCAATTAGGGCCTTAAAATAGTTTGACAAAACAACAGACCATAACAACCCTAATAAGATCACGCAACGAACCAATAATAGGACCAGCTGGATGAAAAACAAAGGTATTATTTTATGTGTTGGTTTTATGTTATGCCTGTCAAACTCTCTCACGCTGGCCGATAAGAAATTGGCCGATTATGAACTGGAACAGGCAATAGATTATGCTGTACGGAAAGGTAACATCAATGAGGTAAAACAGCTTTTATCAGCAGGCGCCAGCGCCGACACCTTTTACATCGGCTACCCTGTGTTATGGTGGGCGGTTGATAAAAACTATATTGACATCGTTAAACTATTGATCGAAAGCGGTGCCAATGTAAACAAACCCAGCCAATCCGGCAAAATGCCACTGATGATTGCAGCTGACAACCGAAAAGTCGACATCGTTAAAATATTGTTGAATGCAGGCGCGGATACCAATTTAGTAGATAAATCCAGCCATAGAACTGCTTTAGATTATGCGTTAAATTCAACAAATACAAAAGCGACTCACGTACCAAATGAAATTAGAAAACGCAAAGAAATAGCAAAATTACTGATAGAAAACGGCGCTGACATAAACGCCACAAACCGTGATGGAACAACTATTCTCATGACCGCTTGCCTGGTAGAAGACCTGAAATTTATTAAAAACCTTCATAAAGCAGGCGCTGAAATTCACAAAATAACAGATAATGGTTCCGCATTGAATTACGCGGCAATGAGAGGTGAGCCAGAAATCATTAATTATCTAGTCGACAACGGATTGAAGCTGGAGACTAAAAATTACTTTGGTGAAACCCCTTTATTGTTAGCAGCCAAAAGGGCGCGTATAGACGGAATCAAAGAATTAGTGAAACTTGGGGCAGATGTTAGCGCATTAAACAACAAAGGTGAATCAGCATTACATTTAGTAGCTAAACGATACGATGTGTTTGGTGATATGCCTATCGTCCCTATGATTAATTTACTAATTAAGTTTGGGGTAAACCCCAACATCCGTGCTGAAAACGACACCCACTTCACGGCATTAATTCGTGCCGCACAGAAAGGTTATTCAGACAGGGTCGAAGCCTTACTGGAAGGTGGCGCCAAAGTTGACTTACACAGCGGCCTGGGTGATACGGCCTTAATGTGGGCCGCTCAAAATGGCCACGTCGAGACCGTCAAGGTGCTATTAGCCCACGGTGCTGACCCCAACCGCCCCGGTTTCGGGGGCATAACCCCACTGGACCATGCCAAAGAACACGAAGAAATCCGTGAGCTGTTAATTAACGCTGGCGCCAGCCAAAGCGGCATGGACAAACTAAAAGCCTTTTTGAAAAATCTTTTTAACTAAAGCAAACATTGAAAGGCTCCCCATATTCACTCGCAGAGTCCGTAATAGTTTGGAATATGGCCTGCCAATGTACAATTGATCGGCTGAAACTGCTGGAGTTTTATTTCCGGCATCCGGGGCAAGGCCAAATAGTAACCAAGACTCAATTGGTCGCACGCAATATACACCACATCACCAAGCGGGATGAATCTCTGGCCTCCTTGACTGAACGATACCGACCCACCGCCATTGACCCAAGCCAGTTTACCTGGCAAAAAATTGCCAAAGCTACCTGGGATACCAGTGAACCTTATCAGATTAATGAAATCTTAAAAGATACCGACCAGGGCTACCTGGTTAGCGATAAAGTCAATTATGCCTTTAAACCCGGTGTATTAGTCATAATTCCCGAGCAGCGTATTACACGCCGCATTAGCGGCGCCATAGCCCCCGACAATGCCTGGTGGCGGCCCATTATGGATAATCAAGGCTGGGAAGCCATCAAAAAACGTAAAAACTATAAGCTTAAGGGCTTCGGCGGGAAATATGTTGACATCGAATATCACTCACCCTTAATAATCCCCAAAAATGAGGTCTCGACATTTGTTGAAAAAATACTACACCCCGAGTCAGGGAAAATTGCCACGTTAAAGCAAAAGTACCAATAACCAAAATAGCATCGTAATACTATGCAACAAACCCACACACCAAAATGGCATCGCGATAGAACCATGACACTTACCCGTAACAGTATCTACCAAATAAAAAACAAGAGCATTATCTTGATGTTTGGCTTTATCTATTGCCTGTTAGCTCCCCTCGCCTCTGCCAATAAAGTGCAGACCAATTACGAGCTGCAGGATGCTATTGATTATGCAGTGGAAAAAGGCAATATCAAAGAGGTTGAACGGCTGCTAGCAAAAGGAGCCTCCCCAAACACTAATGCCATCGGCTATCCAATTTTATGGCGCGCTGTTGACGGAAATTATACTAACATTGTTGAATTGTTAATTGACAAAGGTGCTAACGTAAATTCACCCTCTCAATCCGGCAATATGCCACTAATGGTTGCAGCGGAGAATCGCAATGTAGACATAGTTAAAATGCTCTTAAAAGCTGGCGCAAATATTAATGCCAAAGAAACACATCTTTTGAAAGAGACCGCATTATTGTATGCTTTATCCAATATATCATCCAAACACATCGGCGAGGAAAAACGAAAAGACAATGAGCTTATTACTCTACTGTTGGACCATGGTGCAGACGTAAACGCAGCGACTGCTGAACAATATACTGTACTGATGAGAGCATTAATGCGAGCCGACTTTGACATGATTAAACAAATCATCAACAAAGGTGCCGACGTTAACCGAGTCACTACCCAGGGAAACGCCTTAGGATTTACCGTAGGAGGTAAAGACGAAAATATAATAAAATACATATTGGAGCGTACCAAAAAAATCGACGCTCCTAATTATGAGGGGGAAACCCCATTTATGATCGCGAGCATGATAGGCGCTACCGAATCCATCAAACTGTTGGCAGGCGCAGGCGCAGGCGCAAATATTCATGCCATGAACAATAAAGGCGAAACAGCACTGCATTTAGCCGCGAAGACAGACTTAATTAGAGTAAAGCACAATTGGATTCCGGCCATCAAATTACTCTTGGAACTGGGTGTTGACCCCAACATCCGCGCTGAAAACGACACCCACTTCACGGCATTAATTCGTGCCGCACAGGAAGGTTATACCGACAGGGTCGAAGCCTTGCTGGAAGGTGGTGCCAAAGTGGACTTGCACAGCGGCTTGGGTGATACGGCCCTAATGTGGGCCTCCCAAAATGGCCACGTCCAAACCGTTAAGGTGTTATTAGCCCACGGCGCTGACCCCAACCGCCCCGGTTTCGGGGGCATAACACCACTGGACCATGCCAAAGAACACAAAGAAATCCGTGAGCTATTAATTAGCGCTGGCGCCAGCCAAAGCGGCATGAATAAACTAAAAGCCTTTTTGAAAAATCTTTTTAACTAGGCAATCAAAAAACATGCCCCCATGGAATCACAGCGCTTATGCTATACCATATAATTCTGTGGCTTATGGTAAGTAACTCGAATTACGTTAGCCCCATCGTTGCATAAATATTCAGATCGATCGGATGTCGTTTATAAAATCCGGGATGAACGGAGCCCATTCATTTTTGGATAAAACGGCGCTGCTAAGAGGACTCGTTCACGAGAGGTCAATACGTTGTACTCTACCGGTTATTCAACGCCAACCCTGGATTCCGCAAGCTACATCCTGGCTACCGGTCGTCCGATGTTTTGAATGTAAACTGATAGCCGTTAACACGTTTAATGGCATTTAAAACCAGTATTTTCAATCTATCTCCCGTTTTCGAAGAAAGTTTTATGAAATTGTAACGTTGGGACACTAGCCTTAGAAATAATTATTCAGCATAAAACAGCTTAATCAACGTTCGGGAACAAAACCTGTAAGGGCTGAAGTGTTCTATCAACATCCCTACCCAACCCCAGGCCACCAAACCCCCAGCACCAGAGTGTACCATCGGTTTTAACGGCACAAAGATGCTCGCCACCCACTGCAACCTTGTTCCATTGATGCTTCATTGCGGTTTGGATTGGCGCATTAACCCGATTCGAATTATCGGCTGTTGGAAACAATAAGTGAGTTCCCCAACACCATAAGCTATGATCCTGTGCGATCGCGCAGGTGGCGCCTAGCTTTGCATCAACAAATAACCACTGTTTATCTAACTTTACCCTAACCGGCTTATGGCTAACTTTTTCCTCAATACCGCCGCCCAATTGACCGCCTTCGTTATTGCCCCAGCACCACAGTGATTTGTCGCTCTTAATGGCGCAGGTAAATTTAGCGCCAATGGTCACTTGCTGCCAGGTTGCTTTTTTGTCCACTAGCGTTGGCGCACCATACTTAGCATTGGATGGCAAACCAAGCTGCCCCTGGTCATTTCCACCCCAGCACCATAATCGATCTGTTTTATCGATTGCGCAGGTGTGGTCATTGCCCACTGCGACACTTTTCCATTCAGCGCGCTTTCCAACCTGTAATGGATTAGGCACAAAAGCAGTAATGAATGGCATTAACCGGCCCACAGGTAATACTTTATCTTCTATGTGCATGTACAATTGATCTGGCTTACCAATTTGATGCGATTCATTAGCACCAAAACACCACAGTGTGCCATCGCGCTTTATGGCGCATGCATGTAAATCACTGGTGGCAACCTTATACCAGTCACGATAGACTTCATCCTGGAGTTGCTTTATTAACGCTAAGAACGATTGTTTGCGCACCCCCGGCGAAAGTTTTCTGGTCACAGCCCCCCAGCACCACCAAGTACCATCAACTTTAATACCGCAAGAACTTCTGAAGGATGAATCAACGGTTTCCCATAGTCCTTCGCCAGACACACGAGATGGCAGATTATTATCTTTATTTGCAGCCGAATCGCTTCGCAGCTGATGCTTGTTATCCCTGCCCCAACACCAGGCACTACCGTTTTTGAGTGTTGCGCAGGTATACCCCACGCCAGCGCTCACGGATTCCACGCCAGCCTGTTCATTGGGGCTTGCTGAAGCATTCCATATTGTAAAATTCGTCATCAGAAGCATCCACAGAAAAACACAGTAGCTTTTATTTCTAATTCTATATTTGTTTTTATATTTGTTTTCGTACATATACTTTCCCTAACAATAAGATTGTTTACTTGTCATTGATTTTATAAGCGCCGTAGAAACAGGCATACCCCGATGGGACAATGGCTCTCTCACTGCGCACATGCTCACTATAACAAATAATTTATTCAACCAGTGTTGCACCTGCGCTTCCAAAAGGAACTTTCTAACCAACGATTTTCTTTTTTATGATAGTCTTTTCGGATCTTCAGGTGTGAGTTATAGGCGGTTTGCATCTGAAGTGAATACTTCGCCAATGAATCCACGTTATTATTTAGGTAATCAACAATGGATACCGCTGCTTTTTCTGCGGACGTCAGTCCTGCAAAAATACCTCCACCGGAGAGCGGGTCCAAACAAACACACGCGTCGCCCACCGCAAGCCAGCCAGGACCGACGATATTTTTAAGGCGATTTGGCCCTACTGGGCATACATAAAAAGCTTCATCGAATGTTTTCAACTTCGTCACAAGATGTACTGTATTGTTTAATTCCGCTTGCCAAACATCAGCCGTTTGTTTTTTGCGCACAGTAAAATATTGCTTATCAGTGATGAAGCTACAAATCGCCTTATGTCGGGGTAAGGGCGACAAATACCACCAACCATTTTCCGCACTTTCCAGAAAAAGCATCGATTGATTTTGTGTCTCCTGTTCCTGCAACGGAACAATTTTTGAAATACTGATCGTGTTCTCTGTCATGAGCTTTTCATCACCGAGCAACGTTGCAATTCGGCTCTTTATCCCCGTTGCGTCAACAATAAACTGGCAAGTATAGTCCTGTTGGTGCAATTTATCCCGAGCTGAAAGCGTCCACTGCGCATTACTTGTCCTGACGGCATTCACTACGCTTGTCTTCTGAATAAAGGTGACACCACGCGCTATGGCTTGATCGATGAGCATGCAATTAAACTTCAATCGATCAATATGCCAACCATTGCCATGGGGATTAAAGATAAAATCTATCGTTGACAGTTCACTGGTTCCCCAAGCGGATTGAATTCCGAGGGAAGGAACAGGGTCCGTCAGCAAAAACGATGCTAATAACTCATTATCGTTTAACCAAGGCGTAATTTCAGGCGGTAACGTTTCGCCAACTCGAAAGCCAGACAACGCGGAACGTTCTATTATTGCAGTTGAGATACCTTGCCGGGCTAGCCCTATGGCCGTCATTGTGCCAGCTGGCCCTGCGCCCACTACCACCACATCAAATTGTGTCGTTGTACTCACCAAGGTATCTAACCGGCGTCAGTATATTTATGACTCAGCCAATATTAGGGCCCTTCTTTTTCCAAATAATTAGCGCCGTCCTTAACAACAAACCCGCGTGTGCCGTAATTATTGACCAAATCAAGATAGCCGCCTATACCACGATCCCAAAGTATGCTGGAGCCTGCCGCTACCTGAGCAGCCGTTTTATATACATCGTCAGGGCGTTGTGCCGGCCACCAGCCATGCCCGGATGCTTCCTTTTTACATGCATAAAAATCCGCCTGCCAAGGTAACGCCATTTGCTGGCTAAAAAATCCCGCTCTAACGTCTATGGTGCCTGAACCATAAGTTATCTTTTTGGGAATAGACTTACCCGATATTTCTTTCTTTATTTTTCCATTGGCATCGCGTTCCCACGGATCAATCCGGAATGGTTCCCAATACAGCGCTGGGTTGCGTATTAACCAGCTGACTTCAATGCCGGGGAAAAAAGCACCACCAACACATGTTTCTAACGCCGCTTGATCCAATCCTTCCGGTGAAATATCTGAGGGTGGTGGCGGCAAATCCGCAGGATTATTACTGGCAGGCCACCCATCTTGAGTAAATTTACCAATCCACCACTGCTTTAACAGCGCATATTGCACTGCAGTGACCGCCAGATACTGCTTTGCATGGCCCGCAGTGGCATAATTATCACCAAATAATTTTGGCATCGTCATGATCGCAGAGCTCATGCCAGTGAGCGTTGCATGACTCGGCTTGGTCATGCCAACAGGTAGACGTAATCGCTTGATTATTTCAGCACGCTTTGCGCGTGCCGCCGATGAATTGTTGGATGACGTTGCCCAATCCCAGTGCATACCCGTCGTTGGAGGCATTGGTTTATGCACATGAAGTGCTTCGGAAAAAACCCAGCGATGCTGCATCACGCGATTTAATATGGGAAATATTTCCTCTGCAAAAGACGCTTTGTATAAATTGAGACCTCGCCCCAACCTAAATTCGCCATGCAACCAGACTAAACGCTGCAAACCTTTATCCGCGGCATATTCTTCGTAAATCGCATTTGTTAAATACGACTCACGTTTCAAGTGCTGAATAGCAACATCGCTTAGCGTATCGTACAGGGATACCAGGTTTTCGATGTCTGGGGCATAGTCTGGGGGACCCACAACCACCCATGCGCCTACAACGTCTTCTTCTGAAATGACAGTACCACTATCGAATTCTATTTTTGCGGTGACAGGACCGTCTGAAGCATCATCAAACCAACGATCATTATTGGCGTATTCTGATATGGCCGGCGCTGGCGGCTGTGGATCAGGTTTAGCAATCCCTCTACCGCCAAGCACTAACAAGCGGCCTTTGTTATCAGTCTGCAACTCACCAAGGTAGTCGATTGGCATCGCTTTCGCCCCGGCAAACGGCAATGGCGCGGCGGCAGTTGTTTTACATTCCACAGGCCCCGCTGTTTTACCTTCAATTTGTTTCACGCCAGGGTCTATTTCCAATGCACGACGAGCCGCACCTGTGACACCGGCATTTCGAAGCACCGCAGTAAAAGCACCAACGGGTACCCCGTAGGGTGAATTCTCCCCGTTTGGGCCGTTAAATTTAAAAAACGAGGCTTTGCGATTCGCCAGATGTGTTGACCAGGTGATTTTTTTTATACCCGCGGAATCTGCAGTCACTTCCGTCGTAGGAATGTATTGACATTTTTTTTGGTTCCAGACATAACGCCAAATACGAAAGCGTGCTGCCTGTCGCTTTATTTTTCCACTCCCGTCTTTATACTTGGGCACAGCAGTGCCTCTGCCATCTGCCGCCCCAACCGGGCCCTTACCCGGTATTTCCTGGCCAATAAAGTATTCAGACGTTGAATTACCCACACGGGCAACACCAATCGCAGGATGAATTTTATAAAGTACTTTTGGTGCCAGTGTATTTCGATGCTTGGTACAAACGGCTGCTTGTCTTCGACTAACCATAGTGCCCCCTTGGTTGTTAGCAATGAATTATTTTATTGTTTAAAACTGAGACCCCATTGCGTTAACCAAGCAGCGATTGCTAAATTCGGGAGTCTCCCTATGTAACATCATAAACATACAGGCCGGATTGGTTACTTTTGTTCTTTGGTATTTACAATTACATTATTGTCCCAATGAATTTTGCTGATTAATTGCCCTTCCTCATTCCACTGCTTCCAAACACCATGACGTTTTCCATTTTTGTAGTTGAGTTCTTCTGCTTTATTGCCATTTAACCAAAACCGGGTTTCGGTCCCATGTAACTGGCCGGCGTTGGAATAGTGCTTAACCAGGTATTGCTGCCCGCTCTCAAACCATTCAATCCAACGCCCAATTGGATCGCCTTTATGAAAATTAGTTACCTTCGATTGCTGACCATTCTTGTGCCAATGTGTCCATTCGCCCTCTTCGACCCCATCGATAAACCTCCCTTCTGACAATTTATTTCCGTTGTCATACCAAAATATCCAGTGTTGTGAACGATGATGTATTGAAGCCTGTATGGTCTTGGGTTGAGATGTGTGCTTGCCGCTGTAATAGCCCTGCTCTTTAATCTGCCCACTGGGATACCAACTTTGCCAATAACCGTCCTTAACGCCCATTTTATATTCCGCGCTAGTAAACAATTGACCCGATTTATACCACTGCAACCATAGGCCTTCTTTGTTGCCGTTTTTGAAATACCCCACTTCAGATTTTTGACGTGGGCTATGCCATTTAGTCCAAACCCCATTCTTTAATCCCTGCGTGAAATGGCCTTCGGTAACTTTGAGCTGTTCCTTTGACCATTCAACATATAACCCTTCATCTTTGCCATTGACGTATCGGCCAGATGACTGCTTGGAGCCATCGTTATAAAATGCATGCCATTCTCCACTAGGCTTGCCATGATGAAAATTCATCTTTAATGTTTTGTATCCACCGTGGCTCCACTCCTCATAGGGACCGTGCTTTTGTGCATTTTTGTTTTCACAATACAGCTCAAAATGACCCGTTTTCACCTGGCCTTTTAATGTCTGGCTATTCCCGCATTTTGGCCATGGCAATGAATAGATAAAATTCTTATACTGATCGCCTTCGTTTTCGAAATTAAATTCATGTTTAACAGAATGACGTTTGTCCTCCATTTCACCGGCATGCAGGGGCAACACATGAGCAACATAAGAAACACCTGCTCCGAAGAATAAGAGCAAGGCATGCAATATTAATTTGACGTTAAACACTTGAGCTAACCACCTGAATTAAGCACCTGAATTAAAACTGAGCATTAAACATCCCGAAAGGGCTTGTAAAATTAACAACCGTATTGTTCCTCCAGCTTTTTCTGGGTATCCTCATCCAAATCACCACTCGCCTCCAAACCATACCGCTGTTGAAACTTCTTTAACGCCTCACTTACTGAACGCGCCGAATTGTCTTCCAAAACATCAATACCAAGATTATCAAGCCTGGCGAGTATGCCTGATGGCGTATCAATGGGATCAAGATGACCAAAGGCCAATGGGATTTCCTCTTCGAAATTTTCCCCAAACGTTAAACTGCCCGATTTCGCACCCACAGCAATGGTCGCCTTTACCAAGCCGTCACTATCGGTATTATCTCGATACAATTTCCCGTCAACATTCAATATATATAGGATATCCGCGCGCGGCTCGCCGAATTCATCTTTTAGCTGAATTTCCAGGTCTTCAAGCAATCCTTTTTTTATAAACCGGTGTCTGGCTTCAGTTTGAATGATTTCTTCTTTTATTATTTTATCGGGAATAACAACAATATCACCGGGCAATAGAATATTTTGGGTTTTCCGTTTATCCTTTAATGATTGGTTGGCCGAATCATTCCACAGTGTATCGGGTAAAAACCCATATTTATTTGCAATTGAGGCCAACGACTCGCCTTGCCTTACCTTATGATCCATTGGCATCTTGAAATAACCTCTATAATTTAAATTTCTAGAAACTATTCTAAATATCGCGACATGTATTAATTTATCCTGCTACTATTTCTAAACATCCATTAATGCAATCGTCTTATGAAACAATAGCTGGCTAATACATTTGATATTGTGATTTAACGCATGCTTTTTGAAAGTAAGTACTTAATTTTTAGCGCCTGCGTGCGATAACAATCGTTGTTGTTTAACACGTCAAACCAATAGTAAAGCGCAGCATATCAATCTGCAACCTGTTTTCTGCAAGTTAAGTCAGTATTGCGTCATTTTTTGACGCTCAACAAACGTTGCATAGTGTCGTGTATTGAATAAAGAGAACAGATAGCATGGCCTAAAGTAAGTTACAGCGAGGCAACTGCATATAGAAAATGTCGGCTGCCTTTCAAAACCGTCAGCACGGCTGCGGTAAATTTGGGCAATTGCCGTCGGGCAACGTATTCAACAGTCGTTGATAAAGCGCGTTGCGGCACCGTTTGAGAGTCACCGCCTTATTATACAGGTACGGCGAGCGGGTTTTTAACATGCCACCATCAGTGAACTTTATACAACAAACAACACTAACCACGCATAAATCCACTGTAGTTATGGTAGTGAATCACATTCACAGCAGGCCCTTTCGTTGTCAAGTCCCCCATGCCCGGCACTAATGCTCTAGAAACACCCATCACGCTCTACAAAAAATTGATGCTGTACATAAAATTTACAGCTGATTCACGTTATGACTGGATATCACCTGACAAGCCAGAATTATCGTTAAAAGATGTTTATGCTAAACTCTGCAGTTGAACGAAATCTAGATTCGACGCCAGACGTTTGAGCTAATAATTCGATGAAGACCTGCCTCATTACTTTGCACCTGCAATTTTTCACCTTAATTTCACAATTGAACGGCCTCTCGAACGAACCGGCATTTCATTAACCTAGATTTCGCAGTTGAACACGGATTTAGCGTCGTACCTCATCCGCCATGGCAAGGCGCGACTTGCCGCTAATGGCCGTCGTCCTTAGCAAAGGTCGCAACGCCGCCATGGTGGATGAGGGACGGTGATAAACCGTGTAGCGACTCACTTTTTGAGTGAACGCCAGAGGCAGCACAATGGTTTTATTTTTCAGGGTATTGGCCCGAACTCGGAGCGGTCAACTGCGGAATCTAGGTTTAAACAATATCGACTCATAAACATACCCAGCCGAAGAATGCGTCGCTTACCAAGAACATAGCACTGGATGTCTTATTGCTTTTGCCACCTGTTTTTGCGTTGTGCTGGTGGATAGCGTTTTTGTGTAATGTTATGGCGCATTTCATCGTGTTGCCTAAAAGCCGGCCAATAAGGTATGTTATGCAACAGATCAACAGCACGCCAATTTGTCCCAGCCTGCCGGACCCAGCTCCACGGCATTGAAAAGAAAACCCATCGTCTGCAAATCATGCAGATTCCAGATACACAACGCTAATTGATGGGCATTTAAATACAAACACCTAAAAGGAAAACACCATGAGCATTACGTTACCCAGGCTCCCGTATAACAACGATGCCCTCGCGCCGTATATCAGTGCAACCACCCTGGAATTCCATCACGGTAAACATCACAACGCTTATGTTACTAACCTAAATAAATTGATTGAGGGGACAGCGCTGGCCGGTGAAACACTGCTAAATATCATAAAAAAAACGGCCATTGATGCTGAAAAAACCGCCATTTTTAATAATGCAGCCCAGGCGTGGAATCACACTTTTTACTGGCAATCCATGAAACCAAACGGTGGCGGGTTACCAAGCGGTAATATTGCCGAGAAAATTAATGCGGATTTCGGTAATTATGATAACTTCGTTGAGCAATTCAAAAATGCCGGTCTTACACAATTTGGCAGTGGCTGGGCGTGGTTGGTTATAAAAGACAAACAACTCAACATCATGAAAACATCCAACGCTGACACGCCTGTCGCCCACGGGATCACACCATTGATAACCGTTGACGTCTGGGAGCACGCGTATTACCTCGATTATCAAAACGGACGCGGTAATTACCTGGACATATTCCTGCAACATTTACTTAATTGGGAATTTGCTAATGCCAATCTCGAGGAGGCACTGGGATAAGGCACAGAACGCGGCATTGACCCGGTAAATAGTCCCATTCAAACCCGAAAGCCGTTATCCAACGCAATGGCTTTCGGGCTCAGGCAAGCTGCAGGGGGCAATTATGCCAATCTGATTAGCCTATTTTAATTAATACCTTCAGCCTTCCTCCTTTGTTGTTAACCCTACGCTTTAGCCTAAATTCATTCGTTGAACGACACACAAGCACCCTCTTTAAGCTAAACGTTTATCGTGATGGGCGAGGGGTATTGCGTAATACTTAAATAATATCAAAGGCTTAACTTTATTCCGAAACGCTCAACTGACGAAGCTAGGGTTATTATTTAACAAATCGCGAATTTCAGCCATATCCGGGTGATAAGCAGGGTAAAGCCCATACGCTTTTTCGGATATTCTCTTTCTATACGATAGCAGAATCACTGAAAAATCATTAATTTAGAAAATTTCCAGCTAAAGTTTTTTCATTGAGCACCGATAAAAGTATAAGCATTTACACACCCCACTGGCCCTGCAATCCAATAACAACTCTATGAGGAAGTAATATGTTAACCGCTTGCAAAAATGCCCGCGCGTTTGGTACCCGGCTCCTTTGTTTGGCGTATTTGGTCGTCTGCTTTCTCTCACCGGCGGTGGGGGACGAAAGTAATGACGCACTCATGGGGGCGGGTGCGCATTTTGCCTGGATTGTATTTGACGCGCTGAAAGAAGACCTGGAGAAAGCCACTGGGCGGCAAACCATTCTATTTGGCGAAAACTCCATGCTGGGGGTGGGTTGCAATGCAGGCATCAAAGCCGCAAAGCAAAACACATTAACCCATGAAACATTCGGTTTTGTCTGTTGCCCTTTAGCCGATGAAGAAATTGACAAGCACAAGCTTATAGTCCACCCACTGGCGAAAGAACCCGTGCTTATACTTACCCATAAAAGTAACCCGGTTAATAACCTCAGCATTGAACAAGTACGTGGTATCTTCCGCGGCGACATCACCAACTGGGACGAGGTGGGTGGTGATGCACGACCCATTGTGCTTATTTCCCGCTTGCACTGCAAATCCAGACCAGGACATTGGAAAACCATTTTACCGGATGCCAAGGAATTTCGTCAGGAACGCTTAAACGTTAAAAGTGCATCGGCCATGGTTCAGCGTATAAATGATTTCAAAGGCGCAATGGGGCATACAGGGTCGACCTGGCAATTTAAACCCACAGACGATGTAAAAGCAATTGCCGTTGATGGCTTTCAACCAACGGCGAAAAATCTCCAAAGCGGAACATATCCTTTTTATCGGCAAATGTCGGCCATTACGACCCAGGCACCTTCTGCTGATGTGCTTAAACTCATTAAAGAGGCGCAAACCGGCCCGGCATTTCGCCGTGTTGCAGAACAATATCAATTACTGCCGCTAAACCCGCAATCTCATTTAACCACCAAAAAATAGCTGACATGCAAAACAAAAATAACACTGTTCCTGGTAATTAGCCAAGTTGTTATGCTCCCCACATACCGCCTCAGGCTCATTGCATACACCTTTCTTTTAGTCTCATTTTTAACGGCCACTATGGCCTACACCTATTCTTACTCTCGCGACGTCATACTGGAAGAAGCGCAAAACAGTGTCACCAATGCAGCCCTGCTGCTCAACGGTAATATAGAGCGGGAGAAAAAGGAACTTCAGCGCTATACCGAAATCCTGCGTGATGACCTGCGGATAAAAGAATATGTCTTTATGCTGGTAAAAGTAGGCACCGACAATGAAGCCCTTGAGTCTCTGTATAATCGACACTATGATTGGCTCCCGGTTAAACGACACTTAATACTGGGTTCTGATGGCACTATTTTGCTGGGCAATAAACATAAACACCTTGCCCAGGAACTGACAGATCATATGAAAACCTCTGACGAAGGCGTCTTTTATACCCGATCGGGTAATGCCATCGAGATGATTGCCTGGGCACCGGTCTATTACCAGGGATCGCGCTTAGGGATTATTGCCTTAACACATGTTTTTGACCACACATGGTTGAAAAATCACTATCAGTACAGTGGCGGTTATCTATTCATTGAAAGCAACGGGGTTATTTTGCTAAGTACTCTGCCCGATACAACCGGTAAACCATTTGCCCTGAATGACGGGTTACTGGACATTAGCGACGAGCTTTATCAAATCAGGCCCATTACGCTTTCACCCCAAAAAGATACCTCGCCCCATCTTTGGTACGGCGTTTCGATGCGTTCATTGTTAGCCAAACTGGAGCGCCACAGCCGAATTGTATTGTTACTGACGTTATCTGGCGCCTGTGCCATTTTGTGGCTCGGCCTGATTATCGTGCGTAACTTCAATAAGCCATTATCAGAATTAATGCGCATTACACTTTCAGTTGCCGAAGGGAATTTACCGGTGATGAAACAAACCAAGAGCAAAAACGAAATTCACATGCTATCCAATCAATTCGCGGTGATGTTACAAGCCTTGCGTGAAAAGCAGGAAGAGATTGATCACGTTCACCAGGAACTAGAACATTCCGCCATTACCGATTCATTAACCCGTCTGTACAACCGGCGCCACCTACAGGATATTTTTCCCCGGCTAATGGGGCAGGCCCAACGCGAACACTTGTTTTTAGCCGGAATCTTGCTCGACCTTGACCATTTCAAACAAATCAATGACCGGCACGGGCACCTAGCGGGAGATCAATGTCTGACCCACTTATCACAATTATTGCGAGAAATCTCACGCACTAATGATTATGTATTTCGTATCGGCGGTGAAGAGTTTTTGGTATTGAGCATTAACGACACACTGCAAGCCAGCGAGCTTTTAGCCGAAAAAATCAGGCGCTCACTGGAACAACATCCCGCGACCATCAAGGATACGATTATCCCTATCACCACCAGCATTGGCATAGGCCATGTCGATAATGCATTAGATCCGGATGCGGCGTTAACCAGTCTGCTTTATTACGCTGACAAAGCGCTTTACCAGGCTAAAGCCGGTGGCAGGAATCAGGTAAAGCTTTACGACCAGCCAGGCAATAATCCACGACCTGCCTGGGACAAGATTTCACCCGGCTAGGGTGCATAAATGAGTTCATCACTATTCTGTTTAATACACGACACTAGTGTTTGGTATCCGGCATTTCAGTGGGCATATCGGTAGCAAACAGCGCCTCAACATCAACACTGTCAAACTCGTAATAATGGTTACAAAACTGGCAATTGACCCCTACCTTGGCTTCCGCATCCAGCACGGACGTTACTTCATCATAGCCCAGCATACGCAGCATGCCTCGGACACGATCCCGCGTACAAGTACAACGAAAACTCACCGGTTCGACATCAAATATGCGCACATCTTCTTCATGGAACAACCGGTAAATCAATTCGGCAAAACGTAACTCGGTGAGCTCCACTTGCTCAATGGTCGCTGCCAGTTGGGTCACGCGCCCCCAGCCGTCTTCATCGTCGCTCATTAAATTGCTTTTAACAGACTTTTTATTCGCCGGCATTTTTTGCAGCAACATTCCGGCGCTTTGAGTATCATCGGTATACAGCCACAACCGGGTTTCCAATTGCTGTGATCGCAGCATGTAATCTTCAAGCGCCTGACCAATATCGCCACAACTTAAATCAACAATACCCTGGTAACGCTCCCCTGCTTCAGGGTCGATGGTAATGGCCAATGTCCCTTTACCAATTAAATCCATTAGATCAGGCGATGACACATCACCCTGCCATTGCGCCAGACCGCGCAAGGTGCGATCACTGGTACTTTCAACAACGGCCATCGACAGTGGCCCATCACCCTGAATTTGCATAATGAGCGAGCCACTAAACTTCAAGGTGGACGACAGCAATACGGCGGCGGCCGCCATTTCACCCAGGACATCCCGAATGGTCTCCGGGTATTCGTTTCGACGCAATACCTCCTGCCAGGCAGCGTTAAGATGGACCACTTCACCCCGGATGGATAAATCTTCGAACAAAAACCGTTGTAATAAATCGCGATCGTGCATAATTCTAACGTTAGATTAATTTAATCAAAGCGCAGCAACCCCTGGCGCTACGTTCATTCACCTTACGGTGTTTGCTTATTTTAGCTTATCCTTTAACAAAGCATTAACCTGTTGCGGATTCGCTTTACCTTTAGATTGCTTCATCACCTGCCCAACAAAAAAGCCGAACACTTTGTCTTTGCCTGATTTATATTGCGCCACCTGCTGCGGGTTTTTAGCAATGATCTCGTCAATTATAGCTTCAATCGCCCCGGTATCGGTGATTTGCTTAAGCCCTTTACTTTCAATAACAGCATCAGCATCACCCTCGCCCCGCCACATGGCATCAAACACTTCTTTGGCAATTTTCCCAGAGATGGTGTTATCGGTAATGCGCTTTATCATCCCACCCAACATGTCCGCCGACACGGGGCTTTGCTCAATGGCCAGGTCGCTTTTGTTAAGCGCCCCTAATAAATCGCCCATGATCCAGTTGGCAGACAATTTGGCTTCCTTGGTTAAATTCACCACTTGTTCAAAGTAATCCGCCATGGTACGGCTAGCGGTTAGCACACCGGCATCGTAAGCACTTAAGTTAAAGTCACTTTCGAAGCGATGTTGTTTTTGCACCGGCAATTCGGGCAGGGTCGCACGTATGTCTTCAAGATATTGTTCATCAATGACCACTGGCAATAAATCCGGGTCGGGAAAATAACGGTAATCGTTGGCTTCTTCTTTACTGCGCATGGCGCGAGTTTCATTTTTGTTGGCATCATACAGGCGGGTTTGTTGCTGCACTTCACCACCGCCTTCAATGAGATCTATTTGGCGTTCAACTTCCACGTTAATTGCCCGCTCTACAAAACGAAAAGAGTTAATGTTTTTCAGTTCTGCGCGAGTCCCAAACGCTTGTTGACCCTTGGGGCGAATTGATACATTAGCATCACACCGAAAAGAACCTTCCTGCATGTTACCATCGCATATTTCCAGGTACTGCACCAGCGAATGAATTTTTTTCATGTAGGCAACCGCTTCCTGTGCCGAGCGCATGTCCGGCTCGGACACAATCTCCAGCAACGGTGTACCGGCACGATTCAGATCAATGCCGGTTAAGCCGTGAAAATCTTCATGCAGGGATTTACCGGCATCTTCCTCCAGGTGCGCCCTGGTGATGCCAATCTGTTTCGCCGTACCATCTTCCAGCACAACTTCTATGCTGCCTTTTTCCACGATGGGCAACTCATATTGGCTAATCTGGTAACCTTTAGGCAAATCGGGATAAAAATAATTTTTTCGTGCAAACACGGAGTGCTTTGCCACATTGGCCCCGATGGCCAGGCCAAATTTTGCCGCCATACGCACGGCCTCGGCATTGAGCACCGGTAATACACCCGGCAATCCCAGGTCCACCGCGCACGCCTGTGTATTGGGCTCAGCACCGTAGGCGGTTGAGGCTCCCGAAAATATTTTGCTCTTGGTTGCAAGTTGAGCATGGATTTCTAACCCAATAACCACTTCCCATTCCATAATCGTTCCCGCTGCGAATTAGTAGAGTTGTTTTAATAACACGGATTTATAAGCACTGATTTATGAGCGCTGTTATTAACAATACTGCTTTAGTGAAACCGACGTATTTGTTCGGCATTACCGGACATGATCCAACGCCCATTTTGTTATCAATGGCTATTAACATTGGTCGCCACCAAGGGCCGTCGTACCCACGGTGCTAAAAATTGTCATTAGGGGCCTTTTGATGCCAGTCCGTCTCCAGTTGATATTGATGCGACACATTTAACAACTGTGCTTCTTTAAAATAGTCACCAATGATCTGCAACCCCAACGGAAGGCCATTAGCGAATCCCGCCGGGATGGAAATACCCGGCAAACCGGCCAAGTTGGTGGCAATGGTATAGGCATCCGATAAATACATGGTGACGGGATCATCCATACGCTCACCAAGCTTAAAGGCCGTCGTTGGCGAGGTTGGCCCCATAATAACGTCCACATTCTGAAAAGCCTGTTTAAAATCATCACTAATTAAACGCCGTAATTTCTGGGCCTTTAAATAATAAGCGTCATAATAACCGGCTGAAAGCACATAGGTGCCAATCATCACCCGGCGCTTTACCTCAGGGCCGAAACCTTCACCACGGCTGCGTTTGTAGAAATCTTCGAGATCCACCGGGTTTTCACATCGATGACCAAAACGCACACCATCGAAACGCGACAAATTGGAAGAACACTCGGCGGGCGCCACCACATAATAAGTGGATACCGCGGTGTTCGTGTTTGGCAGGCTGATCTCAACCAGTTCGGCGCCCATGGACTGATAGTACTTGATGGCATCATCAACCACCTTGGCTACACCATTATCCAGACCGTCACCAAAATATTCTTTTGGCAGTCCAATTTTCAGTCCTTTAATCGGCTTTTCAAGATCGGCTGTGTAATCTGGAACCGGGCGGTCAACGGAGGTTGAGTCTTTTTCATCAAAGCTGGACATAACATTGAGTAACATGGCGGCATCTTCAGCCGTGCGCGTCATGGGCCCGGCCTGATCCAGGCTGGAGGCAAATGCAATCATGCCATAGCGTGACACCCGACCATAAGTGGGCTTTAAGCCGGTAATTCCACACAGGGCGGCAGGCTGGCGAATGGACCCACCGGTATCGGTACCCGTTGCGGCGGGTGCCAGGCGTGCCGCCACGGCCGACGCGGAACCGCCCGATGACCCCCCTGGCACGGTTTCAATATTCCAGGGATTTTTAACCGAACCGTAATAACTGGTTTCATTGGATGAGCCCATGGCAAATTCATCCATATTTGTCTTACCCAGCGTGACTAACCGGGCTTGCTTACAGTTCGTAACGACAGTGGCGTCATAAGGTGATACGAAATTATCCAGCATTTTTGAGCCACAGCTGGTCTTGACACCTTCTGTACAAAATATGTCCTTATGCGCGATTGGAATACCCGTTAGCGGACCGGCTTCGCCCTTGGCGCGCTGCTGGTCTGCGGCACGTGCCTGTTGAATGGCCAACTCCGGGGTCACCGTAATATAACAATTCAGTGAACCGCCCAACTTTTCAATTCGATCAAGGTAATGCCGGGTAATGTCTTCGCTGCTAAACTCACCCGACGCCAGTGCTTGGGCAAGTTCAGCCAGTGTTTTGTTGTGCATTATTACTCCACTTATAATTTTTGAATAAAAATGAAAGGCCAATCAATGAATGGTCTTATTTTAGCAAAAAATCGATTGAATACCCTTAACCTGGAAGCCACTGTTGCTATCGACGTCGCTATCGATTTAGTTATCGCTTTAGCTATCAACATCGTTATTGACACAGTTGTTGACATAATTCGTGCAAAAAACGAGCAACCAAAAAACCGTTCCAACCCACCCCCGCCTTAGGCTTGCTTAAGAGAGCAGATACCCCCAACCTTACATACACAAACCGGCAACCATCACTGGACCACCTCGCCGAGCAGAAAAATAGCAGGCCTGGCTTGAATCCGCGCTATTCAATGACCTTAGGCACCAAATAAAGCCCGGCTTCGGTTTGTGGCGCCATTTTCTGAAAAAGGTCGCGCTGATTACTTTCACTAACCCTATCAAGACGTAACCGTTGTGCTGCATCCAGTGGATGGGCCATTGGCAGCACACCGTCAGTATTTATTGCATCCATCTGCTCAACCAGCGCTAAAATGCCTGATAAACTCTGCACATAACCGGGAATATCGTCCTGGTTAATGGCGAGTCTCGCAAGGTGAGCTATATTTTCTACATCTTGTTTTTTTAATACCATGATGGTCGGTCCAGTTATTGCTAGCGATCTTACACCAGCTTAATTTGTTTTAGAGTCCATTTTAAGTCAATATGCTTAAAATTTGAGACGTTAACACAATTGTTACCTTGCTCAAAAGCGTAAGCACTGATAAATTAGCGCATTCTTAACACTCACGAAAGAGTTTAATATCTTGGGATACTTTTCAAAATTACGTGGCGCATTTTCAAACGATCTGTCCATTGACTTAGGGACAGCCAACACACTTATCTATGTTAAGGGCCAGGGCATTGTCCTTGATGAGCCCTCCGTGGTCGCCATTCGCCTGGAGCGAGGCACTGGCAACCCAAAAAACATAGCAGCAGTGGGCATTGAAGCCAAAAGCATGCTGGGCCGAACGCCGGGCAACATTCAAGCGATTCGCCCCTTAAAAGACGGCGTTATTGCTGATTTTACCGTGACAGAAAAAATGTTGCAGCATTTCATCCATAAAGTACACAAAGATAAATTCAAATTTCTGCATCCCAGCCCTCGTGTATTGGTTTGCGTGCCCTGTGGCTCCACGCAGGTTGAGCGCCGGGCCATTAAAGAATCTGCCGCTGGAGCAGGCGCCCGTGAAGTATACCTTATTGAGGAACCCATGGCCGCCGCAATTGGTGCGGGCATGCCGGTTCATGAAGCCCACGGCTCCATGATTCTGGATATCGGTGGCGGCACTACCGAGGTTGCCGTCATCTCACTGGCGGGAATCGTTTATTCAGCATCGGTGCGCATTGGCGGAGACCGGTTTGATGAGGCAATCAGTAATTATGTGCGCCGAAATTACGGTACGCTAATTGGCGAATCTACCGCAGAGCGCATTAAGCACGAAATTGGCAGTGCCTACCCCGGCGACGAAGTCCGCGAAATAGAAGTACGGGGACGAAACCTGGCAGAGGGCATTCCGCGCAGCTTTACGCTAAACAGCAATGAAATATTAGAGGCGTTACAGGAACCACTTGCCGGGATTGTCGGCGCAGTGAAGACCGCCCTCGAAAAAACCCCACCGGAGTTAGGTGCCGATATTGCCGAACGCGGCATGGTTCTGACTGGCGGTGGCGCATTATTACGTGATTTCGATCGCCTGTTAATGGAAGAAACCGGCTTACCGGTTATTGTTGCAGAAGATCCGCTCACTTGTGTTGCACGTGGTGGTGGACGCGCATTGGAATTGATTGATGAAACAGGCGCAGAGGTATTCACCACAGAGTAGCTATTCGCCTACATGCTATGTTAGGGCGTCTCCGCCTAAAACCCCGCACAGCCTGATTTAACCGTTTTTATACAAGCGGTACATCGCTCGAGGGCAACAATGCACTGACAGGCCTCACTTATCACGGCCTGTCTTTGATTGAGCTGACAGCTTTAATCGCTAAACAGGCTTTGTTAATATAGCGACGGTGGATACAGGTACGCACCAATCTTGCATGCTCGGCTTGCATACACGGCAATGTCAACATTAAGTGACGTTACGCGGTGCAGGATGAATGCATCAATAATCTTTTATTGCGCATTACACCATCGAGTAACAAACCCCCTTAGTAAGGTCATATTAGTAAGACCATCGTTAGCAAGGCCACCGTTAGTAAGGCCATAATAGCTAACGTCATTTAACCGGGGCCATTAACGTAAAGTAAGCAGTCCCAGGCAGAACGATACGGAGTTTGAGATTAAACCACTATTTATACAAGGCCCTTCCATTGCAACGCGCCTGACCCTTATGTGCATATTATCCATTGCGTTAATGGTTGCCGATCACCGCCAACATCATATTGAAACCATCCGCTCGATTATTTCCGTGGCGGTGTACCCGATACAATACCTGGTTAACTTACCCATTGCCGCCTCAGAGTGGATGGGCGATAGCCTCAGCTCGCGGGGAACATTGCGCGAGGAAAACGAACGTTTACGCATGCAACACCTGTTATTTAAGGCGCAATTGCAAAAACTGGCCTCATTAAAAGTTGAAAATATCCGGTTAAGAGAACTACTACAATCGTCTAAAAAGGTGAGTGAAAATGTTCTTATTGCGGAATTGCTGGCAGTGGACCTGGACCCGTTTTCGCGCCAAATCGTCATCAACAAAGGAAGCAACGATAAAGTTTATATTGGTCAACCGGTATTGGATGCTGAAGGTATTATGGGGCAAATCGTGCATGTTAGCCCTTTTTCCAGTACAGCCATGTTGATAACCGATTCAAACCACGCTATTCCCGTACTGGTGAACCGAAATGGTTTACGAGCTATCGTGGTGGGAACTGGTGCGCCAGACCAGCTCGATATACCTTATTTACCCAATAGTGCGGATATCACCGTGGGCGACCTGCTCACCAGCTCCGGACTGGGTGGTCGCTTTCCCTCAGACTACCCGGTCGCACGAATTATCGGTGTAAACTTTGACCCCACACAACCCTATGCCACGGTCACGGCTGAACCCGTTGCATTGCTGGAACGAAGCCAGGAAGTCTTATTGGTCTGGCCTGCCGAAAAAATTGCCACTACTGGAAATCCGGACAACCATGAGATAAAAAGCAATGTCAGCACTGCCCCTTAATGCCTATCTAACCTTTCCGTGTCACACGCTGCCAACTAAATGCTGCTCGCGGATAGACTTCAAACAAGGCTCAATGAAGGAAATACACTAAGTGGCGCTGGCAAAACAACAAGGCGGCTTCATAATTTTACTGACATTCATCATCGCGCTCGCGCTGATGATGATGCCCATGCCGGATTGGGCGGAAACCGCCCGCCCGCAATGGCTTATTATGGTCGTCATCTACTGGTGTCTGGCACTGCCAAATCGCATTGGCGTTATCATTGCCTGGTTAACCGGGTTAGTATTGGACGTTGCTACCGGCTCATTACTGGGGCAAAACGCCATTGGGTTCGCTATAGTCGCCTTTTTGGTGATCAAACTGCATTTGCGGATTCGGCTTTTCCCACAATGGCAGCAAGCACTCAGCATATTAATCCTGGTAGCGCTGTATCAAATTATCACCTTATGGGCCAAAGGGTTTACCGGGCAATCAGCACAAACCTGGGCATACTGGCTCGCTTCCGTTACCAGCATGTTATTGTGGCCCTTTGTCTTTACGCTGTTGCGTGGCGTCCGGCGGTTTTACCGGGTGCGCTAGTATAGTGTGTATAAATTGAATTGAGTTAGAAGACCGGATGCAGTCAGGTATTACGCTAAAAGACCATTTTCGCGAAACACGCATGTTTAATATTCGTGTTTTCGTTACCCTGATCGTATCGTTGTTACTCATTATGCTGATTATCGTAAGGCTTGTTTACCTGCAGATTGTTGATCATGAGCTTTACACCACCCTGTCTGAGGAAAACCGCTTCTTTATCAGTGCCATCCCCCCTACCCGCGGACTTATCTACGACAGCAACGATATTCTTTTAGCGCAAAATCTACCGGCCTTCAACCTTGAACTGATTCCCGAGCGCATTAAAAATATTGACAACACCATCGCGGCATTGGGCGACATCATAGAAATCACCTCAGCCGATATTGAGCGCTTTAAGGAACAAATGGGGCAATATAATCGATTTAAATCAATCCCATTACGTACCCGCCTTAGCGATGAGGAAGTCGCCCGCATTGCCGTTAACCGTTACCGTTTCCCTGGCGTTGATATCGCGGCACGTCTGATTCGACATTACCCACATGGCGAACTAACGTCACATTCCGTTGGTTATGTGGGTCGAATTAACGATAAAGAAACACCGCTCATCAACAAATCCAATTATGAAGGCACCAATTACATTGGCAAGACCGGTATTGAAAAATATTATGAAGATATTTTACACGGCCATGTGGGTGTACAACAAATTGAAACCAACGCCCAGGGACGCTCATTGCGTACCTTTGAACAGGTTCCTGCCGAACCCGGCATTAATTTGCATCTATCCCTGGATATTGCAATGCAAAAAATTGCGCAGGATGCACTGGGCGAAGAAAGTGGCTCGGTGGTGGCAATCGACCCCAAAACCGGCAATGTACTGACCATTGTCAGTAACCCGGGATTTGACCCCAACTTATTTGTCGCCGGAATCGACCATGCCACCTACAAAGCCTATCGGGATGACCCGCAAAACCCCTTATTTAATCGATCATTACGTGGACAATATCCGCCGGGGTCCACCCTGAAACCGTTCTGGGGCCTGGCAGGCCTGGAGTTTGGGGTTGCTACCAACGAAATTAAAACATTTTGCCCCGGCTGGTTTAGCCTGCCGGGGCATAAGCACCGTTACCGGGACTGGAAGAAAAAAGGGCATGGTAAAATGGACCTGCACGACGCCATTGTGCAATCCTGCGATGTCTACTTTTACGATCTGGCATTAACACTGGGTATTGATCGAATGGCAAAATTCATAACGCCATTTGGCTTCGACAACCCTACCGGCATTGATATTACCGGCGAACTGGGCGGGTTAATGCCCACACGACGCTGGAAACAGAAGCAGCGCAAAGAACCCTGGTATTTGGGCGAAACCCTCATTGCGGGAATTGGACAGGGGTATGTGCTCACAACCCCGTTGCAACTGGCATCGGCTGTTGCCACCTTATCCAAATCAGGACAGCGCATGATGCCCCGTGTTGTCACCAAACTGGAAAACACCAATACCAGCGAAACCAATGAGCTGGCACCGATGCGCCAGGCGTCTGTTACACTCACCGATCCGGAACACTGGCAAAAAATGATCGACGCAATGAGAGACGTTGCCCATCACTGGCGTGGCACCGCCTATCGCATTGGTAAAAAGTCAAAATATAAGATTGCAGGAAAAACCGGCACGGCACAGGTATTTACCGTTAAACAGGATGAAGAGTACGATGGCGATAAAATTCCCAAGAACTTACATGACCACGCCCTGTTCATCGCATTTGCTCCCGTGGAAGATCCTCAGATTGCAATCTCTGTTATCGTAGAGCATGGTGGGCATGGGGGGTCAACCGCCGCACCCATCGCGAAAAAAATAATGGACTACTATTTGTTACCTAAACTGGAAAAAGAAGCACAAACAAAACCATCACCCTCATGAGCTTTCTCGACATCAATGTAAATGAATTCGGTGAACGCCGCCAGAGCCTGGCGGAATCACTGCATATTGACCTACCATTACTAGTAGGGCTGCTGGCATTAGCAACCACCAGCCTGTTTATTCTCTATAGTGCCAGCGGCCAGGATATGGACGTGATCTGGCGACAAGCGGTGCGGTTAATCATCGCCTTTGCCATTATGTTCGCCATGGCACAAGTGACGTCCAACACCTTAAAACGCTGGACACCCTGGTTATACGCCATTGGTGTCGTGCTATTAATTGCGGTATTACTTGCCGGTGAAGTCGGCAAAGGCGCACAACGCTGGCTGGATTTGGGATTGTTTCGGTTTCAACCATCCGAAGTCATGAAACTGGCGGTGCCATTAATGGTGGCATGGTATTTATCGGAATACCCGTTACCACCGGACCAAAAACGCCTGGCAATGGCCATAATGATTATAGCGATTCCATTTATTTTAATTGCCAAGCAACCTGATCTAGGTACATCACTGCTCGTCGCAGGTGCCGGATTCTTTGCCCTGCTGTTTGCCGGGCTTCAATGGCAGTTATTAGGGCTGATGGGTGGCATAGCGGCCGCCAGTGCACCGCTCGCCTGGTATTTAATGCACGATTATCAGCAACAACGGGTATTAACCTTTTTGAATCCCGAACAAGACCCACTGGGAACCGGGTACCACATCATACAGTCCAAGATTGCAATTGGTTCCGGCGGACTCTACGGTAAAGGCTGGCTTAACGGAACCCAGTCACAATTAAATTTTTTACCCGAGCGTTCAACCGATTTCATATTTGCCGCCTATGCCGAAGAATTCGGTTTTATCGGAATATTGGTATTGCTGGCGATTTATTTGTTTATATTAATCCGCGGGCTATTGATTGCGGTGCAAGCTCAGGATACGTTTACCAGACTGCTGGCAGGCAGCCTGATCATGACATTCTTTATTTATGTCTTTGTTAATATAGGTATGGTTACCGGTTTGTTGCCCGTCGTAGGGTTACCGTTGCCCCTGGTAAGTTATGGTGGCACATCGGTAGTTACCCTAATGTGCGGATTTGGTATCCTTATGTCTATACACACTCACAGAAAGCTTTTACCCAGGTAACTTAACATGCCCCTTTATATGTTGAAAAAAATGTACGCATTGAAAAAATTGAACCCACTGACCCGCCGTGCTTTTCTTGATAAACAACAAGACAAGCCACACAGCAGCCTCAAAAAACAACCGGTATACCGTAAAACCCTGATGTTTGCCGGACTGAGCCTGGCGGGTTTAACACTTGTTACGCCGTTAATCGCCACGGCCGATGTCAGCAAACGAAAAGACGTTGGCAAATTTATTGACCAAATGGTGGAAAAACACCAGTTTGACCGCGCCAAACTGACCCAGGTTTTTTCGAAAGTCGAAATCAACGACTCCATTATTAAGGCAATAACACGACCGGCAGAAGGCAAACCCTGGCACGAGTATCGCCCCATTTTCCTAACGGAATCACGCATCAAGGAAGGCGTTGAATTCTGGAACGAACATGCCGCTGAATTACAGCGTGCTTATGAAACTTACGGCGTGCCGCCCCATATCGTGGTAGCCATAATAGGCGTGGAATCAAAATATGGCCGTTACAAAGGCAAATATCCGGTCATAAATGCCTTGACCACACTCGGCTTTGATTACCCCAAGCGCAGCAAATTTTTTAAACGTGAATTAGAGGAATATTTGTTACTGGCTCGCGAGGAAAAAGTAGACCCCATGAGCATGAAAGGCTCCTATGCCGGTGCAATGGGGAAACCCCAATTCATCGCCAGCAGCTATCGGGCCTATGCCCAGGATTTCGATGGTGACGGCAAACGCGACCTGCTCGATAACACCGTCGATACCATTGGCAGCGTTGCCAATTACTTTAAGCGCCATAAATGGTTAAAAGACGAGCCAGTTGTCAGCCTTGCCAGCGTTAAGGGTACACAATATAAAGCGGTGGTAAAAAAGGGCATAAAACCCAATATTAGCCTGGAAAAATTAATCAAAAAAGGCGTTACCATTAACGACCAACATAACCCCGAACAAAAAACTGCCTTAATCGAGCTGGAAACCAAGACAGGTAAAGAGCATTGGGTAGCGTTTAATAATTTTTATGTCATTACACGCTACAATCATAGCAAACTTTATGCAATGGCGGTTTATCAGCTCAGCGAAGCCATCACCAAACGACGCGCAGAAACATTAAACAACAAAAAAAGGTAGCTTCAAAACAGCCTCATGAGACACAACAACACCCTGAAATCAGCCACAACCAGTATTCGAAAGGCCACGATATTGTCTTTGGCCGGCGCCATTATTCAAGGGTGCTCACTGCTAGGCGACAAAATGGACGGCCCGCCGGACAAAGAAGTAAACTGGCAAAACATCCCCAACCCCGCGCCACGTGACGAACCTCGCAGTAAGCGGGGCAATCCGGAAAGTTATGTGGTCATGGGGAAACGCTATTTTGTTTCACAAAAACCCAAGGGATATACACAGCAGGGAATCGCATCGTGGTATGGAACAAAATTCCACGGCCGCCTTACATCCAGCGGTGAAGTCTATGACATGCATAAAATGACAGCCGCCCATAAAACCTTACCAATTCCGGTTTATGTCAAAGTCTCCAATGTTGACAATGGCAAACATATAATTGTACGGGTAAACGACCGGGGCCCGTTCGTCAGCGGGCGCATCATCGACCTGTCGTACACAGCCGCAAAAAAGCTGGGTATCACACAGCGCGGCACCGCTAATGTGAAAATTGAAACCATAAGCAACACCGTTGCGCCAGCCGCCCCCCCAAGCGACACAGCCTCATCAGACCTTGGCGGCAATCAAACGCTGTACTTTCTACAACTGGGCGCCTTCTCACAACGAGTACTCGCGGAACAGTTTGCGGCAAAATTAATCGCACTACCCATCGAACCTGTAGTGATTACCAACTCGACCCGGAATCAGAACCCCCTTTACCTTGTTCGTGTTGGTCCATTCCAAACCACCGATCAGCTTGAGCCAGTTGAGTCACAGCTAATCGAACAGGGCTTCACCGACACGTATACCGTTAGCGAACCAGCACCTGGTTATCCGTAATTACCCTAAAATAAACCCGATACGATTCCACGAAAAACCATTAATGAAACAGATGCAACCGCAACGATCGATACAACAACATTCACAATAATCGCTGACAGCAAACTGATGGATCTATGCAAAATATTGGAATTAAATTAGCTGGAATACTACTCCTCCTAACAAGCCTGAACTCCCACGGGGCGTTACAACGTATTCCCAACCCGCCCAGCATAAATGCCACGGGCTACATTTTACTCGATGTCCACAGCGGGCATGTTATTGCCAAAAACAATCCCAACGAGCGAATGGAACCAGCCAGCCTGACAAAAATGATGTCATCGTATGTTGTTGCAGATGCCCTCAGGAACGGGGATATCAGCACCACCGATAACGTGAAAATCAGCAAAAAAGCCTGGCGCATGACTGGCTCCCGCATGTTTATCGAAGTGGGAAAAGAAATTTCTGTGGAAAAATTATTATTGGGCATGGTGGTTCAGTCTGGCAATGACGCCACCATCGCACTGGCAGAGCACGTTGCCGGCAATGAAGATGCTTTTGTCGCAAAAATGAACGAAACCGCAAAAAGACTGGGGCTGGCTGACACACATTTTGTCAATTCCACCGGCTTGCCACATGAGGACCATTATTCCACACCAAGAGACATGGCCATGATGGGGTTAGCCTTAATCCGGGATCATCCTAACCACTACGAATCTTATGCCATTAAGGAGTTCACCTTCAACGGCATTAAACAATTTAATCGTAACCGGCTACTGTGGAAAGACGAAAGCGTTGACGGCATTAAAACCGGTCATACCGAATCGGCCGGTTATTGCCTGGTGGCATCAGCAAAACGCGGCAGTATGCGACTCATCTCCACGGTACTGGGCACTAAAAGCAAAGCAGCAAGAATAGCGGAAAGTCAGAAACTGTTAACCTACGGTTTTCGCTTCTTCGAAACCCACAAACTGTATTCCTCAAATGATGAACTTACTAAATCCGTTATCTGGAAAGGCGACATTGACAACCTGCCCCTGGGCATTGTTGAAGACCTGTATATAACCATTCCCCGCGGACAATATGATAAACTTGACGCCAATATGAGCATCAAATCAACGATAATTGCCCCCGCAGGCATAGGGGAAGTCTTTGGCTCCGTCAACGTAATGCTCGGCACCCAGTCTGTCGCGAAACGCGATCTGGTCGCCTTAAACGATGTTAACACCGGCAGTTTCTGGAAAAACCTGATAGATTCCATTAAACTCTGGTGGAAAAACTTTTAACATAGTAAACGGCATCAATCACATAAGCATCAAACCATGGCAATTGTTTATTTAAACGGGCAATTTATACCCGAAGACAAAGCACAGGTTTCAGTCCTGGACCGCGGCTTTATATTTGGCGACGGTGTGTACGAAGTAATTCCCGTATACGGCGGCCGGCTGTTCCGCCTCGACGAACATATCGACCGACTGGACAATAGCCTCAACGCAATACGACTAACGAATCCACTCACCCGCCCGGAATGGGAAAGCCTGCTAACTACCCTGGTGCAGCACAATGGCCCCGGTGATCTGGCCGTATACCTTCAAATTACACGCGGCGTGGCTAAACGCGACCATGCGTTACCCAGCGAACCACAGCATACGGTGTTTGCAATGGCAAACCCACTCTCAACACCCAATAAAGCAGACCTGATTAGCGGCGTCGCAGCAATCACCCATGACGATTACCGCTGGAAAAACTGCCATATAAAAAGCATTAGTTTATTACCCAATATATTACTACGCCAGCAAGCGATTGATGCAGGCGCCGTAGAAGCCATTCTAATTCGCGACGACGAAGCAACAGAAGGCGCTGCCAGCAATTTATTTATTGTTGACAAAGGCACCATCATCACGCCACCTAAAGGCCACTTTTTACTGCCGGGCATAACCCGCGACCTGATATTGGAACTGGCACAGGAAAATAACCTGGCGTACCGGGAAGCTTCAATTTCGGCAACACAGTTACAACACGCAGATGAAATCTGGCTAACCAGCTCGATGAAGGAAATAGTGCCAGTAACGCGTTTAAATGACGCAACCATCGGCAACGGCACTGCCGGGCCAATATGGACAACCATGTTTGACCTATTCCAGGATTTCAAACAACAGTTGCGAACCCAGTCATCATAACAACCGCATCATCCCGTAGGCACCAGGGAATAACCGTAACGCAGCACAGATAAACACCATGCAAAATGACAACGATTCCGCAATAACATTCCCCTGCGAATTCCCCATCAAAGCCATGGGGCTGGCCATACACGACGTGGAAACCATCGTATTGGAAATCGCCCAACGCCATGCCCCAGCGCTAAAAGAAAGTGCGCTGACAAAACGCCCCAGCAACAATGGTAAATACCTGTCCATCACTGTCACCGTCAACGCCACAAGCCAGCAACAACTCGATGCCATCTATTATGAATTAACGGCCCATGAAAACATCATAATGGCGCTGTAATTCCCTGTACCGTGAACAGACTGTCGTCGACTAGACACAATCAATGATGATCACGTCGCAACCAACTTAATACGTTCGCCGCAGGCGAAAAGAGAATCAACCATTGAACAATAAAGTCATCATTCGTGACCTGGGCCTACGGGACTACCAACCGGTATGGGACGAAATGCGCGAATTCACGAGCACACGCGACAACAACACCAACGATGAAATTTGGCTACTGCAGCACCCGCCAGTATTTACCTTAGGACTCAATGGCAAGCCCGAACACATTCTTAATGCCGGCGACATTCCCGTTGTAAAATGCGACCGCGGTGGCCAGGTCACTTATCACGGGCCAGGCCAGTTGGTGGTTTATACATTATTGGATTTAAAACGCCTGAAACTGGGCATAAAACAACTGGTAACGCGGTTGGAACAAGCTGTCATTGACACGCTATCAATGCAACAAATCAATGCCGGAAGAAAACCCAATGCACCGGGCATCTACGTCGATGGCGCAAAAATTGGCGCGCTGGGATTACGCGTTAAGCGGGGATGCAGCTACCATGGCCTCAGCCTGAATGTAAGCATGGACCTGGAGCCCTTCTCACGCATTAACGCCTGTGGCTTTGAAGACCTTGAATCCGTGCAACTTAAGGCATTGCTGAGCCCGGAGAATCAAGCAATTGATTTCAACCTTGTAAAACAAATCATTGTTTCTCAACTGGAACGACAACTTTTTGAAACCCGTTAAACGGGCACCAAACAGCGATTATGCGGATTTATAGTGATATCGCGCAACTAACTACATTACCTGCCCTTAACCAGTTATAATTAAGCTTAACTTGCTGCTCGGGCCAACCTGTTCGAGCAGCCCGCTTTTTATAAGCAATCAGTACAAAAGATGGCTCATACGCGGATTAACATGCCAATAAAGCACCGCTATTAACACCTTTAATGTCAATAAGTTACCCAATTACCGGCGATCAACAGAATAAACAATAAAAAGCTTGTACACCGGACATTAACAAATAACCATCAATATTAACCAAAGATCTTAACCATAGAAGTGACCGATGAGTACTCCACCTAAAAAAGTCCAAACCGGTGTGCCACTACGTGGCGCCGACAAAGTTGCAAGAATTCCGATAAAAGTGGAGCCAACCCGAGTGGCGCCGCGTAAACCACGCTGGATACGCGCCAAAGCCCCCAGCGGACCTGAGGTTATGCGCGTTAAAAAGCTTCTACGGGATAACAACCTGCATACGGTTTGCGAGGAGGCTTCGTGCCCCAATTTAGGCGAATGCTTTGGTCATGGTACGGCTACGTTTATGATTATGGGCGATATTTGCACTCGCCGCTGCCCGTTTTGTGATGTGGCCCATGGTCGCCCGGCATCACTAAACGCCGATGAACCCCAGCAACTGGCAGATGCCATAAAAATCCTCGACTTAAAATATGTGGTCATTACCTCAGTTGACCGGGATGACCTGCGTGATGGCGGTGCTCAACATTTTGTGGATTGTATTTCCGCCGTGCGCCGCTTGTCACCGCGCACAAAAATAGAAATTTTAGTGCCGGATTTTCGCGGCCGCATGGACATTGCGTTAACAATCATGGAACAGGTACAACCGGATGTGTTTAACCACAATTTGGAAACCGTACCCCGCTTGTACAAAAAATGCCGCCCAGGATCTGACTATCAATGGTCACTAACCCTGTTAAAACAATTCAAACAGCGTTATCCCAACATACCCACCAAGTCCGGATTAATGCTGGGCCTGGGGGAAACCAAGGAAGAAGTTGTACAGGTATTACAGGATTTACGGGATCACCTGGGTGATATGATTACCCTGGGTCAGTATTTACAACCTAGCCTTCACCATCTGCCGGTGGAGCGCTTTGTGACACCCGAGGAATTTGACGAACTGGGTGAGATTGCCAAACAAATAGGCTTCAGCAATGTCGCCAGCGGCCCCATGGTACGCTCGTCATACCACGCCGACCTTCAAGCTGCCGGTAAAGATATCTTTTGATTGCTGTTTTTGCCGAAGCTTACCTACCTCAAGCGGTTACCCCAGTAAAATAACCCACACCAACATAAGCATACCCGATCTTTACTTGCCAATTAATAAGGCTTATAACCAAGCCACAAATCCCCTATCTTAATAAAGTATTTTTATACCCACGAAAACACATACAAATATGTTTTTGTGCAAAAAAGGACTAAGGTTGAAAACTGAACCTGCTCCTAAAGACGGGAACTCAGGCGCCGTTTCACACAACACAGCCGTATACAGCAAGAGAGATTACAATGTCTACATTAGTACGTCCTCATGGTGGTTCTGAACTAAGGCCCTTACTGCTTGAGGGTAACGCATTAAACACAGACGTTAACAACGCCGCATCACTCAAAAAAATAACCATTACCTCTCGCGAAGCCGGCGACATCATTATGCTGGGCATTGGCGGCTTCACCCCGCTGGACGGTTTTATGACCCGCGCGGACTGGCAAGGCGTTTGCGACAGCATGAAGATGGCAAACGGTTTGTTCTGGCCTATCCCCATTACCCTGTCCACCGATATCAACACTGCCGCCACAATTACCGAAGGCGACGAAATTGCCCTCTATGATCCTGAGCGTAAAACCATCCTCGCCACCATGCTGGTGAGTGAAAAGTACACCATTGATAAAGCTCACGAATGCATGCAGATTTATAAAACCACCGACGATGAGCATCCCGGTGTAAAAATGGTCATGCAGCAGGGTGACGTCAACCTTGGAGGTCCAATAAAGGTACTGTCCTTAGGTGGCTTCCCTGAAGAGTATGGTGATCAATTTTTAACACCGGCGCAAACTCGTGCACAATTTGAGCAACGCGGCTGGAAAACCATTGCGGCCTTTCAAACACGCAACCCCATGCACCGGTCCCACGAATATTTAGCCAAAATTGCCATCGAGACACTCGACGGAGTGTTGATTCACTCATTGCTCGGTAAACTAAAACCCGGTGATATTCCCGCTAACGTGCGCAGCAAAGCCATCGGCACATTGATCAAACAATATTTTGTTAATAACACCGTAATACAAGCCGGTTACCCGTTAGATATGCGTTACGCAGGTCCACGGGAAGCATTGTTACATGCATTATTCCGACAAAATTATGGCTGCTCACACTTGATCGTCGGGCGTGATCATGCCGGTGTTGGAGACTATTATGGCCCTTTTGATGCGCACCATATCTTTGACGAAATACCAAAAGACGCCCTGGAAACCCAGGCACTGAAAATCGACTGGACATTCTGGTGCCACAAATGCGGCGGCATGGCATCGATGAAAACCTGCCCTCATGATGCGGAACACCGCTTATTGTTATCGGGTACCAAATTGCGTAAAGCATTATCAGAGGGCACTACCGTACCGGATAACTTTAGCCGCCCGGAAGTACTGAAAATTTTACGCGAATATTATGCTGGCCTCGCACAAGAGGACAAAGTCGATATTAAATTAGCGGGACACTCTGCCAAATAGATGTACGTCAATGAAATTAACCGTGACTGGAACTATCATTACTCAATAACACGAGTTTAAAACATGAAGTTAAAACAAGACTTTAAAACATAGCCTTAACCATTTAAACCGGTATTGGCAGCAATCACTTATATCAACTATTTTATTATCAATTACCTAATATGAATAACATCCACAATATCAGCTAAGGAGACAACTCACCATGCCAACCTATGTACGCACTGACAAATGTGACGGCTGCAAAGGGCAGGATAAAACGGCCTGCATGTATATTTGCCCGCATGATTTAATGAAGTTGGATAAAGACGGCTCTGAAACCGGCCATGCCATGAAAGCGTGGAATCAGGAACCTGAGCAATGTTGGGAATGTTATTCCTGCGTTAAAATCTGTCCGCAACAAGCCATTGAATGCCGCCATTATGCTGATATTGTTCCCCTTGGCGCCTCCGTACAACCCTTGCGTGGCACCGACTCCATTATGTGGACCATCAAGTTTCGTAACGGCAACATGAAACGCTTTAAATTCCCAATCAGAACCACACCGGAAGGTTCAGCAGAACCCGCTGCGGGATTACCCGATCCGGATGCAGGCCTGTTCGAAGACCCCAATACGCTCTTTAGCCAGAACGCACATGTATTCGATAAAAGCCAGTTTATTAACAGTTAGATGATGACCGGTTGTTATCAATAATTGATGTCACAACCGCCTGAATTGGAACCCTGCTTGACGTAATTTAACGTCTAGAATACAGAAAAGAATAGAGGACAGAAGAATGGCCGAATTTGGAAATCCTGACATTATTGAGGAAGAAGTGGATATTCTCGTCATTGGCGGGGGTATGGCTGCCTGTGGATGTGTAACTGAACTGGCCCGATGGCCGCAAAGTAAAGACCTCAAGATCAAATTAGTGGACAAAGCCGCAATGTCACGCTCTGGCGCCGTTGCCCAGGGCTTGTCGGCAATTAACACTTACATGGGAGAAAATGATCCAACCGATTATGTGCGTTATGTGCGTGGCGACTTAATGGGCATCACCCGTGAAGACCTGGTGTTCGATGTTGGCCGCCATGTGGATTCATCCGTCGAACTATTCGAAGAATGGGGGTTACCAATCTGGAAACAACCCGGCGATGAAGGTAAAAAATTAAAAGATGGTGGCAAACCGGTTCGGTCCGGGAAATGGCAAATTATGATTAACGGTGAATCCTATAAATGGATTGTTGCCGAAGCTGCAAAAAAAGCCCTTGGCCTGGAAAACATAGAAGAGCGTATCTTTATTGTGCGCCTGGTGAATGATAAAAATGATCCGACTCGCGTTGCAGGCGCCGCGGGTTTTTCAGTTCGCGATGACACCGTTCATATTTATAAATTCAAAGCCTGCTTACTGGTTTGTGGTGGTGCAGTTAATGTGTTTCGGCCCCGCTCTGTTGGTGAAGGTACCGGTCGGGCCTGGTATCCGGTATGGAATGCTGGATCAACTTATGCAATGGCCGCCGAATGCGGTGCTGAACTCACCTTAATGGAAAATCGCTTCGTGCCTGCCCGCTTTAAAGATGGTTATGGTCCCGTGGGCGCCTGGTTCTTATTATTTAAAGCAAAAGCCATGAACGCCATGGGTGAGGATTATCAAACCAAAAACTACGAAGATCTCGCAGTATACGGATACGATGCTTACGCCAGTGGCCATAAAATGGGTACCTGCCTGCGTAACCATCTGATGCTGAAGGAAATGAAAGAAGGCCGTGGCCCCATCTTCATGGACACACCAACGGCGATGGCCAATCTGGCTAAAAACATGACACCAAAGGAAATAAAGCATCTCGAAGCGGAAGCATGGGAAGATTTTCTAGATATGACCATTGGCCAATGCGGCGTATGGGCCGGTGAGAACATTGAGCCAGATAAAGAAATGTCAGAGTTAATGCCAACAGAACCCTATTTATTGGGGTCTCATGCCGGATGCGCGGGCATTTGGGTTTCCGGGCCAGAGGACGTTCCCGGCACCCCGGAGCACTATAATTGGGGTTACAACCGCATGAGCACCGTCAACGGTTTATTTACCGCGGGCGACGGCGTCGGTGCTTCTGGCCATAAATTCTCCTCCGGCTCACATGCCGAAGGCCGTATCGCCGCCAAAAGCTTAATTAAATTTGCGATGGACAACAAAGACTGGAAACCAGAGTTGTCACGTAGCGTGGATGAACTGGTTGAAGAAATCTACCGCCCGGTGCGTAATTTTATGGAACATAAAGATTACACCACGGCCATTGACATAAACCCGCATTATATTACACCAAAAATGCTGCAATTCCGTTTGCAGAAAATCATGGACGAGTATGTTGCGGGCACCTCAACCTTTTACCAAACCAACGCCGCAAGCTTAAAGGTGGCAGAAAAAAAACTCGGCATGATCAAGGAAGACTCCTTGAAAATGCGCGCCAAAGACTTGCACGAACTCCTCAGAGCCTGGGAAAACTACCACCGCATTCTCGCCGCCGAGGCACACATGAAACATATCCAGTTCAGAGAAGAATCCCGTTACCCGGGCTATTATTATCGCGCTGACTTTATGGAAATCGACGACGCAAACTGGAAATGCTTTGTTAACTCACATTATGACCGCAACACCTCAGAGTGGACCGTGAAAAAAGTCAAATATACACAGCTTGTTAAAGCCAATGACGAAGAGCCGGAAGGTATGCATCGACTCGGTTGTGAGGTTTAGTCCACGCGATAATCACTCGTTTATGCAATGCACGTCACGATGGGCCGGGTAATGCAGATTACCCGGTTTTTTTAACGTTAATCGGTCATATATAACCCTAAAAGATTCGCCATCAGGATAAAAAAGTTTGATAACAGGAGGTTAAATGTAAACCATATTCAGCCGAGCATTGAAATATCAGCACTGGTTCTGTAACCTAACGTTAGCAATCCAACGTTAGTAACTCAACGTCTGCAACCAAAAGCGCGCAACCCCAAAGGTACCATTATGAGCACAAATGATTCCCCGGACTTTAGCGATGCCGCCGTGTTAACCGGCCTTACCGATGCAGACCATGAATTTGAAATTCCTTTTAAATCGCCGGTAAAACCCGTACAGCTCAGCCTGGATGACACCATTCAATTCCGCTGTCATAAAGACATTGCCTGCTTTAATAAATGCTGCAAAAGCATAGAAATACAACTCACCCCATACGATATCGTGCGCCTTAAAAAGCACATGACACTGGAATCCAGAGAGTTTGTTGCACGTTATACCATCCCTTTCGAAATGGACGCTCACTCAATGCCAGGTTTACGCCTTACAAGCAAACCCGGCACAACAGAGTGTATATTTCTTGAAGAAGACGGTTGTAGCGTCTATGAAGACCGGCCCACCGCATGCCGTTACTACGCCCTGGGCAGTATGGGTGTGCGGAAAAAAGAAGGTAAACAGGTCGACGACATTTACTTCGTGGTCAAAGAACCCCATTGCCTGGGGCACGAAGAACCCCGACAGCTCACTGTGAGAGAATACAGGGAAGAACAAGGCTTCGAAAAATATGACGAAATGAATGCAGAATGGCGTGACATTATAATAAAAAAACGCTCCAGTGGCCCCACCGTCGGCATGCCCAGTACCCGTAGCATGCAGCTGTTTGATATGTGCAGCTATGACCTCGATAGTTTTCGGGATTTCATCCAGGGCAGTGGATTCACCGATATTTTTGACCTGGATAGTGACACGATTAACACCTTAATCAAGGATGACGATGCCTTATTACAATTTGCCATGCGTTTTTTAAAACAGGTACTTTACGGCGAGCGCACTATTCCCTTCAAAAAAGGTGCACGGGAAAAACGTTATAATGAACGCCAGGAAATAACCCAGGCCCGGCATCAGGCTGACGTCAATGCGCACCGCGCCAAAGACCCGCTGGAAAATGCGATGGACGATTGAAGGATATGAATTATTATAAAAATGAATTAATGCAGCATATACCCAAAGCGTTTAGGATTTAGACTTTATTGCTGTCCTATTTCTGTCCTGGCGGCGTTGTCTACAGGGATGTAGGCAAGGGGCGTGAGCAGGATGCGGAAGCTTTGAAATTCCTCGCAATAGACCGGCTATTACTCGTCATTTCGGCTTTCTTAAGGAACCTACTGTTGGTGCCAGAACAAAAATATGACGCGCACTAAATACCTAAATCCCAAACGCTTTGGGTATAGATACCATTGACTGAATCAACGAACAAACACCGGCCATTGCATCACGAGTTTGCTGAGCTGAGCTTGCATGACCTCACCCTGCTAAACTACCAATAGATAATCCATTGGCTATTTTCATCCTGGCTCACGGACACATCAACACTAACCCACTCGCTTTTTCCCGCTTCATCTTCCCAGTGATCCACCAGGTTCTCAATTTCAATACGCGCAGTGGCTTTGTGCAAATTAATGTCATGACTGGTTTTTAACACTTTCACCGTAAATTCAGGGTATTTTTCAAACAAATCCCTAAATAGCTTTTTCTTACCTTTATTAAAATAGCTAATGGTTTCTATTCTTTTTAAGTCACGTTTTTCCAAACTAATCTTTAACTCCGCCAGCAATGCAATAATGACCTGCGGTTCATTTTCAAGGGTCTGCCTCTTTTTCGTCATTTGTCGGGTAAGTTTGGCAGACCGTTTTTCCCCATAACCCAGGCTTGATAAGGTCTGAATAATCTCAGCTGCTTTATCAAACGCTTTGCTGCTTAAGTGTTGATTATACTGAGAGAGATAATAATCATAAACCCGCTCCACACCTGCGATTGCCTGTTTGTTGCCAGGGCTAAGCGTTAATACCCTGCGATACCGATCCAGAGCATTGTTCCCATTAGGCGCAATGAGCCGCCCTCGAATAAAGTCACGTTCCGCGGTGCTTAATAATTTTTTTATCTTATTACGCTTAGCGACAATGGCACTGAGTTTCGACTCAACCTTATTTAATATTTCAGCATCCGGGTTTATTTTTTCTATTTTATCAAAAGTGGCCTCTGCCCGTGAAATTTCACCAGCCTTTAATTGGGTATTCAATAGACCTGATAACTTCCGAACGATACGATCCAGTCCCGCTCGGGCTTTTGCGTTATCCGGATCAAGCGCCAACACTTTATTGTACATCGCCAGTGCATTCTTAGTCGCGGGCCGGGTTAGTTGATTTTTCGACAAATAGTGCCGGGCCAGATCCAGATTTTGCCGAATTGTCAGTAGTGCTTTGTCGTACTGTTCAAACTGAATCTGCAGTTTTGCCAGCGCATCTGTCTCAACAGGCACTCGCTCAAGATTGGAAAAATAGGCTTGCGCCTGCTCCCATTGTCCAGCCTCAATGTTTTCGTCGACCAATGCTGCATAATGCGCGGCAATGCCCTGCAAACCTTCAATAGCGTCAGGGTGATCTGGTTCTATCACTAGTATTTTTTCGTACTGATATAGTGCGTTATTTTCTTCAGGCGCAATGTACCGGTTTGCAGCAATATTTAATTTGGCCCGCCTTAGCAAACCATTAATCAGGGTTTTTTCCGCCTTTGCCATTTTTTCGCTTGGCGACATGTCATGGGCGGCAGGAGTCTCTACCTTCTCTGGCGTCACATTGCTATCGGTATCGTCAATTGCAGTATCTTCATCCACTGGCCCCTGAACCAAAATGTCGGAATTCCCTGCCGTCGGATTTTCGGATAGCGGCGTACTGCTACCAGCAGATAAAACAACCACCCCGACAACGACCATCGACGCAAACCCAGCCACCACCGCTAACGCCACTTTTTGCCTGCCCATCACTGCTTTTTTAACCGCTTGAAAATAACCCGCTATCTGCGAAGATTGGCTGTACGCTAAAGGCGGTGATGACATTGCAGGTGATGACATTGTCGTTGGTGAATCAACCGGGTGCCGATGCGAGTTGCCCGGTTGGTCGGGTAATTGAGGCGGTTGTGCAACGCTAGCCCCATGCGCTGGTTGGCGAATTTGAACACGGGTACTGTCATCATCAGTGGCCTGCACTATTGGCTGCGCTGATGATTCCCCTGCCTTTTGCTGAAATATTGTCTGCTTGTTTAACGGCTCGTTATCAGCACTGTGAACGGCGTTGTTATCACCTGCACTTATTTGAGACACCGGATTTGAGGCATCACCTTTATCAGGCGACACGTCCTCCCTATCCGGTGCAACATACAGATTGGCCGGTAATGGGGGAACGTCAATATCGCCAGATAACATATCCGCCCACTGCAATGCTGTTTGCGGCCGTGCCTCGGCATGAAACATTAACGCGTGGTCAATCGCCATTAAAAAGTGCGGGGAAAACCCAGGCGGCGCTAACCGACTCACTGGCTCGTAAACATCATAGCCCTGCTTAATTAAGCTGGAACCGCGTTTCAACGCGTCGGCCGGTTTTTCGCCGGTAATGCAAAAATAAAGTGTGGAACCCAAGCCATAAATATCCGTCCAGGCACCTTGCTCTTCTTCCGATTCATTGTATTGCTCAAACGGCGCATAACCGGCAGTTATCAAACTGGTCAGTGCCCGGGTACGACTACTGAGCGTCTGGCGTGCCGAACCAAAGTCCAACAACACAGCTGATCCGTCACTTCGAACGTAAATATTGGATGGTTTTATATCGCGGTGAATGAATCCTTCCTGGTGCACCAATGAAAGACCTTCGATTATCGGCATAAATACCGGCAGTAATTCAGCTTCCGTGGCAGCCGCTTTTTCCTGGTAAATCACCGATAAATCGCTGCCTTCTTCGTACTCCATCACCATGTAGGCAGTATTGTTATGCTCAAAGACACTGAGCACTCGAATGATATTATGATGGTTAAATTTTGCCAGAGTCCGGGCTTCAACCAAAAATCGTTCAAGCCCCCAATTATAAAGTTCGTTATGACTATCAGTGATAGGATGCACCGTGTCATTGCTTTCACGGCAGGCAAAATCTAATGGCAGGTATTCTTTAATGGCGACATTGCGGCGCAGGTTGCGATCCATCGCTAAATAGGTAACGCCATACCCACCGCGCCCCAGCACCTCGAGCAGTTCATACCAGTGCAGGGAATATCCGACTGGCAGTATGTCACGGAAACCTTCGCTTCTCACACTATCAATACCTCGCGATACCCTTCAAAAGTAAATTAGCTTCTGGAAAGCTGCATTTATTCCTGGCCAAGGGTAATGAAATAACCCAATATTATTGCTATGGTTTATATTACAGATTTTAACTATCAGGGGATAGGCAAATTATTTATTGGCTTATTATACGCAGTATACACGCAAACAATGACGTTTGTTTTTGGTATTAACTGACGGGAATCCGACATAGAAAAAGCTTAATATATAAACACTTTTTGCCTTTAGTCAGGAAGGTATCACAAATTCAGATAATTATAGCCGCCAAATAATCAAATATTGATTTTCTCTCAACAACGCCGATTGTGACTTACTGTACCGTCATTCGAGCGACATCGGATGCCGAAGCAAAACGGCGGGCGTTATTCATTCACCCAGTTAATTTCTCGCGCTGACTCCAATCCAACCAGGGTGTCACTCAGCGATGCCGGCATCACGGACTCCGTCTGCGAAACCGGAATAGCGCCCGCCATGATTTCCGCAAACACCTGAGAATATAACGGTTGTTTTTCCGGGTCGACAAAGCCGACAGGGTATAACGGTTGCCCGGTGGTCAAATCATACTTGTCCGTAGCACCAAGCGTATGCAAAAACTCATGGGCAATGACCACCTGGTTTCTCGCCGTGTATTGCCTGTCTGCAAAGGCATTAACTACGCCAATCAACCCCTTTTCAAGCCCCAGGGAATGGTCCAGGCGAGTGGTGCGCGCAGGGTCGTGATACAGCACAAACATGCGGATATTGGCAGGCGGGCCATCATAACTGTCTACACGAAACACCCACCACCTTAAGGTCAGGCTCCACCACATGACTTTTAAAATATTACGGTCCGCAGGTGGTTTGGGTGGAATCCGGCCCGTTACCGGGCCAAGTTTGATCGTAACCGGCTTTTTTAACGGCAGCTCATACTCCGCGGCTTCTTCGCTAAAATAATGCTCAACCGGCGCAAACATCTGCTCAGTCAATTCACTAATATAACGCCGGGACGCCTCGCTGCCATCACCATTGATTGGATAAATCACAATACGAAGCGGACTGTCCCAGTCGGTGGTCCGCAGCTTCGTCAGCCAGGCGTCCACACCGACAATGAACAACACGAACAACAAAAACGAAATTCGCAATCTGCGAAAAAACCGGCTTTTTGCCATATTTTTCCAGTGGTGCACTCAATGAGTTTACTTTAATGGCTTGCCTGCAACTGCCTGACTTACATTAACAAACACTGCTGACAATGACCGATTAACGCCTGTTATGAAAGCGTGGTAACCCCACTTTCCGAACCAAGCAATAATACATCCGCCGGGCGTTTTGCAAATAAGCCATTAGTAACGACGCCGACGATACTGTTTAAAGTATCCTCCATCTCAACCGGGTTGATAATCTCCAGGTTGTGCACATCCAGAATCTGGTTGCCGTTGTCTGTCGTATATCCATCACGATATACGGGTTGTCCACCCAGCTTAACTAACTCTCGGGCAACATAACTGCGCGCCATGGGAATCACCTCAATGGGCACTGGAAACTTGCCCAGCATATCCACCAGCTTTGATGTATCGGCAATGCACACGAATTTTTTTGCCACTGCCGCCACTATTTTTTCCCGTGTTAACGCACCCCCGCCACCCTTAATTAGATGCAGGTGTTTGGTCGCTTCATCAGCGCCATCGACATATAATGCAATTTCGTTAACCGCATTCAGGTCTTCCACCTGAATACCGTGCCCCCTTAAGCGATCGGCGCTCGCAACCGAGCTGGCCACGGTAAATTCAATTTTATGCTTAACTTTGGCTAATTCGTCAATAAAGTAGTTTGCGGTGCTACCAGTACCAATTCCAACCACGCTGCCAGCCTCAACATAGTCAATTGCGGCGGCGGCCACTGCTTTTTTCATTTCATCCTGCGTCATATGGTGCATTCCCCATTAAATTTGTGTAACTTATCGGTTTGCCATTATCCTTGAGTTTTAATGTGAAAATCAATGACATAGCACAGCTTTTCAGCACCGGCCATCGACCACACATTTACCTAGATAACAATAACTTAGCAACATATTGCCATTAAAACACAACCCTGAAGTGGAAATCCGGATTAAAACCATGCCTGATCTATTGGAACAGTACGCCAAAAAAACCTTAAACTCACGTGTTTACGCCGTGGCAAAGGAAACACCGCTCGAAATCGCCCCTAATTTATCCGCGCGCTTGAATAACCGTATTTTTTTAAAACGAGAGGATTTACAACCCGTTTTTTCCTTTAAGTTGCGCGGTGCTTACAACAAAATGACGACGTTAAGTGAAGAAGAGCGAAAACTGGGGGTTATTACCGCATCAGCGGGCAACCATGCCCAAGGTGTGGCATTGGCGGCCAAACGCATGGGCATTCCCGCACTTATCGTAATGCCAAAAACAACACCTCAAATTAAAGTTGATGCAGTGCTTAGCTGGGATGCTGAAGTGGTGTTACATGGCAACGCCTACGACGACGCCTACGAGCACGCCATGAAATTAGTCGCGGAGCGTAAACTTTCATTTATTCCGCCCTATGATGACCCCGACGTCATTGCCGGCCAGGGCACCGTGGGCGTGGAAATACTCAAACAACATCCCGGTCCCATCGAGGCGGTGTTTATCCCTGTTGGCGGTGGCGGCTTAGCGGCCGGTGTTACTGCTTTTATTAAACATACCCGGCCGGACGTAAAAATAATTGCCGTGGAACCTGACGAATCCCCCTGCTTGTACGAAGCGATGCAAGCTCATGAACGGGTCATTCTCGACCAGGTCGGCATTTTTGCCGACGGCGTTGCAGTACGCCAAATCGGCAAGGAGCCGTTTAAAATTCTGGAGCACCATATTGATGACGTCATTGTTGTCAGCACCGACGAGATTTGCGCAGCCATTAAAGATATCTTTGATGACACCCGCGTAATCGCAGAGCCTGCCGGCGCCCTGACCGTTGCCGGTGTTAAAAAGTACGTTGCTAGTACAGGCATCAGCGGACGGGATTTCGTCGCCATTGTGAGCGGCGCCAACATTAACTTCGACCGGCTGCGCCACGTGGCCGAACGAGCAGAACTGGGGGAGCACAGGGAGGCGCTGTTATGCGCCACCATTGCGGAACAGCCGGGAAGCTTTCGCCAGTTTTGCGATTTAATTGGCATGCGAGGGATCACCGAGTTTAATTATCGTTATTCTGACGCCAAGGAGGCCCACGTCTTTGCCGGTGTACAACTCAGCGGCGGGGAGGAAGAAAAAGATGCCCTTTTGAGTAAGTTAAAACAACACAATTACCCCGTTGTTGACCTAACAGACAACGAAATGGCAAAAATACATATTCGTTATATGGTGGGTGGCCGCACCGATTTAGTGAACAACGAGCGCCTGTTTCGCTTCGAGTTCCCCGAACGCCCCGGTGCCTTATTGCGTTTTCTCAAGCATATAGGCGGGCGCTGGAATATCAGCTTGTTTCACTACCGCAACCACGGTTCCGCCTACGGACGGGTATTGGTGGGCATTCAGGTGCCTGCTGCTGATGAAACAGCATTTCAGTCCTTTTTAGACTGTCTGGGCTATCACTATCATGAAGAAACTGACAATCCGGCTTACAAGCTGTTTCTACGTTAGCTTGTTTGAAGGTAGACCCACCTTTGGCGACAATAGCGTGAGATTGCCTCGCTGGGCTTGCAAAGGCGGGAAGGTAAAATCTGTGCCTTTGTGAAGAACGCTTTTTGAGTATAAAGCGCGACGGAGCAATCTCACGACACAAGCACCCATGACCAATGGGAATACAGGCTACTCCAGCCCGAGTATTAAGTCCCATTCGTCCGGCTCAACCGGCATAATTGACAGCCGGTTACCCCGCCGCACCAGGGCCATTTCCTCAAGTTCAGGCATTTGCTTTAACTCTTCCAGGGAAATGGTTCGTTTCAATTTGCGCACAAACTGAACATCGACCATATACCAACGGGGATTATCCGGGTCACTTTTAGGGTCATAATACTTCGTTTCCGGATCAAAAGCCGTAAAGTCGGGATACCCTTGTTTTACCACCTTGGCAATGCCGACAATGCCCGGCACCTTGCAATTGGAATGATAAAAAAACACCAGGTCACCTTTTTTCATGTCATCGCGCATCATGTTACGCGCCTGGTAATTCCTGACACCGTCCCAATGTTCCGTTTTTTTTTCACACGCCTTTAAATCGTCGATACCAAAAACCTCTGGTTCGGTTTTCATTAACCAGTTTGCCATCTACTCTCCTTCTTAATACCGTTTATGCATAAAACCTGATAAACCATTGCGCAGCCAGACAAAGCCGAGGCAATAAGCATGTTAACTTTTACTTATTTTTGCTATAGAAATAGCTGATAATATCAAAACAGTATAACTAATTAATTATTTTTTATAACAACTATTAAATCTGCCTATTCGCTTTATAATGCGTACTTACGTTAGCATAACAATCCAAGGGAGCTCATTTTTTATACGTAAGTAGTATGCGCCACATGAAATCACACCGAAAACCAGATTTACTCGTTATATTGGTCATATTTGTTGGGCTAGGGGTTGCTATTAGCGCCTATATACAACATTCGCGCGCCAATCCTAACGTACCTGCACAAACTTCGCTACCAGCCAAACCCCATCTGACGGCACAAACACTCTATCACGGCAATTTCATTCGAGTGGCTACCGGTGACGCCGATTCACCAAGCGACACCAGCAATATACCCCGGCCGAAAACGGAATCAGTTAACAAAACTTATCAGCTACCATAGACTTTTCGCCCGGTCTGTATTACGATTTAGGAAAATGACAAGCAACAACATCAGTACCGCATTCTTAGCCAACTGATTATTGTTAACATAAAGAGCAGCTTGCCAGGGGTACCGCAGCAGTATCAGCGCCTACCACCAGCAATAAATAAGTTGCCAGCACCATTCGACGCAGTTGCGCATAACGCACCTCGATCGAACTTAGCAATGCATTAATAAGCATTGCAACAAAAAAAGCAGTAACGCAGTAAAGCAAAAAAGTGTTGCCTCAACGTATGTAAAGCTATGCAAAGGTTCAATACATAGATGGCATATTTGAGGTGGATGGAGTCCCACCGCGAGCAGTCCAGCTCGCAAACGTTGTGATAACAATCGCAACAACCCAAATCCGATAGCCCTCGTTGTATTAAGTAATGTGAGTTTGGTGTTACTGAATAAGCGTTGCAGATTAAGACCATCGACACGTATTAGTCTGTGGTTAAAAACCTGCAAAGCCAGTGATTTAAACAAAATCGATTCAGTGAAAGCTAAGTAATTCAATTTACGTAGCTAACACGTTGTACAGATCCTAAGCATGGGCGTACACCATAACCAAACATCAATCACATTTATCCAAAGTACAGGTATAGAAATTCTTTATATCTGAATTGATGATAATACGTGACATTGATGTTTATTATATGTACAAAGGTTAAGGGCCTGCATAAACGATATTTTCAATCGTGACTGAATCGAGCGGGAAATACAGCAGTAGAGGTAGCAGTAAGATGGTTATTCGTCATGATTTCAATGCAGTACGAGATCACAACATCTTCTGCCCCAATCCCGGTTTAATCCTGGCGTTACCACATCACGTTTTCAGTAATCCTCTCGCGACAAACCCAATTTCATTGTGCTGTGCATGGAATAGCAACGGCTAGTTTCAGGGCTGTTTTATCACTTTTATCAACAAAAGTTATGAAACAAGTTCAGAAACCCGACAAGAGTTTTAAAGCTGAAGCCCTTGTGAACGATCTTTATAAGTAAGGGCAGCGGCATAAAAGCACTAGCGACCGATAGTTGCAAATAAACCAGCGAATTATGAATGCGTATAAATAAATCTACTAGATACACCAACTTTTTTAGTTTTAGTCAAAGCAACACGCGAGCAATAAGGATGAAAAGTATGAAAATCCGCAATAAACGGCAGAAACAATCAGGATCAACAACAATTACCGTGTTATCGATTGTTGCACTCCTCCTAGTGGGCAGTATAAGCACAGCCGTCGCCGGCCCTAGAGAACAGGCCAAACGTATGCATGACCGGTTGATTGGCGTGCCGCCAACTGAGGCGACATTAACCGAAATGACTAATCGCATCCAATCCAATGAGACCGTGGGAGCAGCCCTTTATGCCATGGAGACGGCAAACAATCCGCGTGCATCCTCTTTCTATAACGTGACCTTAAAAAACTTTATTACTCCATGGACTAACGAAGAACAAACCGTGTTTGCGCCGCTTAATGATTATACTGCGACGGTTATAGGTATTATTCGTGATGATGACCCTGAGGGTGTAACCCCCCTGGATTTCAGATCGATATTAACCGGTGACTTTGTTTATGTCGGAACCGCAGCAGACCTTACACCCTACTCCAGAACCAACAATGATCATTATGAAGAACTGGAAGCCAATAATGTTGACCTGAGCAACCCAGACAACTTGAAGTCGGTGACCCAAGCCTCCTTAGGCATGGCCGGCTCAACAACGGGTGCCTCAGGAGAGACTGACTCCGCGGGCGTCATAACAACACGCGCTGCAGGTAAAGCCTTTTTTAAGGCAGGCACCAACCGCGCCATGCTCCGCTTTACCCTTATGAACCACATGTGCCGGGACCTGGAGCAAGTTAACGACATCACCGGAATACCAGATCGCATTCGCCAGGACGTATCCCGCAGCCCCGGCGGCGACAGCTCTCTCTTTTTAAACTCATGCATTGGTTGCCACGCCGGCATGGACCCGCTAGCCGGCGCCTTTGCTTATTACGAGTGGGTTGAGAATGAAGACGGCAGCAATGGTCAGGTGGTCTACAGCGGTGACCCGTCGATTGGTGTGTTTGTACAACCCAAATATCACATTAACCGCGGTAACTTTGAATTCGGCTATATCACTACCGATGACAGCTGGGAAAACTACTGGCGCAAAGGCCCTAACAGAAACTTAGGCTGGAGCACCGGGCTTACGGGCAAAGGCAAGGGCGCAAAAACCTTAGGCGCAGAATTTGCCAACTCAGAGGCCTTTGCCCAATGCCAGGTTGAAAAAGTGTATCGCCACGTTTGTCTCCAGGACCCCATTTCGAACCACAATGATGGCATCGAGAGCATAACAACTGCATTTAGGGTCGATTACAATCTAAAAAACGTATTCGCCAAAACGGCCGCGCTTTGCATGGGCGACTAACCAATGCAATCACACCGAATGACCGGGGACATAATTATGCAACAGCTAAAAGGTTTCGGGAGAAACAACATGAAATGCCGAACAAGCACAACAACGCACTCGCCAATCCAACTCAGGTTCTATTGGTTATTGGCCGCCTTATTAACCGCCACGTTATATGGTTGTGGTGATACCGTATCACCCACCTCAACCGGCCCTGCCACCAGCTTTCAACGCACCAGCTTTGAGCCCGATGTTATTGCTTTTGATAACAATGTGCGTACCCCAATTTTTCGCCAATATTGTAAAGGCTGTCACGAACCCGGCGGCAGCGGCACCGGGGCGTTTGCGGATAAATCCGACGTCGAAAATGCCTACAACCACGCAAACAGCCGCATTGATCGCACCACAATAGCAAACTCGCTGATCGTGCAAAAAGTCGCCAACAACCACAATTGCTGGCCCACAGCAAGTGATTGCGCAGCCAATGCCGTATCATTAACCAATGCCATTAACGCATGGGTTAATGCCGACGCTGAAGAAATCAGTGATGGCGGCACCGAAGAAGTACAGGATATTGATGTGGTTTCCAAGCTGACTCCCCCTGTCGAGTTTGATCCCAATGCCGAAGCCATTGTTTTGGATAGCACTGACCCCACCCAGCGAGATCAGTTTGTTAGTTATATTTTTACATCGGATCAATCCCCAACGACGGGATCGCCAAATATCGCCAAAAATTGCAGCAAGTGCCATTCAGAAAACGCACTCCAGGCAAACCAACGAAAACCTTACTTTGCCACGAAAGACAATCCGGAAAAAGCCTTTAAAGAAGCTATTAATAACAGAAAAATTGACATTAACACACCAGAAAATTCAGAGATGTATAAACGTCTGGTTAACCAGCATAACTGTTGGTCAGGCAGTTGCCAGGCAGACGCACAGTCAATGCTCGATGCAATTAACGCATGGAAAGAAGAATTAAAACCGGAGCCCGGCTCCACACCGCCCGTAGATGGTGCTGAAAGTACTGTCGAGCTTTTTAAATACCCAATAAGTAAAGCACTCGCTCTAAATGAAGGCCTGATCTTAAGCGGCGGCAAGCGTTATGAACGCAACCTTATCGCACTGTGGGAATTTAAAGAAGACGACAAAACAAAAGTACAAGTTAATGATTCCAGCGGTGTGTTTCCTGAAATACATCTCACCCGCAATGAAAATACCGACTGGGTCAGTGGTTATGGTATTGAGTTTATGTCTGGAGGCAGCGCCAGGGCCTCTATAGCCGACAGCCAAAAACTCTATGACTTGATATCGCCGCGCAACGAATTTTCCATTGAAGCCTGGGTTGTACCCGCAAACGTTACCCAGGAAGGCCCTGCCATTATTGCCAGTTACTCATCCGGCAGCAATGACCGCAACTTCAGCATGGGACAAACCCTGTACAGTTATGAGTTTCTGAACCGTAACACGGCATCCGGGCTGGATTCGTCCAATACCGCCAATGGCGGTCCCACGTTAATTACCGACCCCGATGACGAAGACCTGCAGGCCACACAGCAACATGTAGTAATGACCTACGACCCCGTTAATGGCCGCCGCATCTATGTCAACGGCGAGTTTACCGGAGACGAGGATTCCGTATTAGGCGGATCACTGCGCGAGTGGAACGATGGTTACCTGTTTGTATTGGGCGCAGAAACCAATGGCACCAATGGCTGGTTGGGCAAAATACGCCTGGCCGCCATTTATAACCGCGCCTTGAGCCAGGAACAGATACAGCAAAACTTCGATGCCGGGGTTGGCAAAAAGTTTAACCTGCTCTTTAAGGTAGGCCACATAACGGGAATATCACCCGCTATCCCAACCAACAGCTATATTTGGTTCCAAGTGAGTGAATATGATGATTTTAGTTATTTATTCAGCAACCCTGCATTTGTGGTAGTGGCTGATGCCGAAAACCCAGACACCACCGACACGCCGCCAACGTTCGACAACTTCAATATTCAAGGCATGCGAATTGGTGTTAACGGCAAGGAAGCAGCCGTAGGTCAGGTATTTGCAAATTTAAACAAAAACATCTCCCTGGATATCTCCAACCCCATCAATCCACGGTATGTTAATTTAATTGACACAATGTCTTCCGCACTGGATGGCGTTGTCAGCGATGTTCCGGTCAGCGCCACGGGCACAATTATCCCCAAACAAAAAGGCCCCAGCGGTGACAGCCCCGACAAGTTCTACCTTACCTTTGACATAATTGGAGGCAAAGAAAAAGTTCAAACTGCCGAGGTTGAACCTGATCCTTTGAGCTATGACTACCCGGACCCAACGCCAAGTGCGGACCTACTGTCTGGTAATAATAGTTATATCTCCGGCACGCGAACCTTTGAAGAAATAAACGCCACCATGGTTGCAGTCACCGGTGTTCCGTCTTCCACGGTAGTGAAAGACCCGGACGATGAAAACACGGATGCCACCACAACACTATATGTAATTTTCAAACGACTGGAGCAGCAACTCCCTACCGGGCCAGCATTGGAAGCCTTCCTCTCTGCCCAACAAGTGGGAATTGCCAAGCTCGCGCTTAACTATTGCAGCGCACTGGTTGAAGACAGCTCAAAACGTGATAGCTTTTTCGGCGCCAACACCTTTGAGTTTGATGCCAATGTCGCCACAGCCTTCTCTGACGACACCAAAAAAGACGTTATCGTCAATGCCTTATACGACAACGTTGTTGGCAGCCGTGCAACGCCACTGGCTGACCAACCATCATTATCAGAGGTGAGAACGATATTGGTAGGTGACGGCACTCTACCGGATACCAGCTTACTTAAAAATTTAACAACAAGTTGTGGATCAAACTGTGATGCGGCTGCCACCAGGACCATTGTTAAATCCATGTGCGTGTCGGTGTTAAGCAGCGCCGCCATGTTAATACAGTAATTGAACAGTAAAGCATCTAACAAAGTATTGAGGAAAAATGCGATGATCATTAAAACCAAGCGCAAGCATCACAAACTCGACGAACCAATTTTGCACGAATTTCATAAACGTCCTGTAACCAGACGAGAGTTTCTCGGCGCGGGACTTGTTTCCGGTGGAGCAATGGTAATGGGCAATAGCCTACTGATGAGCTTGGCCTCCAATCCTGCCCACGCAGCCACATTTGAGAGTTGTGGATTAAACGTTGGTGGTGCCGGGAAGATTCCGTTTATCGCCTTTGATTTAGGCGGTGGCGCCAACATTGCGGGTTCCAACGTACTTGTTGGCGGCCCCCAAGGTCAACTGGACTTGTTGAGCACAGCTGGTTATAACAAGATGGGTTTACCCGGTGATGTCATTCCAGGTCAAACTGAAACTGCGCCCACAACCACCAGCAATGGTGACCATACTGATACATCACTAGGATTAGCATTTCATTCAGACAGTGCGTTTCTTCGAGGTATCCGGGCAGTCACCAGCGCTGAAACACGGCTTAATATTAACGGGTGCGTAATACCCGCACGGTCAGACAACGATACTGGCAACAATCCTCACAACCCCATGTACGGCATACGCAAAGCCACGGGCGCTAAAGGCGAGTTGCTCTCCCTAATTGGCTCCAGAAACTCTGACTCTGGTGGCCGCTCCATGGCCCCTGCCTCCATGATCGACCTGGAATTCCGGCCTACGAAAATTGATCGTTTCGGTGACGTCAATGGCTTGGTGGATACGGGTGGCCTGGCTGAATTACTACCCAGTGCAGAAGCCGCCAGCAACGTGATGGAAGCGGTTGAACGTATCAGCAGAGCTAAACTAGGAATAGAAAGTGGGGCAGGCTCCGTAAACACCACTGCAGACATACAACACAATGTACATTGTGGTTACCTAAAAACCACAGACGTTATCAAACAATTTGGCGAACCTGGCTCCCTCAACCCGCTAGGAGATGCGGATTTAGTCAATTTATTTGGGGACACAGGAACCCTTAATGTCGACGGTGTAACCGCCAGCCTGGATAACGGATACTTTCAAAAAGTGGCATCGGTGATGAAACTTGTCATTGATACAAATGCGGCGGCTGGCACTATCGAGCAAGGAGGTTACGACTACCATGATGGCACACGCGCCACAGGAGAAATAAGGGATTTACGCGCCGGCATTGGTATGGGCATGTGTCTTGAATTTGCCGCAAAAAAAGGAGTGCCAATAATGCTATATGTTTTCAGTGATGGCTCTGTTGCCAGCAACGGTCGAATTGATGACTCGATAAATGGCCGGGGTAAAGGCGAATGGACTGGCGATAACTCCTCCACCGCCGCGTCTTTCTTTTTGGTCTATAACCCTGGCGAGCGCCCGGTACTTATGGGTGAATCAGACCTTGAAAGAGCCCAACATCAGCAATTAGGCCATTTCAGTGCGGCTGGTTCCGTTGTAACCTCTGGCACAACACCTGGATCAAACAGCGTTAACTCGCTGGTTGAAATGGTTGTTCTAAATTATATGGCATTGCATCAAGACAATGTGACGTCAGATGACCTAAAAGAAGCATTAAGAAACCCCGACGAAGCACAAGGCAGCCACAGCCTAGGTAATGATGTAGCGCGGTTAACTGCGTTTAGGAAAATAGTAGACGGTAAGATTAACCCGTCAACTGCATAACCCTATAGGTTACTGGGAGCTAATTCCATTTCCAGTAACCTTTTCTTAGACATCAGTCTATTAACTATCTAAAATAATAAGCGGTTAATATTAGCCCGTAGGTTGCGGTGAGCTTGCGAACCCCAACAACTCACCAGCGCTCGCCAACGACCAAATCCCCCAGTTTATCTTCATTGCAGCCCCAATCCCAAGTCAACAAGCCCTTAGATAGATGCTCATGCACGCTTGAATATGGCCAGTCAACCGCACGTTTCACATATCCATGCTTTACCGGATTATAATGAATATAATCTACATGCATTTGATAATCGTGATCATCTCGTATTAAATGCTCCCAATAACGGCGTTGCCATATTCCTCGCTCACCCTTACGTTGTCTGCTTTTATTTATCGTTTCATGCTTGGGTAATTGGCGCGAAAAACCAGACTTTATTAACATCCATCGTTTTGGGTAATCACTATCATTGTTGGGCATTGTCCAAATCGCATGCATATGATCGGGTAGCACAACCATAGCATCCAATTTAAAGGGATGTTGCTTCTTCACCTTGTTCATCACGCACCGTAATTTGTCTATTTCTTCAATTAATAGTGTATTTTTTCGCTCCGCCAAATTTATTGTGAAAAAATACGTTCCTCCTTTTACATCTGCACGACGATATTGCATTTTCTATGGACCATGTAAATGTTTAACTAACTGCACTTAGGTTAATGTTGGGGTTCGTTCCTCTCCCCAACCTTGTATCTTTCTCGATAAGATGGTTAGCTACCATTTTATCAGGGCGTGTGATGAACCAGTCTCCAACCTTAGACTAAGAGTCTGCGATGTAGATAAAAGGTCTCACACGCCAAATTATCTCAATATACTGAATGGTATCCAAGTCCTTTCAATAATGAAATGAGACTGCATGTACAAGGTGAGTGAAGAGATTATGATAGTAATAGGAATTGATGTAAGCAAAGATAAATTGGATGTTGCCTGGCTAAGAAGCCTAGAACCCTTGAAGGTTAAGTCTAAAATTATCAAAAACACCCCAGAGGGCTATACCGCTTTAATTAACTGGGTTGAATATAATACGCAGCAGTCGATCAATGAGCTTCACTTTGTCATGGAAGCGACCGGTGTTTATCATGAAGCATTAGCCTATCATCTATTTGAAGCCCGTGCGAATGTGAGTGTTATTAATCCGGCGAAGATTAGTGATTACGGAAAAAGCCTTGGGTCACGCACCAAAACAGATAAAAAAGATAGCGTGGTCATTGTCCGCTACGGTGTAACGCAGTCTCCCCCGTTATGGCAGCCAGAAGCCACTGAGATTCGGCAGCTAAAAGCGCTGATCGCACGTTATGACGCCATAGAGAAGGACATCCAACGTGAAAAGAATCGCCTGGAAAAAGCATCAGTATCACAAGTATCTAACGAAGTCATCGATTCCATCACTACGGTTTTAACTGAGCTTAAAAAAGAGCAAGCTCGACTCAAGAAATTGATCGATGATCATATTGAGCAACATCCCCAATTAAAGCAAGACAGAAAATTCTTGGAAAGTATTCCTGGTGTCGGGCCCGTCATTTCAAGCTATATGATTGCGATGATTCGCAGTCGAGATTTTAACGCCGCTCGCCAGTGTTCTGCTTATGTTGGATTAAACCCCATTCACAGAGAGTCAGGGACTAGTGTAAGGGGTCGCTCGCATTTATCGAAGGCGGGAAGTGCTAAGATTAGGGCAAAGCTTTATATGGCTGCTGTTGTCGCGACAAAATACAACCCAGATATCAAAGCCCAATATGAACGGTTATTAAATCGGGGCAAATCAAAAATGTTAGCAATCGGAGCGGCTATGCGTAAACTCGTACAAATTTGTTTTGGTGTATTAAAACACCAATCTCCCTATCAACCACAAATCTAATAATTAGGCTTGTGATTGTGTGAGGAAGATGGTATCTACGCGCTATCATTATTGGGCATTATCCAAACCGTGTGTATATGATCAGGTAGCACAACCATAGCATCCAATTTAATCGGCATTTAATGAGCAAGGCTTTGAAATTAGCTGTTATCAAGTTCGATCATTAATAAAAAACATGGTTTCTCGGTAAAACTAAAATGTTGATTAGTACAAGTATACTGCTCCAGCATTGGTTGCGGAATTGTCTGTTTGGTTTCCGTCGACTCCGCCTATAAAACTGGATTCACCGTAAGCACCCACTGCAATAGCACTTCCATCATTGTTTATCGTAACTTGAATACCGTAAAAATCATTAGCTTCGGTATTACCAGCTTTCAAATAAGACTCCTGCCCCCACACAGTACCTGAACGTGTAAATATATAAACAGCACCGGCTGAGGCGGTCGAGTCATCAAGCTGGTTGCCATTCAATCCGATAGCATTGCTACTTTCTCCATAAGCACCAACAACTAATCGGTTTCCATCGCTGCTAATTGCAAAACTCCATCCGAATTGATCACCGGCACCGGTATTCGACGCTTTAACATAAGCTTGTTGACTCCATGTAGTACCGCTGCGCGTGAATACATACATCGCACCTGCACTGGCAAGAGAGTTGTCAAGTTGATTACCATTAATCCCGGCTGCATTACTGTCTTCATTGTGGGCACCTATTGCTAATGTATTCCCATCATCACTAAGAGCGAGATTCGCTCGACCAAAGTAATCTTCTAAGTTCGGATTTGAAGATTTAAGGTAGGCTTGCTGACTCCAGAACGAACCACTACGCGTAAATACATAAACTGCACCAGCTCCAATAACCGAGTTATCTGCCTGATTTCCATTTACGCCGACTGCTCCGCTGTCTTCCCCTATAGCTCCAACCGCTAAAGTATTGCCATCTGCATTAAGCGCGACAGAACTTCCGAAGAAGTCGCTGTCCGCTGCGTTAGATGCTTTTACATATGCCTGTTGGCGCCAGATAGTACCACTGCGGGTAAAGACATACACAGCACCAGATAGTGGAGCGGAATTATCAGCTTGATTGCCATTGATTCCAGTAGCGGCACTCTTTTCCCCGTCCGCTCCTACGACGAGGGTATCCCCATTAGCATTCAAAGCAATGGATTTGCCAAATCCGTCAGATGTGTCAGTATTTGAAGCCTTTATGTAGGCTTGTTGGCTCCACACACTGCCAGTACGTGTGAACACATACACTGCACCAGAACCACTAGCCGTGTTATCAATCTGATCGCCATTGATGCCGGATGCACCGCTATCTTCACCTCTCGCGACAACTGCCAGGATATTTCCATCACCACTTATAGCAACGGAACTGCCAAAGAAATCACCTGATTGCGTGTTTGATGCTTTAATGTAAGCTTGTTGACTCCAGACGCTGCCGTTGTATGTAAATACATACACTGCACCAGAATTGCTCGCTGTTTCGTCGTTCTGGCTACCATTTATGCCTATTGCCGAACTATCCTCTCGTTCCGCGCCTACGGCTAACGTATTGCCATCACCACTAATTGCTATGACGCTAAAGAAATCACCAGCATCAGGATTAGATGCTTTAAAGTAACCAATGGATTGCAAAATCCCATCAGTAGGCGACATTTCATTGGAGCTGACGCAGTTTGTATTTTGACAAGCTTCAACAAGATATCCAGCGTTCGCCCAATCTAGTAAATGGACAGAAACATCACGCGTGACACTTGAACCCACAATATCAGCGCCGACTTGAGTAAAACCGGAGGCGCCATCGGGACTTTCAAACAGTCTGTAATGGGTTGCTCCGTTAACAGCTGACCAACTGAATTGCAATTGCTTGATGCCAAAATTCAGGTTAGCTGTGAAAGGACTGGCGGTAAAGCTGGCTGTAACTGCACAGTCTGCAGTAATTGGGCCGGTTGTATAGGTATCTCCTAGCATCGAACCACCGCACCCAGTAACAGATGAAACATTGAAAGTAAAATCAGGCGTAACAGTAAAACTAGTTGTATCACCTTGCTTCACAGTAGCGCTAAAAGGACTCATAGTTCCACCAATCCCGGAACTAGTGGATACAAGGAATTCCACTGGCGGCATGTTTACTGTAACAGTGGTGGTAGCAGGGGTGGGATCGACTAAGCCCAGATTATCGGTAACACTTAAAGTAATCGTGTAAGTGCCGGCTTCGGGTAATGTAATCGCCCTAGAATTTTCTCCACTGGCGATGAGTGTTGTTACCCCATTCACTAAGGTCCAGTCATAACTTAAAGGCGTGTGATTATCAGGGTCAGTACCACTGGCTGTTAAGGTGATGCTGTCTCCAATATTTAAACCGGTTGGTATGGGTGAGGTGATGGTCCCATTGGGCGCCTGATTGGCATTGACCGTAATCGTGCGCGTCACGGTTGCCGATGCTTTTCCACTGCTGTCGGTCACTGTGAGACTGACAGGGAAACTACCACTGTTGGCAAAGGTTTTTGCTCCCGGATTCTGTTGGGTGCTGGTATTTGGGGTAATGCCACTGGCAGCACCAAAGTCCCATTGATAGCTTAACGCGGTGGGCGCATCCTGGTCATCATTGCCGCTGCCCTGGAAGTCGATTGTACTGCCGAGATTAATGGTGGTGTCGGCCGCTGGCGAAACAATAATAGCCGTGGGCGGGCTATTAACGGTGACACTGTCGGTGGCCGGGCTGGTATCGGCCAGGCCGAGGCTGTCGGTGACCACCAGGGTGATGGTGTATACCCCGCCTTCGGGTAAATCCACCGTTGGCTGTGCGGCCGTTGATGATAAGTTGACGTTACCATTGCTGATACTCCAGGCATAGCTTAAGGGGGTGTGACCATCGGGATCACTACTGCCGGTGCCATTGAGGCTGATGGCATCCCCGGCGGAAAGATTAGCCGGTGGATTGATGGGCGCGATGACGCTCTCTGGTGCAAGGTTGTTAATGGTTTTGCTGTAGCTGCCCGGGATAATGGTGGCCGCAGGCACGGCGCTGGTGCTTAAGGTAAAGACATAGGTGTCGGTGCCCGCCTGGGTGGCGGTGTAGCCACCGGTGTGGCTGCCGTTGCCCTGGTCATTGAGGGTTATAACTTCCCCGCCATTGATGGAGACGGCGGCGACATTGCCGGTGGCGGCACCACTCACCAAATTATTAAAAGCATCCCGGGTGGTAACGGTAAAGCTAACCGTGCTGTTGGCGCTAATGGGATTCGTTGCCGGGGTGATGGCCACGGTGCTGTTGGCGGCCACGGCGCTGGCGGCATTGATGGTGCGTGACGGCACCGGAGCGATGGCCGTGGAATTGATGGTAACAGTGTAGCTGTCGGAACCGGCTGTTGTCGCGGTGTAGTTAGCGCTATAGGTGCCGAGTGTTGGATTACTCACAGTTAAGGCTTGGGCATTGGCGCCACTGACAGCGATAGTGACGGTGCCGCTGGTGGGGTTGTTATTGGCGTCGTTCACCAATACCTGGATGGTGACGGTATCACCCGCGCTAAGTGGCTCGTCGCTGAGGTTGACGCGGCTGTTCGCCAGGCTGGCTGACCCAGCGTTGACGCTTCGGCTTACGGCGCTGCCGATGGCGTTGCCGTCGACGTTGGCCAGCAGGGTGTCGGTGCCAACGATGCTGGGGGTATATTGCACCGTATAGAGGCCATTACCTTGGTCAATACCACTTAATGTTTGGGCATTGTTGCCAGTGACGGCAATGGTGACAAAGCCACTGGTGGGGTTGCCACTACTGTCCTTGACGGCCACTTGTACGCTAACGGCTTGACCCGCGGTATAAGTCCCGGCGGGAATGGTCGCAATACTTTGGCTGGCATCGGCACTGCTGGCATTGATGCTGCGGGTATAGGGGCTGCCACTGGCTGCCGTGCCATCGATAGTGATGGCGAGGATGTCGCTGCCCACCAGGGCGGGGGTATATTGGGCGTTGTAACGGCCATTGCCCAGTGATTCGGGACTGAGGCTTTGGGCATTGGCACCGCGGATGATGATGGCAACAGTGGCGCTGGTAGGGTTGTTATAGCTGTCTTTGATGTCGATGCTGATGTCAACGGCGGCCCCAGCGGTATAAGGGCCGGCGGGAACGGTGACGGTACTCGTAGTGGCATCGGCCGCAGCAGCATTAATGCTGCGCGAGACTGGCGGCACTTGCCCGACCAATGCAGCACCGTTGACCTTGACGAGGTAACGGTCACTGCCAGCGATAGTGGGGGTGTATTGCGCGCGGTAACTGCCACGCCCTTCCTGGGGCAATCCAACCAGGGTTTGGGGGTTGCTGCCACTCACGTCGATGCTAACAGTGCCGCTGCTGGGATTGTTGTTAGCGTCGTTGATTTGCACGTCGATGGATACAACCTGGCCTGCCTGATAGGGCCCTGCCGGGATGTTAAAATCACTGGTATTGATGTCGGCACCGGCGGCGATGATGCTGCGACCATAAGGCCCGCCACCAATGGGGGTAGCCCCCAGGGTGATGCGGTAGTCATCCTGGCCCGTGCGGGTAGCAGTATAACGCCCGGTATAGCTGCCGTTGTTGTTGTCCTGCAGGGCTAATGACGCAATTGGATTAGCGCCACTGACTTGCAGGCTGGGGTTGTCGCCCCCGGTGCTCAGGGGGTTGCCGCTGGCGTCCCGAGCCACCACGGTGATGATGACGTCGGTGCCGGCCACGATCTCGGTTTGGCTTGGCGTAATGCTGGCCGTTGAGGTGGCGGGGTCAGCGTTGCGCGCCGTGACACTCCATTGCAAGGCGTAGCTGGCCGTCGCATTGTTGGTGCCAGTTTGGTCGCTCACGGTGATGACACTACTATAGGGGCTGTTGAGTGATGCCAGGGCATCAATGGTGCCGCTGATGGTGCCCGTGCCGGGGTTGATACTCAGTCCGGGGGGCAGATTCACGGCGCTGTAAATCAGGCTGTCGCCATCAACGTCGCTGGCCGAAATGGTAAGCCCCTCAATGAGATCGCTGTTGTTGCTGTTCGGGTCGACGATATCGACACTAAATCGCGGCGCATCATTTTGCGGCGTTACGGTAACATTAACAATGATGCTACTAATTCCACCACGGCCATCACTAACCTGGAGGGTAAAATTGTCGCTGCCATTATAGTTAGCTACTGGGGTGTAAAAAATCCCCACGGTGTTGGCATTGGCATTACCCAATACCCCGGCGCTGCCTTGGGCTGGGGCCTGACTCAGGGACCAGCTTAAGGGATCATTGTCCGCATCACTGGCGCTTACACTGAGATTGAATGGTGTGGGTTCGAGATCTTCGTCCAGGGTGACACTCACCTGGGCCCCTTGCTGGATTTGAGGGGCCCGGTTGCTGGGTTGCTCAGGATCAGGCGCTGGCCGAATAGCCGCAATGACCTGGCTGGGCAGGCTGTCGCCACGCAGGTTGCGGGCGCTGAGCTGGTAATAATATTGGGCGTTGTTGCTTAAGCCGGTGTGTACATAGCTGGGACGGACATCCGTTAGGCGGGTTTCGTTATCAATGGGGTCCACCTCGGCGGTGGTGCTCCAGTAAAGGGTGTAGCTAAGGCCCGGTTGAGTGGCCCAGTTAAGGCTCACCTGGCCATCGCCAGCGGTGGCGATCACCGCCGTG
>Ga0316204_10000872_pt1 | contig 95736 bp, 73 predicted proteins | sample 6monrhotite_MG_2_FD_205661 | JGI IMG/M metagenome (GOLD analysis project Ga0316204, IMG submission 205661) | Microbial mat bacterial communities from mineral coupon in-situ incubated in ocean water Damariscotta River, Maine, United States -... | ecosystem: Environmental > Aquatic > Marine >... | reverse complement strand
AAGCCTCCGCAGAAATCGGTTTCGCGCCGCAAGGAATCGGGGCCGATCTGATGTGCGCCCTTTACGGTTTTACCCGCGAAGACTGCGATGCTTTTGCCGTCCAGAGCCAGCAGCGCGCCAAGACCGCTTGGGACAAGGGCCATTTTGATGGCTCACTGGTGCCGATCAAAGACAAGCTCGGCATGACCGTTCTTGACCATGACGAACATATGCGGCCCGAAGCCACGATCGAGGCCCTTGCCGGGTTAAAACCCTCCTTTGCCGATATGGGCGAATTCGGTTTTGACAGCATCGCCCTGAAAAGATACCCCAATGTGGAAAAAGTCCCCCATATTCATCATGCCGGGAACGCCAGTGGTATTGTCGATGGGGCGGCAGGCCTCTTGATCGGAACCAAGGCAATGGGCGAGACTCTTGGTCTTAAACCACGGGCCAAATTCATTGGTTTCGCCGATATTGGCTCCGAACCTGTTGTCATGCTGGACGGGCCGGGACGATCGGCCAAGAAAGCCCTGAAACGGGCAGGCATGACCAATGGTGATATTGACCTATGGGAAATTAATGAGGCCTTTGCCGCCGTATCTTTGCGATTCATGCAGGAACTTGACCTTGATGCATCCAATGTCAATGTCAATGGTGGCTCAATTGCGATGGGCCATCCTCTTGGCGCAACCGGTGTCATGATATTGGGCACCGCACTGGAAGAACTGGAACGGTCAGACAAATCAACGGCCCTTGCCTCCCTCTGTGTCGGCGGCGGTATGGCCACGGCAACCATCATCGAGCGCGTATAAAAAGGATTAGAAAAATGACGGAAACTATTAAATTTGAACTGGACACGGATGGTATTGCCCTGCTGACGATTGACCTGCCGGGCAAATCCATGAATGTTATTTCAGCGCAGTTGCTGGATGATCTGGAAACACTGGTTACAAAAGTCGCGCAGGATGACAGCATTAAAGGTGCGGTGATTACCTCCGGCAAACAAGGGTCTTTTGTCGCCGGCGCCGACCTTACCATGGTGCTGGGCATGACGGATAATATTGAACAGGTCGCGCCAGAGGAAACATATGCCACGGCCTATAGAATGAATGACATTCTGCGGAAAATGGAAACTTCCGGCAAAGCTTTTGCAGCGGCGATCAATGGTCTTGCTCTTGGCGGCGGTTTGGAAATCTGTCTGGCCTGTCATTATCGGGTTGTGGCCGATAACCCGAAAATCACCCTTGGTTTCCCGGAAGTTCTGGTCGGCCTGCTGCCCGGTGCGGGCGGCACACAACGCCTGCCGCGCCTGATGGGCGTTCAGCCGGCCCTGCCTTTCCTGCTTCAGGGCAAAAATATGAACCCGAAAAATGCCTTGGCCAACAATGTGGTTCATGAAATTGCTCCGCTTGAGGATATTATCACCAAAGCCAAAGCCTGGATCACGGGCGGCGGCAAGGCGGTGCAGCCGTGGGATGAAAAACGCTTTAAAGTTCCGGGCGGGCAAGGGGCCTTTAACCCCAGCATTGCCCAGACCTTCATGGGGGCGCAGGCCATGGTTCAGAAAGAAACCAAAGGCAACTATCCCGCCGCCGTGGCTATTCTGTCCTGCGTCTATGAGGGCCATCAATTGCCGATAGATACGGCCTTGAGAATTGAAAGCAAATATTTTGCCACCTTATTGCAGGGCGACGTGGCCCCCAATATGATCCGCACGCTATTTGTCAATAAACAGGCCGCAGAAAAAGGCATCCGCCGTCCAAAGGATATCCCGCCCATGAAGACCAGGAAACTGGGTATGCTGGGCGCTGGCATGATGGGGGCGGGCATTGCCTTTGTCTCTGCCATGGCGGGCATAGAGGTCATTCTTCTGGACCGGGAACAGAAATTTGCTGAAAAGGGCAAGGCCTATTCCGAGGGCCTGCTGGCCAAGCGGGTGAAACGCAAAAAAATGACCCAGGAAAAAGCCGATGACATTCTGTCACTGATCACGCCGACCACTGATTATGCCGATCTTGACGGCTGCGACCTGATCATTGAAGCCGTACTGGAAGATGTCGCCGTCAAGGCTGATGTCACCGCCAAGGTCGAGGCCGTGGTCGGGAAAGACTGCATTTACGGCTCCAACACCTCCACCTTGCCGATCACGGGCCTTGCCAAAGCCTCCCGCGATGAAAGCCAGTTTATCGGCATTCATTTCTTCTCACCCGTGGATAAAATGCCGCTGGTGGAGATTATTCTGGGCGAGAAAACCGGTGATCTGGCCTTGGCCAAGGCGCTTGATTATGTCGCGCAAATCCGTAAAACCCCGATCGTGGTTAATGACAGCCGCGGCTTTTACACCAGCCGCTGTTTTAGCACTTATGTCACAGAGGCCGTCAATATGCTGGCCGAGGGTGTCTCTCCGGCCCTGATTGAAAATTGCGGCATTTTCTCTGGCATGGCCGTTGGCCCCTTCGCCGTCGGTGATGAGGTCAGCATTGAACTGAGCTATCATGTCGGACAAGCCACCAAGAAAGGTCTCGGGGCGGCCTATATTGATCAGCCTGCCGATGCCGCGGTTGACAAAATGTATCTGGAACTGGACCGCAAGGGCAAGAAAAACGGGCACGGCTGGTATGAGTATCCCGAGGGCGGCGTAAAATACCTATGGCCCGGTCTGGCCGAACATTTTCCCCTCGCCGACATTCAGCCCAGCGCAGAGGAAGTCACCAACCGGCTGTTATATCGCCAAGCCATTGAGGTCATTCGCTGCTATGAGGAAAATGTCCTGCTGGCCCCCGAAGATGCCGACATTGGTGCCATTTTTGGTTGGGGTTTTGCGCCCTGGACAGGTGGACCGCTCAGCATGGTTGATACCATCGGGGTCAAGAAATTTACCGCCGAATGCGATAACCTCGCTCAGAAATATGGTGCCGGATTTGCCGTACCAAACATTCTGCGCGACAAGGCGGCCAAGGATGAAAAATTCTATAGCTAATTCGGCCATTTTCATCTAATTATAGCAAAAGGCCAGAGAGAACATTTTCTGGCCTTTTTTATATGTTTGTTTCTCAATATTATTTTTGCTAATTTGAGGAAACAGCTTCGGGGAAGAAAATATGACACGCTCATCATTTATCTGCAAAACAGCACTCCTGTTCCTATGCGGTATGTTTCTGTTCACTGGCATAGCCCGGGCGGATTGGCTGCTGGATATGGAAAATTCCAGTCTGTCCTTCGGCTCTATCAAGAATGGCAGTATCGGCGAAAGCAATCATTTCCAAAGTGTGGAAGGCCGGATCACAGACGCCGGCGACATCACCCTGATCATTGACCTGACCAGCGTCGAGACATGGGTTGATATCCGCAATGCCCGCATGAAAGAATTTCTCTTCAAAACCAATATGTTCCCTGTGGCCATATTACGCGGCCAGATTGACCTGACGAAATTCACCGACCTTGCCGTCGGCTCCCAGCAGTCTGTTGAGATGGCTTTTGATCTTGACCTCCATGGCCAACAACAGACATTTGATGCTGAACTTGTCATTCTTCGGCTGACAAAAGAACGACTTATAGTGATCCCCGCCGAAATTATTTTTCTGGATGCGGAAAAATTTAATTTACTTTCCGGCCTTAAAAAGCTACAGGAATTGGCAAAGCTGCCATCTATCAGCAGCAGCGTTCCCGTAAGCTTTCGTTTAACATTTAACCAATAATGAGTGCATATAATGTCTTTCGCCCTTAAAACTACCGTATCCGCCGCCATCATTTCTTGCCTATTATCCGGATATTCTGCGGCGCAGGCCCAAATTTCCCCGGATATTCTCAACCTGTTGATTGTAACGTCCCAGAAGAAAGACGGGGCCAATCTGGATTTGGTGGCAGAGATGGCCATCGCCGCTAACCCTGATGCAAAAGACTCTATTCTGGCCCTTGTCGCCAACCTGAAACAAAATATGCCTGAAGCGGAAGCGGCGGCCCCCGAGAGCGCGCCTTCGGCGCCAACGCCGGCAGCAGAAGTGCCCCCACCAGCCGTTGTTGACGTCGCCGCCGAGACGTCGCCAGGGTTCTTTGATTTTAGCGGCTGGGACGGCGAGGCTGAGCTTAATTTTCTGCGTTCTGCCGGTAATACCAGCCAGGAATCTCTCGGGCTGGGCAGTAAACTGAAACGCGATACAGGGCTGTTTCACCATACCATCGAGGGGTTTTTTGATTTAAACAAGAATACCGGTGTGAAAGACAAGCAACGCTGGGGGCTGTCCTATAAACTGGATTATGATTTCTCTGAAAAATTATATCTTACCGGTTTTACCGGATATGAAAATGACCAGTTCGGGGCCTTCCGGGAGCGGATCACCACATCTCTGGGTATTGGTTATCCGATCATTAATAACGACAGCTATAGCTGGAAGCTTGAGGGCGGCCCAAGTATCCTGTTCACCAAAGACCTGCCGACAGATAGTTACAGCAGCAGCTTCAATGCCTTTGCCAACAGCATCTTCAGCTGGGCCATTAATGAGCGCAGCGAATTTACCAATAATACCATTTTCTATTATGGCGACAGGGCGGTTATTGAGAGCAAAACAGCCCTTAAGGTCAAAATCAACGGGGCCTTGAGCAGCAAATTTTCTTACGACCTTTTGTATGATCGGGATGCGCCGCTTGGACGTGATAAAACCGACACAGTGGCCCGTGCCGGGATATTATATGATTTCTGAGCCGGGATAATATAATATGATTTTTGACAATGGCTTCTAACCCTGGCTTCTAACCCTGGCCATTTCTCTCCCGGTCCATACGCCACAAAAGATCAAAATTACTGCCTGATGCCAAATGAAGAATACAGGCATCAAGCCAGTTTTTTCCATGCCATTCTTTCAGCGTTTCCCCGTCCAATTCGTCGAATTTGGCCCGAATAATGGTTTGAAAGCCATTCACACTGGCTTTCACTTCATCGCCAACCCTAAAGCTCACGCCCTGTTCTTCCAACAATCCCTTGGCGGCGATCGCTTGGGCATATTCACTGGTCAATTCCAGTTGCCGCTGGTACGTACGGGTAAACTCCATGATACGGTTCAAATCATCACTGGGTTTGCCGTCCTCGAAAAGGGCTTTATCGCCATCGGGGGAAAAGAAGGGTGAGGTATCATCGATACAGATAATCGGCTCAGATTCCGCGTCCTGCCGGGCAATATAAAACGGGTAACGCCGCATATAAGTTGGCACATAAGTATTTGGCTGCCAATCACCCTTTTCATCCACAAAAAGATTCTGGCCATTTTTAATGCCGAGTATCGCCAGCATGGCTCCGGGCGCATCTGCGGCAAAAACGATCGGAAAAAATTTCGCGGCCATAGACAGTTCCTGTATCACAATCGGCACCGCATTGACATTGGCGGCAAAGCTGAAATTTTGATTGTTCTTTAATTTCAGATCTTTATGCAAATCCGTCAATAATGGCACGATCTGTTGATATAAAACCGGAAACTGATTTGCCTTTTTGTTTTTCTCTTCGTTTTTCTCTTCGTTTTTCTCTTCTGGGGCGATATTATCTTGTTCTGTCATAAGCTTTTCCTTAATTTCTTGTGATCACATACATACCCTGGGTCGCCATAAGATTCGCCAGATACAAATTATCAAAGGACATCCGGGACCCTTTGGCGTTAATGGCCATAGATTTTTCCAAATGAATATTCTGTTGTTCGCACAGATTTACAAAATCCCGGATGGTACAAAAATGGATGTTGGGCGTGGAATACCACGGATAATCCAAGGTCTTGTTAACCGGCATCATGCCCCGCAGCGCCAAATTCAGCCGGACTTTCCAATGACCAAAATTGGGGAAAGAGACGATTGCTTTGCGCCCAACGCGCAACAATTGTTCGAGCATTCTATCGGGGCGCCTCATCGCCTGCAAAGTCTGACTCAAAATCACATAATCAAAACAACCATCAGGATAAAAGGCGATATCCTCTTCCGCATTGCCCTGAATGACCGAAAGCCCCTTGGCAATTGAGCTGTTCACCCCTTCCGGGCTTAGTTCAATACCGCGCCCATCCACCTGTTTTTCCCGCACCAGATAAGCCAGCAGACTGCCGTCGCCGCACCCCACATCAAGAACGGCTTTGCCCGGCTCAATAAGCCGGGCAATTTCCAGCAGATCTACCCGAATATCCGAAGCCCTTGTGTACTGTGCTGTCATGGCCCGCATCTTTCGAATTTGAGACCTGTCGCGTCGGCTTCCGAATTTAGGAACCCCTGAATGATGCCGAACATCTCAGGGCAGTCCAGCAAAAAACTGTCATGGCCCTTGTCCATTTCAATATCCGCAAAACTGACCCGCGCACCTACCGCATTCAACGCCCGCGTGATATAACGGCTTTCCGACGTCGGATAGAGCCAATCTGACGTGAAGGACAAAATACAAAAGCGGGTTTCCGTGCCGCGAAAAGCTTCCGCAAGAACCCCGTCATGGGCCAACGCCAGATCGTAATAATCCATGGCACGGGTGATATAAAGGTAACTATTGGCATCAAAGCGGTCGACGAAAGATATGCCCTGATGGTGCAAATAACTTTCGATCTGGAAATCCGCATCGAAGCCAAAGGCCACCTTGTCCCGATTCTGTAAATTGCGGCCAAAACGACTCGTCAGGCCAGATTCCGACATATAGGTGATATGGGCCGCCATACGGGCCACCGCAAGGCCAGCATGCGGTCTGTCGCCCTGTGCCAGATAATGCCCGCGCATCCAGTTGACGTCAGCCATGACAGCCTGCCTGCCCACTTCATGAAAGGCAATATTCTGAGCCGAATGACGCCATGTTGTCGCAATGGCAATGACCGTATTCACCCGATCCGGATAATCCACCGCCCATTGCAACGCCTGCATCCCCCCCATCGAGCCGCCAATGACGGAAAAGATCTGATCTATTTTCAAATGATCCAAAAGCATGGCCTGCGCGCGCACCATATCACCAATGGTTATCCCCGGAAAATCTATGCCGTAAGCTTCTCCTGTTTCAGGATTAAGCGATGCTGGCCCCGCCGTTCCCGCGCAAGAACCCAGAACATTAATGCAAATCACATAATAAAGGTCTGTATCCACCGGTCTGCCGGGACCAACCATATTCTCCCACCAGCCGCGTTTGCCGGTAATCGGATTAATCCCCCGAACATATTGATCCCCGGTCAAGGCATGGCAGATCAAAACCACATTGCTTTTATCCTCATTCAATTTGCCCCATGATTTATAGGCAACATCAAAAAGGGAAATCTGCGCGCCAGAATCAAGCCGCAAAGGATCACCCCGCCCCAATGTCACCACCTCGGCAAAGCCATCTTCTTCTGCAATATCACTTGCTGCTGCTCTTGTTTCTTGATCCATAAAAAACAACATAATCATTATCTGACAAAAGAACAGTTGAAATTTGCGCCAGATGAATATAATGCCTGTGATGACGCATGATAAAATAAAATCAGGATACCCCCATGAGTGGACCCGAACCACGTCCGTGGATAAAACAGCTTGACGTTTATGTCGGCGGGAAGTCCCACGCAGCTGGGGCCAAGGAAACCGTCAAACTATCGTCCAATGAAAGCGCTCTGGGCGCCAGCCCAAAGGCCGTGCAGGCTTATCTTGACGAAGCCGGAAAACTGCACCGCTACCCGGATGCGGCCTATCATGAATTGCGCGCGGCACTGGCGAAAAAATACGCCATTGAAGCTGAACAAATTATCTGCGGCGTTGGCTCGGACGAAATCCTGAAACTTGCCTGCCGAGCGTATCTGGCCCCGGGGGATGAGGTGATTTTCTCCAAACATGGTTTTATGATGTATCCCATCGCGGCCTCAGGCTTTGGCGGCGTGCCTGTGGAAGTTGACGATACAGACTATACCGCCAATGTGGATAACATCCTCGCCGCCGTCACAGATCGCACCCGGATTATCTTTTTGGCTAATCCCAACAATCCCACTGGCAGTTATCTTGCTGCCGGGGAGGTTGAACGATTATGGCAGAATATCCCGGAGAATATTCTGCTGGTTCTGGATAGCGCCTATGCCGAATTTGTTGAGCAAGCCGATTATCAGGCCGGTATTGAGCTGGTTCGCAAGTCGAAAAATATCCTCATGACACGAACCTTCTCAAAATTATATGGTTTGGCCGCTCTCAGGCTCGGCTGGGGTTATGCCTGCCCCAGGATTGCCGCCGTGCTTGACAGAATCCGCGATCCTTTCAATGTGCCGGCCCCAACCCAGGCGGCGGGGGTTGCCGCCCTGACAGATGTTGAATTTGAGGCCAAGGCACGGGCCTTTAATACAAAATGGCTCGGCATATTGCGCGGCGAGCTTCTGGCGCTTGGCCTTGAGCCATTACCCAGCGCCGCCAATTTTATCCTGATTGTTTTTCCAGGCCAGGCGGGCAAAACGGCAAAAGCCGCCAATGACTTTCTATTGAAGCGCGGCTATATCCTGCGCCTTCTGCCGGGAGGTGGCCTTGACCATTGCCTGCGGCTGACCATTGGAACGGAAGAACAGAACCGGGCCGTGATCCGGCTGCTCAAAGAATTTTTGGACTCATAAATATGGCCTTATTTTCGCAAATTACCATTATCGGCATGGGCCTGATCGGCTCCTCGGTCGCGCGCGGCATCATAGAAAACGATGTGGCAGGCCGGCTGGTGGGCTATGATAATAACCCAGAACATTGCCAAACCGCCCGTGATTTAAAACTCGCCGACCTTATCACCTCTGATCCACGGCAAGCGGTCAAGGGCAGTGATCTGGTTATTCTGGCCACGCCGATCGGTACTTACGGCGAAATTGGCACACTCATCTGCCCGGAAATGAAAAGCGGTGCCATCCTGACCGATGTCGGCTCGGTCAAGGGCAGCGTGGTAAAAGATTTAATGCCGCACATGCGCGAAGACTGTCACCTCATTCCAGGACATCCGGTTTCCGGCACCGAACAATCCGGCCCGGCCGCCGGTTTTTCTGCCCTGTTCAATGACCGCTGGTGTATTCTCACGCCGCCGGAAAATACGCCTGAGGATGAAGTCAGAAAACTGAAAAAATTCTGGCAAGCGCTTGGCAGCAACGTGGAACTTATGACGCCGGATCATCATGATATGGTTCTGGCCATTACCAGCCACCTGCCCCATTTGATCGCCTATAATATTGTTGGCACCGCCCGCCATTTGGAAGAAGTCACCAAATCCGAAGTGATCAAATATTCCGCCGGGGGCTTTCGGGATTTCACGCGTATCGCCGCCTCAAATCCCACGATGTGGCGTGATGTCTTTCTGCATAATAAAGATGCCGTTCTGGAAATGTTGGGACGTTTTAGCGAAGATCTGACCGCCCTACAACGCTCCATTCGTTATGACGAGGGCGACAAGCTGTTCGAATTATTCGATCGGACACGCCGCATTCGCAAGCAAATCATTGATGCCGGGCAGGAGCAGGATGTGGCTGACTTTGGCCGTAATAAAAGCGACCCGTAAGCGCGGCACATCTATTCAACAACAGAATCAAGCTCATAAACCGGAATGGGTCCCAGAAAAAGCAGCCCTCCTTGCAGGCTAATGGCAAGGTCAAGGGTTGCTTGTCCATGATAGGCCCCTTTTTCCTCTTTCTTGCTCATCCGGCCCATTTCTTGCAAAATCATATTGCCCGGTTCCTGCTGAAACGCAGAATGGCCGGATAGAATTTCCACAATATGATCAATACCCCGAATCGTGGCCGCAAAGGCGCCAAGAGGCTTCAAATCCTGATCCAATGTGGCCTCCCCATCCAGGGCCATATCCATTTTTCCCGACATGACAGAAAAATTCTTCACGGAAAGTGTCCCGCCATTGTCGCGCCAAGCGCTAAGCCCCGCCACCGAATAGGCCGGAAATTTTTCCCCATGTAGCTGAAGATCAATTTTTACCTTATCCGCCTTTTTACCAAAAACACCTACGGGAATTTCCTGAGCGACCACATCTTTTGCCTCCAGATACAGCTTCATCTGTATGGGCAGCTCCATATCCTGAGCATCCGCAGAGCTGATGCCCGTTTCCGGCTGCATCAAATGCAGTTTCACCTCCTGCGCCTTTGATGGCGTGTTATTTTTGGCACGGCGGCCCATCCACCATGTCACATTTTCCATAACAAAAGAGGCCCGCTGAAATTTTCGGTTGATAAAATCAATATTCACCGATGAACGTGTTTTACCAATATCCATGGTAAATTTAGGATTTCTGCTACTGCCGATATGTATGATGCCGCCCGCGCTGATGATCACCCCATGATTTATATTCCACGGAAAGGCCACCAGCGTGACATTCGGGGACGCCAAAGACACCGGTGATTTATTTTTATCAGTTTTAACCGCTCTCAATCCGTTTAGTGAAAGCACCATCCGGTAAGGAAAGCCTGATATGTCAAGGTCTTTATATTGTATGCTCAGGCCTTTTGACTTCTGCAGACCGACCCAGGTTTCAATTCTTTCCTCTACCTCACCAGCCATATAATGCCAGAAAAAAACATAGCCCAATACCAGTGCAACGACAGCAGATGCGAGGATTTTCAAACGCATGTATTTATATTTCCCAATGAATGAGATGACCCAATAGCTGAGTAATATAGTCTGTGCAAGCTATGGGGTCCAGCCCCGAAAGAACTTCTAATGACTATGGCCTCATAGGACCCACTTATAAAGCCGTTTTTTTGTCAATCAGAAAGCCCTGATACATATGAATGCCAACAGATTTACCGAATTGAAAAGCCGTTTCAGAATCACAGTGACAGAGAATAATCCGCATTTTTCCTTGCGCGGCGATGGCGGAAATTATTTTATCCTTCATCGCCCCGGCCGTGAATTTTTTATTTTCCGGCTTCCAGTGAATTTTTAGGAAGTCCACGGCCATCAGCTCCCGGTCCAAGACGGTCAAGGCCTGAATATCAATGGCATCCAGACTTATCCGGCAACCGAGCTGGGTTAATTTCTCCCGCGCGGCATAATATTTCTCAATATCTGAGATGACATCAAACAACCCCATCTCCAAAATCAGGGGTTGATTATTTTTCTGTTTAAACTGGGCAATAAATTTATCAAATTCCGGTGTAAGCACCGTTTCCACATTGATATTAATACTAATGACCTGACCGCCGATCTGATCTTTCCCAGGCAGGATCTGCATTAATTTTGCGTCAAAAGCCCGCGTTAACCGCTGGAACAACCATTTATCCGCATACATATCATAATTGGGCAGCAAGTTTTCCTTGATATCCACAACGGAAACATAATATTCAACAAAAATCGGCTGGGGTTTTGCCTCACCCACAATCACATAAGCCGTCTGGGCCGCGATCATCCGATCTATTTCCATATTAACCAAATTCCGTTCCAGCTGATCCAGCTGTATTGGCCCCATGGGAACAGTGGTGTCTTTCTTGGCGATCGGATCATAAAGTGGTCTGGTGGTTACCGCAGGTTTATCTGCCTGCGGCGGCGTATCCTCACCATGAGACAATTCCTGGTTAAGATTACTGATCATGGATTTCAGGCTGGGCGCAGGGGCCGACGATTGTTGTTCCCCGCCCTGCTCCGTAGCGGCCTTTAGCCCCCCGGCCATGTCCATGAACCGGTCCATATCTTTTGTCAGGTCATACCAATCACAGAGCTCATCATCCCGCGCGGCCTCAATATATTCTTTAACGATCGGACTCTCTTCTACGGCGCGGCGCGCGGCAAGAACGGCAATATCCAGCTGGGCAAGAGAACTGCCCTGACAGATAAAAACCACATCGAAATTCTTGGTCCAGAAAAGCTGGCCCTTGTTACTATGAACCAATTTGTTGAATGCCGTGGCAATGGTCCGTCGGTGATAGGGCTGTTGATGTGCCCTGTCCAGAAGGGAGAAACGCAAATGAACGGCGCGGTAGCCGTCCGGATGACGTTTAACCCCGCGCATAACCGAAAGTAGCTCATCCACTTGACAGGGCGGAGCAGAACTTTCCATATAAGCTGAACTTTCCACAGGTGGCATAATATTACTCAGCAGTTAATCCGGATCAATGGCTTAGAATATATCATAATTTCAACAGGAACATAATTTTATATCAGAGTTAGTTAAAAATTTAAGGCGAAAATTATAGAACCCGCATAGCGCTACATTCTATGTAGCCACCAAGCCTTTTCGTTAATGGAATAAAATGGCCGATAATGCAGAACGGCCTTTTCCTTCACCACGTAAGAAATCTGGTTATCCAAGACCAAATTATGGCCGTCCACAGAGACCACCAAAACCGCATGCGGGACATCCAGATTAGTATCCTGCACCACCACAATGCGCATCATATCCGCATCAAGGCCCAATTCCTTCAAAGACAGGTATTTAGCAATGGCATAGTCTTCACAATCCCCGTCTTTATCAAAAAATTGCCTCATGGATGCCCAATAATCCGGCACGCCCCAATTTATCATATCGGTAATATAGGGGGCCTCATTCATATGAATATTTATTTCGGCAATTTGCTCGTTGATAGGTTTATCTTTTAGCAATGCCAATAGTTCCCGCCAAGTTGTCATATAACATTTCTGCTGCGCCGTCAGGCGGCAATTCTCTTCGTTGGCAGGGGCTTTAGCCCGATCCTCATTAACCCGCGACAACATATCATTCCATTTTTTAAACGCCACAAGCTGCCGGCTCATTATTTCATGAGAGCCGAAAAGCCCAGTTTTTTTTATCGTGTCCGCCTCGGCATGGACCGGGTGTGCTGCGGCCAATATCAGACAGAATGAGAGGCCAATGTAACGGGCTTTCCGGATAAAATGTGATCGCATAATTAACAAAATCAATACTCATATTTTTGAAATAATGGACAATTTTTCAAAAAATGGTGACGATCATCCGCAAGAAGCACGGGCCACGTCATCCAATTCTTTACTTACAGACTATATACGGGGTAAAGTTACATAAATATTAAAAGCTTACATAACGCGTCTGAATTTTGACGGAATGGACGAAATATATGAATATGCGACCTATATCAGCCGCCTTGGCTCTGGGTATTCTCATCATCGCCGGGGCAGCCATTGCCCTATTTCTGGCCCTGCGGTTTGCCCAATCCGAAGCAGATCGGGACAGTCTGGTTTGGCAGCGTCAGATGGCCGTTGTGATTAACAGCCGGGAAGTCGCGCTGGAAGAATGGTTAGGCGAACAGAAAAAAATCATTAGCCGGCTGGCAGAGAACCCGTCTTTAAGAATCTATCTTGGTAACATAGAGGCAGCGGGCCGGGACAGTGCGGCGACAGCCGAAAAGACTGAAAATATGGCACAGGCCGCCTATCTTGAAAATCAGCTGAAGGCCATCGCCATGCAAAATGGTTACCTGTCCGTCATGAATAAGGATTTCAAGGTTAAGGCCAATCTGGCGCAACAAAGAATTTCTGGTCTTGCCCTGACCAACCCTCAGGGGCAGGTCATCGTATCAACAGCCAATATGCCGTCGGTTATCCGTAGCGTAGCTGGCTTTCTGAATCAGGGGGCCAGCAGCGACGTGATCAGTTTTGGGCCTTATCTGTCTGACGATAAAACCCCGGTCATCGCTTTTGTTGCCCCGGTCTTTGGCGTGCAGGATGATAATACTGCCCCGGCCATCGGCTTTGCTGTGGGCATTAAAGCCTTGCCCGATGATTTTTACCAAAAACTTGTCCAGCCCGGGGATATCAGTAAAACTGCGAAAAACTATCTGGTGCGCAAACAAGGCCGAGCAATAGAATATTTATCCCCGCTTCAGATGGAAAATGGCGACATCACGCCCCCTTTGACTCTGGTGCTGGATGCGGAAAATTCTGCGTTGGCGGCAGCATTCGCGGCGGAGAATGCCCAGCAGATAACCGGCGGCTTTGCCGAGCGGATAAATTATAATAGTGAAAAGGTTCTGGTCACGGGCCGAAAAATCATGGGCACCGACTGGATTTTGGTGCGGACCATAAATTCTCAGGAAGTTCTGGGCGCTATTCAGGCGCGAAAAAATACCATCATCTGGATTGCCGGCCTGACCATATTGGCGGTCAGTATTTCAACCCTGTTGATCTGGCGGCACGGCGTATCTGTTCGGCTGGCGCGGGCGGCGCAGCAACAACAAATCTTAACCGAAAGATATGAAAAGCTCAGCCAGTTTTTGCAAATTGTCACCGACAGCCAGCCAACTGTGATCACCGCCATTGATGGACAAGGCCGCTATAGTTTCGCCAACGCGCAAGCGGCGGCAGACGCCGGCATACCTAGTAAAGAGATCATCGGCCGGGATATGCCCACCGTTCAAGGCACCCTCAAATCCCCCAGCATGGAAAGCTATTATCAACAGGTTATGGCGAATGGTGAAGCCCTGTCAATAATCGAAAAATTACCCGGCGATGATGTGACCATAAAATCAGACTATATCCCGCTTTTTGTTGATCAGGACCATGGTGTTCTGATGGTCATCGAGGATATTTCCCTGTTGGTGCGGGAGAGGGAACGCCGGGAAGGGGCCTTAAGAAATCTGGTCAGCACCCTGACCATGGTCATTGACAGCCGCGATCCCTACAGTGCCCGTCATTCAGAACGGGTGGCACTGGTGGCGCGGGCAATAGCCACGGAAATGAATGTGGATGACGTGACACGGGATACGGCCAATATCGCCGGTGCCTTGATGAATTTGGGTAAAATTCTGGTCCCGCGTGAGGTGCTCATCCGGCCGAAAGGATTGTCTGAGGCAGAACTGGAAAGCATCCGCAGCAGCATCATGAAAAGTGCTGATATGCTGGAAACGGTGGATTTTGATGGCCCGGTGGTCAAAACGCTCCGGCAGGTCAGGGCCCATTGGGATGGCTCCGGCACGCCCAAGGGCCTCGCCGGGGAAGAGATTCTCCTGGCTGCCCGAATTGTGGCGGTGGCCAATGCCTTTGTCGGCATGTCCAGCGCGCGCGCACACCGGGCTGGCATGGATATGGAAAAAGCCACGTTATTATTATTGAATGATGCAGACCGGATTTTTGACAGAAAACCGGTGACAGCATTGATGAATTATCTTGAGAATAAAGATGGAGCAGAGAAATGGAAAGAATTTGGCCTGCCCCTGATGCCAAAATCTGATGAATCCCTTGAGCAATCCCCTAACGGGTCGCCCGAAGAACCTATCGCATAAATTTTCGAGATATCAGGATTTTCAGTCTTTCCAGTCTTTCATGATTTCTGCCCGCCGCTTGATCATGTTGCCCGCGATATAAACGCAATAACCACCGATCAATATCGTGATAATCATGAATGTGGCTGGCAGCAGCAAATGCGGGCCAGTCCACAGGATAGAAGCCAACAATAAAAGCGACAGAAAACCGCATCCGATGAAGGTAATCACATTGGCCATATTTATATAATCCTTTTCAATAACATGAGCCGCTATAACCACCCATGGAAACTATGCTCATGATATAAATCAATTATAGAAATGTTTCAATAGCATTTTGAACATGAGCACCCGGCGGAGAGCCTTTTCGCCCTTACCTATCTTCCCTTACATATCTTCCCGGTAAAAAATATGGCTGCCCACCTGAATTGTCGGCTGAAGATATTTGGCCCATCTTGGACTGACATAATCGGCATGATAATGTGTTGAACCTGCCGTAACATCACTGCGGGCATTTTTAAGGGCACCGCCAGCAACCCGCTGGGCCATATTCCACGCCGTCATTTCGTAGGGATTATCGGACAAACCATCACAGGCGAAAGAAAATTGACAGCGATGACGCAGCTGTTCATTTTGGAAGACAACATCACAGATGTTATCTGGATAGCGCTTATCCTTAACCCGGTTCATAATCACATAAGCCACGGCAACCTGACCTTCAAAAGGTTCGCTTCTGGCTTCGAAATACACGGCCTGAGCAAGGCATTTAAAAGAATTTTCGGATATATCCAGCGGTAATTGGGCCAATAAACTATCCACATCCGCATCATAGATACTGGACGGGCTGTAAAATTCTGCTTTTTCATGAGCCACCGTGCCAGTCTCCTGAATAGAAGCTTCAACGTCTGATGAAGGCAGCAGGGAGGAACCCACAAGACACGATATGATAAAAACAGGTATCATACCTATAACGAGTTTATAATTACTGAGCTTATAATTTTTCATAAGCCTTACTCCTGTTTTTCCGGCTTTATGCGAACCGGATGGTGTATTTTTGCTGAATGTTGATTCAACAAAATTTTTCGATAGACTGCTCTCTATCAAAACCCTCTTGCAACTTGGCGCTTTTACAGCTCTTATTATTATGAAATTTTAACGGAGACCTCTTTATCCCAATGATCCGTTACCTTAGGAAGCCCTCCCAGGATTTTTAGCCTTATTCTTCGGCCCTGTCTTTCACTCAATATTTCTGCCCTATATTTCATGCGATCAATATATTGCAACGCAGCATTTTCTGCGAATCGAAGTGATTTATATCAAATTTTAACCTTTTGTCAATCTTTTGTCAACTTTCCGGCAAAATCCGCAAAAAAAATATCCCGGCCATAAAAAGCACGTGCAATCATTTTATGTTCAGGATATGCTCTTATTAATGAAGAAAAAACCCATTCAACTCAATTCGTTACAGCGGCGCACATTGGCGCTGTTTCAGCTGTTGGCCCGCAATCCACAAAGCAGCACGCGGGATGAGATCACGGGGGATGTGACCATTTCTTATCTGCCGGAGCCCCATGGTGACCATATTCATATTGGCGCTTATGTGGTTTCCGCCCAGGAGGCCAGCGGTTTTGCCAATGAGGCGGTCTGGCGGGCCCTTGAACGAAAAGGATTGATTACTCAATTCACCTTCCCCATACAGGCGACCCTGTCCCATCAGGCATTGGACTTGGATACGGGCCTCGCCGACCAATTTGAAGCGTCAGATCATTAGGAGAAAATTATGAAAGCTTTAAACTTTACTATTACAGGCAAAAACATCACCAGAATTTTAACGGGAATTTGCGCGGCCGCCATGGTCATGGGCGCGGCCCCCACATATACATTGGCCTATGCACCAGAAAAAACATTGGACGATGTCATCGCCGGCGATCATCGCTCCATAGCCAATAAGGCGCGGGATCACTATCGTCATCCAAAAGAAACACTGGAATTTTTTGGCCTGACGGCGGATATGACGCTGGTGGAAATCTGGCCCGGCGGCGGTGGCTGGTATCAGGAAATACTGGCCCCCTATATGCAGGCAAAAGGCACATATTACAGTGCCGGGTTTGATCTCTCTGCCACAGAAGGCTACGTCTTCAAATCCAATAACAAGGTTACAGCCCGGCTGGCCAGTGACAACAGCCTTTATGGCAAAGTGATCGTCACGGAATTGGCCCCGCCGACAAAAATTGAGATTGCCCCGGCCGGATCAGCCGATATGGTGCTATCCTTCCGCAACTTTCATAACTGGCAAATGCGCGGCACGGAAAAAGATGTCTTGAAAGCCGTCTTTACCGCCCTGAAACCGGGCGGTATTTTTGGCATCACCGATCACAGAAGTGATACATCGACTGGCAAAGACGGCTATATTAAACCTGCTGACTTGTTGGCGGCGGCCAAGGAAGCCGGTTTTATTTTTGTGGCGGAAAGCAAAATCAACGCCAACCCAAAAGACACTCATACCCATGAAAAAGGTGTCTGGACTCTTCCGCCCCGCCTTGCGGGCGATGCCGCCAACCACGATAAAATGCGGGCCATCGGCGAAAGCGACCGCCTGACCTATAAATTTATGAAACCGGCGGGCGTGAACTAAAACATAAAAAGCGTCAGGGTCGCTAGATTTTGAATCGAACGACCCTGCCTTTTACTTTCGCCTATTTTCACCGCTCAGAGCGCAGAACGAAAAAGGCCTATTTATCGGCCTTGAGCAATCTATCGATGCTTTGCGTAAGGTCTGTGGAAAGTTTTGACAGCTCACCGGCCGCTGAGCTGATTTCGCTGGATGATGACCCGGTACTTTCAATCATATTATTGATTTGGGCAAGATCTGCGGATACTTCCTGGGAACGCTGAGCCTCACTTTGAATGCTGGAACTGATATTACTGGTGACGTCATTTTGTTCATTCACAGCCGCGCTTATCTCACCGTTAATGGTGCTCATACTCTCGACAGTACCTGAAATCTCTTCGATGGCTTGCACCACCGAATCTGTGGCTTGCTGAATGTCGGTGATCTTTGTGGAAATCTCCGTGGTTGCTGCTCTGGTTTGCCCGGATAGAGCCTTGACTTCACCGGCAACAACGGCAAATCCCTTACCGGCATCTCCGGCGCGGGCCGCCTCAATCGTGGCATTCAGGGCAAGAAGATTGGTCTGATTGGCAATTTCATCGATCAATTTGATAACTTCGCCAATTTCATTGGCAGACTGGCTGAGCTTTTCGATCATTTCCTTGCTGACTTTGGTTTCGGTGACGGCCTGAAGGGTCACTTTCCCGGCCTCTTCGATATTACGCATGATTTCACGGATGCTGGCGGTCAGTTCTTCTGTCGCAGACGCAACCCCGTGGATGCTGGTTGTGGTCTGTTCGGCGTTGGCGGAAACCGTCATGGTTTTTTGACTGGATTCAATAGCAATTTGAGACATGCTTTCTGACGTTGAACTCAGCTCTGTCGCTGCGGCGGCAACACCTTCTGAAATATCCAATACTTCTTTTTCAACAGCAACCAGGTCCGTGATGATATCCCAGGTGACCATTGGGCCAAGATAACCTTGCTGTCCATCCGTGATGGCACTCACATTCAAGACGAGGGTTTCTTCTCCCAGATTAATACGGGCTGTATGGGGCAGATTACTGGGGTCAGACAGAATACCTCTTTGCATCATGGGTTTTTTGTGGAAAACATCAATACAGGTTCCCAGCGCCTGGTCGGCGGTTATGGGAATGAGATGTTCAATTTTACGCAATGTATTAAGGCTGGTCTTATTGATATAATTGATCTCGAAATTATCAGGATCACACGTCATAACATTCAACGGCATATTATCCAGCATATTCATCAGACGGACAGTTTGTTTTTCTGCATTCTGTTTTTCTGTCACGATGCTCCAGGTCAGGATGAATGTATCTTTGCCCATGGCGGTCACAAACAGGTCAAGATATTCATCGCCCAAAGTGATCACCGTCTGATAGGGTAAGTTATTTGGATCGTTAAGCATGGTCCGTTGGTGACTGGGCACCTTGTGAAATACGTCAATACAGGTGCCGACCAATTCGTTGGGGTCAATAGGGATAAGGTGGCTCAATGTGCTGAGTGTCTCAATACTCTGCCTATTGGCGTAAGTGATCGTAAAACTTTCCCTGTCGCATAACATGACATTAATAGGAATGGTTTCCAGTACGGAAAGATATAAATCAGATGATTTCTCTACATCAGGGATTGGGTTTAAAGCGACAAGGTTGGATGACTCGATATTTTTTTTAGAATTAAAACGCATTACTATTCTCCATTACAACTTTACTCAAATTTACGACATCGTTACGCAAAAAACAGGTTCCCTAAGGTGCCTTCTTACCAATAGGATAATATTGCTAAATATTATATTAAAAATATATGATATTTATATTAGAAATATACGATATAATGTCTTTACAATTTATTAATTTATAAAATTGAATATTTAAGATTATTATTACAGATATTCTCACGAAAATTTGTGGAGAAATAGCCCATGCTTGGCAAAAACCCTAAACGCCGTGTCCATAAGCTTCGGTGAAAATACTACCCAGTGTTAAACGCCCAGAATGTTCCCTCATTCATATTTCTGGAATGGCTTCTATTCGGAAATTGATACTATGCGCGCCAAGTGACAGCATTAGAGTTCTTTTTGGCCTTTACGGCGCATTCCGGTTAGTATGGCAACAATGACGCACAGACAGCCCATTGTTTGTTGTAAAGTGATGGGTTCACGCAAGAAAAAAGCAACAAATATTAAGGCCGATACAGGCATAAATGCTGTGGCCAATGCCGCTTCGCTGGCACTCGTTCTTGCGGAACCATTATACCACAGAAGAAACCCTACCGTAGTTGGAAATATGGCATAGTATATGACGCCAATAAGCGCATCGTTGGAAATATGGCTATAGGCACCGGAAGAAAATTCCAAATATGCTGGCCCTATGGCGAGTAGAAAGCCAAAACAGCTCATAAGTGTTGATAAAGCCAAAGCTGGTATTGGTGTTGTGATCTTCTTGTTGAGCAAAAGGAAAAGTGCCTCCCCCAATACGGCAAGAAAAATAAGACCAATACCAATAAAATGCCGAATTGTGTCAGTAGAATTACGACCAGTAACAGTTCCCAATGTGATGAGAAAAACGCCAAGACCTGCAGCAAAAATTGCGATCATCAGGCGCCGGGTTGGACGTTCGCCAAAGGCCATGATTGCCAGCAGGCTCATAATTACGGGTAGGGTGCCGACAATAACCCCTGCATTTGCACCAGAGGTGAAGGATAACCCTAAAATGAGCAGAACTGTATATGCGACGCTACCTGAAGCAGCTTGAATGATAAGCAACACCCATTCCCGAATGGAAAGATATGGTATTTGCTGTCGTGAAAACCATAGAAGCCCTACGAAAAAGGGACTCGCAATGGCAAAGCGCAGAGCCGTCGCGGTAAAGGGCGGCATTCCTTCGCCAATAACTTTACTGACAACGACCGTACTGCCGACAAGAACCATTGCGGTGGCCATCATTAAAAATCCGGTTAATTGTGTATTTTTTAGCATCTAGAGCACCTCTTTCGTTTTTTCTGGTGAGAATATGCGATGCGTAAGAGCCGAAGTCTTGAACAATATTGCAGGAGGAGTTTAGGGCTATACTTGGGGTTTGATTTTGCCCGGTGTAATACCCATAAGTCGTTTCATTGCTCTCGTTAAATGTGATTGATCTGAAAATCCGGCTTCGATAGACGCCTCGGCGATTGGCATGCCGTCCCGGATAAGTTGTTTAGCACGATGAATACGTAGTTGTGTCATATAGGCGACGGGTGTGATGCCAATTGATGCAGAAACCGCCCTAATCACCGCATAACGGCTGGCACCTGTTTCTGCGGATAAGAGGGCAAGGGAGACGTCTTTGCCTGCGCAATCTGTCATGACCTCAATTGCACGGTTGGCGATTGCACCTCTTATGGATCGTGTTATTTTGAGCCTGTCAACCAGATGATGCTTAAGCAGATGCCCAAGGGCCAGAATGGCCAGTTCATCAATTCTCGCTTTGTCCGTACCAGCAGCCAAGAGCGCTTTGAACAAATTGGCAATATGTAAACTGCTTAGGTTGTCCGTTATGCAGCCAGACTGGAAAACAACCTGACTTTGCACGCCGCCCTCGATAGATAATGTTTGAAATAGACCCATCGGTACAAAAATATTGATGTATGACCAAGGGCTTCCAGAAAGTCCGCCGTCATGAACTTCCCCCGGGTCTGCAAGGCATATTGCGCCTGCGGGAACCTCAACGCGCCGCCCCCTATATGAAAAAGCATTCAAACCACTTGTGACAAGCCCGATGGAGAATGTATCGTGAAAGTGGCGATCAAATGACGACATGCTAAAGTCTGCCGTAAGTATTTCACAGGGATGATTGAGAATATTAAGCATTTGGGCGCTGTGGGGCAGCATATCAAAACCTGTCCATAATTATCAATAGGCTCAAAAAGTAATTACTTTAACAACTATTGCCGAATTCACGAAACAAACGTAATTCTATTGCATTCTCCCTAATGCTGCTCGTCGCCTTTCATGCCGATGGACCACATGAAGCCGACGACGGCACCTTTTAGGATGGGCAACAGGCCCAAGGACAGGATTATGGCGAGGCCGGGCCAGAAGATCATTTGAAAGGCTGTTGGGGGATGATAATTTATTTCCACCAGAACCAGGGCCGGAACAACCATATGGCCGACAATAAAAATCGTCAGGTAAGGCGGGAAATCATCGGCGCGGATTTCACCGATCGGTGCCGTGCAGTGCGGGCATTCTTTTTTAAGCTTCAGATAACCGGCAAAAATATTTGCTTTCTCGCAGCTTGGGCATTTTCGTTTAAAGCCGGACAAGATGGCCCGCACTTTACCGAAACGGGGAAAGTTTTCTTGGGTCATATTCATTTTCTCAACAATGTAATCAGGCTGGAGGTGTCCCAGCGACCGCCCCCATTTTGCTTAATGTCACTATAAAACTGATCAACCAGAGTGGTTACCGGCAGCGCGGCCCCGTTATGCTGCGCTTCGGCCAGAACGATGCCCAGATCTTTGCGCATCCAATCAACAGCAAAACCAAAATCAAACTGATTATCAATCATGGTGCGGCTGCGATTTTCCATCTGCCAGGATTGGGCGGCCCCTTTGGAGATCACCTCAATCACAGCAGCGGCATCGAGGCCAGCGGCTTCGGCAAAATTTATGCCTTCTGACAGGGCCTGAACCAGGCCGGCGATACAAATCTGATTAACCATCTTGGTCAATTGACCGCTGCCCGCGGGGCCAAGCCATTTGGTTTTCTGGGCATACCGTTGCAAAATCGGATCGATTTTTTGGAATATATCTTCTGCGCCGCCGACCATAATGGTCAGCTTGCCATTCTCTGCCCCGGCCTGCCCGCCGGATACGGGCGCATCAAGAAAATGCAGGCCCTTTTCCCGTGCCGCCGTGTCCAATTGCCGCGCAACACCTGCCGATGCGGTGGTATGGTCGATGAATATCGCCGCCTCTTTCATGGCAGAGAAGGCCCCGTCCGGCCCTAATGTTATGGCTCTGATATCGTCATCATTACCGACGCAGGCAAAGACCCTATCAGCATTCTTTGCGGCCTCAGCCGGGGTCGGCGCATAATGTCCGCCATATTCCGCCGCCCATCTGATTGCTTTCTCTGTCGTTCGGTTATAGGCCGTGACCTGATATCCGGCCCTTTGCAAATGGCCCGCCATGGGGTAGCCCATAACCCCAAGGCCCAAAAAGGCGAGTTTTTCTTTGCCCATAATTTTTCCCTTACGGATTTAGCCCTTAATAATGCGGCGGTTTTTCATGAGAAATGGCCCCATCTTCAGACGGGTTTTCCAGGTTTTCCAGGCGTTCCTTGGCCTGAGAAAGATGCTTTTTAAGCCGGTCGATGTCTTTCCATTGAGCATTCACCATATCACTTAAATCCTGAATCTGTTGATCCTGATACATGAGACGATGTTCTATTTCTTCAAGACGCTTTATATCTGTCGCCATAACTGTCTATATCCTGTCCCATATCTTGCGAGATTTGTTATAGGATCCGGTATAACCCACTATAGCTTACCTTGGCAATCTGGAATAGCCCATCAGATATTCATCGGCGGCGCGGGCGGCTTGACGGCCTTCGCGGATCGCCCAAACCACCAATGACTGTCCCCGGCGCATATCACCAGCTGCAAAAACCTGCGCGCGGGATGTGGTATAATCCTCAGTATTGGCCAGGACATTACCGCGCGGGTCTAAAGATACGCCCAATTGTTCCAGCAAACCTTCTTTGATCGGATTGGTGAATCCCATAGCCAGCAAAACCAGGTCGGCATCCAGTTCAAATTCACTGCCGTCAATTTTCTGGAATTTATCATCCACCTCATAACAGCGCACGGCGGCCAGGTTGCCATGGGCGCCGGCGACAAACTCACCGGTGGCAATGGACCAGTCCCGCTCCGCACCTTCTTCCTGTGACGTTGACGTGCGCAGCTTCATAGGCCAACCCGGCCAGGTTAATTCTTTATTCTCATGGGCGGGTGGCTTGGGCATAATTTCGATCTGTGTTACCGAAACCGCCCCCTGACGGAATGAGGTTCCAACGCAATCAGAGCCGGTATCGCCGCCGCCAATCACGACAACTTTCTTGCCCGTCGCCAGAATGTCCTTTTCATTGGGCAGCGGCTCACCGGCATTGCGTTGATTTTGCTGCACCAGAAAATCCATGGCAAAATGTACCCCCTCAAGCGCGCGCCCCGGAATAGGCAGGTCGCGCGGCTGCTCTGCGCCGCCGGCCAGTATGATGGCGTCATAATGCTCAACCAGTTTCTGCGCCGGTATATCCTCGCCCACCGCCATGCTTGTCCAGAAGGTCACCCCTTCCTGTTCCATCTGCTGAATGCGCCGATCGATCAGATTCTTTGCCATTTTAAAGTCGGGAATACCGTAGCGCAGCAAGCCACCGGCCCGGCGGTTCTTCTCATAGACGGCAACCTCATGTCCCGCGCGGGCCAATTGTTGCGCGCTAGCGAGGCCCGCTGGCCCGGCGCCAACCACGGCAACCTTTTTGCCGGTTTTCGCCCAAGGCACCATTGGCGTGATCCAGCCTTCCTGCCAGCCTTTGTCAATGATGGCACATTCAATGGTCTTGATGGTCACCGGCTGATCATCCAGATTTAATGTACAGGCCGCCTCGCAAGGCGCGGGGCAGATGCGTCCGGTAAATTCCGGGAAATTATTGGTGGAATGCAACGTCGCCAGCGCGGCCTTCCAATCACCCTTCCAGACCAGATCATTCCAGTCGGGAATCAGATTATTCACCGGACAGCCCGTATGACAAAAAGGAATACCGCAGTCCATGCAACGCCCGCCCTGCTGGGCGACCATATTGTCCGGCAGCGGATTAATGAACTCGTCATAATGCCGCACCCGATCCCCCGCTGGGGCATAGGTGCGTTCCTGACGGGTAAATTCCATAAATCCCGTTGATTTTCCCATTTTCAGTTCCTTTAAGTCAGCGTTTGGCCGGTATAGGCGGAAAGTACGGTCTGGGTCGGGGCCATTTCCTGCAAGGCCCGGCGATATTCCACCGGCATCACCTTGACAAATTTGGGCAGATATTCTTCCTGATTATCCAAAATTGTCTGCGCACGAACACTTCCCGTGTAGCGCGCATGGTTTTCCAGCAGAGTCACCAGACGTTCCACATCATTGCCTGACATATTATTACGTAAGACATCAACACGCCCGTGGCTTTCCAGATCGCCGGATTGATGTTTACGGGCGAGGGCATCTTCTTCGGGCATTGGCTCCAATTCAACCATGGCAAGGTTACAGCGTTTGTCAAAATCGCCCGCCTCATCCAGAACATAGGCAATGCCGCCGCTCATGCCGGCGGCAAAATTCCGGCCCGTCTGCCCGATGACCACAACACAGCCCCCGGTCATATATTCAAGGCCATGATCGCCGACCCCCTCAACAACCGCAATGGCCCCTGAATTGCGCACGGCAAATCGCTCCCCTGCCACACCCCGGAAATAACATTCGCCGTTGATGGCCCCATAAAGTACGGTATTGCCGACGATGATGCTGTTTGGCGGATCAATTTTGCTGTCCGCCGGGGGATATATGATCAACCGTCCGCCGCTCAGGCCCTTGCCGACATAATCATTGCCGCCGCCGGACAGTTCCAGCGTGATGCCTTTGGCTACAAACGCACCAAAGCTCTGCCCTGCCGTTCCGGTCAACTTGATATGGATGCTGTCATCCGGTAGGCCCGCATGGCCGTATTTTTCTGCCACCCGGCCCGATAATAATGCGCCCGTGGAGCGATCGGTATTATTGATCACAGCTTCAATGGAAACGGGTTTTTGATTGTCCAGTGTGCCCTGTGCCTGTGCGAGCAACATCCGGTCAAGAACCGCATCCAGACAATGATCCTGAAGTTTGGTGTTATATATATCGCTGCCCGCGCTGGCCTTAGGCATATGGAACATCCGGCTGAAGTCCAGCCCGTCTGCCTTCCAATGGCGTATGGCGGCATCCTTGCTTAAAAGATCCGACCGGCCAATGACATCATTCATCCGGCGCATACCCATTTCAGCCATGATTTTTCGGGCTTCCTCGGCGACAAAGAAGAAATAATTCACCACATGTTCCGGTTTGCCCTTGAATTTCCGGCGCAATACCGGATCCTGGGTCGCCACACCTACAGGACAGGTGTTCAGATGGCATTTACGCATCATGATACAGCCGCTGGCAATCAGGGGCGCGGTGGCAAAACCAAATTCATCGGCCCCGAGCAAGGCCCCGATGATCACATCCCGGCCCGTTTTCAGGCCCCCGTCCACCTGAAGGGAAATCCGGTCACGCAATTTGTTGAGCACCAGGGTCTGCTGGGTTTCCGCCAGACCCATTTCCCACGGTGATCCGGCATTCTTGATACTGGTCAGCGGGCTGGCGCCGGTGCCGCCATCATAGCCTGAAATGGTCAGATGGTCGGCTTTGGCTTTGGAAACCCCCGCAGCCACCGTGCCAACGCCAATTTCGGACACCAGTTTAACGCTGATCCGGGCTTTTGGATTGACATTCTTCAGGTCGTAGATCAGCTGCGCCAGATCCTCAATGGAATAAATATCATGATGGGGCGGCGGGGATATCAACCCCACACCCGGTGTTGAATGCCGCACTTTGGCAATCACCGCATCCACTTTATGGCCGGGCAGCTGCCCGCCTTCGCCCGGCTTGGCTCCCTGTGCCATTTTGATCTGGATTTCATCCCCATTGACCAGATATTCCGTGGTCACGCCAAAACGGCCCGAGGCGACCTGCTTAATAGCACTGCGCCGTAAATCACCGTTTCTGTCCGGGGTGAAACGGTCCGGCTCTTCGCCGCCTTCACCGGTGTTGGATTTGGCTCCCATGCGGTTCATGGCAATGGCCAGATTGGTATGGGCCTCACGGCTGATCGATCCGAATGACATGGCCCCGGTGGCAAAACGTTTGACAATTTCACTGGCCGGTTCCACCTCGCTCAAGGCAATGGCCCGGTCAGCCAATTTAATTTTAAACAGCCCGCGCGGGGTCAAGAGCCGCTCGGATTGCTCATTAATTTCCCGAGCGAAATGATCATATTTTTCCTGATTACTGCCGCGCACGGCATGTTGCAGGCTGCTGATGCTTTCTGACGTCCACATATGATCTTCGCCGCGCAGCCGGATGGCATATTCCCCGCCCACATCCAGCGCATTATCATAGACCAGACTATCGGTGAAGGCCTGACTATGGCGCATGATGGTCTCATGGGCGATTTCCGCCAGCCCCACCCCTTCGATGGCTGTTTGGGTATTGGTGAAATATTTCTCAATGAAGGCACTATTCAGGCCAACGGCATCAAAAATCTGCGCGCCGCAATAGGATTGATAGGTCGAAATGCCCATTTTCGACATGACCTTCAGAATTCCCTTATCAATGGCTTTGGTATAGCGCATGCGCGCTATCCTCGGGCTGACCTCCTCGGGTCCGTCCGATGTCATATCCCGCGCAAGGGCATCAATGGTTTCAAAGGCAAGATAAGGATTGATGGCTTCAGCGCCATATCCCGCCAGCACACAAAAATGATGAACCTCGCGGGCTTCCCCGGTTTCCACCACAAGCCCGACAGAAGTACGCAAGCCTTTGCGGATCAGATAATGATGAACCGCCGATGTCGCCAGCAGGGCCGGAATGGCAATGCGGCCCTCGCTCACGCCCCGATCGGACAGAATGATGATATTGTCGCCCTCAATCACCGACACTTCTGCCAGCAAGCAAATACTTTCAATGGCATTCTCCATACCTGCCGCGCTTTGCCTGATCTGCTCTTCGCCGTGAGACAGTTTCGTCTCACCGGGGACGGCCTCATAGGTTACATCAATGGTCACCGTTCTGAAATTATTATCAGGAATGTCGCCAATAGTACGAATTTTCTCCAGATCCTCATTGCTTAAAATAGGCTGGCGCACCTCAAGCCTTTTATGGGTGCCGACACCCTCCAGATCAAGCAGATTTGGCCTTGGGCCAATGAAGGATACCAGCGACATCACCGCCTCTTCCCGGATCGGGTCGATCGGCGGATTGGTCACCTGAGCAAAATTCTGCTTAAAATAACTATAAAGCAATTTTGATTTACTGGACAGGGCCGAAATTGGTGTATCCGTCCCCATAGAGCCCAAGGCTTCCTGCGCGCTGCTGGTCATGGGCGGAAATAATAATTTAATGTCTTCCTGCGTATAACCAAAGGCCTGCTGACGTTTCAGAAGCGGAACATCCGTTAAATGCTGGGGCGGAAATTCCGCGGGCAAGTCTTCTAATTTAATGCGGGTACGGGCGAGAATAGCCTCATAATTATGAGCACCAGACAATTCTGCCTTGATTTCCTCATCACTGATGATACGGCCCGCAACAGTATCAATCAACAGCATTTTACCCGGCTGGAGACGCCATTTCTGGACAATCTTATTTTCCGGGATGGGCAGCACACCCATTTCCGAGGCCAGCACAACCATATCATCATCCGTCACCAGATAACGGGCCGGGCGCAGGCCGTTGCGGTCAAGGGTTGCGCCGATCAAACTGCCGTCGGTAAAGGCCATGGCGGCCGGGCCGTCCCAAGGCTCCATCAGGGCCGCATGATATTCGTAAAAGGCCCGGCGTTTTTCATCCATTAACGGATTACCGGCCCAGGCCTCCGGGATCAGCATCATCATGGCATGAACAATGCTGTAGCCGCCAGCGACCAGCAGTTCAAGCGCATTGTCGAAGCTGGCCGTATCTGAAATGCCTTCAGGGATCAAAGGCCAGAGTTTCTCAAGATCATCGCCCAGCAGAGAGGATTCCATGCTGAAACGGCGCGAGGCCATCCAGTTTACATTGCCGCGCACCGTATTGATTTCGCCGTTATGGCAGACCATGCGAAATGGCTGGGCCAAGCCCCAGGTGGGAAAGGTATTGGTGGAAAATCGCTGATGAACAAGGGCGAGGGCCGATGTCATGCGTTTATCGGTCAGATCCGTATAATAGACCCCGACCTGACTGGCCAGCAGCATCCCCTTATAGAGCATCGTACGACTTGAACAGCTACAGCCATAATATTGGCTGGTGTCTTCGGCCATATCAAACGTGATATTGGACAGTTGCTTGCGGATCAAATAAAGCTTTAACTCAAAACTCATAGTGTTATCGCAACCTTCCCCTATGCCGACAAAGCCCTGCACAATGACCGGCTCCGAGGCTTTTACACCATCAGAGAAACCACTATTGTCGGTCGGCACATCCCGCCAGCCGAGGAATTTCTGACCTTCCTGATCGACCAGATTCTCAAAGGTTTTTTTGATTTTATTCGCGATCGTTTTCTCATGGGGGATAAACATCATCAGGACGCCATAATCCCCTAATTTTGGCAGGGTGATTTTTTCTTTCTTGGCCGCCGCCTGCATAAATTCATCGGGCATTTGTATCAGAATACCCGCCCCATCACCGGACAAAGGATCTGCGCCCACGGCGCCCCGGTGAGTCAAATTTTCCAGAATTTTTAAGCCATTGGCCACGATCTCATGACTTTTGATGCCTTTGATATTGGCAACAAATCCAATGCCGCAATTATCATGCTCGTTGACCGGGTTATAAAGACCCTGAGCGGCTGGCAAGCCATGGCCCCTCTGTCCGTTCCCATTTAATGGCACCTGCTTTGTCATTCCTGAAAATTCTCCTCGGCTATAATTCTTTCGTAATTTTCGCATAAAAACCCCACCCCCCTTTGACATGAAAGGCGGCTTGGATTTAAATCCTGTTGTTTAAAGTCAGTTTATGATGCTTCATTCGTACGGGCCTGTTATCTTTCAAAGATATATTGTCGTAGGCCGTAGAATTTTGTCTCACATAATGCAAGCGATGGCACTTAAATCTGACGTAAATTATCTGCAGTATGTGGTGTTATATATAAAATTTACTGCAGGGATGCTCTATACTTATGTCATTTTCTACTGATTATTAAATCTAAAATCAAATAAAAAAATATAAAATATATCTATCATTTGTATTTGCAAAGCATAGGAGCAGATCGTAAAGCTTGCATTATGACCCATATTCCCCCAACAAAAAGCGCTCTGCCCATTTCACAGGTTATGGCGGAAATACTGCGTCATCTGCAGGATCATAACAATCTGGTGCTTCAGGCCCCGCCCGGCGCGGGCAAGACGACGATTGTACCGCTTTGCCTATTGGATCAGGGGTGGTTCAAGGCACCCTCCCGCCTTATCATGCTTGAGCCGCGCAGGCTTGCTGCCCGGGCAGCAGCCCGGCGCATGGCAAATATATTGGGGGAAAAGGTCGGTCAGACCGTGGGGTATCGGGTGCGGCTTGACCATAAAGTCAGCGATCAAACCCGCCTTGAAGTCGTCACCGAAGGGGTATTGATCCGCAAATTACAGCAGGATCCGGAACTGAACGGTGTCAGTGTGGTCATTTTTGATGAATTTCATGAACGCTCGCAAGAGTCAGACCTCGGTCTTGCCCTCTGCCTTGATGTGCAGCAGGGGTTACGGCCAGACCTGAAACTGATCGTAATGTCGGCCACTTTGGATGGGGAAAAGGTCGCCCGCCTGATGGGCGGTGCGCCGGTCGTGACCAGCGAAGGCCGGACTTATCCCGTAGAAATGCGCTATCTTGATCGCCCGCCACCGACCAAAACCCCAATTGAACAGACGGTCGCAGAAGCCGCACGGCGCGCCGTGCAGCAGGATGAGGGCAATATATTGGCCTTCCTTCCGGGCGCCGGGGAAATTGAACGTTGCGCAGGTCTGTTGCATAAATCTGATCTCGGCCAGCACATCATTATTGCCCCCCTCTATGGTATGATGCCGGCGGCAGATCAGGATCAGGCCATTCTTGCACCGCCCGCAGGAAAACGCAAAATTGTTCTGGCGAGTGCCATTGCGGAAACCAGCCTGACCATCGAAGGCATTCAGATTGTCATTGACGGCGGCCTCGACCGCAGCCCCCGGTATGATGTGCGCTCGGGCATGACAGGGCTGGAGACCCGCCGCCTGTCCCGGGCCTCGGCAGAGCAGCGGGCCGGGCGGGCCGGACGGCTGTCGGCCGGGATTTGTTACCGCTTATGGACGGCCGCCGCCCAGCGCGGGCTGATGGCCTTTTCCGCCCCGGAAATCACCAAGGCGGATTTGGTGCCCTTGGCCCTCGAACTGGCCAATTGGGGTCTGAAAGACCCGCAAGAATTACGCTGGCTGGATCTGCCGGACGGCGCAGCGATGGCGGCGGCGCGGGATATATTGGTCGCCCTTGGCGCGCTGGATAAAGCGGGACGGATTTTGGCCCACGGCAAGGATATGGCACGGCTCGCCATGCATCCCCGGCTGGCGCATATGGTTTTGACAGCAAAAAAAATGGGGTTTGGCCCACTTGGGCTGAGGGTCGCGGCGCTCTTGTCAGAGCGGGATATTCTGCGCAACAGATCAACAGACATGCGCCGCAGGCTGGACATTTTGGGATATTTTCTGTCCGATGACCGGCAGGGTGCCGTAAAAGCGGGCGGCGATCCAGCCGCCGCCCGGCAGGTGGCACGGCAGGTGGAAAGCTGGGCCAAATCCCTGAAATTACCCATCAAGGGGCCTTGTCCCAATAATAAGACCGGTCTGTGTATTGCCCTGGCCTATCCGGATCGCCTTGGCAAAAAACGCCCGGGGGGCGATGGGCGTTACCATCTCTCTGGCGGCTCCGGTGCTATGCTGGATTCCGGCAGCGATTTAAACGGCGAGACATATCTTGCGGTCTGTCATCTGGCGCGGAGCCAAAATCAGAAGGGGCCGGATGCGCGCATTTATCTGGCCGCCCCCATTGATGAGGCTGATATATGGCATATCTTCCAAGATCAAATCTCCGTTGTGGAACAGCTTGACTGGGACGGGCGTACAGAGTCTATTCTGGCGCGGAAAAGACAAATGCTGGGCAAGCTGGCCCTTCACGAAGAAAAGCTGAAGGATCCGGCCCCGGCCTTGATACAGACAACCCTATGTCAGGCTATCGGGAAAATGGGGCTGGCCGCGCTGCCTTGGGACAAACAAAGCCGGTCTTTTCGTGCGCGGGTTTTATGTTGCGCCCGCCATGACCCGGGTGGCCGATGGCCCGATCTGTCCGAGGCGGCTTTGCTGGACAGTTTGCAGGATTGGCTGGGGCCTTATCTCATCGGGATAACCAGCAAAAGCCAGCTACAATCACTGAATTTAACTGAAATTTTAAAAAATTTCCTCACCTGGCAGGAGAACCAAAAATTGGACGGCCTTGCGCCCAGCCATTATCCGGTACCCAGCGGGTCCCGTATCGCGCTGGATTATACCGCCGATCCACCCGTTCTGGCGGTGCGGCTGCAGGAAATGTTCGGCCTGGACAAAACGCCGACCATCATGGCGGGCCGGCTCAAGCTACTGCTGCATCTTTTATCGCCGGCAGGGCGGCCACTTCAGATGACTCAGGATTTGGAAAATTTTTGGGGCTCAAGTTATCCTGCGGTAAAAAAAGACATGAAAGGCCGTTATCCCAAACACCCCTGGCCTGATGATCCGCTGGCCGCCCTTCCGACCCGCCGAACCAGCAAACGAGGCAAGCCGAAAAATTGATGGCTATAATTTTTTTTGGCAAAAATTTTCAACAATAATCGTGGGTTTGCCGTGGTTTGACGAAAGTCAAGTCAAAAAGGATAAATACTAGTTGTTGACATTCAATGAGGGCCAAAATACCATATCTTGTGTCGAGGGTGATTTAAGGGTATTTGGGTCCGGATAATTGTTTTACTACAAGGCTCTAGAGTTTATTTAATAGAAAAGCCTAAATAATGCAATGATCCTGTGTCGAAATCTTGGGATAGATTTTGCCTCCGCAATCGAACAAAACTATAACTTTACGTTATGCTAATATAATGCTCATCAGGATATTATGTGGTATAATGATAGTTTGACTCATGAATTTACTGAATTGGTGAATCTGATCAAAGGGAGTAACAGGCGTGTCAGGTATGTTGTTTAAAGAAGCTGTACAGGTAAAGAATCATTCGCGGGTGGAAACCATCCTTGAGCGGGATGATTTGCTCACGGATTTTGGCAAAGCGACCCTGACCGACCGATATTTGATGCCCGGCGAAAATTTTCAGGATCTTTTTGCCCGTGTGGCCAGCTATTACAGTGATGATCAGGCCCATGCCCAGCGGCTCTATGATTATATCAGCCAGCTTTGGTTTATGCCCGCAACGCCGATTTTAAGCAATGGCGGTACCAAACGCGGCCTGCCGATATCCTGTTTTTTGAACGAAGCCAATGACAGCCTTGACGGAATTGTTACCCTATGGAATGAAAATGTCTGGCTGGCCTCAAAAGGCGGCGGCATCGGAAGCTATTGGGGCAATTTACGCTCCATCGGTGAAAATGTATCCACCAATGGCAAAACATCCGGCATTATCCCGTTCATTCGGGTGATGGACAGTCAGACTTTGGCTATTTCCCAAGGTTCTCTGCGCCGGGGCAGCGCGGCGGTATATCTGCCGGTGAATCATCCTGAAATTGAAGAATTTATCGAAATTCGCCGACCCACGGGCGGGGATCCTAACCGCAAGGCCTTAAATCTTCATCATGGGGTCGCCATATCCGATGCCTTCATGCGGGCGGTGGAAAATGACGAAGAATGGGCGCTGCTCAGCCCTCATGACAAGACGGTGCAGAAAACCGTATCTGCCCGGGACTTATGGATTCGCATGTTGACCGCCCGGATCGAAACCGGCGAGCCTTATATGTTATTCAGCGATCATGTTAATAATGCCATTCCAGAGCATCATAAACTTGCCGGACTGAATGTTAAAACTTCCAATCTCTGCTGCGAGATTACCTTGCCCACCGGCATGGATCATCTGGGCAAGGAGCGGACCGCTGTATGCTGCCTGTCATCAATCAATCTGGAAAAATATGATGACTGGAAGGATAATGAGCTGTTCATCACCGACCTGATGCGGTTTTTGGATAATGTGCTAGATGATTTCATTGAACGCGCCCCGGATAGTATGGCCCGGGCGACCTATGCCGCCATGCGCGAGCGGAGCGTGGGCCTTGGCGCCATGGGATTCCACAGCTTTTTGCAAAACCGGATGATTCCTTTTGAATCCGTCATGGCTCAAGTCTGGAACAAACGGATATTCAAGCATATTCAAGACGGTGTTGATGGGGCGTCCAAATTATTGGCGCAAGAAAAAGGCGCCTGTCCCGATGCGGCAGATTATGGCATTAATGAGCGTTTTTCAAATAAGACCGCCATCGCGCCTACGGCATCGATCTCTATTATTTGCGGCGGGGCCAGCCCCGGCATTGAGCCTATTGCCGCCAATAGCTTTACCCAGAAAACCCTGTCCGGTTCTTTTAACGTTCGCAGTCAGGCGCTGGTCCGTCTGCTTGAGGATAAGGGTAAAAATACAGATGAAGTCTGGTCGTCGATCTCGATTAATGGCGGATCTGTCCAGCATCTTGATTTTCTGGATGCCCATGAAAAAGACGTTTTCAAAACCGCCTTTGAGCTTGATCAGCGCTGGGTGGTTGAACATGCGGCAGACCGTGCGCCCATGGTGGATCAGGCCCAGTCTATCAATGTTTTTCTGCCCGCAGATATTCATAAACGGGATTTGCATCAGATTCATTTTCAGGCCTGGAAAAAAGGCGTAAAAAGCCTCTATTATTGTCGTTCCCTGTCTATTCAGCGGGCGGAAAGTTCCGACAGTGCCACAGCAACATCCAAAGAAAACTCACAAAAAGCTATGGCGCGCGGCAAGGAAATTCTAAATCAAGTGGCGACAGAAAATATGGACTATGAAGAATGTCTTTCTTGTCAATAAAGGGCAGGCCTCTCAATAAGAGAGTGGCCTGCCAAAGTTCAATTCCAACGATAATATTTAACAGTTAAGGTAACAGCTTCTATGTCCCTTCTTGAGGAACGCATTGTTTATAAACCCTTTCAATATCCTTGGGCCTATGACGCGTGGCTGATGCAACAACGCATTCACTGGTTGCCCGAAGAAGTGCCCATGGCCGATGATGTCAAAGACTGGAATATGAAAATTACCCCGGGGGAGAAACATCTGCTGATGCAAATTTTTCGCTTCTTCACCCAGGCGGATGTGGAAGTGAATAATTGTTATATGCGTCACTATACCCGGGTGTTTAAACCGACCGAGATACAAATGATGCTGGCGGCCTTTTCCAATATGGAAACCATACATGTGGCGGCCTACAGTCATCTGCTGGATACGCTGGGCATTCCCGAGACGGAATATGAAGCTTTCCTCCAATATGAGGAGATGAAAGACAAATATGACTATATGCAGATTTGGGGCGTCGAGACCAAGGCGGATATTGCCAAGACCCTTGCCGTTTTTGGTGGTTTCACCGAGGGCCTGCAACTTTTTGCCTCATTTGCCATTCTGATGAATTTCCCGCGCCATAACAAAATGAAGGGTATGGGACAGATTGTCACCTGGTCGGTACGGGACGAATCGCTCCATACCAACAGCATCATTCAGCTGTTTCATACCTTTGTGCAGGAAAACCCGGAAATCTGGACGGATGAGCTTCAATCTGACCTGACGGAGGCCTGCAAGATGATTGTCACACATGAGGATGCCTTCATCGATCTTGCTTTTGAAATGGGTGATATCGAAGGGCTGACCGCAGCCGCAGTGAAGGATTATATCCGTTATATTGCCGACCGCCGGCTGACCCAGCTCAATCTGTCACCAATTTATTTTATCGGCAATAACCCTCTGCCATGGATGGATGAAATCCTTAATGGTATCGAACATACCAATTTCTTTGAAAACCGCTCGACGGAATATTCAAAAGCCGCCACCAAAGGCGATTGGCAAAGTGCCTTCGATTAGGGTCAGGCCCGATTAATTTCATCCGTTATGCGCGCGCATAATTTTAACCCCTGTTTCTATTTGGCCCGCCATTGCTTGAGGGTTTTCCTGGCCATCTCTTTTTCCGAAAAATCTGTTCTGGAGGCCACCGCCTCGGCCAATATTTTTACGGCTTCCCCGCGCCGGCCCAGCTGGTCCAGCGTTATGGCAAGATGGTATTTTATTTCCGGGTCACTGAAGCGCAGAACCGACGCTTTTCTGAGCAGAGGCAGCGCAATTTCCGGATTGCCGCGCCGGCTTTCTATCCAGGCCAGCGTATCAAGAATAATCGGGTTGTCGGGCATCATCTTGTTGGCCCTGCGGGCATAGGCCAGGGCCTTATCCTCATTACCCACCGTAAAATTTGCTGTGGCGGCATTATTGAGGATCAACGGCATGTCAGGGTTTTTCTCAAGCAGTTTTTCGTGAAAATCCACCGCTTTTCTTATCTGGCCCGCGCGCTTATAGGCCGTGCCAAGGGACAAGGCAGACCGTAAGTCATCAGGATATTTTTTATGCCAATTCTCTAATGTTGTGATGGCTTTATCCATTTGACCGCTTTTCTGATAGGTCAGATAAAGCCCCATGATGGCGACCGGATTGTCGCCTATTTTCAAGGCAGAGAGATAGGATTTTTCTGCCTTGGGGTAATCTGCCAAAGCCGCATATAACTTTCCGGTTAATATATCCGGGGCCGGGTTGCTTTTCTTGGTAATGCTGCGCAAATGACGCAGTAGCTGAAAACCGTTTTCACGGTCGGCATTCTCAACGGCCATGTTGATCAGGGCGATATAGGCATCGGATAATTCCGGATCCCAGGCCACGGCCTTTAGTAATGTTTTTCTGGCAGAACTCCGGTCGTTATTCCTGATTTGCGCATTCGCCAGCACAAGCAGCGCATCACCGCGCTTGACAGCATAATCCGCCGCCAGTTTAAAATTTTTGATCGCCGCCGTGCTATTATCCGCTCTTTGATAGAGCTGACCAATCAGGATATAGGCGTCGGCGTGCCTTGGAAACTGATTGGTAAATTCTGAAGTGACATTGATCGCCGTTTTGGTGTCATTATTTAAGAGATGGCCCTCAACCAAATTGCGCAGGGCGGCAAAATTTTGTGGATTGGTCAGATAAGCTTTTTCGTACCAGATTAATGCGTTAGGCGCATCTTTGAGCAATTTATATATATTGCCCAATTCCTGCATCAACATTGCATTGTCAGGATTTTTTTCTAGCCGCACCCGCAGATTATCTATGGCAATATTCGATTTTCCCGCAATAACATCCATACGGGCCAGATGAATAAGACTGGTTATGTTATTCTTATCAAGTTTTAAGGCCCGCTCATAACTTTTTCGCGCTTCTGAGTGATTCCCGGCAAGGCCGATAGCGGTGCCATACAGCGTCAGAAGAACCGAATTATCCGGTTCTTCGTCCTTGAGTTTCTGTATGATACTAACGGCTTTATCATATTGCTTGGACTGTTGGTATGCTTTGGCCAGCAGCAACTTCACATCACGCGAATCAAAATTATGCTCCTGTGCCTTGAGCAGATTTTGAATGGCCTCATCAAAAGACCCGAGCGCCATCCGCCCCCGGGCAAGATTGGTTAGCCCCTGAGACGATTCAGGCAGAAGCTTGGTAACTTTTTCCAAATAAAAATTGGCCTTTTCTATATTGCCCATTTCAAGATAGACCATGCCAAGCATTGTTAAGATCGTTGGATTATTCGGCTGATTCCGGCTGGCCTCCAGAAGAACCAGATTGGCGGCTAGCGGATCGCCAGCTTGAAGTTCGAGCGCCCCCAGAAGCCGCATGGCACTGATGTCATTGCGTTCAATTTTCAGATATTTCTGCAAATTGTCCCGGGCCTCGTCCAGATTGCCAAACTGAAAATTCGTCAGGCCGGAAAGGTAATAATAGGTCGGGTTTGCCCGCATAACCTCTTGTGGCAGAGACCGTAAAGTATTCACGATCTCCGTCATATTGGATTTTGATTCTGACATATTGCCTTGTGCCGCCGTGATAATGGCCTTCAAATATTTGGCCCGCGGCTCCCGGGGAATTTTATCCAGAATAGCCTCCACATCCGTATCGGCCTTGTCATATTCTTTCTGGTCAATATACAGGGTGGCCCGGGTCAATCTGGATACAACATTGTTGTCATTCAGCAATAACGCCTCATTGATCGCCTTTAAGGCAGCCTGATGATAGCCGCGTATTTTATATATTTTTGCTTTTAATATCCAGGCATTAGAGCTTGGTTCCGGCGCGCTTAAGGCACTGTCTATATAGCCCAGGGCAACGTCATATCTTTTATGAATGGCCGCAACCTGTGCCAGCCCAAGTTTGGCTTGATGAAAAAGCGGGTTACGATCCAGGGCATCCTGAAAGCTGCGTTTGGCATTGGCCAATTTTTTAAGGCCAAAATAGGCGCGGCCCCTTAAGTAAGAGATTTTCGCCTCAATCGCTTCTTCACGTTTACCGTTATGGATGACATCCAGAAGATACTCATTCTTGCCTTGCAGTATATAAGAATGGCCGAATAAAACGATCAGACGGTTGCTATCCGCACCCCGCTCCCGCGCAAAATTAAGTTCAATTTCCGCGCCAGCACCGTCCCCTTCTCCAATCAGGATTTCCGCCATCAGAATACGGGAAGGCAGATGTCGTGGATTATCCTTAAGCGCATTTTTAAGATGAACTTTAGCTTCTTTCTTTTCCTTTCCGTGAAAAGCGATCAAAGCCTTCTCATAATTTTTTTCAACCTGCATAGATTGATCACTGCTCACCGCCCATGCAGGAGAGCTTATTATCGGCGCGAGCATAAGCACACTTGCCCACAGGAGGGCCAAGCCAATGAAGCCTGGTCTGGGCGATAAAATCGTAAGGGAGCCAACATATTTTTTATTGCTGTAATTCTGACCTTTAAGGAGCATTGACGTAAACCTTTAAATAAATTTAATAGTATCATCCCACTTTATGAAACAAAATATATAATAAATACTTGCAAATCGTATTTTTCCAGAAAAACTGACCACAGTCACTTGTCTCAAAATGGGATGTTTTTCTCTGATAGTGTCAGTCTTTTTTACAGTTTCCTAAGATGTTTATATATCATAATCTTACAAGACATTGTTTTTAAATGTTTTTATTATTTGGCATGATATTTGCTCATTCTAGTTAGATATGAAAATAATGATCAATGATCAACAGGTTGATACATTTAATTTAGTAAGTAGGCAAAAGATTGGGCAACAATATGACCTTTAAAACACTATTAATCGCCGCAGGGCTGATGACCGTCACTTCCTTTTCGGCAACGGCTATGGATATCACCATCGAAGATAATTTGACCGGCGGTGGTTTTTCTTATATCGGCAAGGCTAAGGATGCCCAACATGGCCAGGGGATTGATGTTATAGGGGGCGATGCCTATGAAATTTATTCAATGGTTATTTCGCGCACGGATGCCGGGATCATGACCGTAACGATCGACACCAATTTCGTTGACTATAATACCCAGCAGAATATTAATTTCGGTGATCTGTTCATGAGCACCACCGGATGGAATCCAACAGGAAATGCCGCCGATGGCTATCAGGATGACAATGCCTATACCACAGGAACAACATGGGATTATGTCTATGACCTGAATGGGGCAAGAAATATGAAAGGCGATGGCTCTGCCAATTATACCGAAACGAATACAACGTCAGCCAGACTACGGGAACTTGCGGCTTATGACATGAGCAATCCTGCTGATGCGGATAATTTCAAATATGGCACAGGCCGCAGAACAATTGATTCCGGTGATCATTTATATCTGGCCAAGAATGATGCCTTTGGTAATACGGTGAATGCGGGCGGACAACATGATGTGTCCATTAACATCAACCCAAGCCAAAGCTATCTGCAGTTTGTTTTTGATGTCAGCGGAACCGCCCTGCATACGGCAGATCAGATTGCCTTCCATTGGGCCATGTCCTGTGCCAATGATATTATTGAGGGCGAGGCAAATTTCAACGTGCCGGAACCCGCCGCCCTTGGTTTGCTCATACTTGGATTAACAGGTGTTGCCTTTACCCGGCGGCGCAGGCAGGCAAGGTAATTTCACACAAATGAACAAAAAAACGGCTCCCGAAAACTCGGGGGCCGTTTTATCATCTGGAACAGATGGTCACTATCCATTTTAGAGCTTGAGTCTCAGCCGGAAATAAAGATGATAGTGAGGTTGTCTAAGGATGAAACATGAAATCATATGTCTCAAGAATATTGGCCTGTATTCTTATTGTATCGGGTACAGTGATCGGGCTGGCGGGGATTGACCTTGTCTTGCCATCCGTTCCAGATTTGCCTGGTATATTTAATACCGGAATAGGAGAATCCCAATTGGTTCTAGCGGCTTATGTCGGGGGGGCCAGCATCGGATTTCTGATCTTTGGTATTTTGGCGAGCCGTATGGACCGCAGGCTTCTTTTTCTAAGTACGGTCGCAATTTTCGGGCTTTTGTCATTTTTATGTGTTTTGGCGCAGGATATATGGATATTGGTGATATTACGTTTTTTTCAGGGGGCAGTTTCTACTGCACCGGCAGTGATAGCCCCCGGAATGATCCGGCAATTGTTCAGTGAAGTTGGTGCCGTGCGGGCAATCAGCCTATTGAGTAGCATCGAATCATTGGTGCCGGCCCTTGCCCCCATCTTGGGGGTGTGGTTGTCAGCAAAGTTTGGCTGGACGGCCTCTTTCTGGGTAACAGCAATATTGGCACTGGTGATTTGTGTTATTCTTGTCCCCCGGCCGCACATTTTACCGGGGAAGCAAGCAAAATCGTCTCGCGATTTGGGGGGATATGTTACGCTCCTCAGGAATAGGACCTATATGCGTTATGGATTGAGTCATGCCTTTGTCTTGGGGGGGCTTTTGATATTTGTTTTTTCTTTGCCGGTGGTGATTATTGAAACCATGGGCGGCACCATTGAAAATTTTATTTATATACAGGTTTGTGGTGTTACATCTTTTATTATCATGTCAAATTTGGCGGGAAATATTGTTAAGAAACACGGTTCTGAAACGGCGATTACTATCGGCACAGGCATGGCCGTTTTTAGTATATTATTCATCCTGATTTATGCTCTGTCGGGCGGCAATGATCCTTTGGTATTAATTCCGGCATTCATGCCCTTGAACGCAGGATTAGGCCTTCGCGGCGGCGCGGGATTTATGAAAGCTCTGGAAGCTGCACGACATGATGATGCCCGGGGGTCCGCCTTGATTATTCTCTGGGTGACGACAATCGCCGCCCTTGGGACGGCTATTCTGGCCCCCTTTATTTCATATGGACTGGTGGTTTTGGCCGCTAGCGTGACTATGGTCATCCTGCCATCATGGGTGCTATTAAAAGCCATTGCGCCGATAAAGTCATAAGCTCTATATGTTAAATATCTGCCGCGAGCCGCGTACCCTGATCTATGGCGCGTTTGGCATCCAGTTCTGCGGCTACATCAGCCCCGCCAATAAGATGGTAAGGCTTTTCAAGGCCATCCACCAAATCACGCAGAGGGGTTTGTCCCGCGCAGATAATCACATGATCCACTTCAAGAATATATGTTTCCCCGCCGGCAGAATAATGCAGTCCCTGATCATCAATTTTATGATATTCACAGCCGGCAATCATGGTGACACCCTTTTTCTTCAAACCGGTTCGATGAACCCATCCACTGGTCTTGCCAAGGCCCGCCCCAATTTTTGAGGCCTTGCGTTGCAACAATGTTATCTCGCGCGGTGACGGGGAAATATCAGGCGTCATGCCCTCGACGCCGCCCCGGGCCTTAAAGGTCATATCCACACCCCATTCCGCCATGAAGGCTCGAATATCAAGGCTGGTGGCGATACCCTCATGGCTCAAATATTCCGCCACATCAAAGCCGATGCCGCCGGCACCGATGATGGCCACTGTCTTGCCGACAGCAGCCCCCTGTATGACATCACGATAAGACAGCACTTTTTCATGGCTGATGCCGTCAATGTCCGGGGTACGCGGTGCAATACCGGTGGCAAGAATGACCTGATCATAATCACTGTCATTTAACTGTGCGGCGTCAACCCTGCTGTTTAAATGCAGCTTGACCCCGCTGAGCTCTATTTGCCGGGCATAATAACGTAATGTTTCCGAAAATTCTTCTTTCCCGGGAATGCGTTTCGCCAGATTAAATTGCCCGCCAATTTCGGCGGCCGCATCATAAAGGCTGACGTCATGGCCCCGCATGGCAGAGGTAACGGCAAAAGAAAGTCCGGCCGGGCCAGCCCCAATCACGGCAATTTTTTTACGGTTTTTAGTTGGCGCAATGATGATTTCTGTTTCATGGCAAGCGGTAGGATTAACCAGACAACTTGATATTTTGCCGACAAAGATATGGTCCAGACAAGCCTGATTACAGGCGATACATGTGTTGATCTCATCCGCACGATTTGCGGCGGCCTTGGCGACAAAATTGGCATCGGCGAGGAAAGGCCGGGCCATGGACACCATATCCGCATCACCCCTCTTTAGTATATCTTCGGCCACATCGGGCATGTTGATTCGGTTGGAGGTGATGACCGGAATTGACAGGGATTTTTTAAATTCTGCCGTCACCCAGGTAAAAGCCGCACGCGGCACCTTGGTCACGATGGTGGGAATGCGTGCCTCATGCCAGCCGATACCGGTATTGATCAGGGTCGCCCCGGCTTTTTCAATGGCAAGGCCCAATTCGACAATCTCATCATGGCTGCTGCCACCCTCGACCAGATCCAGCATGGACAGGCGGAAGATGATAATGAATTCTTCCCCGACATTTTCCCGAACCCGCCGGACGATCTCAACGGGCAAACGTATCCGGTTTTGATAGCTGCCGCCCCAGTCGTCGGTGCGCTGATTGGTGCGCGCGGCGATGAACTGGTTGAGGAAATAGCCTTCCGAGCCCATAATTTCAACACCATCATAACCGGCTTTTTGCGCGAGCCTGGCGGCTGTGACAAAATCCTCAATTTCCTCTTCAATTTCTTCGGGCGTCACTTCATGAGGGATAAAGGGGTTGATGGCAGACTTAATGGCCGACGGGGCAATCAGCTTGTCATTATAGGCATAACGCCCGGTATGAAGAATTTGCATGCAGATTTTGCCGTCCGCCTCATGCACCGCATCGGTAATGACTTTATGCTCGGCCACATCCGCGTCCGTCGCCAGAACTTTTGATCTGTCATGTACAGCGGCCACCTGATTTGAGCCAATACCGCCGGTGACAATCAACCCCACGCCGCCCCGCGCCCGCGCGGCAAAATAGGCGGCCTGACGCAAATGTCCATCCTTGGCTTCTTCAAGGCCGGTATGCATCGATCCCATCAGAACCCGATTTTTAAGCGTGGTAAAACCCAAATCAAGCGGGCTTAGCATAGTGGGATAAGGAGAAGATGACATGGGACGGCCTTTTTTCATTTCGTGATGGTTAGTTTTAACATTCAGCTCTTATATCAATAGAATTTGACAGTGTCAAGATTGATTGATAAAATCAACATATGACATCATATGAGTTACCCGCTTATAAATTCTCACTTGATGAATTGTTAGAATATTTCTTATCAGCCAAATACGGATTTTTTATGAAACCAAAAAAGACGAGAGCCCTGCCCTACCATCATGGTGATTTACGCCATAGTCTGATCAAGGCCAGCCGTGACATGATCCGGGAAGGTGGCATAGAGGCCGTATCACTGCGCAAGCTGGCGGACCGGGTCGGGGTATCCCGCACCGCCGCCTATCATTATTTCAAGGATAAAAATATCCTGATCTGCACATTGGCGGAAGAAGGTTTCGCGCTTTGGCAAGAAAAATGTGGCCAGATTTTTCTCGATGAAAGCCAGGCGCCAGCGGATCGCTACCGGGCTTATATCCGCTGGTATATGACCTATGCGCTTGAAAATGCAGAATATTATGATCTGATGTTTGGCCGGGCCATCTGGAAACAGCAGGCGGCCACGGATAGTCTGAAGGCTATGGCCTATGACGTTTTCCAGCAACAGGTGGTCATCACCCGTCAATGGCAAAAATATGGCGTTCTGCCCGCAGAAGAAGACAGTCTTCGTCTGGCACAGGTCACTTGGGGGACGCTGCACGGCCTTTCCCGGCTGCTGATTGATGGCATTTATACTGATGACAGCCCTATTGATGAAATCTGTGACTGCGCCGCCAACCTGTTGATGAACAATCAAACGCCATAAAAAAGGGAAGTTCCGAAATCTCAGAACTTCCCTAATTATGGCCTAATTAATTTATAAGGTTATTTTAGAAATTCATTTTGGCTTCAATGCCCCATTTTGTCGGGTCATTAACAAAGCCGGTCAGATTGTTAAAGTCAATGCCGCCAATCCGGGATTCGGTATTGGTAATGTTTCTGGCATAGGCCGCCACTTCCCATTCATTGTTGCCATGGACATAGCCCACCCGCAGGCCACCTTCTATCAGGTTTTTGTCAGAGAATTCAACACTCTCATACAGAAAGAAATTAATCCGGGAGCGATAGGCCCAGTCGGTAAAGGCAAAGATCTCGCCGCCATCCACAGGCACGCTGTAACGGGCGGTGAAATTCATCACCCATCTCGGTGCATTGGGCAGCGGATTGCCGTCCAGGGAAACGCTGCCATTACCATTCACCGGGTCAAGCACAATTGGGCCAGAACCACCCGGGAAAACATTAAGATTCTCATCCTGAATTTCCGTGTCATTATAGCTCACGCCAAAAGTTGTTGCAAAATTCTCGGTAACCAGAAATTCTGTATCCAGCTCAAAACCAAAGCCTTTTACTTTTTCCGCATTCAACAGTTGCGTCACATTGCTGACACCGCCCACAGCCGTTAATTGCTGATCATCCACGGTGTAATAATAACCGGAGAAGTTAACCCGGCCACGGTTTTCCATGACATCCGCCTTGATACCCATTTCAAAAGAGAGAATGGTTTCAGAATCGGCAACCGAGGTCGCATCACCAAAAGTGATCCGCCCTTGTATGCTGGGCGCCCGGAAGCCTTTGGCAATGCGGCCATATACATTGACATCCTCGCTCGCGGTATAAGTGCCGCTGACATCCCAACTGATTTTGCTGTCTTGGGTATTTTCCGTCACGGTTATATTAGGCGCGCCAAATGGCGACATGGTTCTGGTGGCGATAAAATCTTTTTTATCATCGGAATATCTTATGCCGGCTGTCACATTAAAATCCTCAGCGACATTCGCTTCGACAGTGCCAAATAGCGCAAAGGCCTTTGTGTCCTGATTCTGAACCGCAAAGCCATTTTGAGCGCCGCCGCCAAGGCTATCATAACTGTAATTATTGATGGTCAGCTTTTCATGGAAATAAAAGGCACCAACCTGAAAATTAATCATTTCATTATCATTGGTTGCAAAACGAATTTCCTGAGTCCACTGATCAAGACCCGGGATTTCACCGGCTGATTCTGAGGGGAAGGGAATGAAACCCGGCCCAAAATTGCCCGCGCCCAAGAATGCGGCGCCAAAACCGCCGTCAACATCACCGCGTGAAAATACTTTGCCATGTTCATAACCGGTGATGGAGGTAAAAGTCATAAAATCAAAATCATGAGTAATTTTTAAATTAGCGCCGTGGGCATCAAGTGCCTGATCATTGGCCCCGTCGAGACTGGCTTGATGACGATCAAAACCATCGACCAGATTTTCCGTACCTCTTTCAATGATATTGGCCCGAAAAACCGTTGCGGTGCCGTCCATACTGCGGATATGACCATTAAGCAAAACCTGCGTTTCTTCTGTTGGGGTAAAAAGAAGCTGCAGACGCGCGGCGGCTTCGACATAGCCTTCCAGGTCACCGTCCTCAGCTGTCAGGGTATTATCAACCCAGTCATCCTGACGCTGATACATACCAGACAGACGGAAAGCCAATTTGTCTTTGACCAATGGCCCGCCATAAGCCCCTTCCAATTCAACCGCATTAAACCGGCCATAAGAGGCCCGAACATAACCTTCGGCTTCTTGTGTCGGCTTGCGGGATTCCAGTTTGATGATGCCCGCGATGGTATTGCGCCCGAAAAGGGTGCCTTGCGGGCCGCGCAGCACCTCAACCCGGTCAAGGTCAAAGATTGGTGCGCCTTTCAGAATTGGGTTTTCCAGCACGACTTCATCATAAATCAACGATACCGGCTGTGAGGCATTCAGGTCAAAGTCCGAATTACCAAGACCGCGAATATAAAATCTGGGAAAGGTTCGTCCAAAAGAGGTTTCAATATACAGGCTGGGCACCCGGGAAGACATGAATTTTATATCTGCGCCGCCGGATTTCAGTATATCGAGCTTCTCGCCGCCAAGCGTGGCAACGGATGAGGGAACATCCTGCAAATTCTGCGCCCGTTTCTGGGCTGTCACGACGATTTCTTCCAGGGTGAAGCTTTCGTCTTCTGCGCTGACTGCGGGTGTCACAAAAGCGGCCGCAAGGGCAAAACTGGATACGGTAATTTTATAAAAAAGATTTGATGCGGATTGCATGGATAGGGTTTCCTCTATTTTTCATTATTACTATTGTTCAATATGATAGTCGTTCATATATTATTGTGTACAATATATAGCCCGTTATGTATTCAACAAATACGAAAAATGCAACCCTTATCACCCCTAAATAACGCAATAGTGACTATTTTCCACGATTGATACATACAAATATAATGTCAATTGCCCTTTTTATGGCATCGGTGTATGGAAGGACGAGAAAATGTATAAGATAATGCACGATGAAAAAACAGGTGACGCCCATGACATTGCCCTTGGTTAAACTCTTTTTACTCGGCGGCACCATTACCATGAAACCGGCCCCAAACACCGCCGCTATTATCCCCACCTTGGCCGCAGATGACCTGTGCCGCGCGGTACCGGGCCTTGATCAACTGGCCCGCCTGGTGACACGCACCGACCATATGCTGGCCAGTGGCAATTTGACTATTCGCCATGCTGTTGATTTGGCCGGCGAAATAAAACAGGCTGCAGAGGCGGGCAAAACAGATGGTTTTGTCATTGTTCAGGGTACCGATACGCTGGAGGAAATGGCCTTTCTGCTGGATTGCCTGCTGGACATAGCCCAGCCCGTTGTCGTCACTGGAGCCATGCGCAGCCCGGCAGCCCAGAGCTGCGATGGCCCGGCAAATATTCTGGCGGCGGTCACTTGCGCCGCAAATAAATCCATCGGTCTTGCCGGCGTGGTGGTGGTGATGAATGATGACATCCACGGCGCACAGTTTGTGACCAAGTCCCATACGGGAAATGTCGCCGCCTTCCAGTCACCGAACATCGGCCCCATAGGCCGGGTGGTCGAGGGCCGTGCCCATCTGTTGGCCATTCCCGTCCAAGGCCCGAAAATATCTCTTGCGCCATGCAAAAATATCCCCAGAGTCGCTCTGATCAAAGCATTGTTTGATGATGATGCCTTTCAGTTGGCTATGCTGGAAAATGCCGACTGTCAGGGGGCGGTGATTGAGGCCTTTGGCGCAGGGCACCTGCCGGAAGCTTATTTACCCAGCCTTGACATTCTAATCGGCAAGATGCCCGTCATTCTCAGCAGCCGCGTCGGCGCGGGGCATATTTTCCAACAAACTTACGGCTATAAGGGCGCGGAAGTCGACCTGATCCAGCGCGGCCTGATCCCGGCGGGTCTTCTGGATGGCCCAAAATCCCGGCTATTGCTGATACTGCTTTTAATGTCCGGGGCGGATCATGCGGATATTAAACAGGCCTTTTCGGCCTAAATCATCACAAAACTGGCCCCGACATAGAGCAGAAATGTCAGGCCGCCGGCAGTCAGGGCATAGGGCAGCTGCGTCTTGACATGTTCCAACAGGTCACAGCCACTGGCGATGGCGGACACCGCCGTGGTATCGGAAATGGGCGAGCAGTGATCGCCAAATATTCCGCCGCCCAGAATAGCCGACAGCACCAGTGACGGCGGCAGCCCCAAGGCCTGAATCAAGGGCACGCCCAACGGAATGAGAATGGCAAATGTTCCCCATGAGGTGCCGGTGGTGAAGGACATCAAGGCCCCGGCAAGAAACATCATGGGCACCACCAGTATAAGCGGCAAATAATCCCCGACCAGCCCCGCGATATAGAGGCCTGTACCCAATTGTTTCAAGCTCGCGCCCAAGGCCAATGAAAACAGGACAATCGTGACCAGCGGCAAAAGTTCCCCCATGCCGCGAAAGCCAATCGCCACCAGCTTGATATGACTGAATTTACCGCTGATCAGCATCAGGGCATAAGCGACAAGGCAGGCAAGGGCCGTGGCGTAAAGCACCGACTTTGAGCCGCTGCCTTTGGCCAAGTCCCCGCCGCCGGTCCAAAGCATGAAAGCAATCATGCCAAACACCATCGTCAGGAGCGGCAAGACCATAAAGCGGGCCTTTGTCGGGGCATGTTCATGGGTTTGGCCGCCGTCATGGACGGTGGCCGCGATCTCTGCCTTAATCTCACTTGCCTTCATCGGCCCATGAACGCGGCTGGTGAATGCGGTGTAAAACACCAGGGCTAATGTCACCAGCGCATAGAAATTAAGCGGCACCGTACCCCATAATATCTGGGCGGCAGACTGCTCGAACTCATAATTGCTCAGCAGGGCCAGAATGAATGCCCCCCAGGCATTGAGCAGGATTAAGATGCAAATGGGCGCGCTGGTGCTGTCGATGATATAGGCCAGACGCGCCCGGCTCATGCCATATTTGTCAAACAACCCGCGCGCCAATATGCCCGACGTGAGTACACTCAGATTGGATTCAATGAAGACCACAACGCCGGTCAGGCTGGTCAACAGGCCAACGGAACGGCGACCTCTGGCAAGACCGCTGCCGATAAGTAGTTCCACCATCGCCGTCAAGCCGCCCGATACCCGAATATAGGCCAGAAGCGCGCCGATCATCAGGCTGAACATCAATATACGGCTGTTGCCCGCATTGGAAAAGACCTGAATGATTCGTTCGAGACTGGCCAGAAAGCCACTTAATGGCGCGATAATGCCAGGGTCCGTCAGCAGCAGAAGCTCCGACGTTAAGATGGCCAGAAACAAGGCCAGAATAACTTCCTTGCGCCATACCACCACTGTAATAGCCACAAGCGGCGGCAGAAGTGACACCCAATCCATAACTATATCCCTCATATTATTCTTTTCTACCTTACGGATGAAGCAGAAGCCTTGCAAGCGGGTCATGAAAGAGATAGCCTGAACTTATGACCAAGCTTATGACTGAAAGTAATGGTTTGCCTACTGAAATCACCTTTCGCACAGAGGGGCTGACCAAAGATTATATCACCGGCGAGACGGTGGTACAGGCCTTGCGCGGCGTCAGCGTTGAGATTTCCAAGGGCGACATGGTTGTCCTGCTCGGCCCGTCGGGCAGCGGTAAATCCACCTTCCTGAATATCATCGGCGGACTGGACAGCCCGACATCAGGGGAAGTATATTTTAAACATGACCGGTTATCTGATTATTCAGAGCAGCAATTGACCCTGTTTCGCCGCCATAATGTCGGCTTTGTTTTTCAGGCCTATAATCTGGTGCCAAGCTTAACGGCTTTGGAAAATGTGGCGCTTGTGACGGATATAGCCCTTGATCCAATTTCACCGATGGAAGCTATGGAAGCGGTCCATCTTGACGATCGAGCGCGGCATTTTCCATCACAGCTATCGGGCGGCGAGCAGCAAAGGGTGGCCATTGCCCGCGCCATTGCCAAACGGCCAGAGGTTCTGCTCTGTGATGAGCCAACCGGCGCATTGGACAGTGAGACGGGCATTGTTGTGCTCAAAGCGTTGCAGCGGGTCAATAAAAAATATGGTACAACCACCATCATAATTACCCATAATGCGGCCATCGCCGATATGGCTGACCGCGTGATATTTTTTGGTGATGGCTTGCTGTATTACCACATTTATCATGTCATTTGGGGTCGTGGATTCTTTGAAATTGAGCCGAGATGTTTATTATGATCGCTATCAGTTTGCCGATGTCTTTGCCCAGTTAAAACGTGCGCCTGAGGGGATCCGGCAGCAGGTGCTGGATATTCCCGGCGTATCGGCAGTGGAAGCGCGAGTGGTATTTGGCGTCACGGTTCAGGTGGACGGCATGATTGAGCCGGCATCTGGCAAATTGATCTCCCTGCCCGACGGGCGGAAACCCTTGTTGAATAATTTATATTTACGCAGTGGCCGCATGCTGTTGCCCGATGAATCCGATGCAATTTTAAGCAGCGAAGCCTTCGCTGCCGCCCATGGTTTTACCCTTGGAGATCGGGTCAGCATGGTGATCAATGGCCATAAAAGGTCGCTTAAAATTGTCGGCATCGTGCTGTCACCGGAATATGTTTATTCTTTGGGGCCGGGCGCGCTATTCCCCGATGACAAGCGCTTTGGGGTTTTCTGGATGAGCCAGCGGGCATTGGAAGCCGCCGTGGATATGGACGGTGCCTTTAATGATATAGCGATCAGAATGGATCGGAGCAGCAATGTGGAGAATATCAAACAAGAACTGGATATTGTCCTGAAACCTTACGGCGGATTAATTTCCTATGCCCGAAAAGACCAATTGTCTCATTGGTTCCTGCAAAATGACTTGGATCAACTGCGGATTATGGGACTTTTTGCGCCGACGATCTTTCTTGGCGTGGCCGCCTTTCTGATCAATGTGGTCATGACCCGCCAAGTGGCGACCCAGCGCGTGCAGATTGGTATGTTAAAGGCGGTGGGTTATGGTAACGGTGAAATTGCCCTGCATTATCTCAAGATGGTTCTGGTGATTGTTGTGGTGGGCAGCATTCTGGGCATAGCGGGCGGCATATGGCTCGGCGCAGGTATGACCAATATGTATGCCCAGTTTTTTCATTTTCCTATATTGCGTTTTTCTTTTTCTGCGGAGGTGATGATTTTTGCGGTTTTTTTCTGTACCATTTCAGCAGTGATTGGCACTTTGATCGCCATCGGCCAAGCCGCGAAATTACCGCCCGCAGAAGCCATGAGGCCGGCAAACCCCATCCAGTTTCGCCGAACGTTACTGGAAAGAATGGGGCTGGAAAAATTTTTCTCTCACCTCACCCGTATCGTTATCCGTCATGTGGAGCGCCGTCCGGTACGGGCGTTATTTTCCACCTTGGGCATCGGGCTTTCCATGTCGATTTTAATATTTGCATTTTTTATGGAAGACTCGATCAATTATATGATGGAGGTCCAGTTTGATATAGCACAGAGGCAAGATGTCAGTATTGGATTTGTGGAACCGCGCGCCATTAGTTCCTTGGAAGAAATCCGCCTGATGCCGGGTGTGATGTCCGTAGAGCCATTGCGCAGCGTTGCGGTTTTCTTAAAGTCTGAACATCATTCGAAACGAGCGGCGATTATGGGGCTTAGGCCTGACCCGGACCTGAACCGCATTCTTGATCAAAATTTAAAGGCGGCGCAGGTTCCGGAACAAGGCTTAGCCCTATCGTCAAAATTGGCTGAGGTGCTGCATGTGAAAAAAGGCGATATGGTGATCGCAGAAGTTTTGGAGGACCGCCGACCTGTTTTGAAAATAAGGGTAGCTGAAATTGTCGAGGAGTTTATCGGCCTCAGTGCTTTTATGGATATGGACCAATTGAATCGGCACTTAAATGAAGGCACGGTGATCACCGGAGCCTCACTGATGGTCGACCCCTTGTGGAATGGTCCGTTATATCAGAAGATAAAAGAAATTCCTGCTATCGCCAGCATGAACATCATGAAAAAAGCCAGAGAGATTTTTCGGGAAACTATGGGCGAAAATATCCTGAAAATGGTAGCAGTAAATATTATATTTGCCAGTATGATCTCCTTTGGTGTGATTTATAATACAGCGCGGATTGCTTTGTCCGAACGGGGGCGGGAACTGGCTTCGCTCAGGGTTTTGGGTCTGACCAAGGGTGAAGTTGCTTATATATTATTCGGGGAAATGACGGTGATTATCCTGATAGCCATTCCCATTGGCCTATTCATTGGCTATCTTATGGTACTCGGGATGGCGCAAAGTATGGATACGGAGTTATTCCGCATTCCGGTTATCGTTGAAAAATCCACATATGGCCTGTCAGTAATCATTGTGGTTGTAAGCTCGGTTCTGTCCTTTTATCTTGTCTGGCGGCAGGTGGAAAATATTGATTTAGTAAGTGCCCAAAAGGGGATTGAATAATGTCTTTGAAAAAAATTAAAACCTTTGTGAAATATGGCTTTGGTCTCCTGCTGTTGGCCCTGCTTGTCTATGCCTTCATTCCCGAAGCCGAAAAAGTTGATTTGGCTGAAGTCCGGCGCGGTGATCTGCTGATCACGCTGGAGGGTGAAGGCAAGACCAGAATTCGAGATATTTATGTCGTCTCCGCTCCCATCGAAGGCCGGGTGATGCGCATCGAAAGCGAACCGGGGGACAGGGTCATCGCCGGCGAAACCATCATTGCCAATATGTCGCCCGCAGACCCGAGATTTCTGGATAAGCGCAGTGAGACACAGGCAAGAGCAGATGTTCAGGGGGCTATGGCCGCCAAGGGCCTGGCCGCCTCAAAAGTGGACCGGGCGAAAGCAGAACTTGACTTTGCCATTGCCGAATATAATCGCACGGAAGAGCTGTTCAAGAAAGGTAATGTCTCCATCGCGCGGCTGGAACAGTCTGACCTGCAACTTAAAATGCGTAATGCCGAGGTCGCCACCGCACAGGCCGACCTGAAGGTTATGGAAAGCCGGTTGGTCGCCGCAGAAGCACAATTGGTTCAACCCGGACAAACGATAGACGTTGAACAATCACGCTGCCAGGTTTGCGTTCATGCGCCGGTGGATGGCAAGATGCTGCGTATTCTTCATAAAAGTGAGGGGGTGGTTCCCATGGGCACCCCATTGGCGGAAGTGGGCAACCCGAAAGATTTGGAAATTGTCATTGAAATGTTATCGCGCGATGCGGTCAAGGTGCGGCGGGGCGATATGGCCCTGATCAAGCGTTGGGGCGGCGGGCGTGATATTCGCGCGCAGGTGCGCAATGTGGAGCCGAGTGGCTATACCAAGATTTCCGCCCTCGGCGTTGAGGAACAACGGGTCAATATCATCCTTGATTTCACTGACCCCCCTGAAAAATGGCAGGCCCTGGGCGATGCCTTTCGGGTTGAGGCCAGCATCATCATTGACAGGGCGGCGGATGCCCTAAATCTGCCCATCAGCACCCTGTTCCGTCATAATGAAATATGGATGACTTTCCTTGTCCGGAATGGGCGTGCCACGCTTCAACCGGTGACTGTAGGGCGGAAAAATGACCGGGATGCTGAAATACTCGGTGGGCTTGCGCCAGGCGATAAGGTGATCATCCATCCGGGCAATAATATCGCTGACGGGGTAAGGGTTATCGCGCGGGAATAAATTGCGGTTTTCCCATCAATAGGCTATAAATATCCTTCAATTAAGCGGGAAAAATATGGCATCAAGTGGAAAAAATATGGAAAAAGCAACTTTGGCCGCCGGATGTTTCTGGGGCGTTCAATTGAATCTGGATCAGGCGCATGGGGTAATATCCACCACTGTGGGTTATACGGCGGGCCATACGAAAAATCCGACCTATGAGACCATATGTTCCGGCCAGACCAACCATGCCGAAGCCGTGGAGGTTATTTTTGATCCGGGCAAAATTACCTTTGAACAATTGCTTGCGCTTTTCTGGCAATTTCATGACCCGACAACCTTAAATCAACAAGGCCCGGACAGGGGCAGCCAATATCGATCGGCCATATATTATCATTCTGAAAAACAACGACAGACGGCACAAGCCTCTCTGGCCCAATGCGCGGCATCTGGCCTATGGCCTAATCCCATCGTCACTGAAATAACGAAAGCCAGTCAATTTTGGCCCGCAGAAGACTATCACCAGAAATACCTGGAAAAACGTAACATAAAAATTTCCTGCCATTAGAATTTATCGTCTATGGTTAACCGAGTTTTAACCTACAGCCCCTTAAATAATGTCATTTAAACCCTATTCATAATTATTGAGTCCGCATGTTACAAAAACAAGCCAAACGATTCTTGCGCCATAAAGCCATACAACATTTTCGCGCAAATGGGGTCTTGTTAACATGGGGCTTTTTTGTACTTGTGATGATTATCGCTTTTGCCAATCACATGGAAAATCAGGAAAGAGAAAAGAAGTACCAGGAAACAAAGCAGGAGGCTTTACAGGTATTGACCATGCTTCGGTCAAGTCTGGAAAGAGAAATGAACCGGGATTTTTTCCAACTTGGGGCATTGGTGGCTTATATTTCGGTCAACCCTGACATTGCCGAAGAAGATTTTAATATTTTTGCCCAAAATTTACTTCGGCAAAGATCCCATGTGATACGCTTGGGCGCGGCTCCGGCTATGGTCTTGAAATATGCCTATCCCTATGAGGAGAATAAATCTGACCTTGGGCTGGATTATAACAAAACAGAAGCGCTGAAAGAATTGGCGCAGCGTGCAAAGATCACCGGAAAACCGATCCTTGCCGGGCCACTTGTCGCGCAGCAGAATAAAAATGTCCTGATCGCCTGGGCGCCAGTTTATCTGGCAGAAGATGTCGTGGGCAAGGAGGCCGGCAGCTTTTGGGGGCTGGTATCCATTTTAATCGACGCAAAAGATTTGCTTGAGGCCATCGGGGTCGTCAGCAAAAGTTATGATTTTTCCATGCGCGGCAAGGATGCCAAGGGCAAGGATGGCGCGGTATTTTTTGGTAACCCACAGTCCTTTAGTGGGGAAAATGCCGTCTTGGAGGTTCCCGTACCCGGCGGTACGTGGCAAATATCCGCCACATCCAAATTAACACCGCCGAATATGGAAACGGAAATAGTTCTGATTCGCCTGATTGCCCTGTTTCTCTGTCTTTCCGTCATCACATTTACCACATTCCGGCTTAGATCTTTAAAAGAACGGCGCAAAGCTGGGGAATTACTGGAAAGAGCTTTGCTTGATGCGGAAAAGGCCAATAGGGCCAAGTCGGAATTTCTGGCCAATATGTCCCATGAATTGCGGACCCCCCTCAATGCTATTATCGGCTTTTCTGATTTAATCTGTAACGCCGACCTTGCCAAGATGAATGTGGATAAAATCACTGAATATGCCACTGACATCAATCAAAGTGGTCATCATTTACTGCAAATCATCAATGAAATTCTTGATCTGTCCAAGGTCGAAACCGGCAATTTCACAACCACCATTGAAACCGTTTATCTGCAAGATATTGCAGAGCATACTTTGCGCCTGACGCGTAATGCCATGACAAAAAAGGGGGTGGTCGCCGTCAATAGCATTTCTGATGATCTGCCATCAATCCAGTCCGATGAACGGATGATCAAACAGATTTTCTTCAATCTATTGAGCAACGCCGTCAAATTTACCCCCAAAGGCGGGCAGATTACTTTATCGGTAGATTTGAGTGATAAAGGCGTGCAAAAAATCACGGTGACCGATACCGGAATTGGCATGTCAAAGGAAGACCTCGTAACAGCCCTGCAAACTTTTGGTCAGGCTGATTCCTATCTGGTGCGCAGCCAAGAAGGCACCGGGCTTGGCCTGCCACTGGTCAAGGCCTTTATGGAACTTCTTGGCGGAAAACTCTATATTAAAAGCCAAGTCGGGGTGGGCACCGAAGTCACGTTAATATTTCCTGTGGCCTCTCCTGCAATGTAAAGTAAATAGCAAATTGACTTTAATTCTGGGCGGACTAAGATCATATCCCAAAAGGGAAATTTTCTATGACCAGAAGCCGTAAAATAGGCCTGATTTTAGGTCTGTTATTTCTTGTAATTCCGTTATTTGTCCCACCGCCGAGCGGTATGAGCCTTATGGCCTGGCATACGTCGGGGGTTGCTCTGTTGCTTGCCGCATGGTGGGCGACAGAGGTGCTGCCCATACCCATTACCTCCCTGTTGCCGCTGTTATTATTTCCCGCCCTTGGTATCATGACCATGACGGACGCCGCCGCGCCCTACGCCCGCCCGACCATCTTTCTTCTGCTGGGCGGTTTTATCATTGCCACCGCCCTGGCGCGCTGGAATTTACATCGGCGTCTGGCGCTTAATATTCTGGTGCGGGCAGGGGATAATCCGGCCGCGATCATTGGCGGGTTTATGATGGCAACGGCGATTATGTCCATGTGGATCAGCAATACCGCCAGCACCATCATGATGATTCCCATTGCCCTGTCTTTGGCCGGTGAAATGGTTAGGGATCACAGTAAAAAACATCAGGGATTTTTGCTATGTTTAGTGCTAGGCATTGCTTATTCCGCCAGTATCGGCGGACTTGGCACGCCCATTGGCACACCGCCCAACTTGTTTGTGGTCAGCTTCATGCGCGAGACCTACGGTATCGAAATCAGCTTCCTGACCTGGATGATGTTTGGCATTCCTACGGTTATGATATTGACGCCAATCGCATGGTTTGTATTGACCAAATGGGTTTACCCCTTCAGCCTGTCCGATGCGCCGCTGGCCCAGAATCTACTGAGCCAGGAATTAAAGGCCATGGGGCCGATGACTGTGCCGGAAAGGCGAGTGGCCATGGTATTTCTGTTTGTCGCGGCCTGCTGGATTTTTCGGCTGCCCATTCAAAAAAACCTTGAGCTTTTTCTGTGGCTCAATGATGCCATGATTGCGGTCGGCGGGGCGACGATATTATTCATGATTCCCTCAGGCTGCAAAATAGAAAAAACCACCGCATTACTTGACTGGGAAAGTGCCAACAAAATTCCCTGGGGCGTTCTGCTGCTGTTTGGCGGCGGGCTTAGTCTGGCCGCCGGGGTGAAAATATCCGGCCTTGCGGTCTGGCTGGGCACCGCCTTATCCGCACTTGGTACCCTACCGCTCATTCTGATCATTTTATGTTTGGTGGCACTGGTGATTTTTATGACCGAATTGACCAGCAATACGGCGACGGTGGCGACCCTGCTGCCGGTGCTGGGTGCCTTGGCGGCAACCACGGGCATTGATCCGATGATGCTGTTTGCCCCTGTGGCCCTGTCGGCCAGCTGCGCTTTTATGTTGCCGGTGGCAACCGCGCCCAATGCGGTGGTCTATGCCTCCGGGAAAGTGACCATTCCCCAAATGGCCAATGCCGGATTTCGTCTTAATCTGGTGGCGATTATCGCCGTGACATCACTATCCTATGCCTTGGTGCCAATTATTTTTGGTTAAGGCTTAGAATGTTTTTTGTGGACTTTTGACCGAATCCCGCCATATATGGCAGTATGACGAAAAATAGAGAAACCCCGCCCCACCGCTTTCGCAAGATGCATGGGCTGGGCAATGATTTTGTGATATTTGATGGCCGGACAGATCAGCTTGATCTGACTGCGGATCAGGCACGCCATATTGCGGACCGAAATTTTGGTATTGGCTGTGATCAGGTCATTACGCTTTTGCCCAGCGACAAGGCCGATATATTCATGCGCATCCAAAATGCCGACGGCAGTGAAGTTGATGCCTGCGGCAATGCCACCCGCTGCGTTGGCCAGATTCTTATTCAGGAAAAAGCTAGCGATACCGTCACGATTGAAACCGGGGCCGGATTGCTGACCGCCGCGCGGGCGGGCGATTTGATCCGGGTTGATATGGGCGTGCCTTTGCGCGGATGGGCTGAAATCCCGCTGTCTTGTGATATGGATACGGACAATCTGGAGCTGACCTTGGGGCCGCTCTCCCATCCGGTGGCGATCAATATGGGCAATCCTCATGTGGTATTTTTTGTCCATAATGCGGCGGAGATTGCGCTTGAGGAACTTGGCCCGCAAATTGAACATCTTGACCTGTTTCCCGAGCGGGTTAATGTCAGCATCGTCGAAGATCGTGGCAAGGGCACTTTACGCCACAGGGTATGGGAACGAGGCGCGGGCATTACAAAGGCCTGTGGATCGGCGGCCTGCGCGGTGATTGTAGCGGCCACGGTGCGCGGTATTGTTGATCGCAAGGCAACCCTTGAGCTGGGCGGTGGCCATCTTGATATGGCATGGGACAAGAATAACCATGTGCAGATGACCGGCAGCGCGACCCATGTCTATGATGGCCAGATAAACCTGGACCAGATGTTATGACCCCGGCACAGGGCAAAAAAGCAGACGTGGTCACATTCGGCTGCCGACTCAACACATATGAATCCGAAGTGATGAAACAGCATGCAGCAAAGGCCGGGCTGACAGATACAGTGATCTTTAACACCTGCGCGGTCACGGCCGAAGCAACACGTCAAGCCCGCCAGTCGATCCGCCGCCGCCGCCAGCAAAATCCCAATGCTAAAATTATCGTCACCGGATGTGCAGCCCAAGTCAACCCGGATCAGTTTATCGCCATGGACGAGGTCGATCAGGTCATGGGCAATGAAGAAAAACTCCATGCCGAAAGTTATCATAATTTTGGTTTGGATAAATCGGAAAAACCCCTGATTAATGACATCATGGCCGTGCGCGAAACCGCCAACCATCTGATTGAGGGTTATGCGGAACGCACCCGTGCCTTTGTTCAGGTGCAGAACGGCTGTGACCATCGCTGCAGCTTCTGCATCATCCCTTATGGCCGGGGCAACAGCCGGTCTGTTCCGGTGGGCGAGGTCATTGCGCAAGTGCAACGACTGGTCGATAATGGCTATCAGGAAGTGATTATCACCGGGGTTGATATTACCTCTTATGGTCCAGATTTGCCCGGAGAGCCTAGCCTGGGTATCCTATGCCAGAAGATTTTAAAATTTGTTCCGCTGTTGAAACGATTGCGTTTGAGTTCAATCGATTCTATTGAAGCAGACGCGGCTCTTTTTCAAGTCATTACGGAGGAGGAACGTATGATGCCGCATCTGCATCTCAGTCTGCAATCCGGTGATGACATGATTCTCAAACGTATGAAGCGGCGCCATTCCCGGCAGGATAGTATCGACTTTTTTCGCCGTGTGCGGGCCGCACGTCCTGATGTTGTTTTTGGTGCTGACATTATCGCGGGCTTTCCCACAGAGACTGAGGACATGTTTCAAAACAGCCTGAAGCTGGTTGAGGATTGCGATCTGACCTACCTTCATGTTTTTCCCTATAGCGCGCGGGAAGGCACCCCGGCGGCACGCATGCCTCCGGTTGACAAGGCCGTCCGCAAAGAGCGCGCCGGGCGGCTGCGGGCGGCGGGCCAAAAACAGTTTGACCGTTATATGACGTCCCAGATCGGCCGGACGGTGTCTATTCTGGTGGAAAGATATCATTCCTCAGACAAATCCGCCCTTGGCCATACAGAATATTTTGCGCCCGCCAAAATAACGGCTTTATTTTCATTGGATAATTTAACGCCGGGATATATTGCTAAGGCAAGGGTAACAGGTTATGAAAACGGCATCCTCATTACGGAATTAGATGATTAGTGACAGAAGAAAACGCGGGTAAGAAAAAAGGCTGGTTTGGCCGACTGAAAGATGGGCTGAAACGCAGCAGTTCGGCCCTCAGCGGCGGCATTAGCGATATTTTCATCAAAAAAAAACTGGACACCGCCACTCTTGAGCAGCTGGAAGACCTGCTGATCATGTCCGATCTTGGCCAGGCCGTCAGTCGCGCTGTCTGTGAGCGCCTGTCAAAAAACCGTTTTGACAAGGAAATATCTTCACATGAAGTGCAAATGGCCTTGGCGGCCGAGGTGGCCGATATGCTCCGGCCTGTAGCAAAACCGCTTGAAATTGGCGCAGATCACACGCCTCATATCATTTTGATGGTTGGGGTCAATGGCTCCGGCAAGACCACCACCATTGGCAAATTGGCCAAAAAGTTTCAAAATGATGGCAAATCAGTGATGCTAGCGGCAGGCGATACCTTCCGCGCTGCCGCCATTGAACAATTACAGGTTTGGGGCGCGCGAAATAACGTACCGGTAATCACCAGCAAGGTCGGTGCCGATGCGGCAGGGCTGGCCTATGATGCCATTCAGCGCGCCCGGGCGGCCAATACTGATGTGCTCATGATTGATACGGCCGGGCGGCTGCAAAATAAAAGCCATCTGATGGAAGAGCTGGCCAAAATCATCCGGGTGATTAAAAAACAGGATAGCACGGCACCCCATTCTACCTTGTTGGTGCTGGATGCGACCACGGGCCAAAATGCGCTGATACAGGCTCAAGTATTTCAGGAGGTCGCCCATGTATCGGGCCTGATTATGACCAAGCTGGACGGCACGGCCAAGGGCGGCGTTTTGGCCGCAATCGCCGAGAAATTTGGCCTGCCGATCCATGCTATTGGTGTCGGGGAAGCGGTGGATGATCTGCAAGCCTTCGATCCAGATGAATTTTCAAAAATGTTAGTGGGACTTGAATGATGAGTGATAGTAAAAAACAGCTTCTAAAAATTTTGATCGAAGTGTTTCCGTTGGTGATGTTTCTCTATGCATATGATGCCAAAAACTGGGAAAGCGTTTACATGGCGACCGCCGTATTTATGGGGGCCATGCTTGTTTCTATGGTCGCCTCTAAACTGGTGTTTAAGAAAATCGGCCTGATATTATGGATTTCCGGTTTTTTTGTTGGGGTTTTAGGCGGCCTGACCTTATATTTTCGTGATCCCATGTTTATCAAAATGAAACCAACTATATTCAATGGCTTATTGGCCATGACCCTGCTGGGCGGACTTTTTTTCAAAAAATATTTTCTAAAAAATGTATTTGAAGCCGGTTTTCCGCCCATGCCGGATGAAATATGGAAAAAACTTTCCTTCCGCTTCGGCCTTTTTTATATTTTCAATGCGGGGCTTAATGAAGTTATCCACCGGAATTTCTCTTTTGAAACATGGCTTGAAACCAAAATCTGGATCGGGGTGCCCTTGAGTATTCTCTTCATGATGGCACAAATGCCCATGCTCATGAAATATATGGACGTCGAAGAAAAAAAGTGAGGCCCCAATATAACACCAACCCTAAGACCATAATGGTCTTAGGCAAGGCCAAAGGCCGCCCGAGCCAATGCGAGGAGGGGGAGCACCCACGGTGCGGGGGAATTTTCCCCCCTAAATAAAACGACTCCAAAACAAGGCCGGCTTTATAAGATTATAGCCGCCCGAGCCAATGCGAGGAGGGGGACATCCCTCTTAATAAAAAAATAATTTAGACCCTGATATCAATGATCTGACCAGGACGTGTATCAACGGGCTGATTGCTGTGGCCCAGATTTTCCCGAAGGTTGAGATTCACATCCTGGTTTTGACGATCCGTATCCTCCAGCGATAATTCTGATTTCAGCCGTTCAATATTATCGGCTTTTAAACGTTCCTGAAGTTTTTTAAGGGCATCCCGATTGGCCTCAATGCGGCCTTGGCGTTCAGAGTCTTGCGCCACTTTTCGGACCTGTTCGGCCTCTTGCGGTTGCTGTTTAAGTTTCTGCTGATCCAGCAAAGCTTGCTGTTGCTCGCGCTGATTGGGGTCAATCAGTCCTGTCAGAGAAGCCAAAAGTTGCGAATTCGATGTAATGTTCATTGTGGGCCCGAGTCTAATTGATAATACTTAATGTATCACTAATATATACATCACACTACCCGGTCTTTCTGAGGGAAGGGATCACTTTTCTGTGACCCTTTGACGATCCGTAGACTACGCCTATTTTAATAGAATTTCCAGTTGTTTTTTTATTTGCGGTTTGGCCTCATCCGAAGCATATTTTTCGGCCTGCTTGAGCGCCTCTATCGCCTCCGCGCGCTGCGCCAGTATCATATAGGCTTTGGCCAGCCGTAACCACCCCGCGCTATTGTCAGGATTATCGGTCATCTTTTGCGCCAGCCGCGCGACCATATCCCGGATCATGGCCGTTTGTTCTTCGGGCGACATTGCCGCGATGGCCTTACGCTCCTCTACCCCTAAGGGCGGGGCCACAGGCTCTGTGATTGGCAGGCCCAGATCATTCTGCGCCCGCATGATCCAGCGGTACAGAGCCGGGCGCCAAGGCGCGTCTGCCGCGCTGTCCCTTTCCAAGGATTGCCAGCTTGTCAAAGCCTGCTGCACATTTCCGGTCTGATAATCTGCCAGCGCCAGATAATGCCGCACGCCAGGATTTTCGGGCCGCGTTTCCTGCAAGCGGTTCAATATCAGCAATGCCGCCGGGGACACCCGGCCTTCGCTCATTATAATCAGACTTTCGCTGTAGATCAGTGCCGCCTCACTATTGTCTCTGTCGCGTTGATATAACTGCTGAAAGGCCTGTGCCGCTGCGGCTGGGCGGCCAAGTGCCGACTGATATTGGCCTAGGCTGCGCCAAGCTGCAGCATCATCCGGTGCCTTCTGTAGATGGGCGGTGACCTCAGCCACGGCACGGATCATTTCCGGTGCGTCGCTATTATTTTCGGCCTGTTGCGGGACAGAATGCGGCTGATTTTTCAGGGCAAAATCCGGCATTCCGGGCAGGCCAATGACCAAATAAAATGCCGCAGAAGCCAATAGCGTCATGGTTACTATCATCATCAGCAGAGCCGGGGATGCTTGCCGGTCGCCGGATTTATCATGGTGATTCTGATCATCCCCATGATCCTGTTCATCAGAGGCTTTTAACAGCCGCCGTTCAATTTCCAGCCCGGCAGCGGCCGCTTCCGCAGGGCTCAGCACACCATTATTCTGATCTGCGCGAAGTTCGTCCAACTGCGCGGTATAAACGGCAATATTTTTGGCCATATCATGCAAGGGGGCCGAATTATTTCGATACCGGAACAAAGGCACCAGCATGAGCGCCAGCGCGGCAAGAAAGATCATCAATAAAAGCAGCCAGATCATCATGTCTTGCCGCGCCCCCCCATGATCTTATCAAGACGTTTTTCCTCGGCCGGTGTCAAAGGCGCCGGCCGGCCCCCCGGCGGCATTTTCCGGGCGGCGCGAAAGACCAGAATGCCGCCAATCAGCAGCAGGGCAACTGGCCCGAACCAGAGAAAAACTGTGGTGACATTAAAGGGCGGCTTTAACAATATCCAGTCGCCGTAACGCTCCGTCATAAATTCAAGGATTTTCTGCTCACTTTTACCCGCGCTGACCTGTTCGCGAACAATGGCCCGAAGGTCCTTTGCCAAGGCCGCATCGGAATCCACGATTGATTGATTTTGGCAAACCAAGCAGCGCAATTGTTTCATAAGCTGCTGGGCCTTTGCTTCAAGCTTTGGGTCTTGCAGCCGATCTTTATCAACACCAACGCCGTGGGCACTCAGGCTGAAAGACATTAAAATAATCGGTATGAACAGAAATCTCATGGGCTATCCTCCTGTTGCAGCCCACGGAGGGTCGGCAGAATCAGATCGTTCATCTGCACCGCGTGAATCGGGCCGATATGCTGATATCTGATGAGGCCATTTTTAATAATGAACGTTTCCGGCGTACCGGTCACCCCCCAGTCAATGGCGACACGCCCCTTCAGGTCAGTACCAATCTTGCGATAAGGATTACCCAGACTTTTCAGAAAACTGAGGCTGTTTTGGGGCCGGTCTTTATAGGAAATGCCGTGCAATATCACCCCGTCCTGCTGGCCAAGCTGTTCAAGGGCGGGATGTTCAATCCGGCACGGCCCGCACCATGAGGCAAAAAAATTAACGATGATTATCTTGTCGTTATCCCTTAAATCCTCTGTCCCTAATCCAATGCCCGCACCTTCGAGCGGCGGCAGGGAAAATTCCGGGACCGGCTTGTTGATCCGGGCAGAGGGTACTGCGCTCGGGTTGAGGCTCAAGCCAATCATCAGGGCGATAAAAATACCCGCAAAGATCATCAGAGGAAGCAGTCTTTTAAAGAACATTGACCCGCCTCTCTGCAACCGATTTTCTGTGGGGGGAGCCAATCCGGTACCGCCGATCACTCAAGGAGATCATGCCCCCCAGCACAATAATCGCCGCGCCTATCCAGAGCCAGACCTGCATCGGTTTATAATAGGCCCGCAAGCCCCAGCGGCCCCCGCCTTGCGATTCGCCAATCACGATAAACAGGTCACCAGATAGTTTGGTGCGTACCGCGCCCTCCGTCGTGGTGATCGGTGAGGCGATATAGGTTCGGCTCTCGGGGTAGGCCAGAAAAGTTGCCCCGTCTTTTGAGGTCACCGCTATGATGCCGCGCACGGCCGTATAATTAGGCCCGGTCACGGGAATGACGTCCTTCAGGGTCAGGCTATAATCACCAATCTGCATGACTTCGCCAGCGGCCATGACCTGCTGGGCTTCCCGCGTCCATGAAGATGTGGCGACAATGCCAAGCAGAGCAATGGCAAAACCCAGATGGCCAAGGCTCATGCCCCAGCTCGACCGGGGCTGACGCATAAGGCGGCGCATGCTGTCCTTGATGGGCCGCTGGAATAATTTGATGCGCGTGGCAAGCTCCTGCAGTGTGGACAGCAGCAACCACAAGCCGATCCCCACCCAGATCACTGGCATGATACCGCCGCCATATGTGATATAAAACGTCATCAGGGCGGCGAGAAAAGCTATACCCGTAATGGCAATCAGCCGTTGGCTAACCCCTTTCACGTCGGCCCGCTTCCATTTTAAATGGCTGCCAAAGACCATCGTAACCACCATGGGAATCATCAATAAACCAAAAATCAAATTAAAAAAAGGCGCGCCGACAGATGATTTGACCCCGAAGAAAGCATCGCTCAGCAGGGGATGTAATGTGCCATAAAGCACCACCGCCGCCGCCACCGACAGAAACAGATTATTGATCATCAGGCTGCTTTCCCGACTGATCGGGGCAAACATCCCGCCAGCCTGCAACCTGTCAGACCGGATGGCGAACAACAGCAGGCTGCCGCCAATGACAAGGGCCAGAAATATCAGGATAAAAAAACCCCGCTCCGGGTCGGTGGCAAAAGCATGAACCGATGTGATAATGCCGGAGCGCACAATGAAGGTACCGAGCAGGCTAAAGGAAAAAGCCAGAATCGCCAGCAAAATTGTCCAGCTTTTCAAACTGTCACGTTTTTCCACAACAATCGCCGAATGCAGCAGGGCGGTCGCCACCAGCCACGGCATGAAGCTGGCATTTTCCACCGGGTCCCATGCCCACCAGCCACCCCAGCCCAGCTCATAATAGGCCCACCAGGAACCAAGCACGATGCCCGTGGTCAGAAATATCCAGGCCAGCAACGTCCAGGGCCGAACCCATCTGGCCCACGCCGGGTCAACCCGGCCTTCGATCAGGGCGGCAATGGCGAAGGAAAAAACCACCGACAGGCCAACATAACCCAGATATAAAAACGGCGGATGAAAAACAAGGCCCGGATCCTGAAGCAATGGATTAAGACCGTTACCTTCCAACGGCACATCCACCAGCCGGTCAAAAGGATTGGAGGTCAGCAGCATAAATAGATAAAACCCGACCCCGACCATGGCCTGAACGGACAAGACCCGCGCCCGCAGACTTTGGGGCAGACCACGGCCAAAATAGGCCACCATTGCGCCAAACAGTGCCAAAAACATCACCCAAAACAGCAGCGATCCCTCATGATTGCCCCAGACACCGGAAATTTTATAAAGCAAGGGTTTAAGGGAATGGCTGTTACGGGCGACCACCGCCACCGAAAAATCGGATATCACATAAGCATAGCTCAGCGCCAGAAACGCCAGAAAGGAAAAGAAGAACTGGCCATAGGCGGCGGGCTGGCCGAGCATCATCATCCGCCCATCACCCCGCGCCGCGCCGATCATGGGCAAAATGGCTTGAAGCAAGGCCAGACCCAAGGCCAGCACCAGCAGATAATGGCCCAGTTCCGCGATCATAAGCCCTCATCTTTAACATCTGTTGCGGCTGGCTTGCGTTGCCATTCGCCGCGTTTTTTCAGGCTGTCGACCACTTCTTTTGGCATATAATTTTCATCATGTTTGGCCAGCACTTCCGAGGCGATAAAAACCCCGGCGTCATTCATCGCCCCTTCCGCGACAATGCCCTGTCCTTCGCGGAATAAATCGGGCAGCAGACCATTAAATAACACGGAAACTGTGGCATTGCCGTCTGTCACGCTGAAATGATTGATCAAGCTGCCAGCTGTTTCTATGCTTTTAAAACTGCCCTTTTCCACCAATCCGCCAAGACGGAAATTCTGGCCAGGCTTGACGCCTTTCTCGATGATCTCGGTCGGATCATAAAACAGGCGAATGCTATCTTCCAATGCGGTCAATACAAGCATGACCGCCAACCCAAATATCGCCAATGAGGTCAGCATAAGATACAAGCGGCGACGTTTCCGCGTCCCGGCTTTTAATCCGACTTTGGCCATTCATTCATTCCTGTTTCTCTAATAATTCGCTGATCTGCTGTTTCAGCCTGCGCAGATCATTTTCTGCATGTTTTTTCGACTGCCAGCTCGCGGCGGCCAAGGCGATCATCACGACCACCGCCGCACCATAACTGGACAGGATAAAAATATCATTGGGCTGCAATGTCTGTTGCAAGAATTCTGTGATCATGTCTGCCCCCTCCCAAATTCCATGTCGCCAAGCTGTATCTGAAGCGCGCGGATGCGCCGCCGTAAAATAAGATTTTGAATACGCCAGATCACCACGGTGATGAAAAACATGTTAAAGGCCGCAATCATCAACAATAACGCGGTCAGCATATCACCGCCAAGGGACGGCCCGTCCATTCGGATCAGGCTGGCCGGTTGATGCAGCGTATTCCACCAGTCCACGGAAAATTTGATAATCACCACATTGACGATACCGACCAGGGCCACAATGGCGGAGATTCTGGCGGCTTTGGCCTGATTTTCAATAGTCTGCCAGACGGAAATATAGCCCAGATAAATGAAAAACAGAATCAACATGGAAGTCAATCTTGCATCCCAAACCCAATAAGTTCCCCACATGGGTTTACCCCAAAGGCTGCCAGTCAGGAGAGCAAGCCCGGTGAAGGCCGCGCCCAGAGGGGCCGCCGCACGTGCCGCCTGATCCGCCAAGGGATGCCGCCAGATAAATCCCACCGCACTGGCCACCGCGATGAGGCCAAAGCCAAATTGCGCCATATAGGCCGCCGGCACATGAATAAACATGATCCGGTAGCTGTTGCCCATCTGATAATCTTGCGGGGCAATAAAAGCGTATATGAGACCAAAGACAAATAAAACTATTGTCAGCCCGCTGGTCCAGGGCAGAATGATATTACTTAACCGCATGAAACGGGCTGGATTGGCAAATTTATGCATAAAAATGGTCTATAGCTTTGTAACCATATTATCAAGTTAAATAGGCTAATTTTCGTCGTGTTTTTAGCCTCTTTCATCGCAAATAAATTGATCTTGATTCTTTTGAAGTCTCTAATGACAGCGTTTGGCCAGAAGAGAGGCTCCCCTGATAAAGAGCCCCCAAGGAGGGCATGATGAAAAGATTAAAAAGACCAATTAAGCTTGCTGTCGGATGGTTATTTTTCCTGATCGGCCTGATTTCCGCGCCCTTGCCCCTGCCATTAGGCCAGCTGCTTGCCCTGATTGGCCTCAGCCTTTTGGTCTCGGAAAGCTATATGATCTGTATGTTTACCCGCAAGCTACGGCGCAATTTTCCGCTTGTCAGCCGCATGATGGACCGTATCAAGCCTTTTGTCCCCGGATTTTTGAAATCAACCATCGAAGATACCGACCCCCGGCATCTGTCCCAAGTGGCCCTCATTCAAGACCGGCCCTGAGAGCCGCCGCCGCCGCCCAAGGGGTCATCGCCGCCGCGAAAAGACTAAATCCACCGAGAAGCATAATATGACCCCCGGCCGGACTGCCGTCAATCGACGCGCGCACCGCCAACACCCCAAAAATAAGCACCGGGATATAGAACGGCAAAATCAGCAGCGATAATATGGCACCGCCCCGGCGCAGGGTCACGGTTAGGGACGCGCCAAGGCCGCCAATGAAACTTAACGCCGGCGTACCCAGCAGCATGGTCAGCATAAGCGGCAGAAATCCTTGCGGCGGCAAATTCATCATAATGCCCAAAATCGGCGTAAGGGAAATCAGCGGTAGCGATGTTGTCAGCCAATGGGCAATACATTTGGCCATCACCACCAGTTCCAGCGGCATAGGGCCGATCATAAACTGATCCAGCGCACCATCCTCATGGTCGGCCTGAAACATTCGGTCCAAAGACAACAGACAAGATAATAACGCCGCAATCCAGATAACACCAACCGAAATTCTGGCCAGAATCGCCTGCTCCGGCCCAATGGCAAAAGGAAATAGAATCACCACCATGACAAAAAAACCCATGACCATGGTGGTTGAGCTGCCCTGCCGCAAGGACAAGCGCAAATCACGGGCAATGATCGACAGGGCAAGCTTTAACATATCACGTCCTCTGCCCTGTCATAGACCGAACGCCGAGAGGCCCCGGGGGAAAAATCCGCCATATCCAGACCTGTTGATTTATCGGGATCAATCCCGAGATTGATATGGCTGGCCGCCAAAATGCGTCCGCCCTGCGCCAAATGATCATTCATCAAGCCCGCCAGCAATGCCGCACCATTGGCATCGAGCCCCACCGTCGGCTCATCCAGCAACCATATCCGGCCCGGATGACATAAGACCCGCGCCAGCGCCGCCCTGCGGGCTTGCCCCGATGACAGAAAACGAATGGCCAGGTCACGGCAATGGGCCAGGCCGACCTGCGCGGCAATGTCATTAATATTTGGGCCAATATTTGAATCGTGATACATCATGCTGGCCCAGAAAGTCAGATTTTCCGCCACGGTCATATCAGGCTTGAGGCCATTTTTATGGGCCAGATAACAGAGGTTGCGGCTGATCCAGTCGCGATCACCTAAAATATCTTCACTGCCGACGGATAACAGGCCGCTATGGGCTGGCAGCAAGGCGGCAATGATCTTCAGCAGACTGGATTTCCCCGACCCGTTGGGCCCATTTAAGATAAGCGCACCGCCCGGCGGCACGGCAAAATCAAGACCCGAGAAGATCACCCGGTCCCCTCTGATACAGGTCAAACTTTGTCCCCGTAAAATGTCGCTCACTGAAAAATCCACTGGTTATTTTTCAAAAGCTATAACATTTACTTCCGCAATAACAAAGGGCGATATAAGGACTGAATGAAAGAAGTGACAAATGTCCTGCTTCTGGACAGCCCGAAAACACAGCAGCCGCCAGAAGCAGGTTCCCCGGATTTTAAAGGTGAGGACAGGGGAACAATCCGGGGAAATTCAATTTGTCAGACTAAAAATTCTGACGATAAATAAACTAGAGATTATTCGGCAGTATGCGTCCGGCCGAGATGAGCAATATGGCCGCTATGCTGAATATGGCCGTGCCGGCGATCACCTCACCGACATGGGCCGTCCAGCTGGCCACGGTTTCCGCGCCATTTGTACCGGTGGTGGCAAAAATAAAAAAACTACTGATCATGAAAAATGACAGGACAATTTTTGACCATGGAAAATCCTGCCATATACGCCGGCTATATCGGCCTGATGTATATGATGGGGCGGTACTTGTTATTATATAAGTCTGTATGCTCATGACTGTCTATTCCTTCTTGCCTGGTTACTCGTGGAATATAGATCGTCAATGAGGTCTCAATTTGACGCAAAAAAGGTCATTTTCGGGCAGATTGAGGCAGATCAAGAAAGGGTTGCCATAATTATATTCACGCGAATAATTCCACTTCCTCCAGAACATCTTCCTCCACATCATCCATTTTTTGTGCCTGCAAAAAACAAATAAACATCTGGATTAGCTCCGCATCATCGTCAAATTGAACATTGAGAATATCACCCTGCTGGCCCCGGACATTAAAATATAGTGCCGCGGCGGCCATGCCGCAAGAGCCACCCACATAAATCCTGCCGCTTGCAGGCGGCTCAGCCATCAAAAGCTCCGGCAACCTGGGATCCAGTATTTTTACTTTCAGACCACCAGGGGAATAATCCATAATTTCTGCCGCGATATCCCCCTGATGGCTGACCAATGTGATCGTTATGGGTACTGTTGAAGTATGACGCTCGCTGCTACGTTGCTCATTTTCGTCCAAGGCACATTGCACAATCGTCATCATATGGCTGCGGATCGACAATATCTGTTCGGCCAAACCCTCTGAAATATGGTTGATTTCTTCCACGATTAACGCATTGTTAGTGGCTTCTGTCGATATGTCATGGGCGCCTTCGGTTACCGTTTGAACGCTGGTGCGTGCCTCGGTCGCACTGGCGGTTATTTCTCGGGTGGCTTCGCTCTGATGGGCCACTTCCTTGCTGATGACATCAGAAGATTTCTGTACGTTATCAATACTTTTTTTGATCTTGTCGATATCCTGCACGGCAGCATTAACCTTGGTCTGGATGCCATTTATATGTTGAGTGATATCATCGATCGATAGCCGCGTCTGGTTGGCAAGATCCTTGACCTCTGATGCCACCACCGCAAATCCTTTGCCAGCCTCGCCGGCGCGGGCGGCCTCAATCGTGGCATTGAGGGCCAGCAGGTTGGTTTGGCGGGCAATATTGTTGATCAGCCCGATAATTTCTTCGATTCCCTGCGCGGCCTCCTCCAACCCGGATATGGTCGTCTGGGTTTCATTGCTGATGCTCACAGCTTTTTGGGTCAGCACACTTGTCTGTTCCATCTGGCCGGTAATTTCCGCAACCGTATTGCTTAAGCCAGCGGCAAATTGCTGAACATTGGTGGTATTGTCCAGAGCCTGCGCCGCCCCCGCCGCAACCGAGCCGGATTTATGCCCCACTGTCTGGGCGGAGCTGGTCAATTGCGCGGCTATATCATTGGCTTTTTCTGTCTGGAGGGTAATGCTCTGAATGTTATTCTGCAATTCAATATCAATGGAATCAGCCATTTTAAACAGGCTGGTTTTGGTCTGTCCGGCGAACTCTTTCAAAAATTGTATTTCTTTCTCGGTCTGCTGCTGAAGTTTAACCGCAAAATCTGCCTCCAGTGTCAATCGGCGGATTTCTTTTTTCTGTTTGTCCATTTCCGTTCTGAGATGATCTGCCTGATCAGGCGCGTCATCCGGGGCGGGTTTTACCGGAATATTAGCCGGTTGACTAAAGCCTTCCGGTTTCAATATGCACCGCCAGGACATAAGACCCAGGGCCAGAATGACGCCGCTCATCACCAGCATAACCAGACTAATTCCGGACGGGAAGGCCGTGCCGAACATCGTATATATGATCATCAAAATCATATTTGCGCATAAGGCTGCCAAAATAATCACCATATTATTTTTATGGGAAATCCCACTGGCCTTATCCCACAAGTGATGAAGTGATGGTCTCATATGTTTTTCCACTGATCATGACCGGGGCAATATATGCACCCATAAGTTTTAAAATAAATAATAAAATTACTAATAGTATGTATTATATAAAGCCAGTTTATTAATAAACTCTTATATTAGGGTCAGTCCCGATTATTTTCATACAATTCTGTCACACGGCGTATTTCCCCTTGAGAAATACCCCGTTATAGTGCAAAAAGCCCTTAGAGTATTTCCATATCAATATCCCAAAGGAGAAACCCCGTGGCTACTGTTGGTCAAGACACCCTAGGCACCCGCCAAACGCTAGACGTCCATGGCAAGGAATATGACTATTATTCGCTTAAGAAAGCTGCGGAAAAGCTGGGCGATGTCTCCCGCCTACCCTATAGCATTAAAGTATTGCTGGAAAATCTGCTACGCCATGAGGATGGGGATACGGTATCAACGGACGACATACAGGCCATTGTCGACTGGCAGAAAAGTCGGGGCAAAGAAACCAGGGAAATTCAATATCGCCCGGCCCGGGTTCTGATGCAGGATTTCACGGGCGTGCCAGCGGTGGTTGATTTGGCCGCCATGCGGGATGCGATGAAGGCCATGGGCGGCGACCCTCAGAAGATTAACCCGCTCAGTCCTGTGGATCTGGTGATCGACCATTCTCTCATGGTCGACAAATCCGGCACGGCAGCGGCCATGAAGGAAAATGTTGATCTGGAGATGGTGCGTAATGCCGAACGCTATCAGTTTCTGAAATGGGGACAGGGCAGTTTTGATAATTTTTCCGCCGTGCCGCCTGGCACCGGCATCTGCCATCAGGTCAATCTGGAATATATCGCCAAAACAGTCTGGACGGCCGATGTCGCGGGCCGCACGGTGGCTTACCCCGACACCTGCGTCGGGACGGATTCCCATACCACCATGATCAATGGTCTTGCCGTGCTGGGCTGGGGTGTTGGCGGTATTGAGGCCGAGGCGGCCATGCTCGGCCAACCGGTATCCATGCTGATCCCCGAAGTGGTTGGTTTCAAGCTGACCGGAAAATTACAGGAAGGCATCACCGCCACCGATCTGGTCTTGCGGGTCGTGGAAATGTTGCGGGAATTGGGCGTTGTGGGAAAATTTGTTGAATTTTATGGCAACGCGTTGGAAGAGCTGACCCTGGCCGATCAGGCCACCATTGCCAATATGGCGCCGGAATATGGCGCGACCTGCGGTTTCTTTCCCATATCCGGCCAGACTTTGGACTTTCTGCGGCTAACGGGCCGCACGGAAGAGACCATAGCCCTTGTCGAGGTTTATGCCAAAGAACAGGGCATGTGGCTTGACGAAAATGCGCCGGAGCCGGTTTATACCAAAACATTAGAACTTGATATTTCCAGCATTGTGCCAAATATTTCCGGCCCCAAGCGGCCTCAGGATCGGGTGGCCCTCAAGGGCGCCGCCCTGGCCTTTGACGGCGTTCTGGCCGATTTTAACAAATCCGCTGAGAAAAACACAGATTTCGAGGTAGCGGGCAGCGATCACGGGATTCGCCACGGTGATGTGGTGATTGCCGCGATCACCTCCTGCACCAATACCTCCAACCCGGGGGTTATGATCGCCGCAGGCCTTGTGGCCAAAAAAGCGCAAGAGCTGGGCCTGAATAAAAAACCCTGGGTCAAGGCATCTTTGGCGCCCGGCTCGCAAGTGGTGACGGAATATCTGGAAAAAGCCGGCTTGCAGGCGCCTCTGGATGCGCTTGGTTTTAATCTGGTGGGTTATGGCTGCACGACCTGTATCGGCAACTCCGGCCCCCTGGCCGCCCCCATATCCGCCGCCATTAACAGTAATGATCTGGTCTGCACGTCCGTCCTGTCGGGCAACCGCAATTTCGAAGGCCGGATATCTCAGGATGTGAAAGCCAATTATCTTGCCTCCCCGCCGCTGGTGGTGGCCTATGCCATTGCCGGATCGATGACGATTGATGTGGCCAAAGATCCTCTGGGTCAGGACACGCAAGGCAATGACGTTTACTTGAAAGACCTCTGGCCGACCAACAAGCAAATATCCGATGCCATTGCCGCCTCCCTCAACCGCGAAATGTTCATTGAACGCTACCGTGATGTATTTACCGGTACAAAGGAATGGCAGGATATTCATGTGGCGAAAGGGGAAACCTATGCCTGGGACGCCGATTCCACCTATATTCAGCACCCGCCCTATTTTCAGGGCATGAGCAAAAGCCTTACCGGCGGCTTTGCCGATATCAAGGGCGCGCATTTACTGGCCCTGCTTGGGGACAGCATCACCACCGACCATATCTCGCCAGCCGGGGCAATCAAGGCCGACAGCCCGGCGGGGAAATATCTGCAGGACAAAGGTATCACCCGTAAAGACTTTAACAGTTATGGCTCGCGCCGAGGCAATCATCAGGTCATGATGCGCGGCACTTTTGCCAATATCCGCCTCAGGAACCTGATGGCACCAGGGACAGAGGGCGGCTGGACCACCCATTATCCGTCCGGCGAGGTGATCAGCATTTATGATGCCGCGATGCGCTATCAGACAGCCGGGCAGGCTCTGGTCGTGGTCGGCGGCAAGGAATATGGCACCGGCTCCAGCCGGGATTGGGCGGCCAAGGGTACCAACCTGTTGGGCGTCAAGGCGGTTCTGGTGGAAAGCTTTGAGCGTATTCACCGATCCAACCTTGTCGGCATGGGTGTTTTGCCGCTGCAGTTTAAAACGGGCGACAATCGGGAAACGCTGGGCCTGACGGGTAAGGAGACCTTTGACATCACAGGTATCGCGGCGGGCATTCTGCCCCGTCAGGATGTGGCGGTGAAAGTGACCTACGCTGATGGCTCAACAAAAGAAATCACCGCGTTATGCCGGATCGACACCGCCAATGAGGTTGACTATTACGCCAATGGCGGCATCCTGCATTATGTGCTGCGTAACCTCGCTGCCGAATGAATAATAGCAAAATAACGGGTTGAATTAAGGGATGTTGCCCTATTCCGCCTGTTGCGGCAGGATTTTTCTGTTTTCTGGCCTGCTTTCTTTTTGCAGGCGCTTTTCAGGGCGTTGGCCATCATTCCGGTGCGGGACATCACCGTCCCTGACCCCGATCAGAATACGAAAAGCTTCCGCATTAGCCGCCACAACAATCGCCAGCATCAAAAAGGTCATAAAGCCCGCCAGCGATTCGATTAACAGCGTTGACAGGATATAATTGACCGACAGTTCTTTTGTCACCGCCCCTAAAAACCAAGTTAAGATATAGCTGTAAATGCTCAGCGGCAGGAAGGCGCGAATCGTCAGCCACCACAGGGTAACGGTATATCCCCGGGTCCGCCGCCATACATCCTGAAAGCTTAATGACCCGCGTCCCAATGCAAAACCCGCGGTATAAAGCGACAGACGCACAAAGATCGGCGAAAATATCAACATGACGACGAGGGTGCTTTTAATGGCCAATTCCTGAATGAAGCGCTCGGAAAAAGGCACGCCCTGTCCGTGATAATAGGCCATCATGCCGGTGGATAATATCAGCGTTGGAATAAGCAGAGCTAAGGAAACCACAATAATTCTGACCAGCACCCGCCCGACAGTTTTTATCGACAAAGGCCCGCCACTAAATCCGCTTTTAAACAATTGGCGATAGCTGGCATTATCCGCGCCCAATAAAAATTGCCGGTACCAGACTATGGCAAAAGCCGCCGTGATGATATTCAAAAAATAGATACTGTTGATCTGGATATTATGTTCAATGAATAATATTTTTTCGGTCACCATGACCAATAGCCAAAGTATCAGTGGGCCATAAATCAGGCGAAAGAAATGGGACATATGCCCCGCCAAAAAGCGGTAGCTTTCTGTGATTGATGACCCAACGGTTAATTTCTGTTCGTTCACGAAATATTTTTCCTTTGACCTTGCCCCGGAACTCACCATAGTGTGATTGGCCGTTGACTCGATATTAATTTATCCTCAAGCCATGAATATAGTTTTACATATGAATAGAATTTTATCCTTTTTTTGCATAGCTTTTTTGTTAAGCGCCTCGATAAATCTGACTACCGCAAGCCTTGTATCCGCGGAGGCGGCCGCGCAAAATCTTGTCGTTGTTGAGCTTTTCACGTCGCAGGGCTGTAATTCCTGCCCGCCTGCCGATGATCTTCTGGCCGAATTAAGCCAGCAAGAAAATATTCTGGCCCTCAGTTATAATGTCGATTACTGGAATTATCTCGGCTGGAAAGATACCTTTGCCCAGCCAGCCAGTACCGCCCGCCAGAGAAAATATAACAGGTCACTGGGCAAGAGCGGCGTTTATACGCCGCAAATGGTCATTCAGGGCCGCCATGATGCGGTGGGATCCAAGGCTGATTTAGTGCGAAAATTAATCGAACAGGCCGAATCAGCCAACAAGTTGCCTTCTGCCCCAGATATTACTTTTGACGATACCGATTCGATGATGAGCCTGACCATTGGCGCCCATATCAAGGCCCCATCCCCGGCGGCCACCATCTGGATTATTGGTTATGATTATGCCCGGACAGTCGATATTAAAAGAGGCGAGCTGGGCGGACAGGTCAGAACCTACCATAATGTTGTCCGGGCCATCAAACGTATCGGCAGCTGGATGGGTGAGGACATCAAGCTGACCCTGTCAGCAAAAGATATTGGCCGCGAAAAATACGGTGCTTATGCTGTTCTACTGCAAGCCGACGCGCATGGCCCGATCATCGCCGCCGCCAAATTAACCCCTTAGTGAAAGATCCTCATTGTAATCCTTTGGTCATCATGCTGGACAGCCGTCCGGCAAAGGCGGCAGGATCTTCGGGCATCTCGCCTTCCATGATACGCGCCTGATCCAGCAGCAAATTGGCGGCATCCTTCAGGCTCTCGATAGAGCCTTCTTTTAACGCTGCGGCGGCAACGGTCTTGATCAAGGGATGATCCTCGTTAATTTCCAGCACCCTGAGGGAGGTCTGATCCAACTGCTTGTGCTGCTGAAGGATCCGCTGCAGATGAATATCCATATCACCCTCATCTGCAATCAGGCATACGGCGCTATCGGTCAGGCGACTGGACAGGCGAACATCTTTAACCGATCCCTCGAGATTGACTTTCAACAGGCCAATCAGCGCGTCCATTTCAGGACTGGTCTTTTCGGGTTTTTCAGCCTCATCCGATTCATCTTTCTTATCCGATAGATCCGCAACGCCGCGGGTGACAGACTGAAATTTCTTACCGTCATAGTCCGGCACCATTTGCAGCCAGAAATCATCCACCGCATCGGTGAGGAAAAGCACCTCAATGCCCTTGGCGCGGAATCCTTCCAACTGCGGGGAACGTTTGGCGGCAGCCAGATTATCACCGGTGATATAATAGATATTTTCCTGACCCTCTTTCATACGGCCAATATAATCATCAAGCCTTTGCAGGCCCTCGGCATTTGTACTTTCAAAACGGGCCAGCTTCATCAACTGATCCCGGTGGGAGAAATCCTCATAAATACCCTCTTTTAAAACCGCACCAAATGATGTCCAGAAGGCCGCATAGGCTTCTGGTTCCTTCGTGGATTTTTTGTCCAGTTCCGCCAGTATTTTTTTGGTCACAGCGCCGCGAATCTTGGTCATGACCGGGTTATTCTGCAACATTTCCCGGCTGATATTCAGCGGCAGGTCTTCGCTGTCGACAATGCCGCGCATGAACCGTAAATAACTCGGGATCAAATCTTCGCAATCATCGGTAATAAAGACTCTTTTGACATAAAGCTTGCTGCGGGCCTTACGGGCCGGGTCAAACAGGTCCATCGGTGGCTGGCTTGGCACAAACATCAATACCGAATATTCGATCACCCCTTCAGCCCGATAATGCAATGTCATCCAGGGATCATCCATGGCATGGCTCACATGATGATAGAATTCTTTATATTGTTCCGCAGTAATATCAGACTTTGGCCGAGTCCACAGGGCCGTGCCCTCATTGATTTTCTCAGACGTCTCTTCACTATCCTTGGTCAACGCAAGGATGATCGGCAGGGCAATATGATCGGAATATGTTTTGATGATTGACCGGATGCGAAATTCTTCCAGAAATTCTTTCGCTTCCTCCTTGATACGGATGATGATATCCGTGCCGCGGGTAGCTTTATCTGCCGGGGACAAGGTATATTCCCCAATACCGTCCGAATGCCACGCCCAGCTTTCCTCCGCCCCCGCCGCACGGCTGATCACTTTGATGTCTTCCGAGACCATAAAGACCGAATAGAAACCAACGCCGAACTGGCCGATCATATTGACATTTTTGCTGTCATCGCCTGTTTTATTTTCGGCCATCTTCTCCATGAAAGCCGATGTGCCGGAGCGGGCAATGGTCCCCAGATGAGAGATCAGATCATCATGGCTCATGCCGATACCGTTATCGGACAGGGTCAGGGTGCTTTTCGCCTCATCAAGGGTGATGGTGATTTTAAACTCTGAGTCCTGACCGACCAGCTCCGGTTTGGCCAATGCTGCATAACGTAATTTATCACAAGCATCCGACGCATTGGAGATCAGCTCGCGCAGGAAAATTTCCCGCTCGGAATAGACCGAATGAACCATCATATGCAGCAGCCGTGAGACTTCTGCCTGAAAGCCGTGTTTTTCAATATTCTCTGGTGGTGTTGCCGTATCGGTTGTCATATTCTTTGTGCGCCCTTTGTCATGATATTTAGGTTAGACCAAATATGGAAAAGCCGCCGGTGATATTCAAGGGCATAAAAGAAAAAATATGGGATGTTCAGGTGTTTTTTCAGCTTCGGGCTTTAATCACCATACCCAGCCCGTCAAATAGCCCATCCATCTTTGCCCGCCAGCGATAGAGCGCGGCATCTTGCGCAACAAGTTGCACGGCACTGACCCCCCTGGCCCATTGAAATAGGCCATAAAGGATATAATCGACATAGGCCGGGGCCGCACCGCCCAGAAAATCCTGTGATTTCAGGGTGGTTTCATAGGGCCAGAGCTGTTTTTGGAATGATTTAAGATTTTGTGACTGTTGAGCGTGCGCTTCTTCCAGACTTTTTCCAATCCGTGCTTCCCGCGATGTACGGAAATAGTCCCGATCTTTTTCATCAAGTCCCTCAAAAATATCGTAAACCAATGTCTGAAACAGAGGAATAATCAAATTATAAAAACTGACAAAATTAAAAAAATTGGCATAGGCTTTTCCGGCATCACCGCCAAAAAGCGACGGGGCCTCTGGAAAATTATCTTCCAGATAATTGGCAATATCCCAACTGTCGGCAATCACCAGCCCGTCATGCTCCAATATCGGCACCGTTTTGGCGGTCGTGCCCATCACTTTGGGAATTTCTGTAAATATCAACGGCACCATTTCAACCGCCAAGCCTTTATGGGCAAGGGCCATCCGCACGCGCCAGACATAGGGGCTAAACCCTTGGGTTTTATCCTTGCCAACCAATTCATATAATTTCATCGAAAGCTCCCTTCTGAGTCTAATTCTATCAGAAGGAAAAAAAATAGCCAGCAGCCAGAAAGTATACGAGGGGTAGAAGAGGGTGTATATGGGGTCTTTCCGGCGGCTGACTAAGGGGATTTAGCAATTACAGATACTAGGTGCCTATTGCGGCAAAAATGAGAAGGAAATAAGGCAAGATTATGGCACGCCCAATGCGCCGCCATAAGTATTTCTGTTTTGTGCCGGGGTAAAATTCTAAAACCCTGTCTTGAGCAAGCTTATCGAGCGCGTATCCGCTATTTATCGGACGGTCTTCGGGCCGGTTTCAGGATGGTATCCCGGCCATCCATGGCGGGATCGGTATCCGGGAAATCCAACATAAAATGCAGGCCCCGGCTTTCGGAGCGCGACAGGGCCGAACGGATAATCAAATCAGCCACCACCACCAGATTACGCAGTTCCAGCAAATCCGGCGTAACGCGAAAAGAGCTGTAATATTCCCGGATTTCCCCGGCCAGCATATCGACGCGCCGCGCGGCCCGTTCCAGCCGCCGTGTGGTGCGCACAATACCGACATAATCCCACATAAAATGCCGCAACTCGTTCCAGTTATGGGATACGACAACATCCTCATCGCTGTCCATCACCCGGCTTTCATCCCAAGCCCGGATGTCATCGCACAAGGCCTCTTGATCAAGGGTTTCCCGTATATTTTTGGCGGCCGCATCGGCATATACCAGACATTCCAATAGACTATTGCTGGCCATCCTGTTGGCCCCGTGCAAGCCGGTATGGGTGACTTCCCCAATGGCATATAAATTCTTCACATCGCTCTGGCCCGATGCATTCACCATCACCCCGCCGCAGGTATAATGGGCGGCAGGAACCACCGGGATCTGCTGTTTGGTCAAATCATAACCAAGGGCCAGGCAGCGCTGATAAATTGTCGGAAAATGTTCTCTGATAAAAGCTTCATCCTTATGGGAAATATCCAGATAAACACATTCCACCCCCAGCCGTTTCATTTCATGGTCTATGGCCCGCGCCACAATATCCCGGGGGGCCAATTCAAGCCGCTTGTCAAAACGGTTCATGAATCGCTCCCCATCCGGCAGGCGCAGATACGCCCCCTCGCCGCGCAAAGCTTCGGTCAACAAGAAGGTTCTGGTTTCCGGGTGATACAGACAAGTGGGATGAAACTGGTTAAATTCCATATTGGCCACCCGGCAACCAAAACGCCAGGCCATGGCAATACCATCCCCGGTTGATCCGTCCGGGTTGGAGGTATAAAGATACACCCGGCTGGCCCCGCCGGTGGCCAGAACCGTGGCCTTGGCCCGAAAAACATCCACAAGGCCTTTTTCCGTATCAAAAACATAGGCGCCGACGCAGCGGCGCTGGCCTGAAGCAGGGTCAGGGCCGCCGATCAGGTCAACGGTCATATGATTCTCAAACAGGGTAATATTGGGATGCTGCCGGGCCTGGGCCTCCAGAGATTGCTGGACCTCACGTCCGGTGGCATCCTTGGCGTGAATCACCCGGCGAAAGGAATGACCGCCTTCTTTAGTCAAGTGATAGTCGCCATCGACAAAAATGTCTTTTTTAATCTCTGTCTCCTTGGTGAAAGCGGCGCCCTGTTCCACCAGCCAGTCGATGGCGGCACGGCCTTCTTCGACCACCGTGCTGACCGTATCCCGGTGACATAGGCCCGCCCCCGCGACCATCGTATCTTCGATATGGGATTCGGTGGTATCGCGATTGTCCAGAACCGCCGCAATACCGCCCTGCGCCCAGAATGTACTGCCCTCATGCAGCTTGTTTTTTGATAGAATAGCAACTTTGGCCTTATCGGCCACTTTCAGGCCAAGGGTCAGGCCCGCCGCACCACTGCCGATCACCAAAACATCAAAATCAAAAAATTCAGACATGGCACACCTGTGTTATCATAGGTTTTTTGAGGCGGTGATCTGTAGAAAGATATCTTCCAAATCACTTTCCCGGGTTGATAGATCGGCAATCTCAATGGCGGCTTGCTGAACATATTGCAGGATCTCGCCGATCGAGATATGACTGGGGCTGAACTGGATGACAATTTCCCCGGCCTTATTCAGACTGGCACCAATTTTTTTCAGGATGTCCGGTATAATATGCAGAGGCGCCGTGGGCCGGATGATGATAATTTTCTCATCCAACTGGCCCAGCAGATTTGCCGTTGTATCACAGGCAACGACCTCGCCATAATTGATGATGGCGATTTCATCGCAGAGTTGCTCGGCCTCCTCCAGATAATGCGTGGTCAGCACGATGGTCACGCCCAGATCATTTAATTTTCGCACATAGCCCCATAAATTCTGGCGCAATTCCACATCAACCCCGGCGGTTGGCTCGTCCAGCACAAGTATCGGCGGGTTATGAACCATCGCCTTGGCCACCAGCAGGCGCCGTTTCATGCCGCCTGATAAATGCCGGGTATAGCTGCCGGCCACATCCTGCAGGCTGACCGCGGCCAATATCTCATCCGTGCGGCGGTCCCTGGCCGGAACGCCATAAAACCCGGCCTGCAATTCAAGGATCTCGCGCGGGGAAAAAAATGCATCAAAATATACTTCTTGCGGGACGATACCGATACAGGCCTTGGCATTGCGCGGCTGCGCGTCAATATCAAAACCCCAGACCATGGCCGTGCCAGCGGTTTTACGCACCAGCCCGGCCAGAATATTGATCGTGGTTGATTTTCCCGCGCCGTTGGGGCCGAGCAAGCCAAAAATGCTGCCGCGGCGCACCGAAAGGTCAATGCCTTTCAGGGCATGTTTTTCCGCCGCGCCCCTGCCGCCGTCATATATTTTTTCCAGCCCGTGAATTTCCAGAGCCAATTGGGGGTCCATCATAAAAATACCTTGTCTATCCGCCTTTAGAGCATTAGGTTTCAGGTGAGGATTATCGGTATCACCCGATGAATATTTGGTCAATGACTATTAAGGCTTTTCATGACAGTTTCCAAGCTTAAACATCTTTATCTGGTTGACGGATCAGGTTTTATCTTTCGGGCGTTTCATGCGCTGCCGCCGATGACCCGTCATGACGGAACCCCGATCAATGCGGTTCTCGGCTTTTCCAATATGCTCTTCAAGCTGCTGAAAGATCTTGACGATAATGATCGGCCCAGCCATCTGGCCTGTATTTTTGACCGGGCGCGCAAGACATTCCGTAATGATATTTATGCCGATTATAAGGCCCATCGCCCCCCGGCGCCGGACGACCTGGTGCCGCAATTCCCGATCATCCGCAAGGCCGTAACCGCCTTTAACGTGCCCGCCATTGACAGTGATGGTTTTGAGGCCGATGACATTATCGCAACCTATGCCCGCCGGGCCGAAGCCGAAGGCTTTGAAGTGACCATCGTCTCTTCCGACAAAGACCTGATGCAGCTGGTCGGTGATAAAATCAATCTTTTTGACAGCATGAAGAATAAGCATATCGGCCCGGATGAAGTCTTTGAAAAATTTGGCGCCGGCCCGGAAAAGGTAATCGAGATACAGGCCCTCGCTGGCGACAGTTCCGACAATGTGCCCGGCGTACCGGGCATTGGCGTCAAGACGGCAGCCCAATTGCTTGACGAATATGGCGACCTGGACAGTCTTTTGGCCCGAGCGGGGGAGATCAAGCAGACAAAAAGACGAGAAAAATTAATTGAATTTGCCGATATGGCCCGCATCAGCCGCGAACTGGTGACGCTCAGCACCGACGTGCCGGGCCTGCCCGATATTGACAGCCTGGCTGTGCAGGATATTGATGCGGAAAATATATTGCCTTTTTTGGAGGAACAGGGTTTCAGAAGTCTTCAGGTTAAGGTTCTGTCCCATATGGACGATGGTGATATGCCGGCCAATATTACCCTGCCTGAGACGATCGCTGCCGATGGCATATCCTATGAAACCGTAACCACCATGGATCAACTCAGCCGTTGGGTCAGCGAAATTAACCGGGCCTATCAGGTCAGCATTGATACGGAAACCACATCACTTAATGCCATGCGGGCGCAGCTGGTTGGCATCTCCCTGTCCATCGAAGCGGGCAAGGCCTGTTATATTCCGCTTGGCCATCGGGCTGTCGCCTCAGGCGAACTTGATTTCGGTGATAATGGCGATCCTGAACAGTTGCCCATGGATCAGGTTCTGACCACCCTGAAACCCATTTTGGAAGACCCGGCGATCTTGAAGATTGGTCAGAATATCAAATATGATTATCTGATATTGGCCAAGCATGGCCTTCACATCAGTCCGCTGGATGACACCATGGTAATATCTTACGCTCTGGATGCCGGCCGCCATCATCATGGCATGGATGAATTGGCCAAATTGCATCTGGATCATGATTGTATTCCCTTCAAGGAAATTTGCGGTACGGGCAAGAATAAAATCACTTTTGATCAGGTGCCGGTTGAAAAAGCCACGGATTATGCGGCCGAAGATGCAGATATTACGGGGCGATTGCACCGGCTTTTAAAACCGCGTTTGGCGGACGAGGGCATGACAACCGTCTATGAAACGCTTGATCGGCCCCTGGCGGCGGTGATTGCCGCTATGGAGAAGGAAGGCATTCTGGTTGATCGTCAGATGCTCAACCGGCTGTCCAATGATTTTGCCGAACGGCTTGTGGTGCTGGAAAAGGAAATTCATGGGCTGGCTGGTCATGAATTTAACATTGCGTCTCCGAAACAATTGGGCGAGATTCTTTTTGGCGAAATGGGGCTGCCCGGCGGTAAAAAGAACAAGAGCGGCGGCTATAGCACCAACGTCGATGTGATGGAGGGATTGGCAAATGACGGTCATGAACTGCCGCGCCGGGTGCTGGACTGGCGGCAATTGGCCAAGCTGAAAAGCACCTATACGGACGCCTTGCAAAATGAAATAAATGCAGACACAGGCCGCATTCATACGTCATATTCTTTAGCCTCAACCACCACGGGACGGCTGTCCTCCAACGATCCAAATTTACAAAATATCCCAATCAGAACCGAAGAAGGCCGCAAAATCCGGCGGGCGTTCATTCCCAAAGCTGGCCATAAATTTCTCGCCGCCGACTATAGCCAGATCGAGCTGCGCCTCTTGGCCCATATCGCGGATTTGGATAGCTTGAAGCAGGCTTTTCGCGACGGCACAGATATTCACGCCATGACCGCATCAGAGGTCTTTGGCGTGCCGATCGACGGCATGGACCCCCTGATCCGCCGTCAGGCCAAGGCGATTAACTTTGGTATTATATATGGCATCAGCGCATTTGGCCTTGCCCGGCAACTGGGCATCGGTAATGCCGAGGCCAAGCAGTTCATCGAGACTTATTTTGAACGCTTCCCTGGTATTCGTCATTATATGGAGGAGACCAAGGATTTCTGCCGCAGGCATGGCTATGTGGAGACAATTTTTGGTCGCCGCTGTCATATTGCCAGCATCAATGACAAGAATGGGATGCAAAGATCATTTGGAGAGCGGGCGGCGATCAATGCCCCGATACAGGGCGCGGCCGCCGATGTGATCCGGCGGGCCATGATCCATATGCCGCCAGCCCTGGCGGCGGCAGGGCTTGATGCCAGAATGCTGCTTCAGGTTCATGATGAATTGGTGTTTGAGGTGCCCGAAGATCAAATCGATCACACCATTCCTCTGGTCAAATCCGTCATGGAAAAAGCCGCCCTGCCTGCGATAGAAATTACCGTGCCGTTAACCGTGGATTGCGGCATCGGTGATAATTGGGACGAGGCTCATTAGGTCTGATAATGCGCCAGGCTTAGGACATAAAAAAGGCGGTCATGAAAGTGACCGCCTTTTTATTGAATAGAGAGAATATGTTAAAAGTTCATAGTTGCCTGAAGGGTTACTGTCCGGCCCCGGCTCATGAAGTTATAATTGGCAATGGCCCCAAATGTGGATCCGGACAAGGGCGCGTCTGCGGCAAATAGCTTCACTTTTTTATCGGTCAGATTATCGCCCAGAACAGCCAGTTCCCAGCCCTCATCACTCATCAGCGCGATGCGGGCATTGATTCTGGCATAGCCCGGCTGAATCAATTTCGGATCAAGCTGGGGCGAGGCATGATATTCACTGGTATAGAACATATTGGCTGAGGTATTCAGGCTCAAGTTTGAAGAAATATCATAGAAATGATTGAAGCCTACCATGCCCTGCCATTTTGATACCAGCTGATTGGTCAGGCCGGAATAATCACAGTCGCCATTGGCCGCAGAGGGGCCATTGGGGGCTTGCCCGAAGTAACATTGACCATTGACATAATCCTTAAATTCAAAATCATTATAGGCGAGAGAGCCTGTGATGGTCAGGCCTTCGGCGGCCTGCCAACGGCCATCGATTTCAAACCCCTTGACTTCGGCTTTGGCGGCATTACCGACGTTAAAGCCCAAGGTGCCATCAAAGATGGAAACCTGAAGATCGCTGAATTTGGTGAAGAAACCGGCAAAATTAATTTCTGCTGCACCGTCTGCCACAATCATCTTGCCGCCGATTTCATAGTTGGTGGCACTTTCGTCCTCAAATTCAAAGGCTTCTTCCATGTTGGCTTCGCGGCCCTGATTGTTGGCGCGGAAATCATAGCCGCCCGATTTGCTGCCCTTGACCCAACTGGCGTAGAGCATGGTTTCATCAGAGACATTATAAGTCAGTTTCACATCGGGAGTAAATTTGGTTTCTTTGCGGCTACCTGAAACCGGATGCATTCCTAAAGGGCTGGTGAAAGAGGCAAATACAGGGCCGAATCCTCCCGCTAATCCTGCTGCGGTTGGAGGACCCACGACTGGACCAAGAAGATCTGTAGCGATAGGCGTAAGTACCGCCAAAAGATCGTCCCCTACAATATTTGATGAGGCAAGATCAAAGGCAATAGCATAAAATTCCGGAGCCAATAGTTTGGCACCTGTCAGAGGACTGCCATCAACATTGGTGACCGTCATATTACGGGATCCGCTTTTTGTTTCATGGGTCAACCTACCACCAAGCTGCAGGGTCAGGTCATCCGTCATATGCCAGGAAACTTGTGCAAAGGCGGAATAGACGTCGGCATCAACATTGGCCAGCCGTGGGACAGAGGTATCGGCCAAAAGATCACCGGCACCAGTAACGCCCAATACTCCAAATAGTGGCGCGAACGGGCCGAAGGCAGGATTACCGTTTAACAAGGGAACCAGAACCGATGTATTGCTAACTTCGATAGCATCGGTATAATTATGTTTTGTTGTCTGGAAATAGGCTCCCAGAATATAATCAACTTTCTCGCCGCCGGGGGAGGCTATGCGGATTTCCTGTGAAATCTGCTCAAAATCTTCAGCCAGCGGCAATGAGAAGATATCTGCGCCAGTAAAATCACAATCGCAATTATCACTGAAACTGAAATCTGAATAGCCGGTGATAGAGGTCAGCACATGGTCGCCCATCTGCCAGTCCAATGTCAGTACAACTTCCGTCTGTTCATTATTACTGAAATCGCCGTTGGCATGACGTTTGCCGTCCAAGGTATTATTTGCAGTGGAAGCGTCCTGACCAAAGACCCCCAGAACCTGCGAATAAAGCAGCCCTGCAAAGGGGCCTGCTGCCGCTGGTAATTCGCCGTCAATTTCAATATTACGGCCCAGCACGTCAAAATTACTGCGCTCAACTTTCAAGGTGGCGGTCAGATCTTCGCTGACATCAAATTCCACGGTGCCGCGAATGGTCCAGTCTTCCTGATTGGGCTCCATCCGGTCAAGAGTAAGATTTTCAATATAGCCGTCCAGATCATGGTAGCGGGCAGCCATACGAACGCGCACTTTATCGGATATCGGGCCGGACAGGACAAGGCTGGCTTCCTTTTCATTATCGGTCGGCTCATAGGATACGCTGACAGAGCCTTCAAATTCTTCGGTTGGTTTTGCGGTTGTGATATTCAAGGCCCCAGCCACAGAGTTTTTACCAAACAGGATTGATTGCGGCCCGCGCAATACTTCGATTCGCTCCAGATCAAGGAAAGGTGCGCGGGATTGCTGCGCCCGGCCATGATGGATACCATCGACATAGATGCCGACAGACTGCTCAAAACCCTGATTATTGCCAGAGCCGATACCGCGAATAAAGACATTGGTGCCGATACCGCTTTCCGCCATGGTGAAGTTGGGTACAGAAAACTGTAGATCAGCCATTTTCTGAATGGCATTTTCCTTGATAAAGTCGCCGCCGATAACAGCAACCGAAATCGGCACGTCTTTCAGGCTTTGCTCGCGGTGCTGGGATGTGACCACAATTTCTTCAAGCGTGATTTCTGCAGCGACAACGTTTGGCGCAACAAAGGCCCCGGCCATCATGGATATGGAAATCAGCGCAGATGTGGTTTTCAAATTTTTAAGATAAGACATTATCTACTCCCTAGAATTGTTGTTAATTGACATTTTTAAGAAATTTAGGCTTACGCACTTCGAACTATTTAAATAGTACCCCATGCGTCTCAGCTTTTTATTTTTATTGGGCAACACTATTATAGACCGTACAAAATACACTCTATTACAGTTAATTATATATGAAAAGCATTAAATGACAATAACAAACGATCGTTTGTTTTTATCTTTTATTAATGATCACATCGGAAATCAGCACCCGGGCTTCTTTATGGCCAAGGGTTCTATCGGTGACCAGCTTAAAAGCATCCCCCAGCATGGCCACATTCACCGGACGGGTGACATCGAAATAATCATGAGACAGACGATTGGCTTCCATCATATAGACGCTGCTGAGTCTGGGCAGATATTTCCTAGCCGTGGCCCGCTTGTCTTTATCCGCCAGTTTAAGGAGCATCGTGACCGTCATATTACCTTTTGGCCTGCCTTTGTGATACATGGTGACCACAACGGGCGGGACAGCAATATACATTTCCTTGGTAGCCGCGGCCACATCCGATTTTTCTTCGGCAGCAATGGCGTGATCCCATAGGGCGGCTTGAAAGATGATAAAACACACACCCAGCAAGGTTATTTTAAACGAATGGCTGATCATAACATACCTTCTTTTAAGTCTGTTTATTTGTTTAGGTACAGTAAACCATGGGGGAAGTTAATTTTCTCTAACTGATTAAAAATTAGGCGCATCTGGTCCTCATTGATCAAGATCAAAGCAGGGACTTTTGCAATTTGCAACGCATTTTCAGTCATTCCCCCTGATATAACTAACAAATTGCAAAATAAAATAGCGGATATATTTTGCCCTACGCCCCAAAAGCCCTGAATTGCGCCCGATCAGAAAATTGGCACAGTCCATGCATAGTATAAAATGCCTCTGGAGCAGGGGCGGAGAAATGGCTTACTGATCCCCAACAGCATGACCGATCTTCGCCAACGCCAGAGTCATACGATGACATGGCGTTAGGCGGCCCAGTTGAGTATCGGTCGCCTCCTCATCTCGCTTTATGTATGAGAGGGCAGCTTGCGCATTGCGCAGGTCAAAATAGTTGAGCGTATTAAGATGCCCGCGTTGCGTATCGGGCATCTTTTTTTATTGTGTTTTGCTGAAGAGATTAAATGTTTACCTCAAGACCGGTAAAGGCCGATAACCGGCTTAAACCATCCTGATAATTGCCCAATTGTTTCAATAAATAAGCCGGTACCGGGCCGCTATTGAGTTCCGCCTGTCTCAAGAGATCAGCTTTCACCGGATCATAGGTCAATGAGCGGAAAGCCCGCTTGATGGTTTCAAGAGCATTGTCAAGCTGTGTGCTGACATAAGCCGCCTCCTGTTTTGATCTGAGCGAGAATCCGGCAAGAAGTTTCAGGGCAAACACACCGCCCAGATTATCGGGGTCTGTACCCAGCGATGCCTCACCGATTGTGGACAGCCTGTCCGCAGATAATATTTTGGCCGGTTGCAGGCCAAGCTTGACCAGCGCATCTTTCGCGCCTTTTCCGGCGATAATATCCAATGTGGAGCCGTCTTTTGTTTCGATTTTAAGTTCCGGGCCATTGCTTCCCGTCGCTTGTGTCGCTTTAATGAATCGAAAAGACAGTCTCTGAATTTTTCTGGCCAATGTCTTGAAATCATCCCCGGCCGTGATTGTCACCTTTTGCGCCCGCCCGCCATTGACAGAAATAAAGAAGTGATCCCCGTCCCGGGCGGAGGTCTGGGTGGCAATATCATGGGTCTGCTGATTGTCATACAGTCCGGTCGGCAGGCCCAATCTGGTCAATACCGATGAGCCGCTGGCCGAAAAAGCCAGTGCCGAGCTGCCATTATAACCGGAAGCTGCGCCAAATTGTCTGAGCCAGTCTGCGGTGCCAGCTGCGGCGTCAATTTTGGCAGCAAAACCGTCCGTGGTGCCGGACTTTACCTCGCCCGGTAAGCTGCCGTAGGTTTTCCCGGCGACATAGACCGCCCCGTCTTGCACGCTTAGGCCTTCAATCCTGTCTGTGGCGCTGGAGCCTAAGAAATATGTCCAGTCCGCAGAAAAACCATTGCCGGCATCATCAAGCCGGGTGACAAAACCGTCCGCGCCGCCATTATGGCTATTGGTAACCGTCCCGCCAGATAATGAACCGTTGAAGGATGTGCCGGCCAGATATATACTGCCGCCCGCATCAACCGCAATATCAGAAATATTACCACCGCCCAAATCGCCAAGATCAAAGCTGGCCAGTTGATTGGTGATATCTGTCGCGTCAAGCTTGCGCAGGATTACCCGTCCGGCCTCTCTTGAAGCGACCAGAATATTGCCGTCACTGGCAATGGCGACAGCCTCGCCACTTTCCGTGCCCGCCCCGCCAATTTGGGCAGAGGCCGTCCGCACGCCGGTCAGGCCGTCCAATTTCGTCACATATATATCAGAGCCGCCGCCGTGGGTCGTGGTCGCATCAAGATTGCCCAGAATTGATCCGGTCACGATCACGTCGCCGGCCGCGTCAATGGCAAGGCTGCCCGCCTGATCCGAGGCGGTCGTATCCTGCTGATACGTCCAGAGTTCCAGCCCCGTACTATCGAATTTTGTCACAAAACTGTCAAAACCCGAAAATACATCCGTGGTGACCAATTCGTCATTCACCTGACCCGCGATAAAAACATTGTCGTTGTTATCGATAACCACATCAAAGGCCTGCGCCTGATCGGAGGCCCCGAGCAGGCGGGTCCATAGCAGATTGCCCGAGGCATCATGTTTGCTCAGGAAAACATCTTGTCCCGATGCCCCGTTAATCTGGCTGCCAAAATCACCTTCAGAATTGCCGACCACATAAACATTGCCCTGACTGTCCACCGCAGCGCCGCTGGCCTGCGTTGTGAATATCTCCCCATCACTTTCAATGGCGTTGCCATCCTCATCGGTTGGCGGCGGCAGGCTGCTGGCCTGATCTGTCCCGGCGATCTGCTTGGAAAATGCTGTTATGGGGCCCGCGCCATCCAGATCACGCAGCTTTGTCAGGGTTGCACTTTCAATTGCGCCTGTACCTGCCGCTTTGTGAGACCCGGTGACATAGAGTGCCGGCTCCGCCACTGCTGCGGTCAAGGTGACGTTCTCCCCGCCGTTGACCTCAATCTTCAGCGCGAATTTTCCGCTTCTGACTTCTTCGACCGCAAAACGGCTTTTATATTTACTGACCGGATTATTATCCGCATCCAGTACGGAAAATGAGATAATCTGCTGATTGATAAAAGACGCCAGGTTTGTCAGATTAAGCGGTTCGCTCATCTGGGACAGGTCAATGGTAATATCATCAGAATCTGTTAACTTATCCAGATTGACCGTGAATATTTCATCCCCGGTTAGCCCCGGAATATCCTGCGTTTTGCTGCTGACCGAAAGTGCTGCGCCCGTAATATCACGGTTATTCTTGCCAAGAGAGACAGCAGACGTCACCCGCGGTGATTTTTCGCCAAATATTAAGGCCAGCTTTTCAAGATCTGCCGTCCGCAGATAATCCTGCACTTGACCTAAGCCGCCCCGAAATTGACTGCTCAATTTGGCAAGCAACGCTGTCGGGGTTGATGATTCCGCCCCATAATCCGCAATGGTTTTCAAATTATTGAGGGCCTGATAGAGCGCAAAAAGTGCCCTTTCGTCCTTATTATCTGTCTGAAGCACATTATTATTATTCAGGTTAATAAAGTCTGTCTCGCCCCGCAGCGCATTAAATTTACCGGCCAAAGTTCGGTTGCCGTTACTCTCTTCCAGGTCCCATGGGGTGACAAGGGCCGGGCCACGATCAAACGAACGCGATGAATTTTGAATGGCGGCCACAGTACGGGTCACCGACCGGGCATTAAAATAAGAGCCCAGCAGATTCTCGTCAAATTTAATCAACGTAAAATCAACCATTATATATTCCCTGAACCCGCACAGTCATGAGACATCCTTGACTTTCCCTTTAAAGCTTTAAAAAGGACAAATTTCCCGATCCTTCAATATATAAAGAATTTGTTAACAAATCATGTAACAGCAGCTTATCACGCCCGCGGTGGCCCGCCAATAGGGCGATTTTGCCTAGTAGCGGTCTAAAATGTTTGATAATTTCAATATCAGCCGACATTCTTGGTTACTTAATGGTCCGCTTTTTCGATGATCTGTCAAACTAGCTATTGAACTCCCGCCTGATCCAGATTAAGTCTTATACAGAATGACGTAACAATATACGGGAAGAAAAATGGGCGATTTTGCATATGATCTGGCTTGGCTTGTGGACGCTCTGTTCGGCGTTATAAAATTTGGCCTGTTAATATATATTATCCTTGGTCTGCTGGTGTCCTTTGCGGTTGTTAACAACCACAATCAGCTGGTTGGGATGATCATGACGACCCTGCAGCGTATTTTCGAGCCCATGCTCCGCCCCATTCGGAATCTGCTGCCCAATCTTGGCGGCATTGATATTTCGCCGGTATTTCTGTTCATTGCCCTTGAATTCGCCAGTCGGATTCTGGTTCGGTTGCTGATCTCCCTAGCATAAGTAAAGGATTTTATCCCATGACCGCAGAGGTGATTGATGGCAAGGCTTTTGCCGCCGGTTTAAAGACAGATGTAGCGCAGCAAGTAGCAATTTTGAAAGAAAAATATCACCTGACCCCCGGCCTTGCGGTGGTTCTGGTCGGCGATGATCCGGCCAGTCAGATTTATGTCCGCAACAAAAATAAATCCACCCTTGCCGCCGGCATGAACAGTTATGAACATCACATGGATGACACAGTGACCGAAGCGGAATTACTGGCCATCGTCGCGCGGTTAAATGATGATCCTGCCGTTCATGGTATCCTGGTGCAATTGCCCTTGCCGGCGCATATCAATGAAGCTGCGGTGATCGATGCCATTGCGCCGGAAAAGGATGTGGATGGCTTTCATGTGATCAATTCCGGGCTCTTGGCCACGGGAGGGCGCGGCATGGTGCCCTGCACGCCGCTGGGTTGTATCATGATGTTGAAAGATCGTCTGGGATCGCTGTCCGGTCTGGATGCGGTTGTGGTCGGCCGCTCCAATATAGTCGGCAAACCCATGGCACAATTGCTGCTTAATGAAAGCTGTACGGTAACCATCGCCCATAGCCGCACCAGAAATTTGCCCGAGGTCGTCAAACGCGCCGATATTGTGGTTGCCGCCGTCGGCGTTCCTGAATTGGTGAAAGGCGACTGGATCAAGGAGGGGGCCACGGTCATCGACGTGGGCATTAACCGCATCGAAGTCGCGGATGACAAGGGCGGAAAAAAGACCAAGCTGGTCGGTGATGTTGACTATCCGGAAGCCGCCAAACAGGCCGCCGCCATCACCCCGGTACCGGGCGGGGTCGGCCCCATGACCATTGCGGTTCTGCTGAAAAGCACGGTCACCGCTGCCTGCCGTCAGTCCGGCGTTCAAGAACCTGAAATATAGGGCCAAAAAAATAGGAAAAGAACGATGTATGAACTTTTCATAGGCACATTTGTTACCTTTTTTGTCGTGATTGACCCCTTGGGGATTGCACCTATATTTGCGGTGATGACCGATGGGGCCAGCGCATCCTTCAAACGGCGTATGGTCTTGAAAGCCACAGCGATCGGCGGTCTTATTTTATTGTTTTTCGCCTTTCTGGGTACGGGCCTTTTATCCGCGCTGGGCATCAGCATGATGGCATTGAAAACTGCCGGCGGTATTCTGCTGTTCATGATCGCGCTCGAAATGATTTTTGAAAAACGTACCGAGCGACGAGAGAAGAAATCCGAAGGACTTGCCCATGATTCGATTCATGATTCGGGCAATGACCCAAAATCTGGCCCGGAATCTGGCCCGGAATCTAGCTCGGAATCTAGCCCGGAATCTAACCAAAAATCTGGCCAAAAATCTGGCCAAAAATCTGACATAGCACTCATCGAATCTGATGCAAATTATGATGATATTTCCGTTTTCCCCATTGCCATTCCTTTCGTATCCGGGCCGGGCAGTATCGCCACCATCATGCTATTGATGAGCCAGCATACAGGCCATGCTGATGAACAAGGCCTTATTATTGGCGCATTACTGCTGGTACTGCTGTCAACAATCCTCATCCTGCTGACGGCCAGTAAAATTATTGGCCTGCTGGGCCATACAGTGGCCAATGCCATCACCCGTATTCTGGGCGTGATCCTTGCCGCCCTTGCCACACAATATGTCTTTGACGGTATTAAAGGGGTTTTTTATTAGGGGTGTTTTTTGTTAGGGGGAATTTTCCCCCTAACAAAAAACACCCCTAAATAAAAACCTAATTAACAATCACATTTCTGATTTGGCGGGCGGCGAAGCCCAACTTGGTGACGTTAATGCGGCCAGCGGTTTGGAAATCATGGATCAGTTTCTGAATGCGCATCGTGGAATTCTCTGCTTTTGTAAGCCAGCACTGCGCCGCCTCAATACTGCTGCCTTCCCCCATGTCGTTTAAGGCTGTTCGGGTCAGGGTTTTTTGCTGATCCAAAAGATCGGCCATGACACTATTGATAGCAAGCCGGTCCCAATGGTCCGAAGATTCCACCAATTCTGCTTCAGCGCGCAGCCAGTCAAAGCCAATTTTATCGCCGAGCATAAAGTAGGCTTGCGCAACATCTATCACATCCATTTCCATATCATGGGCCACCACGACAATATCACAAGCAGCGATTTTCATTTCCAGGTTGGCAATATGCGTGGCCAATTCCTCATTTACATTCTGTTCACAATACATGGCAATTTTGCATTTAAGGCCCTCATCACAGCTTTCCTGAATGGCGGATGATTTGCTGAACAGCTTCTGGATACCGGGTTTAAATTGCTCAATGACATCTTTTATTGGCCGACTGGCGTCGGTGTTATTGAGGAACCATATGGTTTGCCGCCGGGCAAAGGCTTCCACATCCATCAGCATCAGGATTTGAATAGTGGCGGGGGCGATATAATCCAGACGTTCAATTTCTTCATAAAGTTCGGTCAGGCCAAAAACTTCGACCGCAAGGATAGCGGCGCGGGCGATATCAGCGGCCATGGCACCGGTTTCTTCCTTAATGGCCTGAATGCCGCCGCGATTGACGATTTCATTGCATATTTCTTTGGCAATGATATCCCGCTTCAATTGATGTTTGCAGATGTCCTGAGGGTAATTTTCCCGAAGCTGGGTCGGAAAAGCACGAATAAGATATTTTTCCAGATAAGGATCGTCCAGAATATCACTGGCCATCAGATCATCATACAGGCCCATTTTGGAATAAGCGATCAGGACAGCAATCTCCGGCCGGGTCAGGCCTAATTCTCCCTCAGTCCGTTCAATCAATTCATCATCGGAGGGCAGGAATTCAAGCTCCCGATCCAGATTGGCTGTTTTTTCCAGATCGTCCATAAAACGCACAAAACTGTCCAGTTCACGAATACTGCTTGACCGGGAAAGGCTGATGGCCTGGGTTTGCAGATAATTATCATGCAGGACAATTTTGCTCACTTCGTCGGTCATATCGACCAGCAGCAGGTCCCGCTGTTTGGGCGTGAGCTTGCCATCCTGCGCCAGCGCATTAAGCAGAATTTTGATATTCACTTCATTATCCGAACAATCCACACCGGCAGAGTTATCGACCGCATCTGTATTGATCATGCCGCCTTTCAGGCAATATTCTATCCGCCCTCTTTGGGTGCAGGCAAGGTTGCCGCCCTCGGCTATAACGGTACAATTGAGGTCCCGGCCGTCAATGCGGATGGCATCATTGGCCCGGTCGCCGACCTGAGAATTGCTCTCCCGCGAAGATTTGATATAGGTACCGATGCCGCCAAACCACAAGAGATCCGTGTGGGAAGTCAGGATGGCTTTCATCACTTCATTTGGTGTGGCGCTGTCCTCGGAGCCTTCAAAGCCAAGCAGTTTTTTCATTTCCCCGCTCAAGGGGATCGATTTGGATTTCCGGCTGAAGATACCCCCGCCTTTGGAGATAAGCTTGCTGTTATAATCTTCCCAACTGGACCTGGGCAGGTCGAACAGGCGTTGCCGCTCTGCAAAGCTTTTGGCGGGATCAGGGTCAGGGTCAATGAAAATATCACGGTGGTCAAAGGCCGCGACCAGTTTGACGGCTTGAGAACAAAGAAGACCATTACCAAAAACATCACCGGACATATCGCCAACGCCCATCACTGTGATGGAATCGGTCTGAACATTAATGTCTTTTTCCCGGAAATGACGCTGGACGGAGACCCAGGCCCCCTTGGCGGTGATGCCCATTTTTTTGTGGTCATAGCCGTTGGACCCACCGGAAGCAAATGCATCATCCAGCCAGAAACCATAGTCCTGGGCAAGGCCATTGGAGATGTCTGAAAAAGTCGCGGTTCCCTTATCGGCCGCGACCACCAGATAGGGATCATCATCGTCGCGGCGGACAACATTTTCAGGGTAAATAACGTTATTATCCTGCAGATTATCTGTAATATCCAACAGACCGGAAATGAAGGTTTTGTAACAGGCGATACCTTCTGCCATAATATCTTCCCTGCTGGCAAGCGCGGGTATTTTTTTCGGGACAAAGCCGCCTTTGGCACCAACGGGGACGATGACGGTATTTTTAACCTGTTGGGCTTTGACAAGGCCAAGGACTTCTGTACGGTAATCTTCCCGTCGGTCAGACCAGCGTAAACCGCCCCGGGCCACCGGGCCAAAACGAAGATGAACGCCCTCAACGCGGGGGGAATAGACAAAAATCTCGGCGTAAGGCCGGGGCTTTGGGGCTTCCCTGACATTGCGGCTGTTAATTTTAATGGAGACATAGGCTTTGTTGGTGCCGTCTTCCTCTGATTGATAGAAATTTGTTCTGAGCGAGCCCATGATCACATTGAGATAGCTGCGCAACATGCGATCCT
>Ga0316204_10000871_pt1 | contig 95784 bp, 84 predicted proteins | sample 6monrhotite_MG_2_FD_205661 | JGI IMG/M metagenome (GOLD analysis project Ga0316204, IMG submission 205661) | Microbial mat bacterial communities from mineral coupon in-situ incubated in ocean water Damariscotta River, Maine, United States -... | ecosystem: Environmental > Aquatic > Marine >... | reverse complement strand
TTACTGAAGAAAGTAAAAGTGTAGACAGAACACTGAACCCCATTCTAATTTATCTGCATGATAAATAAGGGGTAACTTGCCTTTTTAAGGAAGGAACCTCAGATTAAGCATGGGTCTGTTCAGCCACTCCACCGCCAACGCCGGTGAACCGGAGAAAGAAGATCTTAAGTTTGGCTTTATCAAGCTCACCGACATGGCCCCTCTGGCAATCGCCTACGAAAAAGGTTATTTCGAAGATGAAGGCCTGTATGTCAAACTTGAAGCTCAAGCAAACTGGAAAGTACTACTCGACCGCGTTATAGACGGGGACTTAGATGGCGTCCATATGCTGGCAGGTCAGCCACTTGGAGCAACCATTGGCTTTGGCACTCAGGCTCACATCATAACCGCATTCAGCATGGACCTGAATGGCAATGGCATCACTGTTTCCAATACCATTTGGGACAAAATGAAAAAACACATTCCCCATGAGGGCGGTAAACCGGTACACCCCATTAAAGCTGATTATCTCAAACCGGTTGTTGACAAATACAAGCAGGCCGGCAAGCCCTTTAAAATGGGCATGGTGTTTCCTGTCTCCACGCACAACTATGAACTACGTTACTGGTTAGCGGCAGGCGGCATTCACCCCGGATATTACGCACCACACAAAGGTGACATCACCGGTCAATTGCAAGCCGATGTCCTGCTATCGGTTACACCGCCACCACAAATGCCGGCGACTATGGAGGCAGGTACAATATTTGGCTATTGTGTTGGTGAACCCTGGAATCAACAGGCAGTATTCAAAGGCATCGGGGTTCCGGTAATCACCGATTACGAAATCTGGAAAAACAACCCTGAAAAAGTATTTGGTGTCAGTAAAAAATGGGCAGACAAGTAACCAAACACCCACATACGCGTGGTAAAAGCCATGATACGGGCCGCTCAATGGCTCGACGCCGATAACAACAAAAACCGTCCGGAAGCCGTAAAAATACTGGCTAAAAGCCAATACGTAGGCGCTGATTATGAAGTTATCGCCAACAGCATGACCGGCACATTCGAGTACGAAAAAGGCGACAAACGGGATGTCCCGGATTTTAATGTGTTCTTTCGCTACAACGCAACCTACCCCTATTACAGTGATGCAATCTGGTACCTGACACAAATGCGTCGCTGGGGACAAATTGCCGACCAAAAACCAGACAGCTGGTATATGGACATCGCCAAGAAGGTCTATCGCCCGGATATCTACGCGATGGCTGCAAAAGAACTCATCGCGGAAGGAAAAATAAATGCGTCAGAATTTCCCAACTTTGCCAAAGAAAGCGGCTTTCGTCCACCACAAACCCACTTTATTGACAATATCGTCTATGACGGCTCCAAGCCAAATGATTACCTGGGAAAATTTAACATTGGACTAAAAGGCAAAGGAAAGATTTAAGCCGTAAAGTTGGCAATAAACATTACGCAATGTGATTAACCAATGATTAGCACACGATCTTTAGAAAACAATCTTTAGAAAACGATCGTTAGAAAACAATAGCGGCAAAACATTTACACCATCTGTTTTAAATTAAGGCATGCTAAGCGAGGAAGTACCGTGAACACAAAAGTAATCAGCACCAAGACGCTCGGTTCAATATTTTCATTCAGCGAATGGTTACGCAACATAAACTGGGCAGAGCAACCAAAAATTATAATCCTTAAATTGGGCATACCGCTTCTATCCATAGGCATATTTTTATTTCTATGGAGCACGCTCTCCGCGCAAATAGAAACATCGCTTGGGCAAGTACCTGGCCCGGCTCAAGTGTGGGAACAAACCAATGTGCTAATCGATGAGAATTTTGAGGAAAGGGATAAAGAAAAAGCCTTTCACGAGCGGCAGGAAAAACTCAACGCAAAAAAACTCGCCGAAAATCCGGATGCTGAAGTCAAAGTCCGGCCCTATACCGGAAAACCCACTTTCGTCGACCAAATCATTACCAGCATCATCACCGTTGCAGCGGGGTTTATTCTGGCCTCACTCATCGCAATTCCCATTGGAATTATATGCGGATTGAGCACAACCTTATACGCCGCGCTTAATCCCCTCATCCAGACATTCAAGCCTATTTCCCCCCTGGCGTGGCTCCCGATTGTTACCATCATTGTGAGCGCTGTTTACACCAGCGATGACCCGATGCGTGAAAAATCGTTCTTAAACTCGGCAATCACTGTAATGCTATGCTGCATGTGGCCAACCATCATTAACACCACCGTTGGCGTATCGTCCATTGACAAAGATCTCATTAACGTAAGCCGGGTGTTGCGTTTGGGATGGTTCACCAATATTTACAAAATTGTGTTGCCCTCCGCTATCCCCATGATGTTTGCCGGCCTGCGTGTCTCATTGGGGATCGGCTGGATGGTGTTAATTGCCGCCGAAATGCTGGCGCAAAACCCTGGCTTGGGGAAATTTGTTTGGGATGAATTTCAAAACGGCAGTTCAAATTCACTGGCTCGCATTATGGTTGCCGTGGTTACCATCGGGCTAATTGGCTTCTTGCTGGACCGCATGATGTTAATGCTGCAAAAGAAAGTCAGTTGGGACAGAAATGCCGTTATTCGCTGAACCGACGGTACGTAAACTTACAATTGGCACAAACGTTAATTAACATACTGAACACGAACAAAGAGAATGGAGTAATAAAAATGAAAGCACATTTGGAACTCACTCATATTTCAATAGAATTTCCAACCCCAACCGGGGCATTTAAAGCCTTGGAAAAAGTGAGCTTAAACATTGAAAAGGTGAGTTTGTGTCACTCATCGGGCACTCCGGCTGTGGCAAATCCACCGTATTAAACATTGTTGCCGGTTTATATCAGGCCACAGAAGGTGGCGTTATTCTCGATGGCAAAGAGGTTGACGAGCCAGGCCCTGATCGCGCCGTCGTGTTTCAAAATCATTCATTATTACCCTGGCTAACGGCCTATGAAAACGTCGAACTTGCCGTAAAGCAGGTATTCAAAGGGAAAAAGAGCAAAACTGAAATGGCTGACTGGATCGAACACAATTTAACCCTGGTGCAGATGGACCACGCCATGCACAAACGGCCCGATGAAATCTCCGGCGGAATGAAACAGCGGGTGGGTATTGCCCGCGCGTTAGCCATGGAACCAAAAGTGTTGCTGATGGACGAGCCTTTTGGGGCACTGGATGCGCTCACTCGCGCCCATATGCAGGACTCACTCATTGAAATTCAGGCTGACCTGAATAACACAGTGATTATGATTACGCACGATGTTGATGAAGCCGTATTGTTGTCCGACCGGGTTGTGATGATGACCAATGGTCCGGCGGCCACTATCGGCAATATTCTGGATGTGGATTTACCCCGCCCCCGGGAACGGGTCAAACTGGCCGATGATCCGCATTACAATCATTTACGTGCTGACGTGCTTAAATTCCTCTACGAACGGCAACGCAAACCTCAGAATGATAACGCTGAAGCGGGAAAAACAGGAAAAATATCCACCAAATCAAGCTTAAGTACAAAAAAGAAACCTGCGCAGCAAGCCGCATAACGGCGGCATCAATGCGAAAAAATGAGATGATGGAAAATCCCCTTGCGTGCACGGACTGCACGTAGCTTAGCACTTGGCCAGGGACGGCAATTTACGATTACACCACTACCATACCCAAAGCGTTTGGGATTTAGGCTTTATTGCTGTCCTATTTCCGTCCTGGCGGCGTTGTCTACAGGGATAATGGTATGGACCCACTCCACTTCCTAATCGGCCTCATTAGGGCCAAAATGGAATTGATACCAACCATTTAAAAGCGGAGTGAGTTAACTATGAAGATTACAACAATAGGCTTGGATATAGCAAAATCAATTTTTCATCTTTATGCGGTTAATCAGGTAGGTCATTTAGTGAAAAAGAAGCAACTAAAAAGGAAGCAAATGTTGGCGTATTTTGCGCAACTTGAGCCTTGTCTGGTGGCGATGGAAGCCTGTGGCGGCGCCAACTATTGGGCGCGAGAACTGATGGCGCTGGGGCACGAGGTGAAACTCATCGCACCACAGTATGTAAAACCATATGTCAGAGGGAATAAAAATGATTACAACGATGCCCAAGGTATTAGCGAAGCAGTGCAAAGGCCCGATATGCGATTTGTGCCGATCAAGTCGGTAGAACAACAAGATATTCAGAATTTTCATCGTCAACGCGAGCTAATCAAAAAAGAACGTAACGCGTTAGCGAACCAGGCACGTGGTCTGTTAGCGGAATATGGCCTAGTCATCAATAAAGGCGTCGCCGCCCTACGGCGAGATTTGCCGCTGATGCTTGAAGATGCCGAGAATGGCTTAAGTGCCCTCAGTCGAGAATTGTTTGCAGAGGAACTAGAGGCGCTGCGGGTATTAGATAAGCGCTTTATGGATTGTGAGAAGCGAATAAAGGTCTTGAATCAAAATAATGAGATGTGTCAACGTCTCGACGATATCTTGGGTATCGGGCCAATCACGGCCAGTGCCACTTATGCGGCGGCCGGTGATGGCAAAGATTTTGTCAATGGTCGACATTATTCCGCCTGGTTAGGCTTGGTGCCGGGGCAACATTCAACGGGCGGAAAGCCGGTGTTACTGGGTATTAGCAAGCGCGGAAACGCGTATCTTAGAACGCTTTATATTCATGGTGCTAGAGCGGTGCTACGTCATAGCGCGACCAAGCAAGATCGTTTTAGTCGCTGGGCACAGTCGGTATTAGCTCGCCGGGGTCACAACAAAGCGTGTGTGGCGGTTGCCAACAAGATTGCCAGAATGGCTTGGGTGATCATGGCTAAAGGGGAGTCTTACCGGGCACCGGTTTAACGAAAACAAAACAGAATTTGATTGAACATCGTCGAGATTTTCAATCAACCGAAGGGTAAGCCCTTTCCGAGAGTTGCAAAAGATAATTAATCTGATGGTGAGATAGGTCAGACCGGCTCATTCAAAACCTGGTACCTGCATCGGCAATCAAGAGGCCGGAGGGATGATGAGGAGGATGAGCGCAAATAACCATCAGGGCCAGGATGTAAAAAGCGTCCACAAACAGGCCGGATATATGAGAGCAATGATTTTCTCTCACATCAATGATTAATATCTTGCAAACGGCGTGGGTCCATATATGTAGACAAGGGGCGTGAGCAGGATGCGGAAGCGTTGAAATGCCTTGCAATCGTCCGGGTATTACGCGTCATTTCGGCTTTCTTAAGGAGCCTGCTTTTGGTGCTATGATTTTGGTCCCATGAAAGAAATAACAAGCACACTTTACACCTAAACTTTAAATGCCACGGGTATAGATGATGTATCGTAAACAATGTTTTGTTAATAATGTTTCGTAACTAATGCTTCGTAAATTAGGAAAGTGTCAATAATAAAAATTGCAGTTGTTAGTTGGCGGGGGGGGGCAGCGGGTAGCTTCATTTGTTCCAAAGACGAAAGTAGTTGTTGTGTTCATGGAATCAATGCGTGCAACATCTGTATCAATCTACGATGTGGTGTCCGTGTTAATTGTCGCAGCCGTACTTAATTATTCTCCTAATAATTTCAGCACCTATTTCGTATTTACAACTTCAGGTCAATTAGGTTTATGCTTTTTTGGCGGTCTGTTGAAGATTAGGCGGCGGCTTTTGGGATACGAACTTTAAAGGTTGTTCCCTGTTTTGGTTTACTGGCAAATGAAATCGAACCGCCCATTAGCTCCACCAGATGTTTAGTGATGGTTAGTCCCAAACCGGTTCCGCCGTATTGTTGGGTGATGCTCGCATGTGCCTGTGTAAACGCTTGGAAAATTGTATTTGTTTGATCTTGTTCAATGCCGATTCCTGTGTCAGTGATCTCAAACACGATATAGCCAATTTCGGCATTGTCATCAATGACCCGCAATGTAATAAAGCCCTTGTTGGTGAATTTTGCTGCATTGCTTAACAGGTTGAGCAGCATTTGTTTCATCCGTAGTTTATCCGCAAACATTAAATGCAAACTTGTGTGTATTTCTTCATTTAATTGATTATGATTCTTTTTTACCAGTGGCTGTACGGTTGCGACAACATCGCCTATTAGGCGCTGAAGATCAAATAATTCCGGGTTTAATTCTATTTTGCCGGATTCAATTTTTGACAGATCCAGTATTTCATTGATTAATACTAATAAATGCTTTCCTGCCGATCTGATCCTGGCGGCATCAGACGCCAGGTTTGATGCTGTTAAGTCGTTTAATTCCTCTTCCAGTAAGTCACTATAGCCAATAATTGCATTTAATGGCGTGCGCAATTCGTGACTCATATTGGCCAGAAATTGACTTTTGGCACGATTTTCAGATTCTGCCTGCATTCGATCCAAACGCTCTCCCTGAACCAGCAATTCGGCTTTGCAGCGCTCTGAAACATCTTGCACAACGCCAAATAACACAAGCTGAGACTGATGGTCCTGAATGGCATCTGCCAACACCAGTAAATGATGCACTTGGTTACTATAAGTGACTCGAAATTCAACATGAAGCGGCTGTTTGTTTTTTATGGTTTGCATTAACGTTCGCCAGAACCGAAAACGGTCGTCTGGATGGACGAGCTCTGATATCTGTCTGGCGACCAGTTGCTGATTAGTCAGGTTGGGCAATCCACTTAAGAATCCATCGGGCCAGGATAATTTTTTGGTTACAAAATCGTATTCCCAGTGAGTGATTAAGGCAATGGCCTGAGCTTTTTCTAGACGGTCTTTTTGCTGGTTAATCTGTTCCTGCATCCCCAGCTTAAATTCGAAAAATATAAATAATAGCGTCGCCAGCAGGATGAGCGATGTGGTGGTGATAACTAAAAATGCCAGCCACTGGTCGATGGCGGGCTGCGGTAATTCGTTAATAACAAGTGTGTTGTCAATCAGATATTGACAAGCCGCCATGCCAGTATAGTGCATTCCACAAATGGCAAACCCCATGAACATTGCTGCACCTAAACGGCTGTATAATTCCGTGTCTGGCCGTTTCACCCTAAAGGCGATGGCAAGGGCGGCAATTGATGCCGCAATTGCTACGGTTACCGAGGCAATGAATAATGGCATGTCATATTGCATTTCGACAGAGGATGTTTCCATTGCAGCCATCCCTGTGTAGTGCATAGATGTAATGCCAATGCCCATAAAAAGGCCACCGGCAAGCAGCCTGTTTAGCTTTAATTGTGCCTGTGCGCAAATTTGAAGGGCTAATGCCGAAGCCAGTATGGCGATCAAAAGTGAAAGTAGTGTGGTGGAGAAGTTGTAGGTGACGACAATGGGTAGTTTAAATGCGAGCATACCAATGAAGTGCATGGACCAGATCCCAGTACCCATGGATATGGCGCCAAATATCAGCCACCAGTTGATTTTACCTATGTCGGTTCGGGCTACGCGTCGCACCAGTTCCAGCGCAGTAAATGACGCTACGCTGGCAATGACATAAGACAGGAAAACCAGTCCGTAATTGTATGTGCCCTCGATAATGATCAACACGTACTGTCCCCTTCTAACGAATAATGTGATTTAATTCCATTGCAGTTGAAAGGGTTTATTGGTTTTTGCTGATGGAATAGTGTCATAAGTGTTAATTTACATGGTCAGTTTTTGATTGCTGAGTGCGCAAAATTATCTATGTCATTGATTGTCTTTGTGTAATTGTCTCGTTGTGTGGTGGCGATGAATTTGCCTGTCTTTTCCCAATGCATCGAGTGTTGTACATGGAATAATATCGGCGTGCTGGGATAATAGTTGACCAGGAGTGCTAGCGTAGATTCTTTGCAAAGAATCTTAAATGCGATGGTTAGCTGAGATAGTTAATTGCGGTGGTTAAATCAGTCTTTAACTACGCTGGCAAAGCAAGCCACTGAATGCCCGTAGTGGGCGTGGAATAGGGATTGGCAAGTGTTAAATATCAACGTTTAAACTAGATTCTGCCGTTGAACACGGATTTAGCGTCGTGCCTCATCCGCGATGGCAAGGCACGACTTGCCGCTAATGGTCGTCGTCCTTAGCAAACGTCGCAACGCCGCGTATACCCAAAGCGATTGAGATTTAGGTGTTATAGCACGCCCCTTTTTGTCCACAGTGTCGTTGCTTCTCCTTACATAGAATGGCTATGCGGCGTCGTCGCGTCTAGCTGTAAACAAAAATGATCGCACTCTAAACACCTAAATCTCCAGTGCTTTGGGTATAGATGTAACGTTGTGCTGATGGCGTGATTCGTTTTGTTCGTTGTATCTTTCTGCTTATGGCTGGAATGTTGCAACCGGTGATTCAACAACTATCCTAGCTGAATGCTGTACGCGATGAAATCTCAGGTTATGTGATTGCTTCGGTAAACCAGAACTCTATTTCTGATGTTTCCATCTCGAATGCCGCGGAATGTGATTTGTTGGCGGGAACATGATACCAATTTCCAACGGTGATTCGTTGTGTTTTACCATCCATGGTCAAAATAAGCTCCCCTTGAGTGATGATTCCAACGTTGTTGGTTTCGTGGGAATGGGGTTCAATGGCTGTGCCTGCAGGGTATGATGCAAAAAGTACCTGACAATAGTCTGCTTTTAATTGATAGGCCTCAAATGGCCCGTCAAATTTCGGCAATGATTGAATGAGCGCGGGATAATGGGTTTTCATTTATATTCCTTCACAAGCAGCGTTGCTAACAGCGTTTTTTGCTGAGATGGTAGGTCAATGCCAACGCAATGCAGTCTTTTAATTCCGGTACCAGTATCTTCGTGTTGATGTTAAAGATGATTGCTCGGTTGCCCTGGTATTTAAATTCATTTGGGTGAATTTCCTTGAACGTGTCCACCAGGGTTGTTTGGCAGTGAAAGTACAATGCATAACTCCCTGGTTCAGCCGGTATTTGGCCCAATCTGACGGTGGTTCCAATCTTGGCTTTAGCCGGCATGTAACTGGGTTGCCCCCACTTAAGCGTTTCCTTTAACTCGCCAACGCCGGGTGTTTCTGAGGCAACATCATACATTAACTGCCGCAAAAACAGTAGTTCAGCTCTGACATCGTTGGCGTATGATTCAAAAACATTAGCAACCTCCTGATTATTGAAAGGGCGATGTTTGGTATGCATTTTCATTGCCTCATAATAATGCTAACGGTATTCACGTGTAACAATATGCGCGTAACAAAGCACACCAGTTAATACTTCCCCCAAATCATTTGATAAACCGAGAATATGTTTCTAACCGTTTCTGAGTTTTTATTAGTCACTATGTATTATTGATCAGGCTATAGGTTGCTGTCGACAGAACATCAGTAAATTGGTGTTGGGAACTGGGCATGCACGCAACCGCGCAGCGCTCCCACGTATTTATGGCATAGAGTGTTGGTCGTGATATTGGTCAAAAATGTGTTGGATTGCCTTGCCTGTCTCAGTTGTGCTTCCGCATTCAACCCCTTTAATCTCCTTATATTCTCCTAAATTACTGATATTCCATTATGTTAAACTCCCGAATCGTATAAATATATCATTATCGTATATATGGTAGCTGATAAAAGGAGCACAGATGGATAAGGGGCGGATGTCAAGCCAACGGCGCGTTGTCAATAACTCGCGTGAAATTGCGATAACGCTATTTGCCATCATCGTAAGCGGCATAGCAAGTGTCATGTTGAGTGTTGAGGTGTTTGGAATTTGGTGGGAGGGCGTTCAAAAAAATGGCCTGTTAGGTAGTATCGGTCAAATGGGTTTTATATTGATCATGATCTTCATGCTCTACGGTTGTTTTGTATATTTGTTAACACGGCTGGGTTATTTGCAACGCCAAAAAGGTCATCATGACGATCAACTTCAAGATTTAGAGGCGGTATATTCGAGTGTTGCTCCCAGTCTTGCTATATTGATACCTTCATATAAAGAAGACCCGCATGTGATTCGTAAAACACTGTTATCAGCGGCGCTACTTGATTACCCAAGTCGACAGGTTGTCTTGTTGATTGACAATCCACCGCAGTGCACCTCGCATGAAGAAGAACGGCTATTATCGGATACCCGCTTACTTGCGGAACAAATTCACGACATGATGGATGCGCCGGCTCACCACTATTTGGCAGAATATAATGCTTTCATTGCCCGTTCCCAACAGGCAAGTATTGATACTGTAGAGGAACTCAGCCATCTGGCGACACTTTATAACGACGTTGCTCAATGCCTGAATGGTTGGTCGGAGACATTTCCCGTCAATAATCATGAAGACAAATGGTTTGTCGAAAACATATTGAATTTACCCGCGAAGGAGCACACTCGGCGCGCAAACCAGCTGCAACGAGCGTCGAAACAAAATCCCGCTGCGTATAACAATGACGGTATTGAACGGGAATATTGTCGACTGAGCCGATTGTTTCGCGTTGAAATTACAAACTTTGAGCGTAAACGCTTTGAGAACCTTTCGCAAGAACCGAACAAGGCGATGAACCTCAACAGTTATATTGGTTTAATGGGTAACCGATATCAGCAAGTACAGGGTGAAGACGGCGCGCACCTTGTATTGGGCGGCAGAGGTGATGCTCGTTATGTTATACCCGATGCGGAATTTATTATTACGCTGGACGCCGATAGTTTGTTGCATTCCAATTATGCCTTGCAACTGGTGTCGGTAATGCAACAACCAGGCAATGAACGTTATGCAGTGGTTCAAACGCCTTATAGTGCATTTCCTGGCGCAATAGGTGCGTTAGAACGCACGGCTGGTGCCACGACCGATATTCAATACATCGTGCATCAGGGGTTTACGCGTTACAATGCCACATTTTGGGTTGGCGCAAACGCGCTGATTCGCAAGATAGCATTGGAAGACATTAAAACCATTACAACGGAGCGTGGTTTTAACATCATCAAATTCGTACAGGATCGAACGGTCATTGAAGATACTGAGTCCACAGTGGATCTGGTGGACCGATCCTGGCAACTTTACAACTATCCAAAACGGCTGGCTTATAGTGCTACGCCACCGGACTTTGGCTCGTTATTAATTCAACGACGGCGCTGGGCCAATGGTGGTTTGATTATTTTGCCTAAACTGTTGCGGTATTTGGTGCGCCCAAAAATACCAAAGCGCATGGGGCATGGTTTTATGGGGATTCACTATTTAAGCTCCATCGCAGGTTTGAATATTGGCATATTATTTTTATTGACCTTTCCATTCGAGGCTGCATTGCGCAATGCTTGGTTGCCACTGGCGACGCTACCCTATTTTACCTTATATACCCGTGATTTGATGCAGTGTGGCTACCGCATCCGCGAAATGTTGAATGTTTACGCGCTTAACTTAGTATTGTTGCCGGTTAATCTTGGTGGGGTATTTAAGTCCATCAACCAGATTGTTACGGGCCGGCGAACGCCGTTTGGAAGAACCCCCAAGATTGTTGACAGGACGGCAACTCCGGTATTATATCTCGCCGCTGTATATGGCTTATTTGCTTACTGCGCAGTATGTTTTATTACCGCTACCAATGAATCATTCTGGGGGAGTGCAATATTTGCCGGGGTTAATGCCTGCATGCTGGCGTATGCGATTATTCGTTTTATCGGGTTTAAAGAAACCTGGGAGGATATTCTGGTGGCTATACGCAGAGGAGCGGGGCAGCCACCAATGTTGCCACCGGAGAACATAGTGTCTGATCTACCGCATGATGTCAGCGTAGCGTCAGAAAAACAGGTAGGTTAATATTGTTGAAATTATAATGCGCGTCAAGGGTTGGGTATGTTCGGGAAAATAGCAAAGCGAATTTATGAACTACCGGCCCCATCGGACCGATTTCAGTCGATGGACGGGTTGCGGGCTTACGCCGCTTTTTTGGTGTTTTTGGTACATTACTTTGATAGTTATGCCAACAACAGGTTAGGGGTTGACCCGAATATGTTACGCCTGGGTCAGATCGATGAGCCGTTAACCGCTGTCGTCTACTATTTATTTGCATCTCATTATGGCGTCGATATTTTTTTCTTTTTGAGTGGTTTTCTGATATTCCGCATTGTCACCAATACAAACTTTTCGTATGGTGCATTTATTGTACAGCGGATATTGCGTATTTATCCGGCAGTATTTGTCAGCATCCTGATATGGGCTTATATTCGTATCGGCTATCAACAATGGTTTGATTTTGATGTCAGTCAATTTGTTGGCAATTTGCTGTTTCTTAATGCGGTACCGCCATTGGGGGTTCAACCCTATAACGCAGTGACCTGGACGTTGTTTTACGAGTTTTTATTTTACGTTACCTTGCCAGTCATGTTACTGCTTCGATTGGACAATGCTAAGCCTGGCGCAGTGCATGTTATTATTGGCGCAATGTTGGTGTATTGGCTTAGTGAGCAACTGGGCCATAACACGATTCGTTTTCTGATGTTTTTTGGCGGTGCATTGATGGCCTGTTTTTCAACGGCAACAATGCAACGCCTGGAAAAATATGTGCCAGAGATCATGGTTATATGTCTGTATTTGGGGTCAACTTTTTTCTTTGCCATGCAGTTGAGTTACCAGTATTTTATTCCACTCTTTTTAGTGACAACATTTTTACTGGTGTTAAAAGTGATTCATGGTAACGGCGTGCTGAATCGTCTGTTCAGTTTGACACCTTTGCGCTATATGGGGAATATATCCTATTCGTTTTATTTAATGCATGGCCTTGGGTTACAGATCGTGGTTTATTCAAATGTATTTGCGCAATTAACTGGGGTAGTCTATTTTGCGTTAACCTTTATACTATCATTATTGCTGAGTATTCTATTATCGACGGTACTGTTTTTGTTGACGGAAAAACCCTATTTCACACGTAAGCACCGACAAAAACGGGCTTTGAAGCCATTGCGTGTGGTTGCGCACAATACCTAATGTCGTGTATTTAACAGAATCAATCTGCATTCTGTTAACAATAAAATCAAATTTCAATCGTTGTCATTTCATTGGCTTTAGTTAGCTGTTATCGAGATTGCCCAGTAACTTCTCCTGTTTCAATGTCCTATTTGTCGGTGTTGGTCACCCGTTGTTCAATGTATATACTCAACACGTCGCTGATCAGCTCAATATGGTTGGTGCCCCCCTTTTTTGGCTGAAGCGAGAAGGTATATCTGCACAAATTATCACCTATGTTGTCGCAATGCGGGTATGTGTGAATCGGCGCAATTGGGGCTTGAATTTGTTTTGGAGGTCACCTATACTGCTTTTAAATACACTGCAGATATAAACAGTATGAAAAATTTAACCAAACGACAAACGCAAATTTTGGCGTTTATCAGGAAAGAGGTTGCTGCCAGTGGAATGCCGCCCACCGTTGCGGAGATAACCGCAGCGATGGGCGTCAACTCCACCAATGGCATTCGTCAACATTTACAGGCGCTGGCTCGTAAGGGAGCGGTAGCATTAATTCCGAATGCCTCCCGTGGGATTAAACTGCTGGGTGATTTTGCGGAGGATAATGGATTACCCATTGTAGGGCGGGTTGCGGCAGGGAGCCCCATTCTGGCAGAAGAACATATTGATGACTATTGCCAGGTTAACAGTGACTTTTTTACACCTAACGCAAACTATCTGTTACGCGTTCAGGGCGACAGTATGCGCGATGTGGGTATTATGGATGGTGATTTGTTGGCTGTTCACCGTACACCCATGGCGGAAAATGGACAGATAGTGGTGGCGCGACTGGATGAGGAGGTGACAGTGAAGCGTTTTCAACAACGGGGTAATGTGGTGTATTTAAAGGCGGAGAACCCTGATTACCAGCCCATTAAGGTTAACCTTAAAAAACAGCGCCTGGATATTGAAGGCATTGCCGTGGGCGTGTTGCGTCACTATTAAAGATAACGTTTTATCCCTCTCCCCAATTTTGGGAAAAGGCAGGGTAAAGTTGTGCGGACTCCTCCCAATAAATTGCCGTGCAAGTACGTAACCATTCTCATATGGTGTTGTTTGTTCAAACAAACGGTTGGGCAAACAACGGTTTTGATCTTTACCCCTGCCTTATTTTTTTGATGGTTGAGAGCCGGTGCGCCGGGATTAGGATAATGCAAAATAATTGAATTTCGGTGCGCTGCACACGCCGTTATTTAGTATCAATGTTTATATGCGTATGTTGATCTAAATTGTAATGTTAGTTAATCGTCAATAGTGGTTTGACAATACACCGCAAGCCGTTTTCAGCTACTACAGGGAATGCAAATGTCTAAAATTGAACAACAACTTTGGAATAGAATCGGTTCCGATCAAATATTGGGTGTAAAATTCCAACGTAAAAAAACATTTGGTGAATATACCGTTGGATTTTATTCCCCAGAAGCAAAGTTGGCAGTGGATGTTGACGAATCACTACAGATGGGAGCGATGCGTAATTTAAAGGATCTTGCCAAAGAAACGGAATTAAAAAAGAAGGGGATCAATGTGCTTCACTTCAGGCAGGCTGAACTTGTTGATGGAATGGACGCGGTCGTCGCAAAAATATCGGATGAGGTGCGGCGTGTATTAACAATAGTGCCGGTGACACAGTCACAGAAAAAACCCAAAAGAATCGCATCATCAGTGCACGCCATATTCCGGAAAAATACGGCTAATGCAAATTCAATGTTTCAAATCGAGTCGCAATTGGAACTGCCATTGTAAGGTGGTAAACCCGGTTCATGAGCATTGAGTTTATGATCAGGGTAACTGGTGTGAAAGCGGCAATGAAATTTTCCAAGGTTACTTATTGGCTCGATATTGTGCTGTCGTGTTATATACCCCTGTAACCAGGGGGAGCAATTAGGCGTAATACCGTAATTGGCACATTCGGGGTATTCGCCTGAATTATCCTGCCAACGTGGAAGCAAGCTAGCAATTAAGCGCCGACGTAATCATGTTAGGGCATATTTTATCCATGCACTTGTTTATTTAACAACCAATCAAATCGTATTTAACGATTTCAATACTTATGACATTAAGGCGTTAGCATGTTAGTATCAGCGCGGTTGTGTTATGGGTCGTGGTTTTGATGTTTTAAACGATACCCCGAACCAGCCATGCATCCATACGCGTTAGTGGTGACGTACTGAAACTCGAAATATGATGATTGCCTTTAGCCAGGTGTTATGGCGCAAGGCAATGGCGACGTTATACTGCAGCAGCAGTGCTGTGGTGAAGTAGTGCAATGGCTGTATTTGCTACAGGACGTTTGTTAGTCATGAGTTTTTGAAACAATATTTACGAATGACCGTCCCCAATAATTTTCTTTAATGATGGCCCTGAATAATTTTCTAAAAATATCTCTTTCAAATAACAATGTTTAAGCCTTTAGAATTATTTGTCGGCTTGCGCTATATCCGCGCCAAGCGCCGTAATCAGTTTATATCCTTCATTTCATTCTCATCGCTGTTGGGAATTGCCCTGGGGGTGACTGTGCTTATTACTGTTCTATCAGTGATGAACGGTTTTGTCACTGAACTTAGAGAGCGTATTCTCGGAATGGCTTCGCATATCACTGTAAGTGGTTATGAGGGGGAGTTAAAAGGCTGGCAGTCTTTATCTTCTGACATTCTTGAATCACAACCGCAGGTGGTTGGGCTAGCACCTTACATTCGCATGGAAGGTATGCTGACCTATGGTCAGGATGTAAAAGGCACGCTTATTCGAGGCATTTTGCCGGAGGAAGAGCCTCGGGTGTCTAATGTTTGGGAAAAAATGCTATATGGCCAAATGTCTGATCTGAAGCCTGGGGAATATAACATCATTTTAGGTAAAGGTCTGGCGCGTTCTCTAGGCGTGGTCACTGGCGATAAGGTCACGCTGGTAACACCCCAGGCAATGACAACGCCCGCAGGCATTTTGCCCAGGCTCAAGCGTTTTACGGTCGTGGGTGTGTTTGAAGTCGGTCACAACGATTATGATACGGCGATGGCATTCATTCATCTTGATGATGCCGCGAAATTATTTCGCATGAACGATTCAGTGACTGGCGTGCGAATAAAGTTAGATGATTTGTTTGATGCGCCTAAAGTTCGCATGGAACTGGCGAAGTCATTATCAGGTTTATATTGGTTAAGTGACTGGACGTTACAGCATGCCAATTTTTTCCGTGCGGTTAACATTGAAAAACGCATGATGTTCTTTATTTTGATGTTAATTGTTGCCGTTGCGGCCTTTAATATTATGGCGTCACTGGTTATGGTGGTGACAGATAAACAGGCCGATATTGCGATATTGCGCACCTTGGGCATGAAGCCCAGCAGTGTTATGGTTATTTTCCTGATTCAAGGTGCCGTCATTGGCATCATCGGTAATGTGCTCGGCGCCATTGGCGGGGTATCTCTGGCGTTAAATGTTGAGGTCGTCGTGCCTTTCATTGAACGATTGTTTGGCGTCGACTTTATGCCGGCTGATGTTTATTACATTAGTGATTTTCCGTCTGAGCTGCACTGGAATGATGTTTTTCAAATTATCTCCATCGCATTTTTACTCAGTATCCTGTTCACCCTTTATCCTGCATGGCGTGGTGCGAGGACTCAACCGGCGGAGGCTTTGCGATATGAATAACACCGCAGACCTGCAGGCTAAAACGACGAGCGATGCTGATACCACCGGAAATCCTGATGGCGGATTAGCGGAGAATCCGGACAGGACGGTGACGATTGAGTGCCGTGATCTATACAAAACCTTTTCAGAAGGCAGTTTGTTGGTCGAAGTGCTGAAGGGTATTAGCCTTTCGGTCTGTGCCGGTGAACAGATTGCGATCATGGGGAGCTCAGGCTCCGGCAAAAGCACATTATTGCATTTGCTGGGGGGATTGGACAGCTGTACCCGTGGCGATGTGTTCATCCACGGAAAAAAAATGTCGGCGCTCGGTGAAACGGATCGAGGCCAGCTGCGTAACCGGCATCTGGGTTTTATTTATCAGTTTCATCATTTATTGCCGGAATTTACCGCTATCGAAAACGTTGGAATGCCATTGCTGATTCGAGGTGAATCTCCTAAATTGGTGACGGAGAAAGCCAAGGAAATTCTGGATAAAGTGGGGCTTGGCAGTCGGCTGCAGCATAAACCAGCTGAATTGTCGGGTGGTGAACGTCAACGCACAGCGATTGCTCGCGCACTGGTTGCTGAACCGGTTTGTGTGCTTGCGGACGAGCCGACGGGTAATCTCGACAATAAAACGGCGCACGTTATTTACGAATTGATGTTGGACCTTAATAAAGAGTTGAACACCAGTATTATTATGGTGACACATGATAGTGAGCTGGCTAACCACATGGAGCGTATTTATGTATTGGACGACGGATTATTGAGTTCGACCTAAAGTCACTTAAGTTAGGGTCTGTTGACATCTGAGTTTCCTCACTGCCAGTGCCGTTTATTTCCGCTCGGCAAGGTTGAGCGAGTACCACCTAATTATGCTGCACAAGTGAGCGACAACGCGGTCAAGTGGAACATGCGTCCCGACCCTGCGAATTGCGCCCATCTCTAATTGAGAAAATAGTCTATCCGGTGTTACTCAATACTTATTTAGTCTTGCGAAACGTTGTGCCTTGCGCCTTGAGATGCGCTTTTACTGGTACAACTGCGATGAAACTCTGATGTCAACAGGCCTTAACGTTAACTAACGTCAAGGTGTCGGGCTCGCCTCATAATACACTGAGCATGAAGTTGCGGGTGCGATTATCTGGTTGGCATTGACGGTTCTTGATACTGAATTTGATGACCCGCCCGATTGAGTTACTCCTTAGGGTTGGTCCGATTTGGAAATCGAATCCAGGTCCGCTTTTCGTTGGATACGCCGTGCTTTACGATCTTTCCAGCTTTGTACCACATGCAGGCGCCATAGTCCGCGAATAGTGAGAATACCGCATGCGGCAGAGATGGTTCCCACGATAAAGCAACCCAACAAAAATGGTTGCCAAATAGCCCCCAGGCTTTGAGTAAGCCACGCAGTGGATAATTCGAAATGAATGGGCTGAGGCTTTACACCAAGAACCCAGGTGCCAACCTTATAGGCAAAATAATACAGCGGTGGCATCGTCAAAGGGTTACTGACCCAGACAAGTGCGACGGATATAGGTAAATTAACACGGGTAAAAATCGCTGTAACAGCTGCAAGTACCATTTGAAAGGGGATTGGTATCCAGGCGATGAACAATCCAACTGCAAACGCGCCAGACACAGAGCGGCGATTCAAGTGCAATAAATTAGGGTCTTGTAATAATGGACCAAGAAATTGCAATTGTTGGTTATTGCGAATTTTGTCAAAATTAGGGAAGAGGCGTTTAATGTATCGTCTTGGCATTTCGGGATAATTGCTTTAAATAAAGTGCTTAACAGTTTGTTTTATGAATGTTGCAGCCAAAACAAATGATTCGGTTAAAAGTATTGCATGACTATCTGCAAGGACCTTGCCTGAAGTGAACCCGATACTTTCCAATTTGCACATACTCTTCAATTTACATTAATTGCGTTATCTTAATCATGCAAATTGCAAGTATTGGTTTTTTAGTTGGGGTGCTAATTTGCCAAAATCTTGCGGTTTTGCCTCCACTCTATGGCTTGTTAGCCGGATGTGCTGTTATACCAGCTATTATGCCATTTCCAAAGCTTCGTTTGGTATCTTTTACGTTGATTGGGTTTCTTTACGCCGCTTTTGTCGCGCATGATAAAATAGCGGATCAATTTAATTCCACTTTAGAGGGTAAAGACCTACTGTTATCCGGCATTGTTGCGTCACTGCCCAATCAAAATGTGCACCGTACCCAGTTTCAGCTGGATGTGCTGCAACTTAGTGAGTTAAGAACAAAAGAAACCGCTTCCCGTGCAGATGCCGTGGATGAGAATGCCCCCCAGACGTTTCGAATTCTATTAAGTTGGTATAAGCCAACACACCAGGTGCATGTCGGTGAGCGATGGCAGTTTGTCGTGCGTTTAAAAAGACCGCGCAGTTTTACAAACCCCGGCGGCTTTGACTATGAAGGGTGGTTGTTTCAACAGGGTGTTGTCGCCAAAGGTTATATCGTGCAGCGCCAGAACGTAAAGCATTTCAATCGATATTTGCAGATGGACGGTCAGCTTAACTATTGGTTGCATCGCCAGCGTGAACAGCTGCGCGATCAGCTTAAAAAGCTAATGGATGGCAGCAATTATAGTGGTTTTGTGACGGCATTAACGGTTGGTGACCGCCAGGATTTAACCGCCCAGCACTGGCAGGTGTTAATGCGCACAGGCACCAACCATTTAATGGCCATATCCGGTTTGCATATAGGATTAATTGCAGGGTTTGCCTTCTTTGCCGGTGCTCGCCTCTGGCGGTTCATGCCCGGTGCAACCGGTATCTTGCCAGCACCAAAAGCGGGGGCTGCGTTGGCACTCCTGGCTGCTTTTGCGTATGCCGCCCTGGCTGGGTTTGCCATTCCGACTCAGCGAGCTTTTGTTATGATTGCCGTAGTTATGTCGATGATTTGGCTGCAGCGCAATGTGGTACCCGGTCGCACGCTGGCAATTGCTCTCCTTGCTGTGTTGCTTTATGACCCAATGGCGGTTATTAGTGCTGGATTTTGGCTATCCTTTTGCGCGGTGGTAATTATTTTATATGCGATGGCAGGGCGGTTACCCAACACCGGGTTTTGGTGGAAATGGGGGCGCGTACAGTGGGTGGTCACCATTGGCCTGGCGCCAGTGTTGATTTTTGTGTTTCAGAGTTTCCCTATAGTCTCGCCACTGGCCAATTTCATTGCCGTTCCATGGGTTAGCCTGATTACTGTGCCCCTAAGTTTGCTGGGTAGCCTGTTCGCTATTCCTTTTCCATGGCTGGCCGATGTTATATTGCAGTTGGCCGGGTTCAGTTTAGCGATTTTGTGGCCGATATTATCAGCGTTAAGTAGTGTTGAGGCGTTGCAGTGGTCGGTACATAAACCGCCTTTATGGACATTATTTGCGGCACTTATTGGAATTTTATGGTTGTTAGCGCCAAAAGGGATACCGGTGCGTTGGTTGGGGCTGATATGGCTGGCACCATTGATCTATACGGCGAAAACCACGGTGCCCTATGGCGCGCTACAGTTTACACTGCTTGACGTAGGGCAGGGATTGGCGGCGGTGATTCAGACACGGAATCACACGCTCGTCTATGATACAGGGCCACGATTTGGTGAGCATTTTGATACGGGAAGTGCCGTGATTATTCCGTTTTTAAAGGCCAGTGGAATCAATGCGATTGACCGATTGGTATTAAGCCACGATGATATTGACCATGTGGGTGGCTATAGCTCAATAAATAAACAGATGAAAATCAATAAAGTGCTGACAACACAAGCTATTACCGCTGCCGGGAGCCAATGGGCGTGGTGTCAGCGCGGTATGGAATGGCAATGGGACGGTGTCATCTTTCGGGTGATTCACCCGGAACGTGATTATATCTCAGAGAAGGACAACAATTATTCCTGTGTATTACACGTCGTTACGCAGCAAGGTAGTATACTTTTGACGGGTGATATCGAGCGACCAGTGGAAAATCGATTATTACAAACAGTCCGAGACTCAAAGACCTCACTTCAGGCTCGAGTGTTGGTGGTGCCGCATCATGGCAGTAACAGTTCGTCCAGCCAAGCCTTTATACAGGCCGTTCGCCCGGAATATGCATTAATTGCAGCAGGTTATCGAAACCGTTATGGTCTGCCAAAGGATAAAATTGTCGCCCGCTATCGAGATAATGGCACTCACGTATTGGATACTATTTCATCAGGTGCAATATCGTTTACCCTGGGTGATTCGGCAACGGTTATCCCAAAGTCCTATCGCCAGCAAAATCAGCACTACTGGCATGCCACATCGCAGCCATCGTCTGTAGGGGGATTGGCGCGGCGAACAGTGGTACAGGATTTACGTGAACGTGTGGGCGAATAATAGTTCGTTTTGGATTAGGAGCTTGCGCAGGACTTTGATACAGTTAAGATATTCGTAAAATGAAAAAGGAAGGGCATAGCCGTGTTTGAGATCGTAAAAGCAGGTGGTTGGTTAATGGTTCCAATCATTTTGTGCTCCATTGTCGCCGTGGCCATTATTGGTGAGCGTTTATGGGCATTACAACGTAAAAAAATTATTCCTAAACACCTGGTGGCGCAAATTTGGCACTGGCATAGCCTGGGTCAGCTTAGTGAGGATCAAATCACCAATGTCCGTAAAAGTTCGCCATTAGGGCGAGTACTGGCGGCTGGGCTAAGCAATATGCATCACAGCAGGGAAGTGATGAAGGAAAGTATCGAGGAAATCGGGCGCCACGAAGTGCATGAGCTGGAGCGTTACCTCAACTCGCTCGGAACGGTTGCGGCTGTTACGCCATTACTTGGATTGCTGGGGACGGTAATAGGCATGATCAAAGTATTTAGCGTGATCACCACGCAAGGCGTTGGCAATCCAACGGTGTTATCCGGTGGGATTTCTGAAGCACTTATTACCACGGCAGCCGGGTTGTCTGTGGCCATACCCAGTTTAATGCTTTATCGCTATCTGCGCGGACGTATCGAAGAATTGGTGGTCATCATGGAGGCAGAAGCCATTAAACTGGTTGAAGTCATACACGGTGAGCGCGATGGAGCTGAGGCGTTACGAAAAACCCGAGCCCGGCCACCTGGTGGAGCCGCAGGCGGTGCGTCAGGTGGTAATCCGAGTATTCGCCCTACTAAAGCCACAACAAAAGCAACGTCGAAGTGAGGGGGGATCATGAATTTAATGAAGCAAAAGAAAGAGGAGCTGGATGTCAACATAACACCACTCATCGATGTGGTATTTCTATTGTTGATATTTTTTATGGTATCCACTACTTTTGATCGTGAATCGGAAATTGATGTTACCTTGCCTGAAGCAACGCAGGATGCGCCGCAAAAACAGGACGAGCTCATTGAAATTACCATTAGTTCGGATGGGGTGTTTTATATCAATGGTAAACGCGTTATAAATAAGCAAATGTCGACCCTTAAGCAGGCATTGCTTAAAATTGCCAATGGGCGTGAAGACCCACCCATCATCATCAGTGCCGATGCACAAACCGCCCACCAGTCCGTTGTTACCGTAATGGATGCGGCGCGGCAATTAGGTTTTGTGCATTTAAGCTTTGCCACGGCACAAATCAGCGAGTCGCAATAGCCTGTCACGCTGTTATTGCATGACCACCAACCGGTTCCGGTGATCGGCGTTATTTATAATAACGTTGATCACCGGAATTGTTGTTTCCACCTTCTCCGCGGTATAATTCCCCCCTTTGGATCTCCATTTTATACTTAACCCGGCACTGAGACCGAATTACCCTTAATGGACAACACACAAACCAGCATCACCCGGCGCTTTTTAGGCTACGTATCACCCTATTGGCTTGGATTTTTAGGCGCGGTCATTGGCATGGTGGTGGTCGCAGGCACCGAGACTGCATTTGCCGCCTTAATGCGCCCCATGCTCGATGGCAGTTTTGTGGAAAAAGACCCTGATGTAATACGGATTATTCCGGTTGCGTTATTAGCCATATTTATCGTCAGGGGTATGGGTGGATTCGCTTCAAGCTATGGAATGACCTGGGTGTCACGCTGTGTGGTGAGGGATATGCGCCAGCAAATATTTACCCACCTGCTTAGTTTGCCCACCCGATTCTATGATCGTAACCCGGTTGGTCATTTAACGTCTAAGTTAATCTATGATGTTGAACAGGTCGCACGTGCTTCATCCAACGCGATAACCATTATCATTCGCGATACCCTGACCATTATTGGTTTATTGGCATGGATGTTCTATTTGAACTGGATTTTATCTATGCTGTTTATTTTCATCGCGCCAGTCATTGCAATACTGGTGGTTTTTATCAGTAAACGGTTTCGCCGAATTAGCCGGCGCATTCAAATGTCGATGGGTAACGTTTCCCAGGTATCCCATCAGGTTGTGCAAGGACACCGTGTCATTAAGATTTTTAGCGGTGAAGATAAGGAAAAGCGGGAATTTAAAAAAATTAACGAATTTAATCGTGGCCAACACATGAAAATGGCGGCAACCAGTGCCGCCAGTGACCCGATATCCCAGTTTGTCGCTGCCCTGGCATTAGCGGCAGTCATTTATGTGGCAACAAATGATAATGTTTTGCAGTCCATCAGCGTAGGTACGTTCATGTCGTTTATTACCGCGGCAGGCTTGTTAATGACACCACTAAAACGGTTAACAAAAGTTACCGCTGAGTGGCAAAAGGGTATCGCCGCCGCGCAGAGTGTTTTCGAACTTCTGGATCAGGACCTTGAGTTAAACATGGGCACTCAATCGTTGCAGCGGGCCAATGGTAAAATTGAATTTCAGAATATTCGTTTTTCTTATGGAAAGGACAGAGCGACAGCGCTGGAAAATATAAGTTTTAGCGTGGCGCCAGGCCAGACAGTGGCCATAGTCGGTCGTTCCGGCAGTGGCAAGTCAACACTGGTCAGCTTATTACCACGTTTTTACGAAGCGCAGGCTGGCACTATTTTACTGGATGATATCCCTATTCAGTCGATTAAATTAAGGGATTTGCGCAATCAAATTGCATTGGTGAGTCAGGAAGTGACTCTGTTTAATGACACCGTGGCCAATAATATTGCCTATGGCCGTGACAGCGATGTCAGTGAAGCGGAAATTGTGGCGGCTGCTACAGCCGCGCACGCGATGGTGTTTATCGATGAGCTTCCCGATGGCTTGGGGACGATTGTTGGTGATAAAGGTGTGTTATTGTCTGGTGGGCAACGCCAGCGAATTGCTATTGCAAGGGCACTGTTAAAAGATGCCCCCATATTGATTTTAGACGAAGCAACATCGGCGCTTGACACTGAATCAGAACGCTATATTCAGGACGGCCTGGACAAGCTGATGGCAGGACGTACGACGCTAGTCATTGCCCATCGTTTATCGACCATTGAGCGGGCGGATGTGATTATTGTGCTTGAGAACGGCGTAATTATAGAGCAGGGTAATCACAAGCAGTTGATAAAAAACAACGGGCAATACGCCTCATTACACAAAATGCAGTTCTCGGATTCGAGGGATGACGACCCGGTTTCTCTATCAGGCGGGTGACTCGAGGCACCTCCCTAAATACCGTGTACCTATCTGCAATCGTAACTGACTCATTTCATTTTTATGCCAATGTTAAGTAAATGGATCCAGCGAAACTGGTATCAACCAGGCATGGTGTTAACGCTGGTTTTGCTGCCGCTGACGTTGCTTTATTGTGGTATTGCCACGGTGAGGCGCTATGCTTATCAATACAAGCTACTCTCACAACAAACGGTCGGTGTTCCGGTTATCGTGGTAGGCAATATTTCCGTTGGTGGTACCGGAAAAACCCCCCTGGTCGTGGCAATCGTAAAATGGTTAACACAGCAGGGTTACCGGCCAGGTATTATCAGCCGGGGGTATGGTGGTAATGCCAGCCATTGGCCTCAGGCGGTTACACCGCAATCCGTTCCGGCAATGGTTGGCGATGAGGCTGTATTGATGGCGCAACGCAGTGGTTGCCCCGTTTATGTGGGGCCTGACAGGGTAAGTGCCGCCACTGCGCTGCTTGCGGCTAATCACTGTAATGTCATTGTTTCCGATGACGGACTGCAACATTATGCGTTAGCCCGCAACATTGAAATCGCGGTAATAGATGGGCAGCGGCGGTTTGGAAACGGTTTATGTTTGCCGGCCGGACCGCTTCGCGAAGCCGCATTTCGATTAAAGTCGGTTGATTTAGTGGTCAATAATGGTGGCGTTGGAAAAAACGAGATCAGCATGACATTAGTGCCGGGTGGATTTCATTACCTGGGGGATGAGGGCAGAGTCGAATCCGCCGCCTTTTTTAATGGGGAAAAAGTTCATGCGGTTTCGGGCATTGGTAATAATGCGCGTTTTTTTGAGCAATTAAAAAAATTGGGTATTAATATTCAGCCACATGCCTATAATGATCACTATTCATATACTGCCAGCGACCTCGAATTTGGCGATAATGCGCCTGTAATTATGACCGAGAAAGACGCCGTAAAGTGCCGTCAATTTGCAAATACTGATTGCTGGTATTTGAAGGTTGAAGCGGAACTTGATGCGTCTTTTTATCATCAATTACGTAAACTGTTAAGTCAATGCTAGCAAGTCGCCCTAGTGTTCGATGGTAGAAAACAATTGCAAAAATCAGTTGCAGAAGGATAACGTATGGACAAAAAATTACTGGATATTTTAGTGTGCCCGGTTTGCAAAGGACCGTTGTTTTACGATAAAGGGGCCAAAGAATTGATTTGCAAGGGTGATCGTCTGGCGTACCCGATTAACGATGATATCCCCGTCATGCTGGCAGAAGAGGCGAGGGAGCTGGCGGCCGAGGAGGAAGTAGGCTAGTGTCGTTTGTTGTTGTTATACCGGCACGCTATGCATCAACGCGGTTGCCTGGCAAGTTGCTAAGGCCCATCGCCGGTAAACCATTGCTACAGTACACCTATGAACAAGCGCAAAAAAGCGGCGCACAACGCATTTTTATCGCCACCGATGATCAACGTATTGCTGATGCCGCCAACGGGTTTTCCGCGGAGGTGGTGTTAACATCAGAGGGTCATCCCTCGGGTACTGATCGTATTGCTGAGCTGGTGGAAAAAATGGCGTTTAGTGATAATACGGTGGTTGTTAATGTGCAGGGGGATGAGCCATTAATACCGCCCGAAAACATTCAACATGTCGCTGGCAAACTAGCGGATGCTACGAGCGCGGACATGACCACGCTTTGTATTCCAATTAAACACAGCGAAGAATTATTTAACCCAAACGTTGTTAAAGTGGTTCTGGACAATCAGGGCTACGCGCTCTATTTCAGCCGTTCCACTATGCCCTGGAACCGTGATGCGTTTCCCGATAATTACCCGGGCTTCACGCAGAAATACCTTAACTCAGTTAAATTGGATAATTTGCAATGCCCCTATTACCGGCACATCGGTTTGTATGCCTACCGGGCTGGCTTTTTAAAACGCTATGTGAAGCTGCCGCCGAGCGCACTGGAAAAAGCGGAGGCTTTAGAGCAATTGCGAGTGCTCAGTAATGGTTTTAGAATTCAGGTGGTGATTACTACCGATGATTCAAGCATCGGGGTCGACACTGAAGCGGACCTGCAGCGCGTCAGAGCAATTATTGAATCAAATGTTGAATCAACTATTGAATCAAATCGAAGCGGCTGAAATCGGTTCGGTGTCTTTTCGTTCTGTTGCATGTTTTGTCGTAAATGCAGGGTTTCAGACGGGTAAAGATTGAAGTGAATCCGGCAATGTTCATCAGAGGCAGACCCATGTTTTCAAAACTGTTTCGCAGGCATAAAGAAAAGGAATTACTAATGATTAATGTTCTATTCGTTTGTATGGGCAATATTTGCCGCTCACCAACCGCCGAGGGTGTCTTTGCCAAACACGTTGCGGATGCCGGATTACAGGACAAGATTGGCGTGGATTCCGCCGGTACTCATGCTTATCATATTGGCGAATCACCTGATCCGCGGGCGCAAAAAGTTGCATTGGCAAGGGGGTTTGATCTTAGTGAATTGCGTGCTCGACGCGCAGTAGCAGAGGATTTTGTCAGGTATGACTACGTGCTGGCGATGGATGAGGATAACAAACGCAACCTGGAAGCATTAAGCCCTGCCGGTGAACAAGCGCATTTAAGGCTATTTCTGGAATTTGCTCCGCTCTCGGATGTATTGGAAGTGCCTGACCCCTATTATGGTGGGCCACTGGGTTTTGAGCGTGTATTGGATTTGATTGAGGCTGCTTCTGAAGGTTTATTGCAGGAAATAAAAAAACAACACAATTTGATTTAAGCACCTTTGCTGAGCGTTATGCGCCAGAAGATCGGTTGTTCAAGTAACCGGTTCAGGTGTTTTTCTGCCAATCGCATCGTTACTCTACGGGTGAGTCTTAAGAGAAGAATAGCTCCCACAGCTGATCAATTGAAATTAACTGGCTTTCATTTCCGGCAAGCCTTAAACAATCCACTCTCGGGAATTACCTTCAATTTTAGTGCCGCGAAACCATGGGGGTGGATATAATTGCACTCCATCCCATACTGCCGCACTTAATGTTAAGCGCGGCAGTGATCCTCTTCAGCAATATCGCTGCTTCAGTCGTCTTTGTTGGGTTTGGAATCGTTGGTCGTTGTTGCGGTCGCTACAGCTTGTCGATGTTCCGACTCACGCTGGGAATTGTTATCCGGTGCAGTATTGAAACCGGTAACGGCAGTCGCAGCGGGAGGGGGTTTAATCGCGGCAGCTGGTTGTGATGCAGGCGCTGAATCACGGTTGCTGCGATTGTCAGGCTCTGATTGCTGTGCCGCCTTGCCGGTTGATTCACTCTTGGGTTTTAATGGCCGGGTTTCAGGTGAGGGCGTATCTTGTTTTGCCTGAGGCTCACGCGGTTGGTTTGAGTCTGTGGCGCTGTTCTCACGTGCTGGCTGAGGCGCTTCATTTCGATTTGAATCGGTAGTGCTTTGATTCGCCTGACGGCTTGTGTCAACAGGTTTTGTGTCAGTTGGTGTTGTTGCGGCTTTTGCAACGGCTGTTTCCTTCACGTTAGTTATGGCGTGAGCGGTACTGGGTGTTTCCAATGCCAGTTCGGACTGCTTTGCTGCCTGGTTACGATCGGATGTTGTGTCTTTTGCATCACCTGTCGCATTGGCATTGGTTGACGAAGCCTGTTTGGTTGATTTTCGTTCATTGGATTGTGGATTACGATCGCTAGACTCACCACTGTCCGATGTGCCTGGACTCACGGGGGATTGCGTTTGGTTGCTTGATGTATCTGTCTCTTGACGAGGCGCTGCTGAATTACCAGTGTCAGGTTGCTTTGCCTGTTTGGGGCGTCGGTTGGTCGCAGTGTTTGAGTCTGCATCCCCAGTAGTGGCCGATGACTCATTGGACTCGTGTTGCGCATTCCCGGACTGATCAGCTGCGGTAGCATCACTGTTACTGGTTGTTGTCTCTCCATCACGACGACGACGACGTCCACCGCGACGTCCCCGGCGCACATTGCGGTTAGATGGTGGGCGTTGGGTGTTGCTGTCACCATTGGTGGCCGTTTTATCATTTTGCGGGGAATGACTGCCCGCGGTAGACTTGGTATCCTGTGCATCAAGTTGTGGCGTTTCAACCACTTGCTGTTCTGCGACTATTTTTGGCTGCTCGGTTGCGGTATCTTTTGGTGTCTGATTTTCTTTCCCCGGTTGGCGGGACCGGTTTGATTCGTTGCGGCGCGGCTGCCTTTTACGGGAGGGTTGCCGAGTGCTGGTTGTACTGTTGCCGCCACTGGTGCTGCTGCGGGCGGTGGTTGACGTGTTGCGCTGCCGGCGCTGGGGCGGACGTCGGCTTTGTGGCGGCTGTTCATCCTTTGATTTATCTGCTGTATCTGAATTGAACAGGTTGGACCACAACCGCTGAAGCAGGTTAGGGTGTTCAGGTGATGCCTGTGTTGGCGCCGGTTGTGAGGGCACTACGGTTTTGACCGCGGGTTCTTCGCTGGGGGATTTATTCGTTTCGGCCATGGACTCCGGTGCTTCCTCGCGCTCGACGGCTAACTCATAGCTGGATTGGCCTGAGGAAGTGGAGGGGATTTCACTGGCGCGAAGCCGCTGGATTTCATAGTGCGGACTCTCAAAAGTGGTATTGGGTAACAGTACCATGATGACGTTTTGGCGCTGTTCGATCTCAGTCAGCGTTTCCCGCTTTTCATTCAGTAGATAGGTCGCCACATTCACCGGCAACTGCACAATCAATTTGGCCGTGTGCTCTTTCATGGCATCTTCTTCGATAATGCGCAAAATAGACAGTGCGAGCGATTCAGTACCACGAATGGTGCCCTGTCCCTGGCATCGCGGACAAACAATTTGACTGGATTCGCCAAGCGAAGGGCGCAGGCGCTGCCGTGACATTTCCAACAAGCCAAAGCGGGAGATACGGCCCACCTGAACGCGGGCGCGATCCATTTTTAATGCTTCTTTTAAGGTGTTTTCCACGTCGCGTTGATTGCGATTCGATAACATATCGATGAAATCAATGACGATCAACCCTCCGGAATCACGCAAGCGCAATTGCCGTGCAATTTCTTCAGCGGCTTCACGGTTGGTGTTTAAGGCGGTTTCTTCGATATCACCGCCTTTGGTGGCGCGTGCCGAATTAATGTCGATGGAAACCAGTGCTTCGGTATGATCGATAACAATTGCACCACCAGAAGGGAGGCGAACTTCTCGCTGGAACGCGGTTTCGATTTGAGTCTCAATCTGAAAGCGGGTAAATAATGGTACGCTTTCCTGGTACAGCTTTATTTTATCGAGATTGTGTGGCATTACCAGCTGCATGAATTCGCGCACACGCTCACAGGTTTGTTTTTCGTCGACGACTATTTCGCTGATATCGCTCCGCAAATAATCCCGCAAGGCTCGAATAATAACATTGCTTTCCTGATAGATCAGGAAGGGGGCCTGGCGTTCATTGCCCGCTTTTTCAACGGCATCCCACAACTGGAGTAAATAGTTTAAGTCCCATTGCAGTTCTTCGGCATTACGGCCAACGCCGGCGGTACGTACAATAATCCCCATGTCTTCCGGGACTGTCAGTGCCCCTAACGCGTCCCGAATTTCATTCCTGTCGTCACCCACAATGCGTCGGGATACACCGCCGGCACGGGGGTTGTTTGGCATCAACACCAAATACCGGCCAGCCAGACTCACAAAGGTTGTGAGTGCAGCACCTTTGTTGCCACGTTCTTCTTTTTCAATCTGAACAATGACTTCAAGCCCTTCTCTCAGGACTTCCTTGATATTGATGCGGCCACCGGAAAGATCCACCGAGGGGTCAAAATAACTCCTTGATATTTCTTTTAGTGGTAGGAAACCATGGCGTGCGCCGCCGTAATCAACAAATGCGGCTTCAAGACTGGGTTCGAGACGGGTAATTCGGCCTTTATAAATATTGGCCTTTTTTTGTTCTCTTCCTGCAGATTCGATATCTAAGTCGTAAAGACGTTGGCCATCAACCATCGCAACGCGCAACTCTTCCGGTTGAGTTGCGTTAAACAACATTCTTTTCATTTTATGTTCTCTCTGGGCGCTCAAACCCGGCTTCCCATCCACTGGGATAATCTTAACGAGAGCATTGGCTTAATGTGCTTTATACTTATACTTTTTCTCAAGAATGCGGCACATTATTTTCATCGGCTAACATAGGCTTTAGCCTGCAAGGCTCACCGCTGTGGCGGTTGATCCGCAAGGGAGCGCTCTTAATTTATATTGTTAATTTTATACTTATACTATTAATCTAATCGAATAACGGTATACTTCGTGTTTTGCATCTGACCCATTTGGCGACGTACATTGTTTGACGCTTTATTCAACACTATTGAACACTTTGTTCAACGGGGGTATCGGGGCAGATGTTTGGAATTCAGCTGGGAATTCACTTTTTTGTGTGCTTTTTTTACGTTAAATCAATACCATCGCACACAAGTATTAAGTGACTATAGCAGTTATATCAGACTTCCACAATGTCAAGACTTAATATATTAACTTCAGATTTCCTGCTAAATGTTGCAAAGTTCCAATAGTATGACACCAAAAACCGTTATCTTATCCATTAGTGAAGAGCGGGCTGGCCAACGCATTGATAATTTTCTTATTTCTCAGCTTAAAGGCGTACCAAAAAGTCGAATATATCGACTGCTGCGCAAGGGCGAGGTGCGTGTAAACAAGGGCCGCATTAAAGCGGATTATCGCCTTCAGGTGGGTGATAGTGTTCGAATACCCCCTGTCAGAATGGCCCCACCTAAAGACGCTGGTGTTCCCAGCGATCAGGTGATCAAACGCATAAGCGAAAGTGTGATTTACGAAGATGATGCGCTGATGATTATTAATAAGCCATCGGGATTAGCGGTTCACGGTGGTAGTGGTTTAAGTTACGGGGTTATTGAAGCGCTGAGAGTAATTTATCCAAATGCAAAAAGCCTGGAGTTGGTGCATCGTTTGGATAAGCACACCTCCGGTTGCCTGTTAATTGCCAAAAAACGCAGTGTGTTGCGGCAGTTACACGAGTTATTCCGTCATAATCAAATACAAAAGCGCTATATTGCCCTGCTCAAGGGGCAATGGCAGGGGGGCAAGCAACAAGTAGATGCCCCCTTGTTGAAAAACACCCTGCGTTCAGGGGAGCGAATGGTTATCGTCGACCCGGAAGGTAAGTCGGCGCTTAGCTTTTTCAGGCCAATTAGTGTCTACAGCGATGCCAGTCTGGTTGAGATTGAAATCCGGAGCGGGCGCACGCACCAAATTCGGGTCCATGGCGCCCATATTGGTTTTCCCATTGCCGGTGATGAAAAATATGGCCACAATGGTTTTAATCAAATGATGAAGTCACGTGGTTTGCATCGATTATTCCTGCATGCAAAATCCCTGGAATTTAAGTTGCCGGGAGCGGATCAATCGATCAATGTGGTTTCACCAATGAGCGACGCATTAACGACCGTTTTGCATAGCCTGGAACAAGATGGTGGTTAATCAAACACCGCCAGACTTAGCGCTGATCATATTTGATTGGGACGGTACACTCATTGATTCGGAAGCGAATATAGTTGCCTGCCTGAACGCCATGATCCAGGATTTGGGTTTGCCCTCACGACCGCACGCTGCGCTGAGTAATATTATCGGGTTGGGGTTGATTGAATCACTGACAATGTTATTTCCTGATCATTCGCGCAAGGATTATGAGGGAATGATCGACCGCTATCGTTATCATTTTTTCAGTAGTGAGCCTTCTCAACCGTTTCCTGGGGCCGAACAGGTGTTAACTGAGCTTGGAAAACGAGGCTATTTTTTAGCGGTAGCCACTGGAAAAGGGCGGCGTGGCTTGGATAAAGCCTTGGATAGCTCAGGGTTTCGTCAGCATTTTCACATTACTCGGTGTGCAGATGAAACCCGTTCGAAACCTCATCCATTAATGCTTGAGGAAATCCTGGATGAATTGGGTATGGAGCCTCATCAAGCCTTAATGGTGGGGGATACCGAATACGATTTGCAAATGGCTGGTCATGCGCGAATGTGGGGGTTGGGCGTTAGCTATGGTGTGCACGAGCCAGACCGACTCAAACAATGCCAACCAGTGGCAATCATCAGTGAAATCAGTGAGCTATTGAGTTGGCTGGATGGCGAGGAAATTGCTGCCAGGCGAGATGAATAATCGTTTATAGGCAGTATTCTCCACAGGATTGAAAGCGTCTGATTAATTAGGGATTCATTGTGATTCTTGTTAATATCGAAGACGCGGCGTTAATGCATCATAATACGGTGCCTCATAAACAGATAACTGTCATAAAGTAAAAACTGGAAATCTTCCCTATGGATGATAACGACAATAAAAAAGACCAACCGAAAAAGCCTGATGTGAATGAAAAGGGTGTCACGCCGACACCGTTGGAAACGGACACTCCCTTGGGTGATCCTGGTCAGGTATACGAGACATCGTCATCCGGTAAGCGCAGCGTACCGAGCGATAGTGACCCCTGGACACAATCACCGGAAGTTAGCCATAGTGATGTTGATGTTGATGTTGATGCTTCGACTACGTCCAGTGCATCGCAATTTCACGCTCAAAAAGAATCTGAGCAATCAGCACAAGAAGCAACACAGCAACCATCACCACAGCAACCGCATGCAATGAATACAAAAAAAGAAAAACTGGATATATCGGAAGAAAACTGGGACCGGGATTTAATTAATCGCCTGGCATTCGCCTCCTTAAATGAGCAACGGCGTTCGCGGCGCTGGAGTGTGTTTTTCAAAACGCTTGCATTTGTTTATGTTGGCGTCATATTGTTTTATATTCCCACCGATTTCGATAAAAAAAGTATTACCGGTGGAAAGCACACTGCGATCGTTGATATCGCCGGAACCATTGCAGCTGATTCTGATGCCAATGCTGACAGTATCGTGGGCGGGCTTAGGGCTGCATTTGAAAATAAAAATACGGCGGCGGTCATTTTGCGCATTAATAGTCCTGGAGGAAGTCCGGTGCAGGCGGGTTACGTTTATGACGAAATCAAACGTTTGCGGGCCAAATATCAGGCGATTAAATTGTATGCAGTCATTACGGACATGTGCGCATCCGGTGGATATTATATTGCCGCTGCTGCCGATGAAATTTATGCCGACAAAGCCAGTATTGTGGGGTCGATTGGTGTGTTAATGAATGGCTTCGGGTTTGTGGACGCCATGCAGAAAATCGGCGTAGAAAGACGATTGTTAACGGCCGGGGAACATAAGGGCGTGCTGGATCCATTTTCGCCAATGAAAAAAGGTGATACGGAGCATATGCAGAAATTATTGGACGGTGTGCACCAACAATTTATAAATGTTGTTAAAGAGGGACGTGGGGATCGTTTAAAGGAAGATCCAAAATTGTTTAGCGGTTTATTCTGGAATGGTGAAGAGGGCGTAAAGCTGGGTCTGGTGGATGGTTTGGGAAGTAGTAGTTATGTCGCCCGCGAAATTGTGGGGGTCGATAAATTGGTGGATTTTACCAGCCGTACAAACTACCTGGATCGATTTGCTGAACGACTGGGTGCAACCTTTGCTAACGCGATGACTGCAACCTTAGGGCTGCAATCAGGTCGTGTGGAATAACGCAGTTAAATGCCAGTGGCGGTGTTGGGCTCACACGGATAATCAGGGGTTTATTGGTTACTGATGATTTCCAATGCCTTAAGGGTTTTGGCTTGAGGCGTATAAAAGTGGGGCGACAGACGGACTGCATTGCCACGTTCAGCACAAATAATATTCTGCTGCATGAGTTGTTTGTGTAGATCGCTGCTTGGCAGTTTTGCATGTCTGAAGCTTACAATACCGCTTAAACGAGATGCGTGGGCAGACGAAACCAACTGCAGGTTATCGTGATGTTCAATGTAATCAATTATTAGTCGGGTGTTTTCGTGGATACGTGACTCTACATTAATCATTCCCGCCTCCAGGAGTAGCGAAATACTGGCATCAAGTGCATGAATGCCCATCATGTTAGGACTGCCGCATTCAAAACACCGCGCAGTGGCGGCCCGTTGCCACTCCTGCTGGTCAAAATTCAAATAATCGTCTGTCATATGCCAGCCAAATTGCGTCAGGTTGATGCGGTCACGTAATTCAGCCTTGCAATAAAAAAAGGCCACTCCCTCGGGGCCTAACATCCATTTATGACCATCGGCCATCGCAAAGTCAGCCTGAACTTGTTGCACATCAAAACGTAATGCGCCCACACTTTGAATTGCGTCAATACAAAAAAGGATATTGTTGCTCCTGCAATGAGCACCAAGCCGTTCGAGGTTTATACACAAACCAGTTGCATACTGCACTGAGCTGACGGAGACGAGGCGGGTGCGCGAATCACACAGTTCAATAATCGCGCTCTCAGGTGCCTGGTTGTCAGCATAATTACCGTTCCCGTCGTTATTGGCCTCAATATTAATGTTCGCATAACGAATTTCCACACCTTTTGGTTTAAGTGATTCCCATACGATGCGGTTAGAGGGAAATTCCTGATTGGTGATAACAACGTTATCGCCTTCCTGCCAGTCGAGTCCGTAAGCAACCATCGACAGTGCTTCGGAGGTGTTTTTCAATAACGCAATATCATCCCCCGACGGCGCATTGATCAAACTGGCAAGTTGTTGCCTGAGGTTCGATTCCGTTTGCATCCATTCAGGGTAATTCAGTGAGCCTTGTGTCAGGTTCTCTTGTGCAAATGTTGTCACCGCATCTGCGGTTCTTTTTGGCCAGGGCGAAACTGCGGCATGATTTAGATAGGTTATGTGGTCATTTAACTGAAATTCTGTACTAGTCAGCGTATCGAGATTCATGGTGAGCTATTGTGCCTTTTTGTTGCTGTTGAAGTGTTCAATGTTAAGCTGATTACCTAAACTGAGCACATAATCGCGGTCGTTATCGGTATAATACAGTCTGTTATCATTACCTGCCACCCAGGGTATTTAGAACCCCGCTTCTTGTTGTTACTAAATGTAACATATTACGTTGGTGTAATAGGGTTGGGGCGTTATTATTAGCCACGAATACGCTGATAGTAAATGCCGTGGGCATATAAACGGTGTTCAATGTTAGAGATGGATGAAAATTAGACATGGACGGCACAAATATTTACTTATATTATAGTTATTTTAATCCATTGCGAATTGTTCAAGTAGGATGAGACGTTATATAAATAATTGCTTGAATTTACTTTTCTTTCTGGTTTGCTGCGCAACAGCTTACGGTAACGTTAGCGGTGTGGGTATTGCCCAGGCGGGCAATGATACCGTTGCCGATGATAATACCACTGCAACACCCGCAGCAACTAACATCGCGCCTATATCTAACAGTGCCACCGATAATGCTGGCAGCGTCGCAGTCGTGGATACTAAACGACACGCCTCCACGGTTTCAAATGAATTGCTTTCCAGGGAATCAGCGCAACAACGAGATTTATATCGTGATGCAGTAACGGCATTGGAAAAAGGGGACTTGACTGCTTTTGATACGCTTCGAAACCAAAACAAAGACTATATATTATACCCCTATCTGGCCTATTACGATTTAAGGAATCGATTATCGTCAGCAACGGACGATGAAATTACCGGCTTTATGGATAGTTATCAGCAAATGCCGCTCAGTAATCGGATTCGTACACAATGGTTATACCGACTGGCAGAGGATGAGCGCTGGGATACTTATTTATCGGTTTATCGGCAACAAGGCGGGGCAAAGCTTCGTTGTGCGTATTTTCAAGCAAAATTAAAAACCAACCCATCAAAGCAAACCTTAAAGCAGGTATTGCAACAGGTGGAAAAGCTATGGCTTGTTGGTAAAAAGCAACCAAAGGAATGTGACCCTTTGTTTGATCGTCTGGCCAAAAGTAAGCGTATGACCAGTCAATTAATCTGGCAGCGAATTGAATTGGCGATCAAGGCTGGTAATACTACATTGGCCACGGAGCTGGCAGAGGTGTTTGGCCGACGTGACAAGAAGGCGGTATCCCTGTGGGTAAACGTGCATAAAAAACCGGAGCAGGGTCTCAAGGACAGGGCGTTGCGAAAAAACACCTTGGTTAACCGAAAAATCGTACTTCACGGTATTAATCGCATTGCACGGCAGGACGCTGAAAAAGGGCAGGCGTTATGGGCGAAGCTGTCTCGACGCTATGGTTTTAACAACGACGAGAAGCAACGGATGAAGCGTTTTTTAGCTTTGCGGTCGGCTTACCAGCAATACCCGGATGCCTTGAAAGGGCTGATGAGCATTAGGGGGAAATGGGTCAATGATAAAGTGCGTAAATGGCGGGCGATGACCGCGTTACGCTTGCAAGACTGGAAGGCGCTAAAGAAGAGTATTAATGGTTTTACCTCCCAAGAAAAACAAGATGTGAAGTGGCGTTACTGGTTAGCGCGATCGGAAGAAAAATTAGGTAATCAAAAACGAGCGCTTGCGGCTTTTGAAGATGTTGCGTTGGAAACTAACTATTATGGTTTTCTGGCTGCCGATCGACTTGGCAAGCCTTATACCTTTAATCTAGAGCCATTGGAGCGTGACGAATCTGGTTTGATGGATATTGCCACTATACCAGCGCTATTGCGGGCAAAAGAGTTATTTCTTTTAGGCGAAGATGTCGACGCCCGTCGTGAATGGAACTACGGCACCCGGAATTTTAAAGAAACGAAATTAAAACAGGCGGCGCTACTGGCGGACCAATGGGGCTGGCATAGCAATGCGATACTTACCATCGCTAAAACCAGTCATCGACGGGATTATGATTTGCGTTTTCCGATGCCATACCGTGATCTGGTGTTTGTTAATGCAGAAACCCATGGTATTGATCCATCCCTGATCTTTGGCGTGGCTCGGCGTGAAAGTGCATTTCGTACTGATGCGCGCTCCAGTGTTGGCGCATTAGGTTTAATGCAGTTGATGCCCGGCACGGCGCGTATGGAATCCAAGCGGCTAGGTCGCCACAAAATGAGTCAAAAAGAAATTCTCGAAGCTGACAATAATATTCTATTGGGCAGCTCGTATCTCAATCGTATGTTAGAGCGATTTGGGGGGAATCAAGCCTTGGCAACCGCCGCATATAATGCCGGCCCCCGGCGTGTGGACTCGTGGATTCCTGAGTCGGTGCCTGTGTCATCCGATATTTGGGTTGATACACTGCCTTTCAAAGAAACGCGTTCTTATGTTCGGGCGGTGATGGCTTATTCCACGATTTTTAACTGGAAATTAGACGAAAAAATAACACCATTAACGGCAAGAATGTATTCCGTAATTTCAAGGGATGCATTAGCTGAATCTGCCGCTATTAAGCGAGGCTCAATCAACTAGTTGTGTAATTGATGCTGTGTTGATTCGGTCATACTCCTGACAGATAGTATAACGACTGACGTAATCGCGAGTGTTGCCAACGGTTCTGTGGCTTGGTATCTGTCCTTTCATTCATTGCTTTTTTAAACCATACTGATAACATTTATGGGCTTGGAATTCCAAGCAAAAAATGCATGTCAGTGACGGTGCCTGTTTGATGCGTCATGCCGGTATGTTTTAATTTAATGACGTATATTTAATTGGTTATATTTATTCAATTATGTTTGGCAATCGTGTTTTATTATTAATAAAAAGAGGGACGCAGCAGTGGATCATCCATTAGTTTATGTTAAAGACAGTGATATTCATGGCAAAGGTTTGTTTGCTAAAAAGAAAATAAAATCGGGCGCAATTCTCGGTGAATTAAAAGGTAAGCCCACCAAAAAAGATGGCCCTTATGTGTTGTGGCTCGATGATGATAAAAGTGGCTTTAAAGTGCAATGCGTCTTTAAATACATTAATCATGATTCGTCGCCTAACGCCTGTTATTACGATGATTTGACCGTGGTTGCACTAAAAAATATTCGTAAAGACGAGGAAATTACCCATTATTATGGTGAAACCTGGGAGTAAGCCTTGCTTCCGGAATCATGTTTCTGATTGATGCTGTAAAATAGTCAGTGTACCTGTCTCACTATTTCCAACTCATGCCACGTACTCATTCCCATCACTCATGCCTGCTAATGATTGTGCCCCGCCATAATCCTAGATTCCGCAGTTGACCGCTCTGATTTCGGGCCAACATCCTGAAAAATCAAACCATTGTGCGGCCTCTGGCGTTCACTCAAAAAGTGAGTCGCTACACGGTTTATCACCGTCCCTCATCCACCATGGCGGCGTTGCGACGTTTGCTAAGGACGACGGCCATTAGCGGCAAGTCGCGCCTTGCCGACAGGGATGTCGGTAAGGGGCGATAGCAGGACGCGGTAGCTTTGCCATGGCGGATGAGGCACGACGCTAAATCCATGTTCAACGGCGGAATCTAGGATGATCAAGCGGTATTACCGGTGGATACAAAATAAGCCGCAATACGCCGCGTACTGAGACTGAGTAATCTGTCGCTGAGGAATTCGTGGCTGAATTGGTGCCCCGGAGAGGATTCGAACCTCTGACTTCACCCTTAGGAGGGGTGCGCTCTATCCTACTGAGCTACCGGGGCAGGTATAAATGTTGATGCACTAATGTGGGTTCTGGTTTGAGTGTTGATGTCAGGTATTGCCTATGATTCTAACGATGACCTGATCTCAAACGCTGATTCTACACGGAGATGCCGGGTTTTTCCATTGAATTGAATATGCCGTTTATGACACCACTGACGTCTCAGTTTTGTTAATAGGGTTTAGAATGGCGCTCGTGGTCTTCGGGGGTCGACGGTGCATTACTGGTTATCAGAATTTTCCGGTTTGTAATTTTTCAGCTTATCCACGATTTTGTCAACGGTATCCTCGTCCACTGGTTGCTGCTTTCCCATTTTCCCTAACGCAGCGATGGTGGTTCGTAGCTGCGATATATAGCGTCGGCAATTAACACACATCATTAAGTGTATTTTCATTTTCATTCTCGCCATGAAGGGGAGTTCGTGGTCGATATAACCGTTTGCGTTTTCGGTAATATCCTTACAACTGATCATAATTCATTACGCTCTTTGGTATTCATCAATGGCCTCTCGGACTTGGCTTCGTGCTCTGTGTAGTAGCACACGAGCATTAGACTCAGAAACCTCCAAAACCTTACAAATTGATTCCATATCCAAGCCCTGGATATCACGCAAAGTAATAACCGATTTTTGCAGCGTTGGTAGCGAATCGAGTGCCTTGTTGATGCAATGCTGTAATTCAGTGCTGGAAACCAGGGCCTCCGGCGTTTCTGTATGCCAAACTGACGGGGGGGTTGCCCAATGACCGCTGGCGTCGAAATGGCCTGGACTGAGTAGGGGGGTTGTTTCGTCAATGGGACTATCGAAATTGACGGTGCGCGACTCATGGCGTAAGCGGCTTTTGGCGCAATTACTGACAATCCGCATTATCCAGGTTTTTAAGCTCGAGCGACGCTCAAATTTTGGCAGTGCTCTTAACACCGCAACCCATGCCTCTTGTGCCACTTCATCTGCAATGGCGTCACCGACAATTGAGCGGGCAATGTGTATCATCATGCCATGATAGGCGCTCACCACTTGTTTATAGGCAGTTTCGTCTTTTTGTAACAGTTGTGGAATTAATTCGTCATCGCTAGGTGGGTTATTATCGTTCGCCAAAGTTACATTCCTTACATATTACAATTAAAAAATAATGATTGTGACCTTATGTAATAATCCTTACCCACATGACTCTAACTACATAACCTGCTTATTGTGGTTGGCCGGCTTGGATAATAGCGATTAAATGCAACGGCTGCTATTGTCAGGTTTATAGGACTTTTTATCAAGGCTTAATTAAAATAAGGGATTAAGGGTGCTTGAGCAGGAATTTACAGTGACGAATTATTTGTTAAAATGACCAGTTAGCACAATTTACGTCTAAAATATAATCAAGCTAGGCTAACGCAATGGTGACGTTTTAACGGCACTGGCGGCAATTCGAATCTACTATAAATAAACTGCAATTATTACCTGGGTCCTAGTACGCTAGACGATTAACTAAGGGTAATGATTGCTAATCATAAGGCAAAATATGCACGAAACATTACCGCTATTGGAAAACACCAGTTTTCCCCCAATTTCCCGGGCCCAATTAACCACATTACAGGTGAATTTAGGGTATCGTTGCAACCAGCAATGTCTGCACTGCCATGTGAATGCCAGCCCCAAGCGCAAAGAAATGATGGATTTAGAAACCATCAATACCCTGATCGATTATCTTAAGGTCAGTGGTGCCCAATATTTGGATTTAACCGGCGGTGCACCGGAATTGAATCCGCATTTTCGCTATCTGGTGGAGCAGGCGAGAGCATTAGATATAATTGTCATTGACCGATGCAATTTAACCATTTTAGAAGAACCCGGGCAGGAGGATTTAGCGGTATTTCTCGCTGCCAACGAAGTGGAAATTACCGCATCGTTGCCTTGTTATATGGAAGATAATGTTGATCAGCAACGGGGAAAAGGCGTATTTAATGCCAGTATTCGTGGATTACAGCAACTGAACGCCTTGGGTTATGGGGCGGCGGGTAAATCCTTGAAGTTGAATCTGGTTTATAATCCCATTGAACCGGTATTACCTCCGCCACAAGAGGCGTTGGAGGCAGATTATAAAAAACATCTGGGAGAACAATTCGGAATCAGCTTCAGTCAGTTATTCACCCTGGCCAATATGCCCATCCAGCGATTTGGCAGCACGCTGATTTCCAAAGGTGAATTTAATAATTATATGATGTTATTAAGAGATGCACATCAGGACAGTAATCTAGACGGTGTCATGTGCCGTACGCTTATCAGTGTCGATTGGCAGGGCTATCTGTACGATTGTGATTTTAATCAAATGTTGAAGTTGCCCATGAAACAAGGTGGCATATCGAGGCCCCATCTTAGTGATTTAATGAATAAAACTGTCGAAGGGAATCCCATTGTGGTGAGAGAGCATTGTTATGGCTGTACCGCAGGACAGGGTAGCAGTTGTGGTGGTGCGTTAACGGATTAAAGACTAAAAATATAGCTTAGCGTAGAGAAAAAAGTATCGTTTAATATTGTTAGTCTACATTAATTGAAGAGGTAGAGTGTATGTCAGTACAGGCAAATGTTAAGGAGCGTTATGCTGAAGGTGCAAAAGTGGTTCAGGCGGAGCTATGTTGCCCCGTAGACTACGACAAAGCGTTGCTAAAAGCGCTACCTCAGGAAATCATCGAAAAAGATTATGGCTGTGGCGATCCATCACGGTATGTGAAAGAAGGTGATGTGGTGCTGGATTTAGGCAGTGGCGGCGGGAAAATCTGCTATATGGCGGCGCAGTTGGTGGGCGACAATGGGCGCGTTATTGGCGTGGACATGACGGATGATATGTTGGCACTGGCGCGTAAATACCAGGGCGAAATGGCTGATAAAATGGGTGGTACGCCGGTGTCGTTTTATCGCGGACATATTCAGGATCTGGCGTTAAGCCTCGATGCGCTTGGCGATTATCTAACGCGTAATCCTGTCAATACCATCCACGATATGGAGGCACTGGAAGCCTGGAAACATAAACAACGCCATGATGAACCAATGATTGCTGACAACAGCATCGACCTGGTGATTTCTAACTGCGTTTTAAACCTGGTGGCGGAAGAGGAAAAAACACAATTAGTCAGCGAAATATTTCGGGTATTGAAGCCGGGAGGGCGGGTTGCCATCGCCGATATCGTCAGCGATGAAGATATTCCCATGCACCTTAAAAATGATTCGAAATTATGGAGTGGATGTATCTCGGGGGCTTTTCATGAGAAAGGTTTTCTGGATGCTTTTTTAGCGGCTGGATTTGTTGCGGTGGGTTATGACAAATGGGACATGCAGGCCTGGCAGGTTGTAGAGGGTATTGAATTTCGCTCGGTGACGCTGGTCGGCACCAAACCACAGGGGAGTGATTGCATCGACCGCGGACATGCGGTGATTTATAAAGGCCCCTATCTATCCGTTACCGACGATGAAGGCCATCTGTTCCCCAGGGGAGAGCGTATTGCCGTCTGTGAGCGAAGCTTTGAATTTTTAATCAACGGCCCTTATAAAGAGGACTTTATCGGGATTACACCCGCGACGCTGAAAGATCCGGTGCCGCTTTGTGCGCCTGCTGGAACCATACGCCCTGCCAGTGAAACCAAGGGCGGGCAGTATGATAATGGCACCACCGCCGGTGGCAGCTGTTGTTAACCGCGCTGTCAACGTAGTTGAAAAAGTAGTTGCAAAAATAGTTGCAAATGTCGTTGAGCAAGTAGTTACTAAAATTGTAGTTTATGTATTTATTGATGAACGTACTGGCAGCGGGGAGTGATTAACGTGTTTAGGGCTATGCTGTCCCTGGTGCGTGACGGTTCACTGAAATCCGCAGTGTGATGAAAGCCAAACATAGTGGATGCGGTGAGTCAGTGGCAGGCGATAGAGTTATCATTTTCGCCAAACAACCCAACGCGGGCCAGGTAAAAACCCGCTTAATCCCCGCTATCGGTGCACGGCAGGCGGCGCAGTTACACGCAATGATGACGCGTCACATCGTTACCGTTGCCTGCGCCAGCAATATCTGTCCCGTCGAGCTATGGTGCTCACCCTCGCCATCTCATGAATTGTTTCAAAGCCTGGCGCAAGAATTTCCCATATCGCTTTGCACACAAACAGGCAACGATTTGGGGGAGCGCATGTACAATGCATTTGCTGCCTCACATACCGGGCATGATACTCACGGCACTAACATCAATACTGATGTCAACGATAATGGCAATCACAACAATAACAATCAGAACAATAGCAATCACAACAATAGCAATCACAACAATGCGGCCATAATCGTTGGCAGTGATTGCCCGGCACTAACACCGGCACATTTTCGTCAGGCTTTTACTGCATTAAAGGCGGGCAATACCGCTACGCTAATTCCAGCCCTGGATGGCGGTTATGTATTGTTGGGTTTGAGTCAACTGAACCGCCGCTTGTTTGAGGATATTCAATGGGGTACGGCAGAAGTACTGTCTGCAACACGGGCCCGGCTCAAGTCACTTTACTGGACCTGGGAGGAATTTGCCGCATTATCTGATATCGATACCCAACAGGATTTGCTGGCGTTCGCTGGCAGCCATCAGCATTACGAACTGGATGACAGCCTGGTTTCCTTTTTGAAGCGGTTATTGGCGGGATCATCATAAACCAGTAATGGCGCCCGTGTCTCAATCGGCAAAAGTGGGTTAACGGCGGGTATATGCCTGACGCAACGCTTTTCGTTCGACACCTGCAATAAAACGCTCGATTAGCCTTAAATGGTTATGCCCCAGATCCAGAAAACTAACCCCTAACGTGCAACAGCCGATGCGGGGCTTGATTTTTGTATAACAAATTTTTAATTGACAGGGTATTTCCGGGTTATCCGGCAACTTAATCGTGCAGGTTGAAATGCTCGGCGTGTTTGATAAGTCAGGTAAATTGCTTTCCTCCAGCTGAATACGCATGCCGGTGGCGGATAGGTCTCGTACCTGACCGGAGTATCGGTTTCCGTCGTTATCGATTAACGCAACAGTGGCAGCCGTTGCTGAGCTGAGGGGGACTCGATGCTCAGCGCGACGCTGAAAATATTTAAGTTGTCTGGGAAACGCAAAGTTAAATTCTCCCTTATCCTTTAATACCTCATTAAATGTCGACGAAAATGAGGCTTCCGTGCCAATGAATTTAGCACTAATTGTTACCTCGCGCTCCTTATGTAACGCTTCGCGTACTCGGGCACTATTTTGCAGGGATAAGGTGACGATTTTTTTATCAGGGACGATGTCCAGCAGCATCCCAGTGTAACGTGTGTTGGTGTCCTGCAGGATGATGGTCAGCGTTGAAGGCAAATCCTTAAATAGTCCCAGAATGGCGGATATTCTGGTGGTGGAAGTAACGATTTCAAATTGCGATTCATAGTTGTCGACATAGGTGTTATTGGGAACCATGGCGCTCACATTATTGTTAAATTGTTTTTTAGTACCTTATAGCGATCTTGTGATAGCATCTAAAGTGACGTGTGTTGCCGGGGCCAGTCTTAATTTATCCAATTTCTATACGCTATGCATCCGGGCAATACAGCGTAAACAGGGATAACAGCATTAAGACTGCTTACCAAATTCCTTGATCGGCAGCTTTGCTAAGTTCTAAATAGCAAAGTGCAAATCAGATATATTGTGGAAATAAAATGTAAGTTGTATAAGTGATGCAATTGCCGAGCGAAAAACAAAGGGAATGAATGATCGGGGTTGTTGATAAAGTCTAAATCCCAAATGCTTTGGGTATAAAGTGCCAAACCCGCTGTTTGACCCCGGTGTTTTCAATACCGTGCTTAAATACAATGATTAGCCCCGTTGTTTGGTGGCCAGTTTTCAATATAATGTAAGTATTATCAGACGATTACGATGGATGGAGTACTGTCGTTATCGTCTGTTTTGCCGGATTGATCATAGACATTGGGCGACGCCTCGCTACCGCTTAACAGCGCCATTGCCTGCCTGGTTTTGACCTGCGCGAGATTAATGGTGCGGCCATTAATCTGGTTTTGTTGTTTGCACTGCTGGGCTATGCCCAATAAAGATTGCCATGTGTGCACAGTGTCATCTTTAATTTTAGATGATAGCGTGTTTATCATCTTTTCAATGTCACTTTTATTGCCGGCATAACCCTGCTGAGTTAAAAACTGTGAGAGTTGTTGCTCCACGTCCTGAATTTTCTCTGTACAGGTCTGTTTTTTTTCAACAAGTTCAAGAAATGTTGTGCTGTCGTTTTTGCTAAGTGCAATGTATTCTTTTTGTAAAATGTCCAGCAATTGGTTCGACACCTCCAGTTCCATGCGTAGAAGAGTGGCAATGCGTTCCTGGCCGGATGGGTTAGGCATGATCAGGCACCTTGTGTCATGTGCGATGTAAGGCTGACTCGAGATTCAGAAATTTCAGTGCCGTGCTGGCTGCATCCACTTTGTAATCTCCATTTTCGATCGCGGTTCGAATGCTGGCAACACGTTGTTCGTCAACCACTGGCAGACTGGCAATTTGTTGATCCAGGGCCTGGAGTTTTGCTGCAGAGTCAGTTACCGTCAGTTTGTCCGCGCTGTTAACGGTGCTACCACCTTGGGTCTGCTGGTTCTTACCGTTGTTGATATTAATTGGGTTTATTGATTGGCTTTGGTTGCCACTTTGCGTTGGTGGTGTAGCTACCCGATTGATTTCGTTTGCCATGTTGAGCTCCTGGTTATAGGTCCGTTTGTACTGTCGGCTGTCCTTCGTTCTTGAGTGAGCGACAATCCGCGTAATTTAACGTTTGTTCGCATTAATTGTGCCATTTCCCTGAGCATCTATCCATCACATCCATACCTCAAGTTGCCATTTTTCATAAAACAGATGGTCAACTGATAAATCTCTTACATCGTTACTTCCACAACACCGGTTTTAGCAACGGTGCCTTCAATCACGCGATTTGAGCTGATATTACGAACTTTAATGAGCTCACCCATTGCGCCATCTTGCATCGCTTTACCTTTCATACGCACGGTTAAATGGGGGGTTTCAGCTAACAATATGACGGCTTCTCCGCGTTTTACCAGCGTTGGCGCCTGAATTAGTCGTGGTGTAATAACTTTTCCCGGCCCCATGTTGCGCGAGGCCACCATGCCTACCACGTATTTTGGGTTCTTATAATATGCAACGTTTTTATGACTGGTGCGTAGTTTAATGGTCTTAATAGCCTGGGACGTAATAACCTGCCCCTTTGCCAGTGGGCGGGCTGACGCAATAACGTGTTCGTATACATTGATCTCAACAGGCACATAGATTGTCCAGCGCTTTGGGGTATGGCATCGCACACCGACGGTGATATTGCCAGACAGATCCCCTGTGCGTTTGTTGAAAGGCTCAAGTGGGTCGCTGCACCGACTTAGGTTAAGGCGAGGGTCAATTGTGCCGATCTTAACGCTAATTTCAGAATCCGTATTCACTTCGATGTTGTCATCGAGGAATTGCTTGACGGATGCCTTAATCTTTGCCGTTGATTGACGTTCCATTGCTGTTGCGAAGGTAAACGGCGCCAATGGAAGCAACATTACCAGCAGGAATCGTGCGATGCGGCTACACCGCGATACAAGTACCGTGTGACAGGGTTGTTTAAGCGAAACATCTTTCCAGTGGTTGCTATGGGCATTAAACATTTAATGAATCACATTCTCATATTAATTTAAAGACAAAAGGCGGATGGATTGTGAGTTATGCGCCAATGTAGCTACCTGTTAGTGATGCCGTGGTTTTTGTGGCGACAAATTTTTGACTGTCGCTGCAATTGATTCTGTAAACGAATGATTTATTAATAACTCATGCCGTTTGCACCCAAACTATTCGATATTACCTGTGTGTTAGGGGAGAGGGATACCAGTACCGGCGGTGTAAAGCCGCAAGTACCACCCGGTAATGCCTGCACCATGGAGATAGAGCAAAATGTGTGCCATAGCATTTTTCATTAAGGAATCACCATCCGGTGACGATAGTGCTACAGCATATCAATTTCCCGGGAGCATGTCATGGCAGGCCTTTTAGACGAAGTTGACCGTCGTACACAATTAGTCGGAGAAAACCGGCTGGAATTGCTGTTATTCAGACTGGACGGTGATCAGCTTTATGGCATTAACGTATTTAAAGTGCAGGAAGTCATTCGTTGCCCAAAACTAACGCAGATTCCGAGGGCAAAAGAAGTGGTTTATGGCATCGCCAATATGCGTGGTAAGACGATACCAGTGATCGACCTTGGTTTTGCACTGGGGAACCCGACCATTCAGAATGTGGAATCATCGTTTGTCATTATCGCGGATTACAATCGCAGCATTCAAGGTTTTATGGTAAGCGGAGTGGACCGAATCGTTAATATGAATTGGGAAGACATACTGGCACCACCGAAGGGGTCCGGGGGCGGGCACTATTTGACAGCAGTAACCCGAGTTGATGAAAAGCTCGTGGAGATCATTGATGTTGAAAAAGTACTGCACGAAATTGGTGGCATTCAGGTCGATGTGTCAAACAAGGTTAATAATAATGGAGTAAAAAATGACTGTGTGAAAACCGTGTTGGTCGCGGATGATTCCACAGTTGCCCGTAATCAAATAAAAAGAACACTGGATCAGCTGGATATCAAGTGTGTATTGGCCAAAGACGGGAAAGAGGCATTGGATTACCTGGAAGACCTGGCTACTCGCGTTGATAACGTAAACGATACGCTGGAGTTGGTTATATCCGATGTGGAAATGCCAAATATGGATGGTTATACATTAACAACCATGATTAGAAAAAACCCAAAATTACAAAATTTATACGTCATACTGCATACATCATTAAGCGGTGTCTTTAATCACGCCATGGTGCAGAAAGTGGGGGCGAATCAGTTTATACCCAAGTTTAATGCTGATGACCTTGCCAATGCGGTTTTAGATGCGATTGATAAAAATAATGAATAATGTCGCGCTTGATAAGCGTAAGCGCACTACAACCTAATGCATCACGAAAAGTAAGATTAACACGTGAATTCAAGTACAATAACACCAGAAGAATACCATGCGTTCCGCGAATTCCTGGAAAACGCTTCGGGTATTGTGCTCGGTGATAATAAACACTATTTGGTGACCAGTCGGTTGACTCGAATAATGGTGGAATTTTCCATTACGAGTCTTGCTGAGTTAATGACGCGTTTAAAAGCCGACAAAGCGCTGCGCCAACGTATTATGGATGCAATGACCACAAATGAGACGTCGTGGTTCCGGGATAACTATCCGTACGAAATTTTAAAGGAAAAATTGCTGCCGGAATTGACCGACCGAAAAGCAAAGCAACTGCGAATCTGGTCATCGGCCTGTTCCACAGGGCAGGAGCCATATTCCATCAGCATGATAATTTCCGAGTATCTGATGGGAAGACCGGGAAGTTTGTTTGCAGACGACGTGCAAATCGTGGGTACGGATATTTCCAGAAACGTACTACAACAGGCTAAAACAGCAATTTACGATAATATTGCACTAAACCGAGGATTGTCGCAGGAGCGGCTGAAACGATTTTTTAAGGAAGAGGATTCTCAGTGGGAAGTCATCGGTGATATCCGTAAACGTATTTCCTTTCGTGAAATGAATCTAAAGGCAAGTTACACGGCGTTAGGAAAATTTGATATTATTTATTGCCGTAACGTACTGATTTATTTTTCACCTGAGCTTAAGAGAGATATTATGTTTCGTATGTCGCAGGCTCTAAAACCTAATGGTTACCTGATTCTTGGTGGCTCGGAAACCATTTCGGGGTATACCGATGAATTTGATTTGGTGCGCTGGCGTTCCGGCGTGGTTTATCAACTTAAATCCAGTAAAGAAAAATACGGTTAACGCTAAACCGCGGTTAACCTCACCATGAGTAACCGGTTGTATATTATCGATCCTTCCAATCTATCGCGCGACAAAATTCCATTAACGGCTTGATGAGCATTCAGTTTGTTGTCCTTTAATCTGCTCACCCATTGTGTGAAAGCGCTACGAGATGCAGAGCACGCTTGTTGTGGCGCCTGGTCGGCGTTGTAAACGTTAGAAATATTGGCCTATTCCTGCACTTTCACGCCTTGCCAGACATCATCACAACCGCACTCTACAGGGCGTTCACAGGTTAAACGGGTTCCTCCATGCCAATTCCATTGCCGTAACACGGCTGAGCATTGCCGTATTAATAACCAGCCTGAACGCCGAAACTCCGTAACTTATTGATTACCTGACTTGATTCCGAGTTTGGCACGTACGTTGCTCTTCTTCCTATGAAGTTTTGACGAAAGTGCCGGTACCTAAATGAAGCGACCTGGTACGTTTGATACCCCTTGGGGAGAGAAGCATAATGCGGTTTGATTTAGATAAGGCATTTGGAATTCATCAGTATGGCATGGCCCTAAGATCCAAGCGTGCTGAGATATTGGCAAATAATATTGCCAATGTCGACACTCCAAATTACAAGGCCCGTGATATCGATTTTAAATCCGCATTGCAGCAGGCCGCGCAGGGTACAAATCCTTCAGCGTTAAAAACCACTCATTCAAAACACATACCAGGCGGTATTCGCGTCGCGGGTATGAATCTAGATACGGTATATCGTAACCCAATACAGCCTTCTGTCGATGGAAATACGGTGGATTCGCAATTCGAAAAGGCAGAATTTACCAGCAATTCGGTGCAATACCAAGTCAGTGTGCGGTTCTTATCCGGCTTGATCAAAAACCTGAAGACTGCGATTAAAGGAGAATAACAATGTCACTGTTTAAGGTATTTGATATTGCAGGTTCGGGGATGAGTGCGCAGGCCATTCGCTTGAACACGACCGCCAGTAATATTGCAAATGCTGAAAGTGTCAGTAGTAGTACCGATAAAACCTACCGTGCGCGGCATCCGGTGTTTTCCACTTTGTTTAATGAAATGGGTGGTAACGGTGTCGGCGGAAATGATCAAGTAGGGGGTGTTCGGGTTAACGGGATTATTGAAAGCCAAACGCCATTACGGGTTCAGTATCAACCTGATCACCCGATGGCTGACGAGAATGGCAATGTTTTTTTGCCGAATGTCAATATGATAGAAGAGATGGCGAACATGATCTCAGCATCCCGCTCGTTTCAAAGTAACATAGAAGTATTAAATACCTCGAAACAAATGTTGTTGGGCACATTAAGGCTTGGGGAATAACAGGAGGCTGCCATGACCCCCATAGACACGTCACTAAGTTCAGTCGTAAAAGATCTTAACCTTGCTAAAACCGAGGAAGCTAAAAAAGAGAAAGACAAGCTTGGACAGCAGGAGTTTCTTGAACTAATGGTGGCTCAGCTACGGCATCAGGACCCTTTTGCGCCCATGGAGAATGGTGATTTTATTTCCCAGATGGCCCAGTTCAGTTCAGTTACCGGCCTTGAGGAGCTAAATAATTCATTTGACCAGTTGGCAACCTCCTTACAGTCTAATCAGGCTTTACAAGCATCGACATTAGTGGGACGTTCAGTTTTCGTTCCTTCCAATAGTGGATTTGTCAGTAACGATGGAAATGTACAGGGCATACTGAATTTACCCGCAGCCAGTAATAATGTTGTCGTTACAATTGAGGACAATGTCGGTCAGGCGGTACGTAAAATTGAACTTGGGAGCCAATCACCCGGTGATATAGCGTTTCAATGGGATGGTCTGGATGACAACGGTACCCAAGTACCACTGGGCGCTTACCGTATCACGGGGCAGGCTAAGCAAAACGACGGAATAGTCAGTCTGGATACATACATTAATGCGGCGGTTGAAAGTGTAACACTCAATCAAACTGGACAAGGATTAACGCTGAACCTAAAGGACTTAGGCTCGGTTCCTTTCTCGCAGGTTAGAGAAATTAAGTAAATAAAGGAGAAGTAACATGCCATTTCGTATTGCACTGAGTGGGCTTAATGCCGCATCTTCAGAACTTAAAGTGACTGGTAATAATATTGCCAATTCGGGAACCGTTGGGTTTAAAAGTTCTCGCGCGGAATTTGCTGATGTATTCGCAGTTGAGTTTGGTGGTACAGCAGATACTGCTACTGGTAATGGTGTTAGGGTGACCTCGGTAGCCCAGCAGTTTGGGCAGGGCAGTATCGAATTTACTCAACGGGCGTTGGATTTATCCATTAGTGGTGCCGGTTTTTTTGTAATGGAAGATAACAATGGCCGTAGTTACTCAAGGGCAGGTGCGTTTCATGTGGACTCAGATGGCACGGTTGTGAACAGCAAAAATCAACGCATGCAGATTTTCCCAACAGTAGGCAACTCAACGTCAACTGCATCAACCAGTTTTAACACCGGCGTGCTGCAGGACTTGCAGCTTGCGACCACCGATGGCCCGCCAAGTGCAACAGAGACCGTTGATGTGGGGCTAAACCTTGATGCCTCGCAAACCGTGCCGACAACCGTACCGTTTAACGCAAATGATCCATCCAGCTATACCCATAGCACTTCAATTATTTCTTATGATTCGCTGGGGTCTCAGCATACGGCATCACTGTATTATGTGAAAACCGCAACGCTTAACCAATGGGACAGTTATTTGTTTGTTGATGGCAATCAAATCAATGATAGTGCCGGTACCTCACCAACTACGTTGGTCTTCAGCGGTGATGGTTCGTTATCAACACCGGCAAGTGGCAATGTTACCTATTCACCGATCTCTTCCGCCGTGCTGGCAACAGGTGCAGATCCATTAACCGTTGCATTGGATTATAGCAACACCACCCAGTTTGGTAATAAGTTTTCTGTTAATTCGCTATCCCAGGATGGATTTGCATCAGGACGACTAAGTGGTATTGATGTGGATGCGGAAGGGATTGTATTTGCGCGATTCACTAACGGTGAATCCAATGCGTTGGGAAAAGTAGCACTGGCGAATTTTTCCAACGTGCAAGGTTTGCGTCAGTTGGGTGATACCCAGTGGGCGGAAACGTTCGACTCAGGTGACGTGACGTTAGGTGAGCCAGGCACAGGCAGTTTGGGTTTGCTGCAATCCGGCGCATTGGAGGCATCAAATGTTGATATTGCCCAATCGTTGGTAACATTAATCACGGCGCAGCGGAATTTCCAGGCTAATTCACAGGTGATTAGTACTGCTGACACCGTGACACAGACCATCATCAATATTTAGTGGATTATCATAATGTCATTCGTTAGATCAGTCGCCGGGAAAGCACATGGATAAAATGTTATACGTCGCCATGAGTGGCGCCCAGCAAACCATGCTGGCCCAGCATGCCAATAACAATAACATGGCGAATGCCAATACCTATGGTTTTCGGGCTGATCTAAGTGCATTTCGCAGTATGCCCGTGTTTGGGGAAGGTTATCCGTCGCGAGTGTACGCGATGACAGAACGACCTTCATTTGATCATTCCACTGGCATGATTCGTAGTTCAGGCAGGGATCTCGACGTGTCCGTGGAGGGTAATGGCTGGATATCGGTTCAGGCCCGAGATGGAAATGAAGCATACACCAAAGCAGGGAATTTGAGCATTGGTCCAGGGAATTTGCTGGTTACCGGTGCGGGTCATCCGGTGCTGGGTGAGGGAGGCCCAATCGCTTTACCACCGTCGGAGCGAATTATCGTGGGTGCCGACGGTACAGTCTCAGTACAACCGATTGGCCAACCGGCAAATGCGTTGGTGGTGGTTGACAGGATTAAGCTGGTTAATCCGGAAAAGTCGCAGATGGTAAAAGGTACTGACGGCCTGATTCGGCTTAAAGGCGGTGCTGAAGCCGAGCCGGATGCTGCCGTAAAGATCGTATCAGGTTCACTGGAAACCAGTAACGTGAATATCGTGGACGCCTTGGTCAATATGATTGAGTTATCCCGCCAGTATGAATCACAGGTTAAATTGATGCGAACGGCGCAGGAAAACGATCAGAAAATGGATGCAATGCTGAAACTGGGATAACAAATATAGTCGGGTAGTCGGATAGGGAATGCGAACACGTGAGTAATTCAACGGAAATGAATCAACTAATTAGCTGTAAGCTGAGGTAAATCATGTCATCTGCACTTTGGGTCGCTAAAACAGGTCTTGATGCACAACAAACGCGGTTGTCTGTGATATCAAATAATCTGGCTAACGTAAATACCATGGGGTATAAACGGGACCGAATTATATTTGAGGATCTGCTATATCAAAATATCAGGCAGGTTGGTGCCCAGTCTTCAGAGTCCACTGAACTGCCCTCGGGATTAATGTTGGGGACCGGCGTGCGCACTGTGGCGACCGAAAAAATACATTCGCAGGGTAATTTTGTGCAAACAGATTCACAATTGGATCTGGCGGTAACTGGTCGTGGTTTTTTTCAACTACTTCGTCCGGATGGTTCCATTGGCTACACTCGCGATGGCAGTTTTATGATGAATTCTCAGGGGCAGGTTGTTAACGCCGGTGGTCTATTGTTACAACCCACGATTACAATACCCGCTAATTCGCTGCGAATTTCTATCAGTTCAGACGGCATCGTATCGGCCACATTATCGGGTAATCCGGCACCCAGCCAGGTCGGCACCATACAAACTGCAGATTTTGCGAATCCGACAGGGCTGCAACCCATTGGTGAGAACATGTATTTAGAAAGTGCTTCCAGTGGTGCGCCGCAAACGGCGTCACCTGGTAGTGATCAGTTAGGCGCGCTGGTGCAGGGATCTCTGGAGTCTTCAAACGTGAATGTCGTAAAAGAAATGGTGGATATGATTGAAGCGCAACGCGCATACGAGATTAACTCCAAGGCAATATCAACGGCAGATGAAATGCTGCAGTATTTGAATAATAACCTTTAAACACTAACCTTTAAACACTAATTTTTAACCGACAACCTATAAATAGCAGCCTTTAAATTACAGTAATTGAATTATCATTTTAACCGGCAATTGAAAACATGAATAACGGCAGACTTAACCATACGGCAAAAATCACGATAGTGTTGGCAGTGTTTTCCATGCTGATTGCGTCAGGATGTGCCGTCAATCACAAGCCGACCAAGGACACGGCATTTGCCTCCGTGCGACCTGTGTATTCTGAGCCGTTGCCGATAGAAAACGGCGCAATTTATAAGAGTGGTTACGAAATTACGTTGTTTGAAGATAAAAAAGCAAAGAAAGTAGGTGACTTGCTAACGGTTGTATTACTGGAAAGTACCAATGCCACAAAAAAAGCATCTACTACCACCAAAAAAGATTCAGAGATGGAAGTTCCCATTCCCACTTTTTTAGGACGCGGTATTACCAAGGATGGTATTAATTTTCTTCAATCAGACATTGAAACAAGCCGTAGCTTTAAGGGCACAGGTGACAGCTCTCAAAGCAATAGCTTGTCGGGTACATTAACCGTAACCGTGTCTGAGGTGATGCCCAATGGAAATTTGGTGATTCGTGGTGAAAAACTGCTTACGCTAAACCAGGGTTCGGAACATGTTCGGTTGTCTGGTATTGTCCGGCCAGATGATATTACGCCGCAAAACACCATAAAATCAGGGCAAATTGCCAGCGCGGAAATCGTATATGGCGGACAAGGGGTACTTGCGGATTCCAATAGTAAAGGTTGGCTGCAACGATTTATCGACAGTTCATGGTGGCCGTTTTGACTATTAGTAGGGCATTACAGTGAAGCTGAAAGAATTAAATGCGATGCACTATTTGCTGCTGATAACGCTTTGGGCAATATCGATCGATACTTATGCCGATCGCCTGAAAGATATTACATCAATTGCCGGTATTCGATCGAATCAATTGGTTGGTTATGGATTGGTCGTGGGGTTAGATGGTACCGGTGATCAATCAGTGTTTACCATGCAAAGCTTAAAATCAATGTTAAGCAAGTTGGGTGTTACCATTCCGCCGGGTGTTAATCCTAAATCGAAAAACGTGGCGGCAGTATCCTTGCATGCAGAATTACAACCGTTTGCAAAACCTGGTCAGCGTATTGATGTCACCGTGTCTTCAATTGGTTCAGCGAAAAGTTTACGTGGTGGAACGCTGCTATTGTCACCTTTAAAGGGTGCGGATGGCAATATCTACGCAATTGCTCAAGGAAATGTGATCGTTGGCGGGTTTGGTATTTCCGGTAATGATGGTTCCAGTATCACGGTAAATATTCCCAGTGTTGGTCGAGTGCCAAATGGTGCGATGGTGGAACGAGTTGTGAATACCTCGTTTGGTAATGGAAAATCATTGGTGCTGAATTTAAATGCCACGGATTTTACGACGGCTAACAGAGTGGCTGAATCGATTAATAAAAGTTTAGGTGAAGGGACAGCGTATGCCATGGATGGCACTTCAATTAAAGTGACGGCCCCGCGGGATTTGTCACAGCGGGTGGCCTTTGTTTCGGTGTTGGAGAATATTACCGTTATGCCGGCGGAGGCAGCCGCAAAAGTGATAGTGAATTCACGGACAGGCACCATTGTTATCGGTAAAAATGTGCGCGTAGGCGCTGCGGCAATCACCCACGGAAATCTAATTGTTACGATTACCTCTAGCCCGGAAGTGAGTCAGCCGAATGAGTTTGCTGGCGGTGAAACCGTCGTGGTTCCAGCGACGGAGATCAACGTCACGGAAGAAAAAAGTCGTATGTTTTTATTTAACCCAGGTACTTCGCTGGAGGAAATTGTCAGGGCCATTAATCAAGTGGGTGCCGCACCAGGTGACCTTGTGGCAATACTGGAAGCATTAAAGGAAGCTGGTGCATTAAGAGCAAATTTAGTGGTAATTTGATTTGGGGTTTGGCGACAAAATTTTGGCAACCAAGCACTGAAAGTAAATGCCAGGTAATAAAGTTTGAGCAATTAAATGCAAGTAACTAAGGCGTGTTGAAAGGAAGTCCCCTTGGGGGAAACATGAAGACCCGGATGGTCTTCTGAATAGGGAAATTGTAAGTGAGTTATGAAATTGTTGTTCAAGGGAGAAGGAGTTTCTCTTGGAATTAGCTTCGTAAGGATAGCGAAGTGTATGCTACGGGGGCGTAGCCTGCTCACTACTCAAGGGGACTCCCTTTCAACATGGGTTAAAAAGCGAGTTAATGCTTAAGTTATAGCGCAGGTGATAACCTGCTTTTATAACTTGAGTTTATAGCTTGAGTTAATAACTTGGATTTATAACTTAGGTTTCAAGCAGCGGGTAACAAGTTTTGACGCTACGAAGTCTGAATTTAACCTGGGTAATTATGTTATGACGACATCCCTCTCATCGGCAGATATTTACCTGGATGCACAGGGGTTATCGCAGTTGCGCCGTTCAGCGGGTGCGAATTCCGATGAGGCGTTAAAAGCAGTCGCTGAGCAATTTGAAGCGTTATTCATACAACAAATGCTTAAAACCATGCGCGATGCAAAGTTGGCAGAGGGATTGTTCGACAATGATCAAAGCGAGCTCTACATCGATTTGTATGATAAACAACTTGCCATTACTCTGTCGAAAGCTAACGGATTAGGATTGTCCGATATGATTGTTGAGCAGCTTAACCGCCAAATGCCTGGCGAGAATGGCAAAGACAAAAAGGCGGATACGGCCTCAGGCATTGAACGTTCTGGCAGTATTGTTTCTAACGTGGTGAGTGATTCAGTCAACGCCCCCTCAGTAGCCATGCCGTCCAGTCAAGCACAAGGTAGCTCAACACACAGTATTCATCCTACTGCTGCGCAGAATAGCAATAATACGCCGTTTGTGAACGCAAACCCAATGCCAAATCAAGTGGCAAAACTGGCCGATTATAGCCAACTCCTAAATGGTGCCAATCGCGCCCCAATAAATGCGAAACAAAAAATAGAAATAAGAGAGGGGTTGGCGCAAGATACGATGTTGAAGAGTGCCTATCGAGGCAACAGCAACGCAAACGTCAACGTGAATGCTGACCTACATTCGAAGCGTGAGGTAATGGCGACAGCGGTAACGATGGCTTCCCCAAAATTGTCGGGAGTGGCTCTCAATGTTGAAAACGATCAACAGCGTCACTCTTCGATGGATGATTTGGCCACTCCCTTTAGTACCCCGGAAAGTTTTGTGAAAACCTTATGGCCATTTGCACAAAAAGCAGCACAACAACTGGGCGTGACGCCCAAAGTTTTACTGGCGCAGGCGGCACTTGAAACCGGTTGGGGAAAGGCGATCAATAAACATACTGATGGCCGTAGTAGTCACAATTTGTTCAATATTAAGGCTAATAATGCCTGGAGTGGCGACTCGGTTGTGGTATCAACCCTGGAATATGATGACGGTCTTGCGCGCCGTGAAAAAGCCTTGTTTCGTTCCTATCAGTCATTTCAGGAAAGCTTTGATGATTATGTGGCACTTATCAAACAAAGTCCCCGTTATCAGTCGGCATTGGCCAAGGCGGCAGACTCCCAGGCTTATGCTCAGGAGCTTCAGCAGGCAGGGTATGCCACCGATCCTGATTATTCACATAAAATTATAAAAATAATTAATGGTGCGCCGATGGAAAAAGCCATTGATGAATTAAAGCTTTCTTTTAACGAGACGATAAGTGCAATGAGTAGGAGCGGAAAATGATACGTTGTAATGTCTATTCGTTGTATTTCACCTGGCAAGGGCTGTGTTTTACCATCCTGAACCGTCGAGGTGAAATATGCCGCTAAATACAGCCGTAAGCGGGTTGCTTGCTTATCAGCGCGCAATTTCTACCGCAAGTCACAATATTTCCAATGTTAGCACCGAAGGGTTTTCCCGACAGCGGGTGGAATTAACGTCGCGCGAGCCACAATTATTGGGCGGCAGCTATATTGGGAAAGGTGTTCGAACCAGCTCAATCGATCGAATATATGATAAATATTTAGTCGAGCAGGTCGACACACGAACAGCATCTTATCGCGAGTTAAAATCCTTTTCTGCAATGGCATCACAACTGGATACGTTGCTAGGTGATCCTGAAATTGCGTTGGGGTCATCATTGCAACAATTTTTCGGTGCGGTGCAGGACGTTTCGACCAATCCAACCTCAACGCCTGCCAGGCAGGTTATGATTCTGGAGGGCGAGTCCCTGACGGATCGGTTTCATTCGCTGGATCGGCATTTTGAAGATATGCGAGAGGGTGTTAATGCACAACTGGGCATTATGGTCAAACAGGTTAATAGTCTGGCCGGTTCCATTGGCGAGATTAATCGCGATATAGTCGCGGCAGGTGGTAGCTCTGCCAATGATTTACTTGATCATCGGGACCGTTTGGTTAACGAGTTGTCACAATTGATAAATGTTACGAATGTTGCGGTTAATGACGGCTCCGTTAATATTTATGTGGGCACCGGGCAGTCGTTGGTTTTGGGGGCAACAACCAATAAGTTAGCATTATCAAACAACGATTTTGATATTAGTCAAAAAGAAGTGGCATTACAGTCCGGGACAAACACCGTTACCATCTCCGGGGAAGTGACAGGCGGTGAATTGGGCGGATTACTGCGGGCACGTAAGGAAATTGTGATTCCTTCTCAAAACGCGCTTGGCAGGATTGCTATTGGCCTTGCTAATACCTTTAATACCCAGCACCGTCTTGGCGATGATTTTAACGGCGTAGCAGGGGGTGATTTTTTCACAGCGGTAGACTCCGTTAGTCCCCGGGTTATGCCAAATTCAAATAATAATGCGGCCAGCGGTACGGTTAGCATGAGTATTACTGATGTGAATGCGTTACAGTCGAGTGATTATCGGCTGAATTATGACGGTACTAATTTTTTGCTGATCAGGCAATCTGATAACACCCTTGTTGATAGTGGTTTTGCAGTGACTGATTTACCAAGAACTGTTGCGTCGGAAGGTATATCCATATCGTTGGCGGGTTCTGTTGCCGCTGGCGACAGTTTTTTGCTCGCACCAACACGCTTTGCTTCATCACAGTCTGGTGTTGATATTTCTAATCCGGCGGCTGTTGCCGCCGCGGCATCCGGCACCGCAGTGGGTAACAATAGCAATGCCCTGGCATTGGTGTCGTTGCAGACACAACGGGCCTTGGAGAACTCCACCGCAACATACCAGGAAGCCTTTAGTGAAATCATTGCGGATGTCGGCATTAAAACCAATCAGGCTTTTGTTAATGGACAGGCACAGAAGGCACTGCTTGATCAGGCGCAGGAATCACGCAATGCAGTGTCTGGCGTAAACCTGGATGAAGAAGCCGCAAACCTGCTGAAATTTCAGCAGGCTTACCAGGCATCTGCCCGGGTAATTACCATCGTTGACTCACTGTTTCAAACGCTAATTGATGCTATTCGGTAATACCGCCCAGCGTTAACTCGAGGATATTATTATGCGAGTGTCTAATCTTCAAATGCAACAGCAGGGTATTGATGCCATGCTGGATCGAAGTGCTGCATTAGCAAAAACTCAGCTGCAACTGGCAACGGGGCGGCGTATGGTTCGTCCATCGGATGACCCGGTTGGGGCAACAAAAGTTCTGCCGTTGAGAGAGCTTATGGAAAGGATTAAACAGTTTTCAAAAAATTCTGACTCTGCTGAATCCCGACTTAGTTTGGGGGAAAGTGCGCTGACGGGGGCCACTAATGTGTTGGCTCGCGTGATGGAGCTAACCGTACAGGCGAACAGTGACTCCGTTGGTGCACAGGATCGGATCAGTATTGCGAAGGAACTCCGTGAGAACCTGGCTGAAATTATGGCGTTGGCCAATACCACGGATAGCAATGGCGAGCACTTGTTTGCGGGGGATAATGTAAATACGGTGCCCTTTACCGAGACCCCTGCTGGTACGTTTAACTATACGGGGGATAATGGCCAGCGTAATGTGCAAATTGGCGAAGACCGTCAGATTGCCGTGGGAGATCCGGGTGACGACGTTTTTATGAACATCACGTTCAGTGGCGGTGGCACCCAAAGTATGTTTAAAACAGTTTATGACTACATCATCGACCTTGAGTCAAATACAACGTCAGCCGTTATACTTGATGACTTGCAGGCAGCACATGAAAATATTTTATCAGTGCGCTCCGCTCTGGGTGCAAGATTCAATGCCATTGAGAGCCACAGGGAATTCAATGACGAGCTGGTTAATCAAAGCCAACAGACATTGTCGGGCATAGAAGACCTGGACATGGCTGAAGCAATTAGCCGGCTTAACGTGCAGTTGTTGGGCTTGCAGGCATCTCAGCAGGCGTTTGCACAGATACAAAATCTGTCCTTGTTTAATTATCTGTAGTAATGATCTCTAGCGATAAGCGTTAGGCTCTCGAGAGCGCAGCCCATCAATATTAACGGTTAACCCATGGCTATTAGTTAGGTTTGGGAATGGTGATATTGGTGTTGGTTAATACGGCGGTAAAATTATGGCCACCTGCGCTACCGTCATTGCAGTTTTGAGTAATCTGCACAATGCCAACTTGCGGGAATACATAATAAGAACCATTAAACGTCGCTTTGCTATATTCGCAGGCACCGCGTATATCAAACAAGGTTGCGATGCTCGTAGTGGCGTTAAATGAGCCATTATAGTCGAGCCTTAATGTGTTAAAACGCCCTACATCTGTTTGCACAATAACGTCACCTTGGTACTCCACGTGTTCAAGTACGTCGTGTACTTTCCTGGCGCAACTTGGTCCTGTTTCACATTCCTCTGCGATTTTGTAATTGATATCATCACTACCGGTATTTTTTATGTCCGAGTACAAAATACTTATTTTATCTACGTCATTAAGTGCTTCTCCGGGAGGGCCAACGCGATAATATTCATTCAGATTGCGTCCATCAAATGCGTGCACGTCGAGTGTGCCATCAGCTTGCTGCTTAATATAGCGCAGGGCTTCGTATGTGGTGGAATTCCCCAACGTTAATGTCGTGATTTCCTTTAAAACACTAATTTGTGTTGTATTTCCTAATGGGCTGGGTATCGAGGCATTCTCCCAGGTAGTGGTTAAGGTGCCTTCGACGAATTGTGTGTCGTTGCCAATAGTGAGTTGGCCGGAGAGACTGTATTCCATGAAATCGCCTGACTGAAGCGTGTGCAATGTGTCATTATTATTACGGTTGATTAATGTCTTGAGATCCTTATCCTCGCTAACCAGGCAACCGGAGAGTATTAGCGTTACCGCCCCAATGATGCCGGCCAGTGCTGTGGTTATCATGGTCTTACGGCGAATAAAATTGATCATACATTTAAACTCCAATTTGACGCTTACCTGACTCGGAGGGATACCCGCCGAGTACTGATAATCGTTTATTAAAATTAATTCCCTTATATTAGCGGCAAGTCAATTCAAACCATTGATATAGACCACAATAGCAGGTCATTGTTTGAAAGTAATTAGTATTGCCATAAACAACAAAGCCCCTGGGACATTGCTGTCCCAGAGGCTTTTATAGTAACAAATCAGCCGCTTATGGTTAAGTGGCGTTATGCTTATGCTGGTTGGGTTATTTCACCACGTCTTTTTTAGCCGTAATGCCAGCGTTTTCTTCGTAATTTAGAATGGCGGCCTTAATTGCATCTTCCGCAAGCACTGAACAGTGTATTTTTACTGGCGGTAACGCTAATTCTTCCGCAATTTCCGAGTTTTTGATTTTGCTTGCCTCATCAAGTGTTTTGCCCTTTACCCACTCTGTGAGCAAGGAGCTGGAGGCAATTGCTGAGCCGCAACCGTATGTTTTGAATTTGGCGTCTTCGATAATTCCGCTTTTGTTGACTTTGATTTGCAGGCGCATGACGTCACCACATGCTGGCGCGCCGACCATGCCGGTTCCGACGTTTGGATCTTCTTTCTCAAATGAACCCACGTTGCGCGGATTTTCGTAGTGCTCCAGAACCTTATCACTGTAAGCCATTTACATTCTCCATCTCTAATCTTGCTTTAACGCTACTTTTTTCTATTAATGTTACCTGCCTGTTGTTTATGTATGAATGTAATGCTTTAGCATTACGTAACAACAGGATTTAATATATGCAAGCAACTCGCTGAAATACCTATAAGTTCTTTCTGTGTCTGCTCTTCTGCTCTACGACATCCCAGGCGTTACGGCCTGATGAACCTCGCGTGTTAACGCTGTTGCAAGCAAAAGCAATCAGTTGAATCCTCATGTATTTTATGGGTAAACCCTACTAATTTACTCAAGTATAGACCCCGTGGCGCTAATTCGTCAACTCGCACTATCGGTACCATTAGAGATAGACGAACCGTTCAGGCGTGCATCGGGCGGTATCGCTGTTAATGCCGGTAAATCCCCTGAGGTATCGCTGTCTGGCTTCGAGCGGTACAATTCACTAAGATTGCCATCATTTAGACGCGCATCATAACAAATACTGTCATTTAGTGTGCAAATTAAGAAAGGAATATAGATGAAGCAAAATACCGATAATTTTGACGTTAATTGCAGGCGTTGCGAGCGTCTGTCAACGTTTCTTGATGATATTGGTGAACAATACCCCGATTATCATGCACGACCCGTTGCGGCATTTGGGGCTGCCTCGCCTGATTTACTGATTGTGGGGCTGGCACCGGGGATGCACGGCGCAAATGCAACCGGCCGGCCATTCACGGGTGACCATGCCGGGATTTTACTTTACGAAACACTGTTTAAATTTGGTTTTAGTAATGGGCCTGAGTCGGTATCTTCTGATGACAAGCTCAGGTTAAAAAAATGCCGTATCACCAATGCAGTGAAATGCCTGCCACCCCAAAATAAACCCACCGGAGATGAAATCAACACCTGTAATTATTTTTTGAATAATGAGTTACAGTCCTTGCGTGATGGCGCTATTGTGATGGCGTTGGGGAGTATTGCACACAACGCTGTCGTAAAAGCCTATGGGCTACGGCAAAAATTGTTTCCGTTCGGGCACAATCAGGTGCATAAATTGACCCCAAAACAAACGCTAATCGATTCTTATCATTGCAGCCGATATAATACACAAACAAAAAGGTTGACCACTAAGATGTTTCAGGACGTATTTCGCACCATCAACAAGCAGTTGAACCGTAAATCCAAATAGACATAACATGGCCGCTTAAAGCAAGGCAATGACATCCAATAAATCGCAACAAGCACTGAATTCACCGGAATCAGCCGATGCGCCTGTGTTTGATGCGGAGCGCTTTTTAATGTCCTTAACGCAGAAACCCGGTGTGTATCGTATGTTTGATAGCGGGGGCCAGGTGATCTATGTGGGCAAAGCGCGTAATTTAAAAAAGCGGGTTGCCAGTTATTTTCAAAAACGCGACAAAAGCATTAAAACCCGTTCTATGGTGGGGCAGATTGCTGATGTTCAGGTAACCGTAACGCATACTGAAGGTGAGGCCTTATTATTAGAAAGTAATTTAATTAAGGAGCTTAAGCCTCGTTATAATATTTTACTGCGCGATGATAAAAGCTATCCCTATATCTACCTGGATAAACGTCATGATTTTCCCCGGCTTAGTTTCCATCGTGGGGCAAAAAAAATGCCGGGGGATTATTTTGGACCATACCCGAGCGCAGGCGCCGTTCGTGAAACACTAAATTTGCTGCAAAAGGTGTTTCGGGTTCGCCAGTGCGAAGATAATTTTTTTAAAAACCGAACCCGGCCCTGTTTGCAATACCAGATTCAACGTTGTACAGCCCCGTGTGTGGGCGAGATTGAGGAAGCGCGTTACGAGCAGGATTTGCGTCACGCGGTCATGTTTTTACAGGGAAAAAGTACCCGGATTATTGAAGAGCTGGTGGCGGAAATGGAGGCGGCATCAATCGCGTTGGCTTATGAAAGGGCAGCGCACTTTCGTGATAAAATTGCCAATTTACGTCGTGTGCAGGAGAAGCAATATATCAGTAGTGAGCACGGAAACATCGACGTGATTGCTGCGGTAGAAAAAAATGGTGTTGGCTGCATACAGGTCTTTTATATTCGTGATGGTCGTAATCTGGGTAATAAAACATTTTTCCCCAAGCAAACTCGGCATGCAACGTTAGCGGATATCCTTGAAGCGTTTATATCGCAGTATTATCTGGGGCAAAAAATAGCGCGCAGTATTCCTACTGAAATTATTACCAATTCAGAGCCTGGGGAAATTGACCTGTTACAGCAAGTCTTAAGTCACCAGGCCGAACGTAAAGTCAGCATTAACTGCCGTGTGCGCGGTGATCGAGCCCGCTGGGTAAAAATGGCAGAAGCCAATGCCGTAAGCGCATTGGCGAATCAGCTGGCCAACAAAGCCAGTTTGCTTAATCGATTTGAAGCGCTCCAGGATGCGCTTGGGCTTGATACCATGCCACAACGTCTTGAATGCTTCGATATTAGTCACACAATGGGTGAAGCTACGGTGGCATCCTGTGTGGTGATGGATACAAACGGGCTTGTTAAAGCGGATTACCGCCATTTTAATATCGATGGCATTACGCCGGGCGATGATTATGCCGCGATGCAGCAGGCGCTCACAAGGCGATATACCAAGCTAAAAAAAGGGGAAGGGAAGCTGCCGGATATTCTTCTCATCGATGGCGGTAAAGGGCAATTATCCGAGGCAGGGAAAGTCCTTGAAGAACTGCAGGTGTCCGATGTTTTGCTGGTTGGTGTGGCAAAGGGGGAGGGGCGCAAACCGGGTCTGGAAACATTGTTTATAATGGATAAAAAACAGTCGCTTACGTTGCCCTCTGATTCCGCTGCATTACATCTAATTCAGCAAATTCGCGACGAGGCGCACCGGTTTGCGATTACCGGGCATCGTCAGCGCCGGGCTAAATCCCGCAATCGGTCAGTACTGCAAGACATTAGTGGCTTAGGCCCTAAGCGCCGTCAATTATTATTGAAACAATTTGGTGGATTGCAGGGCATTCAGCGGGCTGGAATCGAAGATTTGAGTAAAGTGACGGGGATTAGTACCGAAATGGCGCAAAAGATATATGATACATTTCACCCTGACGAATAAACTGACGATAAACTAATAATACTAACCACGTAGGATTAAATGTAGTCCTGGGGGCGTGGTTGCTGCCAATAGCCGATAACTCACTGATTTGAATAAGCCGTATGACTAGCAATATTCCAAATATACTAACTTCACTACGAATTGCCTTGATCCCGGTATTTGTCGTGGTTTTCTATTTGCCCTGGTCAGGGGCACCTCTAGCAACCACGCTGATATTTTGTCTAGCGGCAATAACGGACTGGCTGGATGGCTATTTGGCCAGAAAGCTGGAGCAAACCTCCGAATTTGGTGCATTTCTGGACCCGGTGGCCGACAAACTGATGGTCGTAATTGCCCTTATTATGCTGGTCGATAAGAATCCAACCTCATTCCCCGACGTGTTAATGGCCCTGGCTGCAGGGATCATAATCGGTCGCGAAATAGTCATTTCTGCGCTACGGGAGTGGATGGCGGAAATTGGTGAGCGGGCGCAGGTGGCGGTTTCCGTGATCGGAAAAATGAAAACCATGGCGCAAATGCTGGCGATTCCATTTCTGCTATACAAAAAGCCCATTGGCGACATACCGACCGCTGAAGTGGGCTTTGTGCTGCTTTATATTGCCGCAGGGTTGACGCTGTGGTCCATGGTTATCTATCTCAGGGCAGCTTGGCCAATACTTTCTAAAAACTGATGGGGTGGTCAGAGCGGGGCTACGACACGATAATATTCAGTTACCTTAATAACTTATGAGCTAATCAGTATCGCCCTAACAAACGATGTATTCGTGCTAATTGTCTGATTTTCTTAAAAACGGCTTGACAGTACCAAGTTGGACGGTAAAATACCACGGCTTGAGCCAAAGCGGGAATAGCTCAGTTGGTAGAGCACAACCTTGCCAAGGTTGGGGTCGCGAGTTCGAGTCTCGTTTCCCGCTCCATTCATTTTCTCCGCTCATATTTTAATGGATGATAAGGCTGATAAAAGCCATGTTGATCAACGAAAAGCAGTTGGTTGGCAGAATGAACGTATTGGGTATCAAGATATTGGGAAACCAATTCGCAATAGCAGACTCAATGTAACGGCTGAGTGGCAGAGTGGTTATGCAGCGGCCTGCAAAGCCGTGGACCTCGGTTCGACTCCGGGCTCAGCCTCCATTATTTTCAATAAAACGTTAGCGTTGACTCTACATAGCCGGGCAAAATACATGGCGGCTATATAGTATCGCATGATTTGCAAAATGCCCGGGTGGTGAAATTGGTAGACACAAGGGACTTAAAATCCCTCGGCTTAACGGCCGTGCCGGTTCGAGTCCGGCCCCGGGCACCAATCACTGTTTGGTCTGTTTATAATAAGCACACCTCCTTCTTACAATCTCCCCAAATCAATCTGCTGGTGGTAGCGCCAACGTTTGCGTCAGTATATTTGCCGTAGTTAGTTAAGGCTTAGGTCAGCAGCTACTGATATCTATTGCGTCACGGTTAGCGTTTAATTCGAGTTGCCGGTATTGAGAAAAATCTAACACTATCAATTATAGATGTGACCCATCTCTCTTTATGTTAATGGTGTAGTCGGGCAATGCAAAATTTCGGGAAGGAAGGGCTCCTGCTCCCAAGGAAGTGATTTGCCAGGGCAGTCCAGTACTCTTGCTAAAATTACGTAGATGGTTGCATGTGTCGCCTATTTGATTGCGCTGCTTCTTAGAGAACATCTGTAGACAACACCCAAATCAGCCCAGAATCCACCGTATTCACCTACGACAGCCGCGACCAACTGGTGCAAGTTATCCGCGGCCCACCCAACAACGAAACCAACACCCTGGGTCAATTTGATTACAGAAAAAAAGGGGTCAGGTCTTGTTTTTTGCCTTTTTAGCAGAAAAAAAGGGGTCAGGTCTTGTTTTTTGCCTTTTTAGGATTGTCGTGCTAGAGTAAGTGAATGGCCAGACCACTCCGAATCGAATTTCCTGGTGCGTTTTATCATGTGACCTCGCGAGGAAACGCACAGGAAAACATCTATCGTGATGATACCGATAGGGCGCAGTTTTATACTGTGCTTGCTGAAGTCTGCGACCGTTTTAACTGGATTATCCATGCCTATTGTTTAATGGATAATCATTACCATTTGTTAGTAGAAACGCCTGAGCAAAATTTGTCGAAGGGCATGCGGCATTTGAATGGTGTCTATACGCAACGATTCAATCAGCAGCACGGCCGTGTTGGACATGTTTTTCAAGGTCGCTACAATGCAATATTGGTGCAAAAAGAATCGTATCTACTGGAACTGGCTCGTTATATCGTTCTCAATCCCGTTAGGGCCAGAATGGTGAGAGCGGCCAAAGATTGGCCCTGGAGCAGTTACCGCGCAACAACAGGCCAAATAAGCGTACCGGCGTGGCTGCATGTAGACTGGATTTTGTCCGCGTTTGCTAAACAAAGGAAAACCGCAATAACACGTTATAAGACTTTTGTCGCAGAAGGCAAGAATCAGCCCTCACCGTGGGAGCAGTTGAAAAGCCAGATTTTCCTGGGCACCGATAAATTTGTTGTCGAAATGCAGCAAAAAATACCATCAGACACGAAACTGAGCGAAATCCCTGCAATCCAGAAACGCACGCCCCCAAAGCGCCTGGAATATTATAAAAAGAAATACCCTGATAGAAACACAGCGATAGCTCAGGCTTATCGAAGTGGTGGCTATAGTATGGAGGAAATTGGAGACTATTTTGGATTGCATTACTCTCGGGTTAGTCGGGTGATACGATATTTTGATGAGGCAAAAAGCAAGACCTGACCCCACGTTTCCCAAATATGACCTGAAAAACACCGACCTGTATCTTTACCGGGTCTCCAATGGCCTGCAGATCGCCAAACACACCGGCCTGGACGACAGCGCCCTTACCCAAAACAACGAAGACCATTACGTCTACCGGTTTCCCATCCCCGGATCCCGCTTTAGCGACCCCGGTTTATCAACCGGCATCAGGGTACAAAACAGAAGCGAGCGGCGCGAGGCCTGGCAGGATGGGCAAAATATAGCGGAAGAATTACGCCCCTTCAACTCAGACCATTTACGCCCTGGTGAACAAGTAAAAATCATCGCCATCAACCGGCCCACCGGTTATATAGGCACCACCACCACCGTCGCCATCCCGCAAAACGGCTTGCTGGACATTCCCACCGACAAACTCATCATGCGCGCGCCCAACCTGAAGCTCTGGGCCGAGCGTATTTATACCCCGAGCGCCGGGCTCAGCAAAGATCAGCAAAAGCGCTACACCATCGGCTTTGAAGGCAGCGCCTTAACCAGCGACACCCAGGTACTCATCCACAGCCAATGGTTTGAACACGACGGCAGCGCCTTACCCGAAGACCTGGAAGGCTACACCGGCCGCATGGCCAAAGTCACCGGCCCCAACTCTTTGGCCGGTGGCGATGTGGCCACGTTTTCCATCACCCCCGGCAGCCACCTGCAACTGGTGCGGTTTCAGGGCGATATTCTGGGCACGGAACATTTTTACGTACACGTCTCCGGCTACCCCGAGTGGGAAAACCCCGGCATCGGTGCGGCTAGCCAGGGCCCGTTGCAATACCGGCCCAAAAACTACGTACCCATCAAAGTGCCGGTGTTTGACGAAGCGGCCACCCGGCAACTGCGCAACCTCAACACCTACAACCAGCAGGACGGCGCTCAAAGCGCAGGCAGCGACGCAGGTGACGACAAAGTCGCGGCGGTCTACCGCTGGCCGTTCCGGCCCGAGCTGCAGTTTTCGGTGTTTGAACTGGTGATAAAAGAAATCAACTGCACGGATGCCAATAACAACGCCGTAGGTATCTACCCCGCAGGGAGTCTATAACTAAAAACTCAACCACGACAAGTAGATAGAATTCTAATTAAGGAGCAATAAAACAACATTTGTTACAAATTGACATTTTGTTGTTTTTGGCGTAGGCTTGATGGTAGATAACTCTATGCGAGGCAGATATATGAGACTCTCTATCGAAATATCCCCTGAAGAACATCAACTTCTGAAAGCAGCTGCAGCATTGCAAGGTAAGTCAATCAAAGACTACGTGTTGGAAAGAACACTCCCGGATTCTCAGGAGAAAATGGCACTACAAAAGTTGGAATTGTTCCTAAAACCACGTATTGGCGCTGCTATGAATGGCGAGCGCTCTTCCTTATCTGTTGATGAGATTTTTGATGAAGTAGAAAACAAATCACAGTCTCAATGACCACATACGAACTTTCAAAAGATGCTGAAGATGATCTCCGTGAAGTGGCGCGTTATACTCTCGACACTTGGGGTAGGGGGCAGCTAACTGAATATCGTCAGGGATTAAAGGAAACTTTCAAGGCTATTGGCCTACAGGATGTAATTGCTCGGCAATTTTCCAAAAACTATCCTCAACTACGTGTCACTAAATACCGTTACCACTATATCTTCTACATAGCGGAAGGCGTTACTAAACCTATCATCATTGGCGTTATTCATGAGAGGCGTGACATTGTGAACCAGCTTGTGGAGCGTTTGACATGATTGATGCAAATCCACATTTTGGATCAGCACTTGATGATCTTCTAGAAGAGACAGGTGAGCTTGCTGAAGTAAGTGCCATAGCTATCGAATGTGTTGAATTCTGGGTAGCGGTGTCAGGAGGAAAATCGCTTGTTTAATAGTTCTAATGATAATTTTGTTAGTTCGTATTTAAAAATGTGTTAGCTTCTCGTTTCTTCTTCCTGACCTGGTTGGTGATAAAACTAAATAAACCAATATGACTTAGCTCTTAGTGATGTGAAGAAAGCGACTTGACTCCATTTCTGATATTTTGACCCCATCCCGAATTAAAGTCGTAAGTGCAATTAAATGAGAGAAATAAATTCACCCTTTAAACAAGCACTAACTTGAAGAATGGGTGCCAACATTCAGGTTTATCAGTTGACGATCAGCCTGCACCGTTTGGTGAGTTAATTGATATTGAAAAAACAGCTAGTGACTGTTTAAAGTTGAAATGGGGGGTAGCCCTTAGGCTGCCCAAATTGCTACGTCTTATGCGCCAGCTGGCAGGCGAGGGCACCCAATATTTTTAGGGACTCACGGGCCTGTTCGCCTTCTACTGCGCCGCAGCTTAAACGAATATGATGTTGGTATTGTCCTTGGGCGGAGAATAAGATGCCAGGGGTAATTGCTATGCGTTTTTCAATGGCTTTGTGGTGTAGTGTTAGTGCGTTGATGTTTTTGGGTAGTTCCAGCCAGGTTAAAAAGCCACCTTTGGGTTGTGTCATTCGGGTGCCTTCGGGAAAGTATTCTGAGACCCAGTATTTTAATTGTTCCATGCGGTAGTGATAAATACGGGCAGCCTGCCTGGTGTTCTTTCGGTAAAGTCCACGTTCCAGAAATTCAGCCAATGCCATTTGGGGGTGTACGCTGGTACTGATATTGTCGAGAAATTTTTTGTAGCGTACTTGTTCTATGAATCGCCCCGGTAGTATCCAGCCAATGCGCAGGCCTGGTGAGACGGTTTTGGAAAATGACGAGCAATAAATGACATTACTGTTTTTATCATAACTTTTTGCGCTTCTGGGGCGGGGTATTTCATAACTTAGTCCCCCATAGATATCATCTTCAATGAGTGGGATGTCGGCTTGCGCCAGTGTCGTTACCACGCGTTGCTTATTTTCATCCGGCATGCAGGAGCCCAATGGATTGCTGAAACATGGAATGAGGATACAGGCACTGACTTTTCGTTTTTTGATGGCCTGCTGCAGTGCATCAGGGTCGATACCTTTGTGTGGATGGGTAGGGATTTCCAGCGCACGCATCCCCAGGGTTTCGATGACTTGCAGTATTCCGAAATAAGTGGGTGATTCGATGGCAATGGTATCCCCTCGGTTGGCCACGCTACGCAGTGCCAGGTTGAGGGATTCCAAACAGCCATTGGTGACAATGATGTCGGTTGGCTTGCAGCGGGCGCCCGATTCCCGCATCAGCAGAGCAATTTGTTTTCGTAGATTTTCGTTACCGTTGGCATTTTCATAACTGCCGAGTGCTCGCCAATGGCGGCGCGATACACCCGCCAGGGTTCGCGATAATGACGCCAGTGGTAGTATGTCTTCCGCTGGTATGGCGGCCCCTAGTTTAACCAGGTGTTTTTGCCGTGCCTCGCTCACTAATGCCATTGCCAGGTGGGCAACACTCACATTGGTCGGTTTGAGTACCGGCTGGGTCAGTTGTGGTTCGTCGTCGGGTAACTTTGTCCATGGCAGCACGTAATAACCGGATTTAGGGCGTGCTTCAATGTAGCCTTGTTGTTCTAAAATTCCATAGGCCTGAATCACGGTGGCTAAACTCACTGTGTAGGTTTTACCCACGTCGCGTAGCGACGGCAGGCGCTGCCCCACGGTATAGCTGCCCTCCTGGATAGCGGTTGTTAAATCCTGCGCAAGTTGTTCATATAAAAATGTCGGTGTCGGGTCTGTCATTTTGCTCGGATCGGTTGGCGTTAATCTGTACTGGTTATTTTTAACTTAATCTGTATCTGTTCTGTATAACAGTTTTACTCTATTTTTAGTTTTTCGGCAACTGCTGTTTGCCAAAGGCTGGGTTGGCTACAAAAGCGATGACTAAAGTGTTAACTCACGTTGTAACTACCTGTTGTAATTATCAGTTGCAAGTATCAGTTGTAACTATCAGTGGTAACAAGGGTAATGAGAAAAGAAACGCGCGGATTATTGTTAGGGTTGATTGCGGTAACGGGTTTTAGCCTGACGCCGCCGGCTACGCGTGCCGCCGTTTTGTATCTTGATCCGCTATTTGTCAGCTACGGGCGCGCTGTTTTGGCTGGAGTTTTTGCGGCACTGATACTTTGGTTTTCAGGTCAGCGGTGGCCGCCGCGGCATACGTTGGCGAGTCTTTTTGTGGTGGCAGGCTGTGTTGTGATTTTGTTCCCGTTATTATTGGCGTTTGCGCTGCATACTGTTCCTGCAGCACATACCGGGGTTATGTTGGGGATATTGCCCTTGGTAACCACTATTTTTGCGGCCCTGCGTTGTAAGGAATATCCGTCGCCGTTGTTTTGGCTGGTGAGTGTTTTGGGGGCTGCCATCGTTACGGGGTTTGCGCTTTGGTATGGCCAGGGGGCGATAGAATTGGCAGACTGGTTGCTGGTGGTGGCCGTTGTGGTTGCAGCGATCGGTTACGTGGAGGGCGCGCGACTTAGTCAGCATTTAGGTAGCTGGCAAACCATCTGTTGGGCCTTGGTTGTTGGTGCGCCGTTGTTATTGGTGCCCCTTGTCATGTTTGTGTATGAGTCCGATATTGACGCGCCGGCATCGGCCTGGGTTGGGTTTATTTATGTTGCATTAGTTAGCCAGTTATTTGGGTTTTTCCCCTGGTACCGTGGTATGGCGATTGTTGGAGCCGCGAAGGTTAGTCAGATTATGTTATTAATGCCATTAATGACGCTGGTGTTTTCGAGCTGGCTGATGCAGGAAAGCGTGGGTGGCATTACCTGGCTATTTGCGGCGGCGATTGTGTTGATTGTGGCCATTAGCTGGCGCTTGCCGGTTCGACGCCCCAGCGTTGACGGTATTTGATACTCGCTGTTCTTCTGTAGATGCCGTGAGTGGGGTTGAGGCGTTGTTAATGATAGCGTAACGATCAAGAATGATCAGTGATTATGAATCAGAATTTGGAACGAATGACGAGGATAAAACTATGCCATCTTTTTGGTTGAACGGGGCGATTGTTTCTGCGGAAAACGCAAAACTTTCAGTGTATGATCACGGTTTGTTGTACGGTGATGGTGTGTTTGAGGGGATACGCTTTTATCATACCAATGCATTTCGGTTGCATGAACACTTGGCGCGTTTGTATGATTCCGCAGCCGCCATTTGTTTAACGATACCGTATTCGATGGCAGCCATGGTGCAAGCGGTGGAAGCGACTATTGCTGACTACGCCGAATCAGACGGTTATCTGCGCCTGGTGGTAACTCGTGGCGAAGGCCCGCTGGGGCTGGACCCAACCCTTTGTCGGCAAGCTAATGTATTTATTATTGCCGATAAACTGGCAATGGTGGCTCAGTCCGTTTTACAAAAGGGGGCGCGATTGGTGATTGCCTCGACCCGGCGCTTGCCCAGTGACGGGCTTGATCCCCGTATTAAAACACTTAACTATTTGAACCATATAATGGCACGCATGGAGGCGACGCAGGCGAATGCGGATGAAGCCGTGTTGCTTAATTTGCAGGGTAAAGTGGCTGAGGGGACGGCGGACAATTTGTTTATTGTTAAAAATGGCCGCTTATTCACCCCCCCGGTAAGTGATGGTGCCCTGGAAGGGGTTACGCGGGCGCTTGTTATGCAACTGGCCGATGCCATGGATTCCCCCTGTATTGAAAAAACCCTGGCACCGTTTGATTTGTATACTGCGGATGAATGTTTCCTTACGGGTACCGCCGCGGAGTTAATTCCGGTGCATAGCATTGATCAACGGCCTATGGCCCATTGTCCCGGCCCGGTTTATTCGCGAATGCGGCTTGCATTTGTTGATCGGGTGCAGCAGGAAACACGGGGCCAACAATGAAACTGCCAACAATGAAAGTAGCAACATTGAAACTGCCAACGATGAAAGTAGCAACATTGAAAGCGCCGACAATAAAGTACCACCAATAAGGAGTCATTAATGATGATACGTGTTGGTTTGTTAGGTGCCACCGGTTACATGGGTGGCGAGGCGTTGCGGGTGTTGCTTGCGCACCCTGGCGTGGATATTGTCTGGGCAACCAGCCGTAATGCCGGGCGTATTGAGGATTATCATCCTAATTTATACGGTTGCGATGTTAAGCTGATTCATCCGGATGACATCACCGCATGCGATGTGGTGTTTACCGCGTTGCCTACAACCGCAACTCTCTCCGTGGTGCCACGGTTGTTGGGGATGGGATGCCGAATTATTGATCTTGGTGCTGCCTTTCGCCTGAAACATAAGGCCACCTGGGAGAATGTTTATCAGGCACAGCACGATCAGTGGCCCCTGGTTGAAGAAAGTGTTTATGGCATTTCTGAGTTACATCGAAGTGACATTGAGCAGGCCCGGTTGATTGCGAATCCTGGCTGTTTTTCTTCTGCGGCTATTCTTGCATTGGCACCGTTGCTTAAGCACCAACTGGTTGATCCGCAGCGTCTGGTTGTCAATGGTATCTCAGGCACTGCCGGGGCAGGGGCAGAGCTGGCGCGTGCGGCGCATCATCCTGAAATTGGTAATAATCTGGTTGCTTATAATGTAGTGGATCATCGCCACAGTTATGAGATGGAGCAGGAACTGGCTTTGGTGAGCGGTGCAGATGTGGCGGTGCATTTCACCCCGGTATATGCGCCCATTACCCGCGGCATACTGGGGATTTGTCAGGGGTTTGCCACCAAGGCATTAACACGAGCGGCATTATTGCAGCACTATCAGAGCTTCTACCAGGGGCATCCTTTTGTCCGTGTTTATGATGTTGCCAAAGAGCCGGGGGTTGCCTGGCAATACAAGCCTTATCCCTGGGTTAGTGCGGTGGCGGGTACTAATTATTGTTTTATTGGTTTGGATGTGGATGAGGCGCGTGGTCGCGTAGTGGTGTTTAGCGTTCTGGATAGTCTTGGTAAAGGCGGTGCGCAGGTTGGTGTCGAAAACATGAACATTATGTTTAAGCTTGATCGAACCTTGGGGCTGACACAACGGGGGCATCATCCGGGTTGATAATCGTTAATTATTACTAATTAATAACTAATAACTAATAACTAATAATACCGGTTGTATGGAGCAGGTTTCGTGGCTTAAATGTTTTCAGATTGCCGAGTGACATCCACAAACAAGGTTAGGTATTGACCAGGGCGCAGGTGTTTATCTGCGTTTATTTTGTCATTCCAATTAAGTAACTCGCTGACGGTGACTCGGAAGCGTTGGGATATGGTGGCCAGTGAGTCGCCGGAGCGCACGCGGTATTTTACACGCCGGGTGATGACGCGAGCGGGTGGTGCTGCAAAGGTGGTGGGCAACAGGGCGTCCAGCAAGTCATTGTCCTGCAAACCGCTGTTGGCATGCACCACGAGTTTTTTGCCCGCAATTAGCGTATCGTCCTGGTCCATGTTGTTCCAACTGGCCAGGTTATTCATGCTGACATTATACTCTTGCGATATGCCCCAAAGTGTATCGCCGGATGTGACCATGTGGGTAATTTTTTGCTTGGGGTTGGTGGTTAAATTGGAATCGTAGTTTTTGTTTTCCAGAGAGGCGAGGTAACGCTTGAGCCCTCTTGGTGCGACGGGGATTACCAGGCTTTTACCCGCCACGACGGTATCGCCATTCAGTTTGTTGGTCTTTTTCAACACATTTTTTGAGGTGCCGTATACTTCGGCAATGTTTTGCAGGGACTCGCCATTTTTTACGATATGACGTTTCCATTGTATGCGTTCTTCCGGTTTGTAGTTGTCCAGGTTTTCGCTAAACATTTCGGCGTTTTCATAAGGCACTAATAAAAAGTGTGGTCCCTCGGGTGCCGTGGCCCATCGGTTAAAGGCGGGGTTAAGCATGAACATTTCATCGATGGTTATATCGGCTAACTCGGCTGCTTTTGCCAGATCAATTTGTGATTTCACCGCGACACGCTTGAAATAAGGCATGTACGGCAGTGGTTTTAGCTCAATATTGTATACTTCTGGCTCTGCAATAAGCGCGGAAATAGCCAGTAGTTTGGGTACGTAGTCGCGGGTTTCCTTTGGCAGATCCAATGCCCAGTAATTGGTGGGCTTGCCTTCCTGTCTGTTGCGTCTGATGGCGCGGCTCACTGTGCCACCACCGGAGTTATAGGCCGCCAGGGCTTGCAGCCAATCCCCATCGAAGCGACGGTGCAGGTCCTGGAGAAAATCCAGTGCCGCATGGGTAGAGGCGTAGATGTCACGCCGTCCGTCGTACCACCAGTTTTGTTTTAAGCCATAGCGTTTGCCCGTGGATGGTATAAACTGCCAAATGCCGGCTGCGCTTCCGGCTGAGAAGGCAAATGGCTGAAATGCGCTTTCTACAATGGGAAGCAGACCAATTTCTGTGGGTACGCCACGTCGTTCCACCTCTTTAAGAATAAAATAAATATAAGGCGCGGCGCGTTCGGAGACGCGATCGAGGTAGCGTTGATTTTTGGCATACCAGTTTAGCTGGGCATCCACTCTGGGGTGCTCGTAGCCGGTTAAATCAAAGCCTGCACGTAGTCGGTCCCACACATTGTTGGATTCTATGGTGTTTTTCTTTAACCCCAAGAGTTTTCGGGTACGCGCCAGGATATCATCAACGGGTGAGCGGGCAATTGTTGACTCCGCAGAGGGGGACGTATTGGAGGTGGCGGTTTTGCTAAACAGGACACCGCCGGATAATTGGAATAATTCGGTTTTGAGAGAACCTATTACTGCCTGGAATTCGATTTTTGGTGGCAGTGCCGCAACGATAATGATCAGTAAAAAGATTACAGGTGTAATCATACACTGTGGGTATGGGTATTTGTTATTGATTTTCTTTAAATACAAAAGGTTAAACCACACAGGAAGGGCACCGGGTCAATGAAATTTCCATGTAATCTTATAACAAACTAAAATGCGGCGATACCTAAAAAATATTATGAATACATTGTCAGCTAGCAATACTACGTTATTATTCAAACCGGAATGTTGTCATGAATCAATAAAACATTCTTGATATTCAATGTGTTAACACATATTCTTATTGCTGTATCCGCCTTTAGAAAGTGACATATTGATTTTGTTCAATGTGTTATACAGAATAGCGGCATAAATATTGTTTAATTAATGTTCAATTTTGCGGGTTTAATGTATTAAATGGCTATTTTTCGTCGAAGCGAACTCAAATGGATGAGTTGTGGGCCCCCTGCGAGTACACGCCAGCAACTGCGAGTCTGGTATGAAGGGACGCCTGGTCAATGGTTGGAAGCCGAAGAACAACGGCTTTTAAACGAAATTTTGCCCACCTTGTTTGGCTATCACTTGCTTCAAGTGGGGGTTTCGTATGCAGATGATTGTTTGGTGAGCAGTAAAATTCTCAATCAAATTGTCATGGATATTGATCAGCCACCCTGTGTCGATAATTTGCGTGGTGCCGGACTGCAACGCGTAAAATATATGCGGGGTGCACCGGAGAGTTTGCCCATTGCGTCGGGTAGTCTGGATGTGTTGATACTTTCCCATACCCTGGAGTTCACCGCTAACCCCCATGAAATTTTAAGGGAAGCAGATCGAAGTCTGATTCCTGATGGGCATGTTGTTATTCTGGGGTTTAATCCCTGGGGGTGGTGGATGTTGTGGCGGATTATTCTGCGGTGGCGGGGTAAACCGCCCTGGTGTGGCCGTTTTATTCGGTTTTCGCGATTGCGGGATTGGTTACAGTTACTGGGTTTTGACATTGTGGATGCACGCGGTTATTTTTACCGCCCCCCGTTTGCGCATCAGGGGTTAATGGGCAAACTGGCATTTTTAGAGAAATTGGGCAGCCGTTGGTGGACATTTTTTAGCGGAGCTTATTTAATTGTGGCAAAAAAACGGGTGGCAACATTAACACCCATAAGGCCCCGCTGGCGGCCCCGGCGCAGTCGTCTGGTGGCACCGGAGCTGGTTGGTAATTCATCAGCCTCAACCCGGGATGAACAGCGCGGTTAGCCTGATCAATAACGTGGAATTAACGATGTATGGAAAACAAAAATATGGAAGATAGCAATACTAAAAATAACAGTGCTAAGAATAACAGTGCTAAGAATAACGACCCTAAGAATGACAATGATGGCGAGAACAGCGTTGAAATTTATACCGATGGGGCCTGTCGAGGAAACCCAGGCCCTGGTGGTTGGGGCGCATTGCTGCGCTATAGTGGAAAAGAAAAAACCTTACACGGTGGTGAAAAAGAAACCACCAACAACCGAATGGAGCTGACTGCGGCGATTGTTGCGCTGGAATCATTAAAGCGTCCTTGTAGCGTGATGTTAATGACTGATTCCAAGTATGTTAAAGACGGGATTTCCCAATGGCTTGTCAATTGGAAAAAACGGGGATGGAAAACCGCCAATAACAAACCTGTTAAGAATATAGATTTGTGGCAACGATTGGATGAAGCGACGCAAAAGCACGACATTAATTGGCAATGGGTGAAAGGTCATTCCGGTCATCCGGAAAATGAACGAGCCGATCAATTAGCAAATCTGGGTATTGATGAATTGAAGTAAATGATGGGGGTAATTGGTGGTGTAGTATTTTTAATGCATCATCTTGGGTTAACGCGTCGAGTGATCTGCTATAAATAAAGGATAGCAATGAGACAAATTGTGTTAGATACAGAAACAACCGGATTAGAGCCTTCGCAGGGGCACCGCATTATTGAAATTGGATGTGTAGAAGTGGTTGGTCGCAAGTTAACCGGTAATCACTATCATCAGTATGTTAATCCTGAGCGGGAAATTGATGAGGGTGCCATTGAAGTTCATGGTATCACCAACGAATTTCTTGCCGACAAGCCCTTGTTTAACAGCATTGCCGCTGAGTTTATTGGCTTCATACGTGGGGCCGAACTCATTATTCATAATGCGCCGTTTGACGTGGGCTTTATCAATCACGAATTTAAATTGTTACAGAACGACCATGCCAGGCTTGAATCGTTTTGTAGTATATTGGATACCTTGGCGCTGGCACGTAAATATCATCCCGGCCAAAAGAATAACCTAAATGCCTTGTGTAAACGCTACGACGTTGCCAATGCCCATCGTGAGCTACATGGTGCGTTGCTTGATGCGGAGATCCTGGCGGACGTTTATCTGCGCATGACGGGCGGCCAGGTTGTGATGTCACTTGAGGATAAACAGGACCAACAGAATGCTTCAGGGCAGCATATTCGGCCAATTGACAAGAACCGGGCACCGTTAAAAGTGATTAAGGCATCACAGGAGGAAATGGCCGCACACCAGCAGCGCCTGGCGACGATTGAGAAGTCCAGTGGTGGGGTGTGTGTCTGGCTCAAGGACGCAGAGCTAAAATAATGTGTTAACGTTAAGCAAGTGTCCGGTGTGATGAATACACTACACTTAGCGCGCCCGCTGGTTTATCCGGCTTTGTTTTTGCCGATGCTTGCGCGCAGCCCCCACGGGGATTTAAAAAACCATTTGGACAGGTTGGCGGCGCTACAGGGCTTACACATATAATACCCCTGGGCCAGGTTACACCCCAACGCGTACAGTTTGTCCCAGATTTCCTGGTCTTCAACGCCTTCTGCGGTGACCACCAATCCCATGTTATGTGCCAGATCGATGGTGGAGTGCACGATGACCTCGTCGCTGCTGTCTTTGTTCATATCCATGACGAATGACTTGTCAATTTTCAATTCAGAAACCGGTAATTTTTTTAAGTAAGCCAGTGAGGAATAACCGGTGCCAAAGTCGTCAACCGATATTTGGGTCCCCAGGGAGCATAAACTGGACATTACTTCCATGGCTCGATGGGGGTCGGCCATTACGGCGCTTTCAGTGAGTTCCAATGACAGGAAGCGGGGATTTACCCGCGTGGTCCTTAGCGCTGTTCTTACGGTGTCAAGGATTTGGGTGTCTTCAAGGCTGCGCGCGGATAAGTTGGTGGCAATTCCAATTTTTAATCCTGTTTCGTGCCATTCGGCACATTGTTTGAGGGCTGTATTGATCACCCATCGTGTGAGCGGATGTATAAGCCCGGAATGTTCCGCAAGTGGAATAAAATCATCGGGTGGAATAAAACCCCGTTCAGGATGGTTCCAGCGCAACAGGGCCTCGACAGCAACGGTTTGGCCTGATGCAAGGTCAACTTTTGGTTGATAATAAAGTTCCAGATTATTGTTTTCGATGGCTTCGTAAAGATCGGCTTCCAGGTTAAATTGCAGGATACTGTGCTTGTCCAGTTCATTATCGTAAAACGTATAACCATGATGATTGTTTTTTGCGTGATACATGGCGACATCTGCGCGTTGCAATAACTGGTTACTGTTATCACCGTCGATGGGGCACCGTACAATACCAATGCTGGCGCTGATGGTCAGGTTGCGTTTATCAATGATAACCGGTGTACTTAAGGATTTTAATATTTTTTCCGCGATGGTGACGCCTGCGCGCTCGGCATTATTGGTGGGAAGAATGGCCGCAAACTCATCGCCACCCAGGCGTGCGATGGTGTCGGTTGTACGCACAGAATTTTGCAATCGCATGCCGACTTCCTGCAGTAATTGATCACCTATATGATGCCCCAGGGTGTCATTAATGTATTTAAAGCGATCCAGATCCAGCATTAATAATAAGAACGGGGCATTTTTCTGCAGGCCCAATTGGGTGGCTTGTTCCAGCCGGTCATAAAATAATGCCCGGTTAGGCAGGCCGGTGAGTGAGTCCGTAAACGCCATGTTTTCCAGCGTGTTGTAGAGAATATGCAACTCGCCGGTCATGTCATTAAAATCGTCCGCAAGTTCGCAAATTTCTATGTTCCCCGAAACGGAGACTCGTTCGCCAAGGTGCGTTTTGTCCTGTCTTACCAGCTGTAACTGTTTGGTTAATATGCTGAGCGGTTTAAGCGCGCTTTTTTGCAACATTAATAATGATAATAATCCGGTTAACAACGTTGCCACTGCCGCTGCAATAATGATCAATATACGGGTTTGTTCAAGTTTTTTATAAAGTGCAGCCACATCGGATGCAAAGGAAAGCTCCAAAACCGGGATATTTCGAGCATCGTACAGCGTATTTTTGGCAATAATATATGTATTGTCAGCATTTTCGTTAGGCCACCCTGGTGATTCAAACATAACGGCCTTGTTTGGCGAGATAATTTTAAGTGGCATTGCCAGGTGTTTTTCGGCAGCACTGATGTTTAATGTGGGGTCAACAACGATCAGCAAGTAGCCTTGTAACCAGGCGCCACCAATGGGGACCAGCACACTGACAACAGGTTTGCCGCGTGCCAGGCAAAGTTCAGAAATCACTTTGATGCGCTCGGCACCTGTGCGGGTTAATGCAAGATCGACAATATCAGGGCAGGGTACAGTCGTTGGACCAAATAAGCGCGAGCCTTCTGAGGAATGGCCTACCACATTGAAGTTTTTGTCAAAGGCAATTAGTTTCTCAAGTTTTAAGACATCCAGCGTGACATGCAGGCGATGAAATTGCTGATCCAATTGGGACTGTACGCGAAGTGAGCCTTTTTCCTGATAAGCATTGCGAAAATTGCGGTCAGATTGGATGGATAAACCTAAGTTTGATGTTTTCTTCAAGGTATCCTGAAGAATATCATCGACTTTTAATTTTACCAGCGCTTCAAGTGCGGTGCGTTGGTTTTCGAGCGCCTGATGACGATAAATTTCACCGGTAATGATGGTCAGGAATATACCCACTAACCCCATTACGAGTACCGTTAGCCCCAAGCTGGTCTGGATAGAAGATTTAATATTAGGCATGTTGTTGCTACAACGCGGAAATGTTATTCCCGGAGGTAGGGATACCCCTTTGCCAGCCACTCTTCAAAGCCACCCCTGAACCAATAGGTTTTGCGGTAGCCACACGCGATGGCGATTTTAATGGCATTGGCGCTGCGGCCACATTTAATACCGTTGCAATAAAATAATGCGGGTGAGCTTTTGGCTGGAATGTGCTCTGCCAGCGAGTCGCAATTCGTTTCAACGTCGGGGAGGCTAATTGATCCTTCAACAAAACCCTGTTTTCGGTCACCACGGATGCGTGAATCCATCAAAATAATATGGGGGGTGGAATTGACCAGGTCGATTAAGTCTTCAGCATTAACGTTTGTCGTTCCCACAATTAATTCAGGCGATTCTTCTGCGATGGTGTAATGAGACATTGTTATCAATACAAAAAAAACGACCGTGATAACATTCGCTTTTGGGACTTTGAACATACGACCTCCCACTGCGGAGACTACCGCCTTGGGCGGATGTAATTTTCAAACAAGAATTTGTAACTATCCCAATATCAACAGTTTGGGAGTTTTTAAGTCATATTAAGCAATCGGTATGACTTGCGGAGCTATCAACCGGTGAATTTAGGATTATGTGTCCATTTAATTTACTAGCGGCAGTTGAAATTAAAACTTTAGCCGGATTTATGCGTTTGGCGGGGTGTTTAGTCGGTGACATTGTGCTGCTATGGAGGCGAGGGAAAATGGCGTGCGGTAGGGGGATTTGCCGCGGGCACAGGTTACCTCAGTATATGACCATTGCGCCGTAACCCTGTGTTACGGCGGCTGAATGTTACGGTTTCACGCGGGAGCAACTGCGAATGTTGTTCGTTACGGATAGCTTATTAACGATGGCTTATTAATGATGGCTTAGGCGTAATAATCCTGATACCACTGTACGAATTTCTCAATGCCATCTTCTACCGAGGTATTGGGTTTGTAGTCGACATCATTGACCAGATCGACCACGTCGGCATAGGTGTCGGGCACGTCACCGGGTTGCAACGGGAGCATATTGAGCTGGGCTTTTTTGCCCAGGCAATTTTGCAGAACCTCGATATAATGCATTAGCTCAACGGGTTGGTTATTGCCGATATTATACAGTCGATACGGGGCTTTACTGGTAGCGGAATCGGGGCTGTCGCTGTTCCAGTTGTCATTGGGTTGGGCAACGTGGTCCAGGGTTCGAATTACGCCCTCTACGATATCATCAATATAGGTGAAATCGCGACGGTGGTTTCCATAGTTAAATACATCGATGGGTTTACCGGCAAGGATGTTTTTCGTAAATAAAAACAAGGCCATGTCTGGTCTTCCCCAGGGACCATATACCGTAAAGAAGCGTAAACCAGTCGTGGGCAGGTTATACAGGTGACTATAGGTGTGCGCCATTAACTCGTTGGCTTTTTTGCTGGCGGCATAGAGGCTGACGGGGTGGTCCACATTATGATGCACCGAAAAGGGCATGTTAGTGTTACTGCCATACACGGAGCTGCTTGAGGCATAAACCAGGTGTTCAACACCATTGTGGCGGCAACCTTCCAGTATGTTGACAAAACCAACAATATTGCTGTCAACGTAAGCATGGGGGTTTTCTAATGAATAACGCACGCCGGCTTGTGCCGCCAGATTAATGACCCGGTCAGGTTTATGTTCGCTAAAGATTTTTTCAATCGCCGCTCGATCTTCGATGTTTGCGCGAACATCCGTAAAGGCTGGGTTGTCTTTTATCAGATCAAGGCGCGCTTGCTTTAATGATACGTCGTAATAATCATTCAGATTGTCAATGCCGATGACTTTATCGCCGCGTGCCAATAGTCGCTGCGCCAGTTTGTTACCGATAAAGCCAGCAGTGCCGGTGATTAGTACTTTCATTGTGTTCAAATGCTCCTGATTCTACTGTGTTGATAACGGTTTGTTGAAATAAGATGGATTTTAACGGTGGCTGTGGGCTGTGGTTATAGGGCAACTATAGCCTGCCATCGACCGATTCCCGTGGCAGCACGCTTTTGACGTCGAACAAAACAACGTCTTTTTTGCCCAGCTTACGAATGCCGGCGGCGCCCATGTCACAAAATTCCCGGTGGTTAACCGCCAGAATAATAGCGTCGTAATGATCGGACTTTAATGCTGGAATCGGCGTGATGTCGTATTCCCGTTGTGCTTCTTCGCTATTGACCCAGGGATCATAAACATCAATATTGGCATTGTAGTCACTTAATTCATTAATGATGTCAATTACCCGGGTATTGCGCAGATCCGGGCAGTTTTCCTTGAACGTCAGGCCCATTATCAATACGTTGGCTCCCACGATTTGAACACGGCGTTTAATCATGGTTTTAATAACCCGGTTGACCACTTGAGATCCCATGCTGTCATTAATGCGGCGCCCGGCCAGTATAATTTCCGGTTGGTAACCGATTTCCTGTGCCTTGTGGGTGAGGTAATAGGGATCTACACCAATGCAGTGCCCGCCAACCAGGCCGGGGCGAAACGGCAGGAAGTTCCATTTTGTTCCGGCAGCTTCCAGAACCTCCAGTGTGTCGATGCCGAGTTTGTTGAATATTAACGACAGCTCGTTAATCAGGGCAATGTTTACATCACGCTGGGTGTTTTCAATGACTTTGGCGGCTTCGGCAACGCGGATGCTGCTGGCTTTGTGTGTGCCTGCGGTAATAATACTGCGATAAAGCGAGTCTACAAAATCTGCGACCTCAGGCGTGGAGCCAGAGGTAACTTTTAAAATGGTGGTAACGCGATGTTCTTTGTCACCGGGGTTAATACGCTCGGGGCTGTAGCCTGCAAAAAAGTCTTTGTTAAATGTTAAACCGGATTCTTTTTCAATGATTGGAACGCAGACTTCTTCGGTTGCACCAGGATAGACGGTGGATTCAAATACCACGATGTCATTTTGACTAATAACTTTGCCCACCGCAGTGCTGGCGCTAATGAGTGGACTGAGGTCGGGGCGTTTGAACTTATCGATGGGGGTCGGCACCGTGACGATGTAGATGTTGCAGTCACGTAAGTCATTTAAGTCGCTGGTATATTGTATCTGAGTGGCCTGTTTTAATTCTTCCGGGGATACCTCTAACGTGCTGTCCTCTCCATTGTTGAGTTCAGCGATACGCGGGATATTTATATCGAGACCGATGGTGGGGAATTTTTTCCCGAATTCCACTGCAAGGGGTAATCCAACATAACCAAGGCCTAATATGCCAATTTTTGTGTTTGCTAATTTAAACATGATATTCCTGCCGGGTAAGAGTATAAGATTCAGTTTTGTTTAGGGTTTATTGTTAAATTTGGCACTACGTTTTTATCAGCAATGTTATTGCTGGTTGCCACGCCCGATGGCGTAGTGAATAATTCCCTCGTTTGCCAGTGCCTGTGGATCATACATATTTCGGCCATCAAAAATTATGGGCTGTTTCAACAAGGTTTTGATTTTATTAAAATCAGGGCTGCGAAAAATATTCCATTCAGTAACGGCTACCAGGGCATCGGCATTATCCAGCGCGTCTTCAGCAGCACTACACAGTTCCAATTGTGGATGGTCGCCATAAATGCGCCTGGCTTCATCCATTGCTTCCGGGTCATAGGCTTTTACCGATGCACCTTGTGCCCAAAGTGCTTCCATGAGTGTTCGGCTGGGTGCTTCGCGCATATCGTCAGTATTGGGTTTGAAGGACAGTCCCCACAACGCAAATACCTTGCCATTCAGGTTATTATTAAAATGGGCTGCAATTTTTGTAAATAATACCTGCTTTTGGCGTTTGTTGACGGATTCGACGGCAGTGAGTAATTCCGCATTGTATTTTACATCGTTTGCGGTGCGTGCCAGTGCCTGCACGTCTTTTGGGAAGCAGGAGCCTCCATAACCGCAACCTGGATAAATAAAGTGGTAGCCAATGCGAGGGTCGGAACCCATGCCGATGCGTACATTTTCAATATCGGCCCCAAGTCGCTCCGCTAAATTAGATAATTCATTCATAAAACTTATTTTAGTGGCCAACATCGCGTTGGAGGCATATTTGGTTAGTTCGGCAGAACGAATGTCCATGCAGATAACCCGGTCGCGATTACGATTAAAGGGGGCGTATAGCGCTCGCATAAGTTCTGCAGTGCGGGGGTTATCGGTGCCAATAATAATGCGGTCTGGTTTCATGAAGTCGTCAATTGCCGCGCCTTCCTTCAAAAATTCCGGATTGGAAACCACGTCAAACTCGGCTTTACAATTGCGTTGGCTCAGTTCCTCAATGACCGTACTGCGCACCTTATCTGCAGTACCTACCGGCACGGTGGATTTGTCGACCAGAATTCGATAATCGCTCATATGGGCGCCGATACTACGGGCAACTGCTTGAACATATTGCAAATCCGCAGAGCCATCTTCGTCGGGTGGAGTCCCAACCGCGATGAATTGATATAGGCCATGTTCAACGCCTTCGACGGCATTTGTGGTGAAGCGTAAACGGCCTGACTCCCTGTTTTTAGCCACGATCTGGTCCAAGCCGGGTTCAAATATTGGGATTTGGCCATTGTTTAGTTGGTCTATTTTGTTTTGGTCAATATCTACACAGAGTACATTGTTGCCTACTTCCGCCAGACACGCACCCGTGACCAGCCCGACATAGCCGGAACCATAAATAGTGACTTTCATTGTTGATTACTCTCTTGGTCCAATGTTGGTAATGCTATTTAACAAATTTGAGCGAGCGGATAAATGCATACAGAACAATAGCAAAGACACGCCCATTAGTCATGTACTGGCCATCATTTATTGTAGAAAAAATAACAGAACAGCGGCCAATAATTGATGGCTATTATCATGGTATAAATCGTCACGATGGATGCTTGCGCAGGGTGCTGCTCTGGTTAATGGAATTGTCCTTGGGTATCGCAGATCCAAAATACCTTTAAAAAGAACCTCTCCGGTGATGTTTGCGAGTCCATGGGTTGGTAAAGCGCTTGCCCTAAAATTTGTGATGACTGCTTTTTATCAACTGATGTCATTGAACCTGGGTTCCGCCGTTGAACACGGATTGCGCCCCGCTGGGTTTACCTGAAATGCCACTAGCGCCGAGCAATGCCACGTAAAGCGTGTTTCTGATTACACCACGGATCTACCTCACCGGTGTTGAATCAAACGGATTGTAATTCGCTGAAAAAAATGGTTTACGGGTGCCTCAAATGGTTGACTGTTGAATCTTTCTTTTGGCCCGGCAATGACGCTATGCGTGGCGTTACCCGGATCTTCAGGCGTGTTTTTGCAAGGCCGTCAATGGCTGATTCAGGGCGAATCCGCCATTGACGGATATTACTACGGAATATTCCGTGCATAATAGTCTGTTTTTATTCGTCAAAAAGCCGTATTATTGCGCATCTGATAACCTGAATGACCAGCTTTGATGCTGCGTCGACCTCGATTTTTTTGATTGACTCTAAATGGCGCTGACGTGTCGTTTAGCGCCCACTTTGTGTTGCGAAAAACACAATCGGATTTAAATAACGTGGTTCGTATTTTTAAACAATATATTCCGGTTTCTTTCCTGTTAATGGGGGTTGTCGAGTTTCTGGTATTTATATTTGCCACATACGCAGGCATTACATTACGTTTTTTAGGCGACACCGGTATCGAATATACCGACGTTGGGCAGATTTATCCGAAGGCGCTTACCTTTTCCCTGGTGTTGTTTTTAAGCCTGGGGGCGATGGGGTTATATCAGCGCCGGTTCAGGCATGGTCTTGTCGGCATGATGCTGCGCCTGCTGATGGCATTTTTATTGGGCCTGGTGGCGATGAGTATTGTCTACTACCTGATTCCTGAATTGTTTCTTGGGCGCGGTGTAACGGCGTATATCTTTATCATCGCTTTTTGTTTGATAGCCATACTTCGTTATGTCTTCATTAAAACCATTGACCAGGATACCTTAAAGCGGCGTGTGCTTGTGTTAGGGGCCGGAATGCAGGCGCTTCAAATATCTCAGCAATTGCGACGCCGCACTGACCGGCGTGGTTTTCTGGTTGTTGGTTATGTGCATGTGAAGGGGGAGCATGATGCCGTGGATGAAGGTCTTATACTGCGGCCGGATGTGCCTTTATTAACAATGGTAACCAAGTTACAGGTCGATGAGATTGTGGTTGCCGTTGGCGACCGACGACGCAAGAGCTTCCCCGTGCATGAATTATTGGATTGCAAGCTAAGCGGTGTTGACGTGATCGATTTAACCACATTTTTTGAACGAGAAGTGGGGAAAATCAAACTGGATATATTGAACCCCAGTTGGTTGATATTTGCTGAGGGGTTTAATCAAAGTGAGTTTTTGAGTTTACAAAAGCGATTGTTTGATATTCTGGTCAGCATCTTCCTGTTGTTCCTGGTGTGGCCGGCAATGCTGTTGGTGGCGGTTGCAATTATGTTTGAAGATGGCCTTAGAAGTCCGGTCTTGTATCGCCAGGTGCGTGTTGGTCAGCATTGGAAGTTATTCAATGTTTATAAATTTCGCAGTATGCGGGTGGATGCGGAAAAGGCAGGTGCCCAGTGGGCCCAGAAAAATGATACACGAATTACCCGCGTGGGCGACTTTATACGTAAAGTCAGGTTGGATGAATTGCCACAGATATTTAATGTGTTAAAGGGCGATATGAGCTTTGTGGGCCCTCGCCCGGAACGACCGGAATTTGTCACTAAGCTCTCCGAACAAATCCCCTATTTTGCAGAGCGCCATCGGGTCAAACCCGGAATTACAGGTTGGGCGCAGGTGTGCTACCCCTATGGCGCATCAGAGAAAGACTCGCTGGAAAAGCTGCAATATGATTTGTTTTATATCAAAAACTACACACTGTTTCTTGATCTGGTCGTTATTCTGCAAACTGCCCACGAAGTTATCTGGGGTAAAGGGGGGCGTTAACATTTACCCTATCCATCATTTACTGCGTATCATTAAGGTTTAAAAATGGCTAATCTTGGGTTCATTGGATACCTAAGCTGTGCGATTGCGTTTCTGATTTTATTGGCAATATTGAAGTTCAGCTGGCAGGGCAAGCGGGAGGGGGGGGTACTGCTTGTGGCTGTAGTGATCAATATTATATGGGCTGCCGTAGCCACTTATCATGCCACTACCGAACATCCTGTCTCGGTGTTATTGGCCGTTCTGGAAATGCTCCGTGATGCTGCCTGGATTGCATTTCTATTAACCATTCTATTTGCCCAGGTTGGGGAATCCAGTGGTAAATTACTGCTGAAGATAACCGCATGCATCGTGTTATTGGTTGTATTAATTGCTGAGGGGTTGCTGTCCTACATAAGCTTGGCAGATTCCGCCCTGCCAGCTGGCTTGGTGTTTGACGTACTGGTTTTCAGCCACATTATTGTGGCGGTAGCAGGGCTGATTCTGGTAGAACAATTATTCCGTAATGCGACATCAGAGCAGCGTTGGTCACTTAAATTTCTGTGTTTTGGTATTGGCGGGATGTTTGCGTACGACTTTTATCTGTATGCCGATGCCTCTTTGTTACAGGAAATTGATCTGACTATTTGGGCAGCACGGGGTTATATCAATGTCATCGTGGTTCCCCTTATTGCCGTGTCGGCCGCCCGAAATCCCCAGTGGTCTCTGGATATATATGTTTCCCGTCAATTTGTATTTCACACCACGACACTCATGGGGGCGGGTATTTACCTCATTGCCATGGCTGCCGGCGGTTACTACATTCGTTTGTATGGCGGTAATTGGGGCGGGGTTGCGCAGCTGATTTTTCTGTTTGGCGCAATCGTCGTGCTAGCATTATTACTTTTCTCTGGACAAATACGCGCTCGTAGCCGGGTGTTTCTCAGCAAACATTTTTTTAATTATCGCTATGACTACCGGGAAGAATGGTTGCGTCTCATCAATACTTTATCGGATCAGGGCCTGGATGAGCGCCTGAGGGATCGCGTGGTGCAGGCAATAGCTGAAATTGTTGAAAGTCCCGGCGGGGTGCTTTGGCAGAGAAATGATCAGAATGTTTATCAGGTGAAGACAACGTTGAATATGTCATTGGATGAAGATGATATTGACAGCAGTAATAATGCCTCGCTTGTGCGATTTCTTAGTGACAAGCATTGGGTCATTGACATTGATGATTATTTGAATGAGCCTGCGGTCTATGGGGGGCTGGAACTGCCAGACTGGCTAAAAAATCTACAGCAAGCTTGGCTAGTCATTCCTTTGTTGCAGCAGGCAAACCTATTTGGCTTCATCGTATTGGCGCGTGGTCGTGCTACCATGAGTCTTAACTGGGAAGATCGCGAATTGTTGGTCACAACGGGGCGGCAGGCGGCAAACTACCTTGCATTGTTGGACACCAGCGATGCGCTGATGGACGCAAGGCAATTTGAGGCGTTTAATCGTTTATCAGCCTATGTTGTGCATGACTTGAAAAACGTTGCTGCACAACTAACGCTGGTGGTGAAAAACGCTGAAAAACATAAGCACAACCCCGAGTTTGTCGATGATGCCATTCTGACCGTCAGTAATGCCACGAACAAAATGAATCGTTTGTTGGCCCAACTAAGAAAGGGCCGGCGGGAAATTCCGGAAGACAAACAGCTATTGATGGTTAGTCTTGATAGTGCGATTAGTGATGCCGTAGAACATCGTTCGGTCGACAGGCCAATCCCTATATTTGATACACAGGAAAAAGACATAAAAGTGTTGGCTAACGAGGACAGGCTGACGGCTGTTATTAAACACCTGATTCAGAACGCACAAGAGGCAACGACCAAGAATGGGTTTGTAAAAGTAAGATTGTTTTGCAATAGTGACCAGGCCGTCATAGAAATCGCCGACAACGGTTGTGGTATGAATGCCCAGTTTGTTCGCGAACGGCTTTTCAAGCCGTTCGACACGACGAAAGGGAATGCGGGAATGGGGATTGGTGTGTACGAAAGTCGTGAATTCATACTATCCCTGGGAGGAGAGTTTACAGTGACCAGTGAGCCGAATATGGGGACTACTTTTAGAATCAGGCTGAAAGTTCATCAACAAGGGGAAGGCACGGATACTCGCCTGGGAGCCAATTCGGAAACCAAAAGTATCACCGCCGCACCAACCACTGATGCAATAAACTAAATGAAAACTACACACTGGCGTAATATATGACTAAACCAGCTTTAAAATCATTGCTCATTATCGAAGATGACGTCGGATTGCAAAGTCAGCTTCGTTGGTCATTTGAAAACTATGACATTCTTGTTGCAGGTGATAGAGAAACGGCGCTTGCCGAAGTAGAGAAGTACAGGCCACCTGTGGTTACCCTGGATTTAGGGTTGCCACCTGATCCGGCTAATGCTTCTGAAGGGTTTGAGACGCTTGGTGCTATTTTATCGATAGCACCACACACCAAAATCATCGTGGTTACCGGTAACGATGACCGTGAAAATGCCGTGAAAGCGATTGGCATGGGGGCGTATGATTTTTATCAAAAACCCATTGACCCCGAAATTCTCAGCCTTATTGTCGATCGTGCCTATGCCTTGTTTCATTTGGAAAAAGAAAACCGAAAACTCGCGCAGCAAAATATATTTTCCCCACTTGAAGGCGTGATTGCATCCAGTCCACAGATGTTAAAGATATGCCGCACCGTCGAAAAACTGGCACCGACGGATGTTACCACATTGTTGTTGGGCGAAAGTGGCACAGGCAAGGAAGTTATTGCGCAGGCTATACACGGCTTAAGCCCGCGTGCGAAAAAGCCCTTTATCGCAATTAATAGCGCGGCAATTCCGGAAAATCTATTGGAAAGTGAATTATTCGGTTATGAAAAGGGGGCGTTTACCGGGGCGAGTAAACAGACCCGAGGAAAAATAGAATACGCCAATGGCGGCACCTTTTTCCTGGATGAAGTCGGTGATCTACCCATGGCATTGCAGGCGAAAATGCTGCGTTTTCTTCAGGAGCGGGTTATTGAGCGTGTTGGCGGTCGTGAGGAAATTCCCGTTGATGTGCGGGTTATATGTGCGACCCATCAAAATTTGCCGGAACTCATCCAGCACAGCGCTTTTCGAGAGGACTTATATTATCGTATTAGTGAAATCACCATTGATATTCCGGCATTAAGGGAGCGAGAAGGCGACGCGCTGTTATTGTCCCGGGTGTTCCTGGACAGATTTAACCAACAGCTTAAAAAAAATTACAAGGGCTTTACGCAGGATGCTATTTCCGCCATAGAGAATCATGCCTGGCCTGGCAATGTGCGCGAACTTGAGAATAAAGTTAAACGCTCCGTAATTATGGCCGAAGGCCAGCAAATTACAGCAGAAGACCTGGATTTGGCGGTTGATGAAAGCGTCGGTGAAGTCAGTGTTGACCTGCGCCAGGTGCGGGAAACCGCGGAGCGCCTGGCCATACAGCGGGCGCTGACGCTTTGTAAGGATAATGTGTCTCAGGCGGCGGAATTATTGGGCGTGAGCCGTCCTACCTTATACGATCTCATGACGCGTTATGGATTAAAAAGATAATTTGCAATAATGCCAAGGTGAACTAAAACCATGTTAACAATTACTTCTGCAAGACAATTTTGCCGTCATAAATTCTCCAGTCAGGCTTTGTTTAAAATAAGTTTGAACAAACGCTTTAACAGCATTTTTAACGACGGTATTAACAACAAACGCTTCAATCCGCGTTTCTTTAATCGGAAATTTTGCAGCCTGAGTGCCTGGACGTTGTGTCTGTGTTTTGTGTTTACAGGTATATCTTATGCGGCGTCGAGTGAAGAGTATTTATCGCGGGCAAAAATGCAGCTGAGCAAGGGTGACATTAAAGCCGGCATTATTGAGCTGAAAAATTCACTGCAAAAAGATTCAAAAAATGCAGAAGCGAGATTTACATTAGGGGTCAGTTATTTAGAGCTCGGAGACGGCGCGTCGGCGGAAAAGGAATTAGAGCGTGCCAAGCGGTTGGGGTTTGATATAAATCAGGTCATAGCACCATTGGCCAAATCGTATTTGCTTATTAACCAACCTCAACGAATCCTGGATGAAATAGAGGTTGAAAATCGTTACCCGGCGAATGTGAAGGCTGAACTTCATGTGTTACGGGGTGAAGCGCATTTGTTACTAAAGGAATTTGATACAGCCAAAGCACAATTCGCAGAAGCGCTAACCTTTAACGCATCCTCCAGTGACGCACGTCTGGGGCAGGCTGGCCTGGCGATTGCCCTCAATAAATTAGACGAGGCCAAACGTTTGCTTAATGAAGTGGTTGGCCTGGCGCCAGGCAACGACAAGGCCTGGAGCGTGTTAGGTGAAATCGCCCGGCGACAAGGCGACATCAAAACTGCGGAGAAAAACTTTCAGCAGGCGGTTACGTTAAATGCATCAAACATAAATGCCCAGTTAGGTCTGGCAACAACGGCGATTGGTGCCGGTAACTTCGATAAAAGTCTGGCAAAACTGGATGAAGTAGAGCGTTTGGTACCAGGCCTGCCAATGACAAACTACGTGCGTGCCATTGCCTATTATAATAAAAAAGATATGGCATCGACTGAAAAAGCGTTGCAGGCAGTATTGCGAGTGGCGCCGAACCATTTGTCCACGCTGCAGTTAATGGGGGAGATCCATTACAACAATCAGCGATTTGAGCAGGCGGAATATGCGCTCGCCAGAGTGGTTGCTGAGCAACCACTAAATTTACCTGCGGTGAAATTACTGGGCGCTTCCTATGTTAAATTAAATCAGCCCGAAAAGGCGGTCAGCATAATGGAGCCTTTAGTCGCCGAAAACAGCAATGATGCACAATTAATGGCGTTATTGGGCAGTGCCTACATGCGAAATCGTGAAACCAGCAGCCAGGCAATGGAGTATCTAACCAAGGCAGCGGAGCTTTCCCCCGATGCGGCAAATATCAAAACCCAGCTTGCATTAGCGCAATTAGCCGGTGGTAAGCAATCTGAGGCGGTTGAACAACTCGAATCCGCCATTGAATTGGGCCCGGATCTGGTCCAGGCAGATATATTGTTAATTCTGGTGCATATACAGAACAAGGAATTTTTAAAAGCATTGGATCAGGCTAAAACACTTCAAAAGAAAAGCACAGATAACCCGGTGGCTTACAATTTGGCTGGCGCCGCTTATCTTGGGCTAAAAAAACGCAAACAGGCAAATGAACAGTTCCATAAAGCGCTTAATATCAATGGGACATTTCTTCCTGCCTTGATGAACCTGGCTCGCATGGATCAACAAGACGGTAAAATTGACGCCGCGAAAAAACGCTATCAATCCATATTGAAACTACAAGAAGGGCATGTTGGCGCACTTATGTCTCTGAGCGACATAGAGAGCAAGGCAGGTAATGTCTCAGCCTCACTCGATTATGCCAAAAAGGCAAATAACCTTAATCCCAAAAACCCGATGCCGGGGATTTATCTGGTGCAGTACTACTTAAAGCAGGGTCAGGCATTAACGGCATTGTCGGTTGCCAGGCAACTGGAGTCAGATATACCCAATAACGCCACTGTGTTAAAGGCGTTGGGTATGGCGCAAATGGGAGCGGAACAGACTAGCAATGCAGCCGTAACCTTCACTAAACTGGCTGAAAATAACCCGGATTCACCTGAAGGCCATTACCTTCTTGCAAAGCTGCATATCAGCACTGATGAATTCAAGCCCGCGAGAAGCTCCCTTGACAAGGCATTAGCATTAGCGCCAAATCATTTGCCCTCGCTTCTGGCGGGTGCAGAGTTAGCCATCAAACAAAAGAAACCTAAAGAAGCGCTGAAAATAGCAAGCAAGGTCAAAAAACAATATCCTGAATCAGAGGTGGGTTATGTTCTGGAGGGGGATATTTATGCCAATCAAAAGGAATTCAAGGATGCGGCTCGCGCCTATGAAAAAGGCTTCAACAAAGTAAAAGTCTCGTCGCTGTTGGTTAAATTGGCCACCGTTAGTGCGTCCGCAGGGAATTCCGCTCACGTAGCCGGGTTGTTGGCGCAATGGAATAAGGAGCATCCCGACGACCTTGGGGTAGCGATGTTGTTGGCCAGTGATTATCAAACCAACCAAAAAAACAAACCAGCCATCAAGTTATATACCCATATCGTCAATCTGGATCCCGGCAACATCGTGGCGCTCAATAACCTAGCCTGGTTATTGCACCTGGAGAAAGACGCAAAAAGTCTGGAATTTGCAGAAAGGGCTTATAAACTATTGCCGGGAAACCCGGCAGTCATAGATACCTACGGTTGGTTGTTGGTAAATCATGGCGATGTCAGCCAAGGCTTGGTCCTGCTGCAGGAAGCGGCGTTGCAGGCACCACAGCTTATTGAGATTCGATACCATGTTGCCGTGGCAATGCATAAGCTGGGGCGCACCGGTGAAGCCAAGAAGGAACTTGAAAATATATTGAACAAAGATGATAAGTTTCCCGGTTCCGATAAGGCCTTAAGCCTCTACAATAGCCTGAAATAACGGGGCACACTGGATATTCAGTTATGTTTTCGAGATGCTTTGGTATAAGTTATAGCGCTATTGTTGTCAGTTAAAAAAAAAGCCCCGCGAGTCGCGGGGCCTGATAATCATGATACGTTTGTGGTTTACGGGGAATCTAACTTATAAACCACACTTATTCTAATTCTTTAACGTTGCGCAGTGCTAAGCAGTGAACAAGGCGTTAGCTGCATTGTTTGCTACGACGCCGCTGGGTTGCAAGTCCCGCAAAAAGAAATCCAATCCCGATTAACGCCAGTGAACCGGGTTCAGGCACGACTATTTCGTAGTCAAAGCTGGACACTGCTCTATTGCTGTGCTGTATGGTCGCTATAATTGTTTTCGAGTAAGGGGTAGAGCCAAGATCTATTTCACCACCAAACGTGCCGGAAAAAGCCCCCGCGCTAGCAATGCTGGTATCGTGAAGTAATGTTTCGAGGCCGAAAATAGTGTTGGAAGCATCAATATAGGTTTGAAATTGAATGTCCCCACCTGAAACACCACCAAAATCACCGAGAAAGGGCGCTATGCTGCTGGTCAGATCAGTTTCGCTCAACATAACTGTTAACGTGCCGCCGGTTGAAGAGCTGCCGTCAATGGAGTTTAAATGCAGAAGATCCGCATATTGTGAGGTATACCAGGATGACCCGAAGCCTTTGACTGACACTGAGGGCCAGTTTGTGGATGCCCACACACCTGGCATGAAATCGCTATCGAAGCCAACGATCCCATTGTTATCAGTATCACTGAATGTTGCAGTTTGAGTCCCATCACTTACCGAAATCATTAAGGCTGCGTTAGCTGAAGCCGAAAATAGCAAGACGAATAGTGCTAAACTTGGTTTGAATAAAGCGTTCATTTTTATAACCTTTTTACTGCGCAAATGAAACAAACAAATGTTTTTTGGTTAGCAATTCACTAAAATCGTATGATTACTAACCTCTACTGACTAAGCAAGCAACTATCGTGCCACTCTAAAAAAAGCATGTAATAGGTTGATTTGTATGAATAATCAGGATTTTTTAATTGAGCGTTTTTGGGGTGAGAAGGCTCTGTAAAGTTTCCTGACATGCGTTGTTAGCGTTTTTCAAGTGATGGCCAATTGTTAAGAGAGTATGAATTTTATTCAAAAACAAATAGAAAGCGGCATAGTTCTGGCTAAATTTATGCTCGAGACTGTTAAAAATTTAACCAAATAATAGGCTGGCGATGAAAATGTGTAAAAATATTCGACAATTCGACTTTATATCGATATTTATTGGTTTATAAATAAAAATCAGCCAATTTCTGTTGTAAAAGCATGGTATTTTCACCCAAAGCATGTTTT
>Ga0316204_10000870_pt1 | contig 95864 bp, 85 predicted proteins | sample 6monrhotite_MG_2_FD_205661 | JGI IMG/M metagenome (GOLD analysis project Ga0316204, IMG submission 205661) | Microbial mat bacterial communities from mineral coupon in-situ incubated in ocean water Damariscotta River, Maine, United States -... | ecosystem: Environmental > Aquatic > Marine >... | reverse complement strand
ATTTGATCGCAAATGGTTTTCCTGTTAACGACATCAGCGTCAACACTCAGACAACTGACTTCGTTCAGTATTGGGGTCAGCCTGATGTTAAAGACGACATCAAATTATTTGTTAACTCCGGCATTGAACTGAACGAAAACACAGAAGTCTATGCATTTGGTAACTACGCCGAACGCAATGTAGAAGGCGGTTTCTTCTTCCGGAACCCAACCAATCGCGGCGGTGTATTTGCTGGGCCAACAGTTGGTGGTCTGGCCACATTGCGAACCCTTGACTTAACAGACAATGACGGCATTGGTTGTCCAGTTGTGACAATCACTGATACGGACGGCGACGGTAATTTGGATACATATGATCCAGTAGGTTTTGCTGCACTACAGGCTGATCCAAACTGTGCCAGTTTTGCAGACTTGTTCCCTGGTGGTTTTGTACCGCGTTTTGGTGGTGACAATAGAGATGTTGCCTTTACAGGCGGTGTGCGCGGTGAATTGGATATTGGTAATGGCCTTGGCTATGATATCAGTGGTTCATACGGCTCCAACAAAACGTCGTTCTTCATTCGCAACACTATCAACGCTTCTTTGGGCCTCGCGACACCGACATCATTTGAGCCTGGTGCTTATGAGCAAATCGAAACTGCGTTTAACTTGGATTTGAACTACGGTGTGCCAATGGAAGGTTGGGCATCTGATTTGAACATCGCGGCCGGATTTGAATGGCGCGACGAACAATTTGACATCACAGCGGGCGACCCTGCGTCATTTGCTCTGGGTCCATTTGCGGCACCATCGCCTGATTATCCAAATGGACAGGGTTTCTCGTCCAGTTCAAATGGTTTCGGTGGCTTTAGTCAATCTACATCTAATTCCCAAGGCAATATTGCACTGTACGGCGAACTTGAAGCAGACATTACAGATGCTTTCACCATGCAAGCTGCTCTTCGTTGGGAAGACTTTGATTCGTTCGGTCAAACAACCAACTGGAAAGTTGGTGCATTGTACAAGCTAACGGATAGTATGCGTATTCGTGGTACTTACTCCACAGGCTTCCATGCACCAACAGCAGGTCAAGCCAATGTTGTTAACGTAACCACTGCCTTTGACACACAAGGTGAGCTAGCGGACCAAGGCACATTACCGCTAACCAGTGTTGCCGGTCAGTTCATTAACAATGCACTCGGCGGCAGATTTACATTAGGGCCTGAGCAAGCAAACAACCTTTCATTAGGTGTTGCATTTGACACGGGTCCAATGTCTTGGACAGTTGATTATTTCAACATCACAGTTGATGACCGGATTGCCATTACAGATCAGCAAGACTTCCGCGGCCTTTTGGTAGCCCACGGTCTAGCTGCTGGCGTTGCTGCCGGTGCGGGCGGACTTGGCCTAACTGACATCGATGATGCCGCAGGCTCTGGAAACCCAGACGGAAATTTAGATGTTAATGATGCAGGCAGTGTAAATACGAGCCAAGTCCTTAATGCTATCTCTGGCACTACGGCAAATGGTTTCACAGTTAACAATGCAGATTTTGCAGATTTCAGAGATTTGATTACTGCTGGTTTCTTTGCTAACGATTTTGATACCAAGACAACCGGTCTTGATATTGTTGGTCGTGTGCCAGTTGATCTTGGTGCCGGTAGCACATCTGTTTCTGTTGCAGCGAACTACACCAAGACGAAAGTGACCAATCCTGGTAATCTTGGCGCAACTCGTCTACAGGCTCTTGAAGAGCAATTGCCGAACTGGAAAGGCAATATCATGCTTAACCACACACAAGGTATGTGGCGCGGTTTGGTTCGTGTTAACTATTTAGGTCCTTGGACAGATAGTGGTAATGGCGGCACACCAATCAGTGGTGAAGTAACCATTGACGCCGAAGTTGGCGCGCAGGTTATGGATAATGTTGAACTTATCTTTGGCCTCGCCAATGCTTTTGACAATTTCCCGGATGAGAACCCTGGACAGTTGGGTATTGGCCAACTTTACCCAGAAGCTTCACCTGGCGGCTTTAATGGTGGTTCATACTATGTCAAAGCCCGCGTTACTTTCTAGCCTGCGGATTTAGACTTAAATCAATAGACGCCCTCGACCTCTTGGTCGGGGGCGTTTTTGTTTGCGTGTTAAGCGGTGAGAGACTACACATTTCCTTATGCAAACCGAAATCCTGATAGCCTATATTTTGACCGTATTTATGTTGATGAGTACGCCCGGGCCGAGCCATCTTTTGATGCTCAGCAATTCAGCCTCTAATGGTTTTCGCCGCTCAATGGCCACGGCGGCAGGTGACCTTAGTGCAAATATGTTACAAATGCTGGCGGCGGGCCTTGGCCTTTCGGCGCTGATTATAGCGGCACCGAAAGCATTCATAGCGATTAAAATCGCCGGCGTGCTTTATCTGGTCTGGCTCGGCATACAGATGCTGCGAAAGTCATTTATGCCGCGGCGCGGTGGTGCCCTCGCCCCGCGTACCAGTCTCAAGGCGCTTTATCTGCAAGGCTTCGTCACCTCTGCGACCAACCCCAAAGCCGTCGTGTTTTTTGCCGCCTTGTTTCCGCAATTTATCGCGAGCACATCCCCGTTCTGGCCGCAATTTATTGTTTTGAGTGCCGCCTACATTGTTATCGACGGGACTTTTCTTATGGTTTACGGCTTCGCTGCATCGCGCCTGCGCAAATTTACTACGTCAAATGCTTCAAAATGGGTCGACCGTTTGGGCGGCATAGGTATTTTGGTCGCAGCCTTTTTATTAGGGTTAAAGTCCATGCCAAAAACTTAGACCGAAAACCGAATGCACTATACCGGTCACCAGAACAAATTAGACGGATATTAATATGAGTGTAGACATTGAAATTATAAAAAACATAGCGGTCATCACCATTGATAACCCGCCGGTCAATGCCTTGTCTGCCCATATACGCGCGGGGCTTGCCCAGGCCGTAGAGCGGATAAATGCAGATGCTAATATCCAAGGTGCGGTGCTGACGGGCGCGGGCCGTATATTCATCGGCGGGGCCGACATCAAGGAATTTGGTCAACCGCCAAAGCAGCCGTTCTTGCCGGACGCCATTGATATCCTGGAAAACTGCCGCGTGCCCACCGTCGCCGCACTGAACGGCGCGGCCCTGGGCGGCGGATTGGAAGTCGCCCTTGGGTGCCGCTTTCGCGTTGCGGGGCCAGCCGCAAAATGCGGCCTACCGGAGGTTAAACTTGGGCTGATACCGGGCGCAGGCGGTACGCAAAGATTACCCCGCCTGATAGGTGCCGTCAAAGCAGGCGAGATGATCACGACCGGCAAACCAATTAGCGCAGATAAAGCATTGGCGGCGGGGGTGGTCGACGCCGTGTATGCGGAAGCCCTCGTTGAAAACGCCGTCTCGTTTTTACAAGATAAATTAGCAAATGGCGATATGGGTGTAGCACTCAGCACAGTTTGCGAACTCCCCCATCCAGACGCAGACGGGTTTGCTGCGCTCGAGACCAAAACCAAAGCCCGGGCGCGCGGGCAATTATCGCCTGTAAAAGCACTGGAAGCCGTCCGCGCGGCGCAAGAACTTCCTTTTCGTGCAGGGCTAAAGCGCGAGCGGGAAATTTTCATGCAGTGTATGGGGAGCCCCCAGCGCGCCGGGCTCATCCATGGGTTTTTCGCTGAAAGGCAAGTGGCCAAAATCCCAGGGCTGGATATGTCCAAGGCGCGGCCCATTAAAACCGTCGGCATTTTAGGGGCGGGCACTATGGGCGTTGGCATTGCGTTGGCATTTCTAGCGGCTGATTATAGGGTCAGCCTGTTCGATATAAATACTGAGGCTTTGAATAAAGGTATAGACCGCATCAATAAAACCCTGGAATCAAATGTAGCCAAAGGCCGGATTTCTGCGGATAGCCTCAACAAGCAGCGCGGTAATTTGTCGGCGGTTTCTAATATGGGAGAGCTGGCAAATATGGATTTAATCATTGAAGCCGCCACAGAAAATTTGGAGATTAAAAAATCCATATTCCGCGAGCTTGATGCTATCACCAAGCAGGGCGCTATTTTGGCAACCAACACGTCCTATCTTGATATCAATATTCTGGCACGCGAAACCAGTAGGCCGGGCGATGTAATCGGTATGCACTTCTTCTCTCCTGCAAATATTATGAAGCTTCTGGAGGTCGTGCGGACAGATGCGCTTAGCGAAGAAGTGCTTGCGACCATAATGGGGCTAGGGAAATCTATCGGCAAAATCACGGTGCTGTCCGGCGTTTGCGATGGTTTTATCGGAAACCGCATACTTAAATCCTACCGCAAGCAGGCCGATTATATGGTTGAGGACGGTGCGCAGCCCGAAGACATTGATCGGGCTATGAAGGATTTTGGCATGGCCATGGGGCCATTTGCAGTTTCGGATTTGGCGGGTCTCGATATTGGCTATTTGAGCCGCAGACGCGAAGACGAAACCCGCCCCGCAGAGGAGCGCTATTCGCGCATTGCTGATATTTTATACGAACACGGACGCCTTGGCCAGAAAACCGGCGCGGGATATTACCGTTACGAACAAGGGTCGCGCACACCGATTGTTGACCCTATTACGACCAATATCATAGAGGCAGAACGCAAGCGGCTCGGCATAACCCCGCGCAATTTTAGCGACGCAGATATATGCGAACGCATCCTTTATGCACTGATCAATGAGGGCGCAAAAATTCTGGACGAAGGTATTGCTGCCCGCGCTCTTGATATAGATATGGTTTATGTGCACGGCTACGGCTTCCCTGCTTATCACGGCGGGCCGATGTTTTACGCGGACACCATAGGTGCCAAAACCATATACGAGAAAATTTTGGACTTTGCTAAGGAAGACCCATATTTTTGGCAAGCATCACCCCTGCTCAAAAAGTTGGCCAAAACCGGCGGGACGTTTAAGGGTTTACCGGTTTAAGCATCAAAATTAATGGTGACGCTGTTTGACAACGGAACCGACTGACAAGACAGGACAAAACCGTCTTTGATCTCTTCGGGCTCTAGGCCGTAATTGACACCCATATCAACTTCACCGTCTGTGACTTGAGCGCGGCAGGTCGCACAGACACCGCCTTTGCAGGAAAACGATACATCCAGTCCCGCGCCCAATACGGCTTCTAATATTGAGCCGTGTTCATCGCGGTAATCAACTTCGGCCATACGACCGTCAATAACCACATTGATCTTAGCTTTGGCTTGTGCGGCCGGCACTGTACGGCGCACACCAGTATCGCCAACAAAAAATAATTCTGAATGGATTTTGGTCTCCGGCACATCCGCCGCCAACAGGCTGTCCCGCGCGCCGTCGACCATTGATTTGGGGCCACACAGGAAATACCCATCAACATCTAATCCGGAAAATACGTGCTTGTGCAAATATGCTATTTTTTCGCCGTCTATACGCCCATTAAAAAACGGTGTGTCCACTGCCTGACGGGTCATAAACATTTGTGCAGAAAACCGATCCATATACAGGTTTTTAAGTTCTGCTAATTCGCTGTAAAACATGGTGTGTTGTGCGTCGCGATTGCCGTAATAGAGGAAAAATTTGCTGTTATCATCACACCTTAACACACTGCGGATCATAGACATGATCGGGGTGATACCAGAGCCAGCAGCTATACCTACATAAGTTTTATTGGGTTTTACATCTAATGAAAATGCACCCAGCGGTTTGGAAATCTCTAATACATCACCCGCCTTTAACGCCTTATTGGCATAGCTTGAAAATGTTCCGCCGCTCATGTTACGCACGGCTATACGAAATACATTTTCATCTGGAGCAGAGCAGAACGAATAGGTACGGCGCACATCTTCGCCGTCTATATTGGCGCGGACAATGACATGTTGCCCTGCCTTGAATGCAAATACCTCTTGCAGTGCGTCCGGAATTGCAAAAGTGATAACCACACTATCGGGGGTCAGAGCATCAATAGTTTTGACCGGAATTTTGTGAAATTTAGACATCTTGCTTCCTTAAACTTTAATGACATTTGAACCGGTCAAACGGCTCCAGACAGTCTTTGCAGGCATGTAATGCTTTGCACGGGGTTGAGCCAAATTCGCTAATAAGTTTGGTATTGGTTGAGCCACAGCGCGGACAGCTTGGTGTGTGGGTGCCGGGCGGGTCGATGCCGTAGAGGCGTAGTTTTTCGTGGGCTTCTTTGGTTATCCAGTCTGTTGTCCAAGCGGGGGACAGCCGGTTTTTAATAGCGACATCGTCGTAGCCAGCCCCGTCTAATTTCTCCCTGATCATCTCGCTAATCATATCGGTTGCCGGGCAGCCCACATAGGTTGGGGTAATGATTACACGCGGCGGAGGGCCGTCTTCAATGCCGCGTACAATACCGAGCTCGACAATATTGATCACAGGAATTTCCGGATCCATTATTTCGGCCAACAAGTCGAGCACCCGGATATTGTTTACCATCTCCCAAACCCTACCAATTTAAGCCCGGATAGGAGAGTTGCATAAACTGCATGTCGGACAATATATGCCCTAAATTTTCATCGTGCTGGCCTTGATGCCCGCCCATTATCATGCGGGTGTCAGGGGGGGGTGTTAGCCCGCCGGCTTCGGACAAAACAGATTTAACCTCCAATTTCCAGTCACCATATATTAGCGCGAAATTCGTACTCAGACCTGCGGCAACAGCGTCCGAAAGGCCTGCGTCATTTGCAAACATTTCGCCGGTAAACCGCCAGAGACTTTCGAGTGCGTCCGACATCCGCGCACGACTTTCATCAGTACCGTCACCGAGCCGCAGTACCCAAGATTTGGCAAAGCGGATATGATAGGCAATTTCCTTCAAGGATTTTTCGGCAATGGCGGCCAACGTCTTGTCGCTTGATCGGAGCAAAGCTTCATATTGAAACTTCTGCATGCTTGAAAACAAATATTGCCGCAGCATAATATGGGCAAAATCCACATTTGGTTGCGCCACCAATAAGCAATTACTGTATTGCTCTAGCGGGCGGGTCATAGCCAATACGTCCGCATTGGGAGCCAAGTCTTCCCATGTTAGAATGTGCTCGAATAATAATTTCGCCTGCCCGATCAAATCGAGAGACATGTTAGTCATGGCCATATCCAGTTCCATCTCCGGCCCGTGGCCGCACATTTCGGACAAACGTTGGCCAAGGATCAAGGCATTATCAGCCAGACGCAACATATAGACGGTTTCTGGTTTTTTTGGCATTTGCGCACCAATATATTTTTTCGAGGCACTCACGGCTTACATATTCTTTACGCCGTCAGGGACGGTGTAAAATGTTGAGTGGCGGTAAATTTTATCATCAGACGGATCATATAGTTCGCCGGCCTCGCTGGGGTCTGAGGCAATAATATCGCTGGACTTTATTATCCACAAAGAACTGGCTTCGCCGCGCCGCGTATAAAGATCGCGGGCGGACAAGATGGCCGTCTCTGCATCCTGCGCATGGACGCTGCCTGCATGTTTATGCGCCATACCGTTTTTGGAGCGGATAAAAACCTCATAGAGGTGCCAGTTGCTTTTTTTGCTATCAGCCATATTCAAAAAACCTTTATGCTGCTTGTTCTTTGGCGCGGCGCTTTTCTGCGAAAGCGGCGGCGGCTGCCCTGACCCAAATGCCGTCTTTTGCGGCGGCGCGGCGGGCCCGCATCCTGTCTTTACCACATATACCGCCGTCTTTAATCACGGCCCAAAACTCGTCCCAATCTATCTCGCCGTGGTCATAAGAGCCGCGTTCTTCGTTCCATTTTAAGTCCGGGTCGGGAATGGTTAGGCCTAAAAATTCAGCTTGCGGTACGGTCGCATCAATAAAACGCTGTCGCAGTTCATCGTTGGAATGACGTTTGATTTTCCATTTCATATTTTGCGAAGAATGGGTCGACGCACTATCGCTCGGCCCAAACATCATCAAAGACGGCCACCAAAAACGGTTGATACTGTCCTGTGCCAGAGCTTTTTGCGCAGGCGTGCCTTGTGCTAAAGCCGTGACAATCTCGTAGCCTTGGCGTTGATGGAAACTTTCTTCCTTGCACACCCGTACCATGGCGCGGGCATAGGGGCCATATGAACAGCGGCACAAAGGGATTTGATTGGTAACAGCCGCCCCGTCCACCAGCCAGCCAATTGTACCAATATCAGCCCAAGTCGGGGTCGGGTAGTTAAAAATCGTCGAGTATTTTGCCTTGCCAGATAATAAATCCGCCACCATATCGTCGCGAGAACGGCCCAGTGTCTCAGCGGCTGAATATAAATATAGTCCGTGCCCGGCTTCGTCTTGAATTTTCGCCAGTAATATCAATTTTCGCTTCAAGGTCGGCGCTCGCGTTACCCAATTGCCTTCGGGTAATTGTCCAACGATTTCCGAATGGGCGTGTTGGGAGATTTGCCGCACCAATGTTTGGCGGTACCGTTCGGGCATATCGTCCTTGGCCTCTATCACATCGCCCTTATCAATACGGGCCTGGAACGCATCCCATAACGTAGCGTCATCGAGGGCCTGCTGCTCAGCAGACTTCTTTTCTTTGTCAGTTCTTAGGTCAGTTGAATACATGCGCCCTAATAACACAAATTAGACCGTTCGGTCAAATAATTATTTTCAGCAGTTGGTCGCCTAATGGTCGCCAGATGGTCGCCAGATGCCCGACAGGGAAAATTTGCAGTTTTACCCCATGATTTTCACGCATTTTGCCTTGCGCCGATTAAACTTCGCTTTACCTTGACTACCTATAGATTCGACAAGCAAACCTTGAAGCAATGAGAGAGAACCACTGCATGAGCCATATGAACGCTAGCGAAAACACACAACAATTCAATGATACGCCGAACCCGGAAAGCTCCTTAAAGGCTAAAGAATGGATGCGCCTGATGATGGCTTACCGGCAGCCTAAATTGCTGAGAAGCCTGTTTGAAATCGGGGTAACTTTCTTACCCTTTATTGCTTTATGTGTGCTGTCCTATTTTTCTTTGAACATCAGTATATTTCTGAGTTTTGGTTTATCATTACTGGCGGCCGGATTTTTAGTGCGTTTGTTTATCATCCAGCATGATTGTTCCCACGGCGCTTTCTTTAAACAAAAAAAGCTCAACGAATGGGTTGGGCGTGTCATCGGTATTGTCACTATGACGCCGTTTTCTATCTGGAAGCGGGCCCATCTGACCCACCATGCTTCATCGGGCAATCTGGAGAAACGCGGCATTGGCGACATCTATATGATGACCGTTGAAGAATACAAAGCAAGCTCATCCAAAGACCGCTTCCTTTACCGATTATATCGTCATCCATTGGTGATGTTCCTTATTGGCCCAATTTATGTTTTCCTTATCTCCCAACGTCTGCCAGACAAATTTTTGCGCAAACAGCCAAAATACTGGTTCAGTGCTATGGGTACAAATTTGTTTATCGTGTCAATTGTTGGCGCAATCATTTATTTTGTCGGTTGGAAAGCTTACCTTTTGGTCTATATGCCCATGGTGATTGTGGCCGGCGCTATTGGTGTGTGGATGTTCTTTGTCCAACACCAGTTCGAAGATACGCAGTGGGACCGCGACGAAAAATGGGACCGCAACGCTGCGGCCATATTTGGTAGCTCCCATTATGATTTACCGAAACCCTTGCGTTGGATTACCGGCAATATCGGCATCCATCATGTGCACCACTTAAATTCCCGTATCCCGTTTTACCGCCTAACCGAAGCCCTGCGCGACCATCCAAAACTGGTCAACATAAAACGCCTAACAATGGCACAAAGCTTGAAATGCGTGAAACTAAAATTATGGTGCGAAGAAAAGCGTAAATTGGTCACAATCAAAGCGGCAATGGCGACTTAGATCTGATTACGCCTCAAATGCAACCATAGTCAGTAGCTCATACCGTGCGCAAATATCGCCTGATTGATTGGTAATCTCTACGTCCCAGCCCACTTCGCCGTAGTCCTCCGTGCGCCGCTTTTTACGGCGAACGGTAAGGGTAACTTTGATTTCGTCGCCTGCATAAACCGGGGTCATGAAGGCCAGATTGTTAAGCCCCGTATTAGCGAGAACGGGGCCAGGGTCAGGCGAGACAAATAGACCAGCCGCCCATGATAACAGCAGATATCCGTGGGCAACTCTGTCCTCAAAGAACGGGTTGGCTTTGGCGGCGGCGCTATCCATATGGGCATAAAAAGTATCACCCGTCGAATTGGCGAACAATTCAATATCGTTTAAGGTAACTTTGCGGGACTTGGTTTGTAGCTGGTCGCCGACCTTTAAATCTTTATAAATACGCCTAAATGGATGGGTTTTAACCTTACGGGATTTTGCGCCCGCTATCCACTGCTCGGTGATATTGGCAATGACCGACGGACTGCCTTGTATGGCTGTGCGCTGCATATAATGCATGACACCGCGAACGCCGCCCATTTCTTCGCCGCCGCCGGCCCGGCCCGGCCCGCCGTGGACGAGATTTGGCAAGGGCGAGCCATGGCCCGTGCTTTCCGCGCCGCTATCCCTATCACTGATCAACATTCGCCCATGAAAAGCAGAAGCGCCCATGACTAAATCCCGCACGAAATCATCGGCGTAACTAAATACAGAGGCGACCAACGAGCCGCCGCCTTTTTGCAACAGGGTAATGGCTTCGTCGGCACTCTTATAACCCATCAGTGTACTGACCGGGCCAAAAGCCTCGACACTGTGAACATCGGTTTTTGCGAGCGGGTTGTCACAGCGCATAACGATGGGTTCTAAAAAAGCACCAGCATCATTTGCAAACTTGTCTGCACTGCCAATAACAATAGGGTTTTCACTGCTCAAGATAGCCAGCTTCTCGAGCACATCCGCCCGTTGCCCTTGTCCGGCTAATGCACCCATGCGCGTGTCTTTACTGCGCGGGTCGCCAATCGCGATTTTAGCGAGGCGCACATCCAAAGCATCCACGACCGCATCCATAAATTGGTGCGGCACCAGAGCGCGGCGAATAGCCGTACATTTTTGCCCTGCCTTGACGGATATTTCCGATGCCAGCTCTTTGATGAACAGATCAAATTCGGGCGTACCCGGCCCGGCGTCCGTTCCGAGCACACAGCCGTTTAAGCTATCTTGTTCAGCAATGAAGCGTGTGGAGTTTTCAATGATATTTGGCTTACTGCGCAACATTTGCGCCGTGCTAGCCGACCCCGTAAACGAGATCACATCTTGGCAGGTTACATGGTCGAGTAAATTACCTGTTGAACCGCAAATCAACTGTACCGCACCCTTGGGCAATATATCCGCTTCAACCATCATTCGTACCATGGCCTCGGTGAGGTAAGACCCGTCACTGGCAGGTTTTATAATGGCCGGCACACCGGCAATAAAGGCAGGGCCAAATTTTTCCAACGCACCCCAAATGGGGAAATTATAGGCGTTGATATGAATAGCTGCGCCTTGCAAAGGCATGGCAATATGCTGTCCCATAAATGCACCGCCGCGCGATAAAGGCTCGAGCCCGCCGTCCACATAAACTTGACCATCAGGCATTTCGCGCCGCGCTTTGCCCGAAACGGCGAACAGCGTCATAATTCCGCCTTCGATATCTATCCAGCTATCAGAACGGGTCGCACCCGTGCAGTAAGATAGTTCGTAAAGCTCTTCCTTGCGCGACATCATATAACCAGCCAAAGCCTTGAGCATATAGGCGCGGTCATGAAAGCCGTATTTGCGCAAATTTGGCCCGCCGACCGTGCGGGCATAATCGAGCATCGCACCAAAATCCAAACCTAAAGACGACGTCTGTGCGACGGTTTTTCCGGTTACAGAATCCCGCAAGTCTCTCAGACCTGATATACCCGCGACCCACTGCCCTTGCGCATAGTTTTCAAGTAACATTTATAGCTCCACTAAAGGTTTGTCTAAACTGGCACATTGCCCCCGAAATACGGCCACCAATTTCCCCGCGCCGTTTTCTACCGTAACATCATAAACACCACTGCGCCTTCCTCGTGTAATTTCTGTTGCTTTCGCCAATAACATGTCGCCGAGCTTAGCAGGGCGGGTAAAGTTAATTGAGCAAGACTGGGCCACATTGACAATGTTGTAGGAATTACAGGCACAAGCAAATGCGGTATCGGCCAAACTGAACAACATACCGCCGTGGGCAATATCGTGTCCATTGACCATGTCAGCACGTATAATCATGGATATGGAAGCTTTTCCTGGGCCAGTTGATATAAGTTCCATACCTAATGAATGTGAGGCCTGGTCACTTGCCAGCATGTGATCTGCTGACAATTGCGCTAATTTCTGTGCATCCATCATGAACCTTTTTAAGAATTGATTGATCGGTCAAATATTGGCATAAACTTCAAAACTGTCAAAGTAAATAAACCGGAGAGAGCCGTGAGCGAAAAAACCAAGATGAGCGAAAAAACGGGGCAACCGAGCATCCTCTATGAAAAGATAAACGGCGTAGCGGTTGTCACTCTAAACCGTCCGGATAAATTAAATTCGTTCAATGAGGTAATGCACCAGGCACTGGGGCTTACGCTGGACATGATCGACGCGGACACAAGCATTCGCTGTTTGCTTTTGACGGGCGCGGGGCGCGGGTTTTGCGCCGGTCAAGATTTAGGGGACCGCAATGTTAGTTCAGGTGCAGAAAAAACCGATCTTGGGAAAACCGTCGGTACATATTACAATCCACTGATCAAGCGCCTTCATAATAGCAAAATTCCGACCGTTTGCGCCGTGAACGGGGTGGCGGCGGGTGCGGGGGCCAACATCGCACTGGCCTGTGATATTGTCATAGCCGCTCGCTCGGCTAAATTCGTCGAAGTCTTTTCCAATATAGGTTTGTTGCCCGATAGCGGCGGTACGTATCACTTACCGCGCCATATTGGCTTGGCACGCGCACTTGGCCTGTCGTTACTGGCCACACCACTTAAGGCCGAACAGGCCGAAAAGTGGGGTTTGATTTGGGATGTCTGTGACCTAGGTGATTTAATGGACGAAGCCGTGAAACTGGCTGAAAATCTTGCTGCCAAACCGCCCATAGGTCTCACCTTGAACCGCGCCGCAATACGGGCTTCATTTAACAACACAATCGACGAGCAATTGGAACTGGAACGCTTGTCTATGCAAAAGGCAGGCTTTACGGATGATTACGCCGAAGCCGTTGCAGCCTTCATGGAGAAACGCAAACCGAAATTTACGGGGAAATAAGATGAGCAATCAGGTAGCCGAAGCTTTTATTTGCGACGCCGTGCGTACCCCCGTGGGCCGCTATGCAGGCGCACTGTCTAGTATCAGGGCGGACGATCTTGCAGCTATTCCTCTGCGCACTTTAATGGCCCGCAACAAGGATGTGGACCCAGCTAAAATCGATGATGTATTTATGGGCTGCGCCAACCAGGCCGGTGAAGACAACCGCAATATCGCGCGCATGGCAACACTGCTTGCTGGCTTGGGGGCGGATGTGCCGGGGGTAACGTTGAACCGGCTATGCGGCTCGGGCTTGGATGCGATTGTGCACGCTTCGCGCTTGATCAAATCCGGCGAAGGCCAATTGGCTATTGCGGCAGGTGCCGAGAGCATGTCACGGGCACCGTTCGTTTCCGCTAAAGCAAGCACCGCATTTTCCCGTACTGTCGAAACCTATGACACCACTATGGGATGGCGTTTCGTCAACAGGCTTATGGAGGCACAGTACGGCACGGATTCCATGCCGGAAACGGCGGAAAACCTTGCAAAGAACTATAATATATCCCGGGCCGACCAAGATGCATTTGCTTATAACTCCCAAACCAAAGCGAAAGCGGCGCAAGATGCAGGACGGCTAGCAGAAGAAATCATTCCCGTGGAAATACCTGGCCGCAAGGGCGCAGTGACCATTGTCGAGAAGGATGAGCATTTGCGCTTATCGCCGCTGGATGTGCTGGCAAAACTGCGCACTCCGTTTCGAGACGGCGGCACCGTTACGGCCGGCAATGCTTCGGGCATTAATGACGGTGCGGCGGCTATGTTATTGGCATCAGAAGCGGCCGCTAAACACTATAACCTCACGCCCCGCGCCCGTATAGTCGGCGCAGCAGTGGCAGGTGTCCCGCCGCGCATTATGGGCATAGGCCCCGTGCCCGCCGTACATAAAGTTTTGGCGCTCGCCGGATTATCACTGGCGCAGATGGATGTGATTGAACTGAACGAAGCCTTTGCGGCGCAAAGCCTTGCCGTCATACGCGAGCTCGGTATGGTAGACGACGACCCGCGCATCAATCCAAACGGCGGCGCCATAGCCATCGGTCATCCCCTCGGAATGAGCGGCACCCGTATCGCCCAATCTGCACTGCATCAACTGGAACGCACAGGCGGGCGGTACGGCCTGATCACTATGTGCATTGGTGTTGGCCAAGGCATTGCTTGCGTGATTGAGCGTATCTAATGGTGCGGATGCCAGCACAAGACTACACGTCGAAACGCGAACGTATCAAAACCAGCGCTACGGCTTTGTTTGCGGATAAAGGGTTTTACGGCACCTCAATCATCGATATCGCCAACGCTTGTAATACGGTCAAATCGCGCTTGTATTATTACTTCCCCTCCAAGGGGCAGTTGTTTTACGAGATCATCAAAGACCACGCAGAATTTTTAATCGAGACCTTGCTGCCTATTTTACAAAGCCGGGAACTGGATGCCAGAAGTCGGCTAGAGCGATACGCGAAAGAATTGCTCGGTATGAATGTCAAATACCGTGAGCAGCACAAGCTTATTTTAAACGAACTGGGTGCGCTTTCGCCGGAGCAATCAAGAGAAATCAATTTCCTCCTACGCCGTACTATCGAAGCCCTATACCCGACATTGATAGAGATTAACCCAAAACTGCGGGGCAATGAACATCTATATTTCCCCACGGCCATGATGTTTGTTGGCATGATAAACTGGACCCATACTTGGTATAATCGCCCAAAAAATGAAGATGAAAATGAAAGCGAGGAACAAGACGAGGACGGCTTATCGGTTGATGCATTTGCACAACTTTTGTGTGATACGTTTTTGGATGGTTATTCTGCCCGAGAAACTTCTGCGTGAGGTGCCTCTGTGTCCATATCAACACGGTTTTTCTTACGCTTACCGCCCCTCAACTTATCCATCCAGACATACATTGCAGGGATCAAAACCAATGTCACTATCGAGCCCATAACCACGCCAAAGCCCAGAGAGACTGCCATAGGAATTAGATATTGCGCTTGCGGTGCTTTTTGAAACGTAATTGGCAACAATCCGAAAAACGTCGTTAAGGTCGTCAATAAAATAGGACGGAACCGACTGGCCGCAGCCTTATGTACGGCGCTTATCACGTCTTCACCACGCGCGCGTAAAACATTGATATAATCGATCAACACCAAATTGCCATTGATCACCACACCCGCCGTTGCCACAACGCCAAATAACGAGAACATTGACCAGGACAAGCCGTAAACCAGATGCCCTATAACCGCACCAATATAGCCAAATGGTATAGCGAGCATAACCAGTAAGGGCTGGCTGTAGGAGCGAAAAGCGATGGCAATCAGCGCATAAATCCCAAACAAAGATGTAAACAGTCCAATCACAAGCCCGGACATAAATTTACCGATTTCGTTTTGGTCGCCCTCTAGCATAAATTCCAGATCGGGATATATCTCTTGTAAAGCCGGAATAACCTCTTTGGTGACGGTGCGGGTCACTTCGCGCGGGTTGGTTTTTTTTGCGTTAATATTACCCGTCACTTCAACAACCCTGCGGCGGTTGAGGCGGCGTATGGCCGTAGCCCCTTGCCCAAAACGAATGTCGGCAACCGTCTCGAACGGCACCTGTGCCCCGTCTGGAGTGCGCACTCGCATATTTTGCAGACTTTGCAAAGAGGTGCGGGCTGCGGCTGGGTATCTGATTTTAACGCGCACGTCATCAGGGCCGCGAGCAATACGCTGTACCTCTTCACCGAAAAATCCTTGCCTGACTTGCCGGGCCAAATCACTAGCATTAAGGCCTAATGTTTCAGCTTCGGGTTTAAGATCAATAATTAATTCTTGTTTGGCTGACCGCAATGTGTCGGTAATATCAAACACGCCTGCAAATTTTGCCAGTTCAACCTCTAGGTCTTTTGCCGCCGCCTCCATGGTGGCGAATGTATCGGCGGCCAAAACGAATTTAAGCGGTTTATCCCGGTTCCAGCTTTGATAAATAACATCGAAATCTTTCATGTCGGCAATCGGGCCAATGGCTTCGCGCCAGTGGTTTGAAATATCGCGGATTTCGGTATTGCGTTTTTCTGTGTCGATCAAATCAATCGTAGCGCTGACTTGATTGCCACTGGCAAATGTATGAACATTGACCACAGGTTCTTCGCCGCCGTTCTTCTTATAATAAGCGTTTAAGCCAAGAGCCGCTTCTTCAACTTGTGCTAACACCTGCTCGGCACGCTCAAATGCAATGCCGTCAGTTAGGGTAACATCGGCAATGATATAATCGCCTGGCACATTTGGGAAAAAATCCTGCCGCACCCATCCGCCAGTTACAAACGAAAACATCACCAGCCAAAAGCCCAGGAATACGGCGAACGTCATGAATTTAAAGCGTAAGGTTAATCCTAGAAAAGGGCTGTAAACATTTTTAATAAACCGCTTAAGTGCGCGCGCAATGGCACGCTGCATACGGGTCAGCGGGTTGGAGGTTGGGCCTATTTTTTTCAAGTGCGATAAATGCGCGGGCAAGATGAAATAGCTTTCGACTAGGGAAAAGATCAATGTGATGATCACCACCCACGGCAAGGGCTTCATGACGGCGGCAGCCGTACCTTCTAAAAACAAGATAGGCGAAAACGCCACCATTGTTGTAAGGCCCGCATAAAGCACAGGGCGGGCGACACGTATGGTGCCTTGCTCGGCTGCGGTGGCACCGACCAGTCCGCCTTCTCGTACAGAATGTATGCTTTCGCCGACAATTATTGCATCGTCCACAACCATGCCAAGCACCAAAATAAAGGCAAATAGCGAGATCATATTAAAAGAAATACCAACCGTTGGCAAAAACCAGAGCGTACCCATAAAGGCCGTAAACATACCCGCACAAACCCAAAACGCAATGCGTGGCCGCAAGAACATCATCAACAGCAGGAAGACCAATATCAATCCGCTAAAGCCGCCTTTAAGTAATATATTGACCCGGCTGGTAAATGATTTGGATAAGTCTAGCCACCCAATAAGCTCAACACCTTCGGGCAGGGTTTTATAGGCATTCTTTATGTATTTTTGCACTGCTTCATTGGCGGCAACAACGTCTGGATTGCTCACGGTTTTAACGTCTATAAGCACTGCCGGTCTATTATTGAACCGCGCCAGAACAGGGTCTTCTTCAAACCCGTCCGTGACCTTCGCCACATCACCGAGCGTTATATTGGTTCCGTTCGCATTTTTAATCAGGGTAATAGCGTTAAAGTCAGCGGCCGTATAAGCTTGGGAGCGGGTGCGCAGGGAAATGTCGCCGCCCTGTGAGCGAATGAGACCAGCCGGCACATTTAAAGAAGACCCACGCACGGCATTTGCGACACCGTCAAATGTAAGCCCGTAACGCCTGAGCGCATCTTCGGATATTTCTATGCTCACCTCATATTCCCGTGCGCCGACCAGCTCGGCATAATCTACGCCGGGTAGCTTGGCCAGATCGTCTCTAATTTTTGTGGCGATCTGCTTGCGGGTACGCTCGTCTGTATCTACCAGCACGGCCACTTGCACGGGTTTGCTTTCAAATTTTATCAACTCTACAACAGGACGTTCGGCGTCGATTGGAAATGTATTGATAGCATCGACCTGTGCTTTAATATCAGCTAGAGCGACCTGTCTGTCTACATTGGTGGCTAGACCGGCATTGACCGTACATTTGCCGGAGGTTGAGATGGACTTTAATGTGGCGACACCATCCACATCCGCTATGGCTTCCTCAACCCGGACACACAATCTATCTTCGACCTCCGCCGGGTCAGCACCTGCATAAACAATATCAATTTGCACGGACGTTGCCGGCATGGACGGCATAATCTCCTTGTCATACCCACGCAAGGAAATCAGTCCGCTAACAATGATAACCAACATCAATAAATTGGCGGCGACCGGATTGCGGACAAACCATTTGATCAAGCCGTTCATTATCTAGCCCCGCCCGAGTTAGAGGTATTGATAGTCACTTCTGTGCCCTCAATAACAAGCTCCAGGGCTGATGTTATGATGGGCGTGCCGCTTTGCACGCCGCGAATAAGTGCAATGTCTTTTGTCGTGTGGACAACATCCACATCAACGGTCTTTATTTTATTATCACTGTCCAAAGTGACGACACTGTTCCCTGCCCCGCGGTTCCCTGCCCTCAGTGCTTTACGCGGGATTTCTATGACGTTTTCAAGCGTGATGCCGGGAATTTCCGCCTCGACAAATGAACCATTAAGCAAAGGCGGCTCGCCGCTCTGCACGCCGTAAGGGTCTTTAACTTCGACAATTAGGTTAAGCACACGCGAGGCTTGATCTACGGCGCCGGATGTACGCGTCAACAACCCTTGCCAAGACCGCCTTACACCGCCGACATTGGCAAATAAACGCACTTGTAATTCTCCGTCCGTAGCAGACGGGTCCAAATCGATTTTGCCCATTTGCGTGTCAGTGAGAGGCAAGTGAATTTCCGCCGCATCCGTAGAATACAAATCCGCCAGCACTTTGCCGAGCGACACATATTGCCCAAGCCCCGTGCGTTTAACATCCACGCGCCCTGCGAAGGGCGCGGTTATATTTGTGCGCTCCAAATCCAGTTTTGCTTTGCTCAGCGCCGCATTGGCAGAGGCCAGCGCCGCCTTGACACCGGCCAGCTGTGGCTTGCGCAAGGCTAAATCCGTTGCCACACGGCCCTCGCTAATATCGTTCCAGTCCTGTGCCGCGATTTCTCCCTCGGCAATTTCCCTGGCCAGCGCCGCTTCGGCGTTGGCGACATTGGCTTGGGCGGATTCTATTTCAAATTTATAATTGCGCGGATCGATGCGGATAAGGGTTTCGCCTTTTTTAAAGGCCCCGCCATTGGAAAAAGACGGCGATACCCAGACAATTTTACCAGCCACTTCCGGCACCAATTCTATGGAGGTTTTTGGTCTGACCACACCTTGTGTGTGGATAGTGGGCTGATAACTAGACAATTGTGCAACCAACACATCCACGCCTGGGTGCTTATCAACACGTTCTGCTGCGGGTATGTCTGGCCGCATTTTGGAAATAACCGAAAAAGCAAAAACAGACCCAATTATAACCAATAATGGCAATACCCATTTAAGATGACGCATAATGTTTTCGTTTCTGTTTAATTGACCCGTTTAATTGGCAATATCATTGCCCACATCATAGTCCATATTATAGACAGCAGACAAATGGCCGCTATGGTTCTTTACTAACTGACCGCTTACTGGTTGTCTGTGGTATTAGACACGGCTCACATCTTCAATTTCTCCGCCCCTAATCAGTAAACTCATCCAAATAAGCGCCGTGGTGACCAGAATAATACCAACACCATAAGGCAAGCCCTGCCAGATTACAAACAAAGAGCCGGCAAATAACGGCCCGGTTGAACGTCCCAAAGACTGCATGGACTGGATAACACCCATGACCAGCCCGCGTTCATGGGGCGCGGCGCGGTGAGAGGCCAGCGCACTCATGCCCGTTGTAAACAAGGTTGAACCAATGCCCGTCAGGCAGAACCCAAGGACTACACCGTAAGAAATGGGTGTGTAAATAATAAGCGCTAATCCGCAAATCAGGGATAAGAGAGCAATGCGCACCATGTTCTTTTCGCCAAATTTTTTAGCCATACGCCCCACCAAGCCGCCTTGGACTATGATGATACAAACCCCGACTATAACAAATATATGTCCCATTTGTTCCGGCCCCCATCCATAACGGTTGCCAACCAGTAAAGGCGTCACCGGGTCCATCAGCGCACCCGTGGTCGAAACCAGAAAAATAAACAAACAAAACGTAATTAAAACGGGATGGGCGGCGACTTTTTTAATCGCTTCTAGCCGGCCAATACGCGGCCCCGCTAGTATTTCGCGGCGGTGTTTATCGTCCAACGTTTCTTTGAACAGGAACAGTATCGCTAAAAGTGCCAGTATTGAAAACAAAGCTGATGCCAGTGCTGGATAGACAATATTGGCCGTCTCGGGCGTAGCACCACCGAGATACCCGCCGATAGCCGGCCCAATTACAAAGCCAAGACCAAAGGCTGCACCCAAAACCCCCATGCCTTTGGCGCGGTCTTTGGGCGGGGTCAAGTCGGCTATGGCGGCGTAGGCAGTGGCGATATTCCCTGCCATCAATCCGGCAAAGGCGCGGGACAGTAAAATCATCTCCGGCGTCTTGGCGTAGATCATAATAATATAGGCCAGAAACGCGCCGGATAAGGCAATAGCCAAAACCGGTTTGCGGCCTATGCGGTCAGATAATGCGCCCCAAAACGGGCCAGCAATAAATTGCCCGATAGAATAAGTTGCAATAATGATCGACGCATAAGCAGGCCCCGCGCCCATATTTGCAAGCACAAACATAATAGACGGCAACAAAATCCCAAACCCGGCAATGTCGAGCAAAATAATAAAAAACAATACGCGCATCAATTCCCCTCTCTCTTGCGTTCGATAAGGCCGCCTTTAGAGGAGATAAGCAAAAAAGGCAAATGCTGGGTTGTTGATAGTTTCGTGTTCAGAGGGTAAGTAAGCTCCCTCCTCACCAACCGCTTTTATCCTTTAGGCATACCGCCTCCGCCCCTATCATACCGTCGCCCCTTCCAGGGATGCAAGCAAAGACGGTATCCATTGTGAGTAACACACCAATCAGAAAGATGGACCCCGACCTACGTCACCCAAAGGTACTTCCAAGAGGGCGCGGGGTGAGCGGGTAAATGGGATATTGGATTTATCCTTAACCCGGTTTGCCGCTAAAGGAGAAATGGTTGGTGAGAACCACAACCCAAACTTTCCCGCTCTTACAAACTAATCTCTGTTCAGAAAACTTTGATGTGCTAGAGAGCGCGCATGGAGCTTGATATAAAAACCAATCCGAACCCCAAACCGCCCGCTAAAATTCAGTTGGCGGGTTTGACGCGGGCGGAAATTGCTGCGGCGCTTACGGATTTTGGTATTGCGCCTAAGCAAGTGCGGATGCGCACCGGGCAGATATTTCGCTGGGTTTATAATTACGGAGTTACCGACTGGGCCTCCATGACCAATATTGCCAAAGGACTTCGGGCAGAATTATCCGAAAGCTTTGCGCTGAACCGCCCTGAAATCATCGAGCGCCAAATCAGTGTAGACGGTACCAGAAAATATCTCATCCGTATGGCACCGGGCATAGAGGTTGAAAGCGTGTTTATCCCCGCCGTGTCCAAAACTGGGGCTTTGTGTGTTTCCTCGCAAGTGGGCTGTACGCTGACCTGTAAATTTTGCCACACGGGTAGCCAGCGTTTGGTGCGTAATCTAACCGCCGCAGAAATCGCGCTGCAAGTTATGATAGCCAAAGACGATCTGGAAGAATGGCCAAGCTCAGAAGGCAATAGAAAACTGACCAATATTGTATTTATGGGCATGGGCGAGCCCCTCTATAACACGGACGAAGTAGCAAAAGCGCTCGATATTATATGCGATTGCGAGGGGCTAAGTTTTGGTCGCCGCCGTATTACATTGTCTACGTCGGGCGTTGTGCCAGAGATCGTCCCTGCGGGCGAACGCACCAGCGCCATGCTGGCTATATCTCTCCATGCGGCCAATGACAAATTGCGTAGCCAAATCATGCCCATCAACAAAAAATATCCGCTGACGGAACTCATCAAGGCGTGTCGGGCTTATCCCGGCCTGTCCAACTCCAAGCGGATTACTTTTGAATATGTGATGCTGAAGGGCATTAATGATAGCCCTAAACATGCTACGGAATTGATCAATTTGCTAAAAGGCGTTCCGGCCAAAGTTAATCTTATTCCGTTCAACCCGTGGCCGGGTAGCGAGTATGAATGCTCGGATTGGGAAACCATCGAGCGCTTCGCCGACAAGGTCAACGCCGCCGGATATGCATCACCCATTCGCACGCCCAGAGGCCGCGATATATTGGCGGCGTGTGGACAACTTAAATCCGAGAGCGAAAAACTGCGGGCTTCTGAAAAACGAAAACTTAAAGAAAACTAGGCCAGAAACGTTTTGCATTACCGGTTTACTTTACCAGTTTACTTTACCAGTTTACGGGCAAATTTGTTTGCCTTATGTTCTGGCCATGAGTGACACTGATTCTATTCCAATATCACAAAGAGCCATGCAGGGTGTCCACCCTGTCAGCCATAGCACCTATCTGGACGGGCTTAATCCCGAGCAGCGCGAAGCGGTGGAATGCATTGACGGCCCGCTTTTGGTTTTAGCCGGGGCGGGCACGGGCAAGACGCGGGTGTTGACCACACGTTTCGCCCATATTTTGGCCCAGGGCAAAGCGTTTCCGTCGCAGATATTATGCGTGACCTTTACCAATAAAGCGGCACGGGAAATGCGCGAACGGGTTGGCTCGCTTATTGGCGCCGAGGTTGAAGGCTTGCCTTGGCTCGGCACATTTCACTCGGTCGCAGCCAAGATTTTGCGAATACACGCCGAACTGGTCGGGCTTAAATCAAGTTTTACAATTCTGGATACGGACGATCAGCTTAGATTGCTTAAGCAAATTTTAAAAGCCGAAGACATAGACGAAAAACGCTGGACGCCGCGCCATTTGGGGCATTTGATTGACGGCTGGAAAAACAAAGGCAAAACGCCCGATAAACTGTCCGGCGGTGACGGGTACGGGTTTGCTCCCGATAATTCAGGGAAAGGCCGGGGCGGGCAATTATACCGCATTTATCAAGAGCGCCTAAAGACACTCAATGCGGTAGATTTTGGCGATCTTTTATTGCACAATCTAACGATATTCCAAAACTATCCAGACGTGCTGGCCAAGTATCAAAGCAAGTTCAAATATCTGTTGGTGGACGAGTATCAAGACACCAATGTGGCGCAATATTTATGGCTGCGGTTTTTGGCGCAGCGGACGGATAAACGTAAGCAAAACCTGTGTGTTGTCGGAGATGATGACCAATCTATCTATGGTTGGCGCGGTGCCGAGGTCGACAATATCCTGCGCTTCGAGAAAGATTTTCCAGGTGCCAAAGTGGTACGGCTAGAGCGCAATTACCGCTCAACCGAGCACATCCTCGCGGCCGCCTCGGGTCTTATAACCGCTAACAAAGACCGGCTCGGAAAAACATTGTGGACGGACGACGAAGGCGGCGAAAAAGTTGTGGTCTCGGGTGTGTGGGACGGCGACGCAGAAGCACGGGTGATTTCGAGCGAAATAGAAAACTGGTTTTCTAACGGGCGTCTATATAATGATGTGGCCGTATTGGTGCGGGCGTCACGGCAAATGCGGTCGTTCGAAGAGCGTTTTATTGCGCTTGGCCTGCCTTACCGTGTCATCGGCGGGCCACGGTTTTTCGAGCGTATGGAAATCCGTGATGCACACGCTTATTTGCGCGTTGTAAGGTCTGACACCGATGATTTGGCGTTTGAGCGTATTGTCAACACCCCCAAGCGCGGTATTGGCGCGGTGACTATACAAAAATTACAATTGGCGGCGCGGGCCATGGGGGTTTCTCTGGAAGCTGCGACGCGGCAAATCACCAAAACCGACGAAATACGCGGCAAAGCCCGCACGGCTCTGCGCGCATTCCTGCTCGATATAGACCGCTGGCGCGCCGCCATGACTGATCTGCGCCACACTGAACTGGCCGAGAAAATCCTTGACGAAAGTGGCTATACTGCCATGTGGCAAAACAATAGCGACCCCAAGGCAGACGGACGGCTCGATAACCTCAAAGAGTTAATCCAGGCCATGGGCGAATTTGATACGCTCGAAGGGTATATGGATCATGTTAGCCTCGTTTTGGATATGGAAACCGGCGGGGCGGACGATGATAAAATTAGCCTGATGACCTTGCACGGTGCAAAGGGGCTTGAGTTTCCTTTGGTGTTTTTACCTGGCTGGGAAGAGGGTTCATTTCCGTCGCAAAAATCTTTGGACGAAAGCGGCATGGCTGGCCTCGAAGAAGAGCGCCGCCTTGCTTATGTCGGCCTGACCCGTGCCCGCGAAAGGGTAGAAATTTACTTTACCGCCAACCGCCAGATTTACGGCCAATGGCAAGCCAGCATCCCGTCGCGGTTTATAGACGAGCTACCGCCCGAACATGTAGAGGTCAAATCCGATACAGGGTATTTTGGCGAAAACAATAACCCTGCAGGCGGATATACGGGCGTCTCGGAAAGTTTCGTGGAGAGCTTCGACAACGCACCTAGCTCTCCTGGTTGGCAGAGATTTCAGAAAAACAAAACCTCAAAAAACAAAACCATAGAAGGTACGGCCGTTCGCAAGCCCACAAGAGACAAAGGCGATAGCTTCAAGGTGGGGATGCGCATCTTTCACCAAAAATTCGGCTATGGCCGCATCATCAGCGCCGTAGGCAATAAACTGGACGTAGCTTTCGAAAAAGCCGGCAACAAAAAAGTCCTAGACGGATTCGTCGAAAAGGTTTGAACAAAAACCCCATCCAAACAAGCGCATAAAATCGCTTGACGTCGTCCCAAAACTCTACCATTTTAGAAATTCATCAAGACCAGTGGAGGGATAGGCCCTTTGAAGCTGGAGCAACCACCAAAATGTGAAGACATTTTGGAAAGGTGCTAAGTCCTACGGTAGCCCGATAACCAGGAAACTGGAACCGGGTTCTGACAGATGAGGAAGAGCAAAGCCGTTCCCAACAGGGGTTAGGCAAATGCTTTTACTTGCTCCTGTTATTGACCGTTTTGCTTAGTTTGCTGCTCAAGCTTTCGTTTCTGTGAGATGATTACAGGAGCGCCTTATGGGCAATTGTGTTGAAATAAAAGACGTAGAAATAACTCTGGGTGATTTCCCTCTAGAGTACGGCGGCGTGCTTAAGGGCGACGTGGTTCAAGGTAGATTGTACGGCCCGAAAGGTGCGCCGTTGGTTGTTGTGCCGGGCGGTATATCAGCATCGCGGTTTGTGGCGGACGGCATTGATAGCAAGGACGGCTCTGGTGGTTGGTGGTCGGACATGATTTATCCCGGCGGCCCCATCGATTTAAACCAAGTACAAGTGCTCGGCTTTGACTGTGCCCCTAATAGCAAGAACGGTGAACAACGCCTGACCATTACAACTAACGACCAAGCCAAACGATTGGCAGCTCTGCTCGATCATTTGAACATAGAGTGCGCCCACAGTATTATTGGCATGAGTTACGGCGGCATGATTGCGTTGGCTTTTGCCCAAGATTTTCCGGCGCGGGTGGAAAATTTATGCATATTTGGCGCAGCCCACCGGCCTTGGCCCATGGGGGTTGCCTTGCGCGGTATCCAGCGCCGCACCATAGACTTGGCGACAAAGCTCGGTGATCCCTTAGAAGGATTGAAGTTAGCTCGCGAACTGGCCATGACTACATATCGTTCCGCCGATGAATTTAGCCAACGGTTTTCTGCTGCGCCGAGCAGAGACGTTCCTGCAACATTCGATATAGGTGATTATTTGGAATCTCGCGGTCTACATTATAAAGAAATCATGCCCGTAAACAAATTTTTGGCCTTGTCGGAATCCATAGATTTACACACGGTCGACCCTAAAAAAATTCATGCGCGGACAACACTTATTGCCGTGCGGTCGGATCAATTGGCACCGCCGTCTGAAATGCAAGTCCTGTGTGATGCGTTGGCAGGGTCGGTACAATTACATGTCATCGATAGTATTTATGGCCATGATTCGTTCTTAAAAGCCACTGATTTACTTGCACCAATTTTATCGAATTTCATGGGAGGAGAATGTCGTGCCGCATAAAACTCACACACAAACTCAATGCGTCAACGCAAGCATTGGCCAGGACAAAGTTTACGGCGCAGTGACGCCGCCTTTATATCTAAGCTCAACCTATAAATTCCGTGGCTTCGCGGAGATGGGCAAATACGATTATGGACGCGGCGGTAACCCGAACCGGGATGCTCTGGCGGACGCCATTACAAACCTGGAAGGCGGCGCCGGCGGTGTGATCACATCGTCCGGCATGACAGCCATAGACTTGGTGCTCAATCTGGTGCCAAGCGGTGGTCTGGTTTTGGCCCCCCATGATTGTTACGGCGGCACATTTCGCCTGCTCTTGACCCGCGCGGAACAAGGCAGGTTTAGGGTAGAATTTATCAACCTGACCCTTGATGATGCGCCCGCCCAAATCCACACCAAAAACCCTGATTTGGTGTTCATAGAAACACCGAGTAACCCGCTAATGCGGCTCAGCGACATTGCAGCTTTGTCCGCAGCCGCTCATGACGTTGGTGCACTGGCCGTTTGTGACAATACGTTTTTGTCCCCTGCCCGCCAGACACCGCTTGCGCTCGGTGCAGATATTGCCCTTCACTCCACTACGAAATTTATCAACGGCCACAGCGATGTGGTCGGCGGCGCAGTTGTAGCGGCAAGCGAAGAAGTGGCCGAAAATTTGGCTTGGTGGGCCAATTGTACGGGCGTCACCGGCGCACCATTTGATAGCTTCCTGACTTTGCGCGGCTTGCGCACTCTGCATGCCCGCATGGATGTGCAAGAGAAAAACGCGCGGAAAATCGTTCAGTATTTGCGCGGACAATCGTCCGTAAAAAAAGTGCATTATCCTGAAGGTGAATTGGCCGGGAAACAACAATCTGGCCCCGGCGCCATGCTCAGTTTTGAGCTTAATACCCGGCCGGAAAACCTGAAAAATTTCTTTGCAGACACGGGTTTTTTTCAGTTCGCAGAAAGTCTCGGCGGTACGGAAAGCCTGATTTGCCATCCCGCCACCATGACCCACCGCACCATGAGCCAAGATGACAGAGACGGCGCAGGTATTAGCAATACCCTTGTGCGCATATCCGCCGGCATGGAACATAGCGACGACCTTAACCGCGCCCTAGACATTATGTTTTTAAATTTACAAAAATCCGAGTAAACCCATGATTATCGAAGAAACCAGAAATAGCAGAGACATTAATCGCCCCGGCCAACGTAATGGTCCCCGACCCGTTCCCGGCACGCTGGCCCGTGCCAGTTCAGGCGGCGGCAAACACATCAATATTAGCTTTGAATTTTTCCCGCCAAAGACCAAAAAAATGGGGGATACCCTGTGGCAATCCATCCAAAAACTGGAATCCCTCAACCCTGATTTCGTCTCGGTGACTTACGGCGCGGGCGGTTCGACCCGCGAACGCACCCACCAGACCGTATCGCGGATTGTCAAGGAAAGTTCCTTAAAAGCCGCCGCACACTTAACCTGTGTGGGTTCGGACAAGGCTGAAATAGACGAGATTGCCCGCGAATATTGGCAGGCGGGCGTGCGCCATATTGTGGCTTTGCGCGGCGATCCTGCCGGAGGTCTTGGTGCGCCATATGTGCCCCATGACAATGGCTATGCCTATGCCAGTGACCTTGTGACTGGCCTTAAAAACATAGCCGGTTTTGAAATATCCGTAAGCGCCTATCCAGAGCTTCACCCCGAGAGCCTTAACTGGGACGATGAGCTTGATAATCTCAAGCGTAAAATTGATGCAGGTGCAACCCGCGCCATCACACAATTCTTTTTTTCGGTGGATACATTCATGCGCTATCAAGACAAGGCATTGGATGCGGGTATAAAAATTCCGATCATTCCAGGATTGATGCTGCAACCCAATTACCGTGGTCTGTGCCGAATTTCCAAATTATGCTATATTTCCATCCCGGATTGGTATCATAATTTATTTGAACCCTTAGACGATGATCCGCAAACTCGGTTGCTACTAACCGCGTCAACTGCGGCTGATTTGGCGGCGCAATTGCGCGCCCGGGGTGTTGAACACTTTCATTTTTATACTTTGAACAAAGCCGATCTGGCTTTCACCACATGCCAGATACTCGGCGTCAAAGCCTCAAACAAAATAAAACAGAAAGCCGTTATCACATGACCATTTGGCCTAAAATAGAACAAGCAATACGAGAGCGAATCCTCATCCTCGACGGGGCTATGGGTACGATGTTACAGGCTTATAAATTTGACGAAACTGCATTTCGCGGCCAGCAGTTCGCCGATTGGCCAACGCCTGTGCGCGGCAATAATGATCTGCTCAACATCACCCAACCAGACACGGTACGCGGCGTCCATGCAAGCTTTTTCGCAGCCGGTGCAGATATGATAGAAACCAATACATTTAACGCTACGACCATAAGCCAGGCTGATTATGGTTTGTCCGAACATGCCGGCGATATCGCCAAAGCGGGCGCTAAAATCGCGCGGGCTTGCGCCGATGAATGGACGCGTAAAACACCGGATAAACCCCGCGCCGTACTCGGGGCTTTGGGGCCTCTTTCCAAAACTTTGTCTCTGTCGCCCAAGGTTGAAGACCCGGGCTACCGCGATGTGGATTTTGACGATGTGGTCGCAGCCTACAAAATCCAGATCGAAGCGATGTGGGGTTATGTGGACGCCCTGTTGATCGAAACTATATTCGACACGCTCAACGCCAAGGCGGCAATTTTTGCAGCCAAGGAAGTATTTGGTATGCGCGGGCAAGACCTGCCTTTGATGATCTCCGGCACTATAACAGACAAGTCTGGGCGCACACTTTCGGGTCAAACCGTCGAAGCATTTTGGCACTCTATCGCCCACGCGAAACCATTTGCCGTCGGGCTTAATTGTGCGCTGGGGGCCGAAGAAATGCGGCCCTATGTGCAGGCGCTCGCCAAAATAGCGGATACCAATATCTTGGCGTATCCCAATGCAGGACTGCCCAATGCGTTTGGGGAATACGACGAAACCCCGACCCATATGTGTGACCATATGATCCCGTGGGCCGAAGACGGATGGGTCAATATAGTTGGCGGATGTTGTGGGTCTACGCCGGAACATATCGCAAAACTAGCAATGAGAGTCAGTAAATTTTCACCGCGTAAAGACCCTGATATTACACCTACGCTACGCCTATCGGGCCTAGAGCCATTTATCCTTAAATCAAATAGCATGGGTGCAGCATGAGCGCGTCGACAGGATTCATCAATATTGGCGAACGCACCAATGTAGCGGGCTCGGCCCGTTTCAAGCGCTTGATCGTCGACGGCGATTTTGCACAGGCCTTGTCCATTGCACGCCAGCAGGTGGAAAACGGCGCACAGATTATTGATGTAAATATGGACGACGGACTGATTGACGGTGCCGCCGCCATGACCACTTATTTAAACCTACTGGCTAGCGAGCCTGACATAGCCCGTGTACCGATCATGATTGATAGTTCAAAATGGGATGTTATCGAAGCCGGGCTTAAATGTGTACAGGGTAAATCTGTGGTTAATTCTATCTCGCTCAAGGAAGGCGAAAAACCGTTTTTGGAGCAAGCGGAACTGATACGCAAATACGGCGCGGCCACTGTTATCATGGCATTCGACGAAGGCGGGCAAGCGGAGACGGCCGAGCATAAGTTTGAAATATGCAAGCGGGCTTACGGCTTGCTGACGGCGGACGGCTTCCCTCCGCAAGACATTATTTTTGATCCGAACATATTTGCCGTGGCTACGGGAATAGAGCAACATAATGATTACGCAGTGGCGTTTTTCGAGGCCACACGGCGGATCAAAAAACATCTGCCCTATGCACGGGTTTCTGGTGGTTTATCCAATGTCAGCTTTTCGTTTCGCGGTAATAATCCGGTGCGCGAAGCCATGCACAGCGTGTTCTTATACCATGCTATCCAAGCAGGTCTCGATATGGCCATTGTCAATGCGGGACAATTGACAATTTATGATAGAATACCGGACACCCTTAAGAGCCGTGTTGAAGATGTTATTTTGAACAAAAAAGATGATGCCACGGATCGCTTGCTAGAAGTGGCGCAGGATTATGCTGGCGGTAAGAAACGACTAAAGAAAGCCGATGATAAATGGCGCAAGCTAAGTGTCAATGAACGCTTGTCCCACGCTTTGGTCAACGGTATTACCAAATATATTGTCGCCGATACCGAAGAAGCAAGGCTGGATGTTGAGCGCCCTTTGCATGTGATTGAAGGCCCGTTGATGGACGGCATGAACCAGGTTGGGGAGTTGTTCGGTGCAGGCAAAATGTTCCTGCCCCAAGTGGTGAAATCCGCACGGGTGATGAAACAGGCAGTAGCACATTTGACACCATTTATGGACGCAGAGAAAAAACTGTTGGGGACGGTCGATGTCTCCAATGGCCGCATTGTCATGGCCACGGTCAAAGGCGATGTCCACGATATTGGCAAAAATATTGTCGGCGTGGTATTACAGTGTAATGGCTATGAAGTTGTTGATTTGGGCGTCATGGTAAGTTGCGAAAAGATTTTGGAAGCGGCCAAGGAAGTGGGCGCAGATATTATTGGCCTATCGGGTTTGATCACGCCTAGCCTCGACGAAATGGTTTATGTGGCTACAGAGATGCAAAGGCAAGGTTTGAACTTGCCCTTGATGATCGGCGGGGCAACCACCAGCATCACCCACACGGCAGTGAAAATCGAACCTACCTACGCCAATAATAGCACCGTCTATGTACAAGACGCATCGCGGGCAGTGGGTGTGGTCACAAACTTACTGGGCGACAGCGCAGTTGGTTTTAAACAAAAAATAAAAGCAAAATACGACAAAGTCCGCACCGCCCATGCCCGCGCGCAAGGCGGGCGAGAACGGCTTTCCCTAGACGATGCCCGTGCCAATAAATGCGCTTTGGATTGGGACGGATATCAAGCCCCAAAGCCCAGTTTTCTTGGCACCCAAACCTTTAAGAATTACGCTTTAGATATTGTGCGGCCCTATATCGACTGGACCCCGTTCTTTGCTACATGGGAGCTCAAAGGTCGCTACCCCGATATTTTACAGCACGAAATTTACGGCAAGGCGGCGCGGGATTTATACCGCGATGCGCAAGCCATGCTCGACAAAGTTTTATCAGAGAAATGGGTGCAGGCTCAGGTGACGCTCGGCTTTTGGCCTGCGGTTAGCATTGGTGATGATATTCAAACATTTAAGGATGAAACGCGGTCTGAAAAACTTGCTGTGTTGCACACATTGCGCCAACAAATGGTCAAAACGGAGGGCCGCGAAAACTATGCGCTGTCGGATTTTGTTGCGCCTGATAATATTAACAAAGATTATGTTGGTGGGTTTTGCGTAACCGCAGGCCTAGGAAAAGACGGAATGGGTGAAGGTAGGCGGGTTCGCGATTTCAAAGCGGCGGATGATGATTATTCCGCCATTTTATTTCAGGCTCTGTGTGACCGCCTCGCCGAAGCTTTGGCCGAGCATTTACACGAAAGGGTCAGGCGCGAGTTTTGGGGTTACGAGAAATCCGCCCGCTTTGGGGTGAAGGGATTGGTGGCTGAGGACTATCTGGGTATTCGCCCCGCGCCCGGTTATCCGGCGCAACCTGACCACACGGAAAAAGCTACTTTATTTAAGTTGCTCGGCGGCGATTACCCAGAAGAAACAATGGGCGTAAAGTTAACCGAAAGCTTTGCCATGCATCCGGCGTCTAGTGTTTCGGGGCTTTATTTTTCGCACCCAGACAGCCTGTATTTCGGCGTTGGGAAAATAGAAAAAGATCAAGTGGTGGATTATGCGCGGCGCAAAGGTATAGAGCTAAGCGAAGCCGAAAAATGGTTGGCACCGATACTGAATTATACCTAAAACTGTCATCCCGGCCAAACCGCTCTTGCGGTGCAGAGCCGGGACCTCAACGTTTAGGTTAGCGCACGAGGTCCCGGGTCAAACCCGGGATGACAATTTTATAGTTAAGCCGCGCCCTTGAGCGGATACTCCAATCGTTCCAGCATTTCCTTTGGCACGATTTGCACAAAATTGCTGCGTTCGATTTCCCAATCACGGATCAGGACTTTTGCAAATTCGGAAGCGGTGTTTTGGGCATGGGCCGCAATCAATGATTTGCATGCCTCCTCCCAGTGAGCGCTGTCAAAGCCTTGCCAGACAACACTGTCGGGATTAACCGCTTTTTCAAAATCACTGTCCGGATCATAAACAAATGCCATACCGCCGGTCATGCCCGCCGCGAAATTGTCGCCAATAGAGCCGAGGATAACCACGGTACCGCCCGTCATATATTCAAGACCGTTCGTACCGCACCCTTCGACCACGGCATCGGCACCAGAATTGCGCACGGCAAAGCGTTCCCCTGCGCGCCCCGCCGCCATCAACGTACCGGACGTCGCACCGTATAAACAGGTATTGCCAATAATTGAACTGGTATGGGCATCTATCTGGCAGCCCCCTTGTGGTGCGAGAAAAATCTCCGCGCCGGACAGGCCTTTGCCGACATAATCATTTGCATCGCCGTCAACAATAAGGCGCAAACCTTTCACGGCAAAGGCACCAAGGGATTGTCCGGCAGAGCCGCGCAAGCGAATAGTCAATTGCCCGTCAGGAAGCCCGCCCACGCCGAATTTTCTATAAATAGCGCTTGATGTTCTCGTGCCGACGGCGCGGTCCGTATTGTGCACAGTGTAAACCAACTCGGTTTTCTTGCCGTGCTTGAACAATTGCTTGCCGTCTTTCAAAATTTGAACATCCAGACTACCCGGAACTTCGGCGCGGCCTTTGCGCGAGTCGACGACCGGGCGAATATCAATACGGGTCAAAACCGCATTAAGGTCAAGATCATCAAGATGGGTCGCCCCGCGCGAAACTTGCGACAATAAATCAGCCCGGCCTATGATTTCCGATAGGCTGGTCACGCCGAGGGATGCCAATATCTCGCGGACTTCCTCCGCCATAAATGTCATCAGATTAATCACGTGTTCGGGCGTGCCAGCGAACTTATCGCGTAAGTTTTTATCTTGGGTACAGACCCCGACCGGACAGGTATTGCTGTGACACTGACGCACCATCAAACACCCCATAGCCACAAGTGACAATGTCCCGACCCCATATTCTTCTGCGCCGAGCATGGCGGCAATAACAATATCGCGCCCAGTTTTAAGCCCGCCGTCCGTGCGCAAGGTAATCTTATCGCGCAGACCGTTTAAGCTCAGGATTTGATGCACTTCCGACAGGCCGAGCTCCCACGGGACACCTGCATATTTAAGGCTGGTATTGGGGGATGCGCCCGTACCACCGTTATGACCGGCAATTAAAATCGTGTCGGCCTTGGCTTTGGCAACACCGGCGGCAATTGTCCCAACGCCAGAACTGGCCACAAGTTTGACACAGACACGAGCGGACGGGTTGATTTGTTTCAAGTCATAAATCAACTGCGCCAAATCCTCTATGGAATAAATATCATGGTGCGGCGGCGGGCTAATCAGGGTGACACCCGGCGTAGCATGGCGTAATTTAGCAATCATTTCCGTGACTTTAAAGCCCGGCAATTGCCCACCCTCTCCGGGCTTGGCGCCTTGAGCGACTTTGATTTCAATCTCCGAGCAATTGTTGAGATATTCTGCGGTGACGCCAAAACGTCCAGACGCAATTTGTTTTATTTCCGAGTTGGCGTTATCGCCATTTGGCAGCGGTTTATAGCGGCGAGGGTCTTCGCCGCCCTCTCCGGACACCGACCGCGCACCTATGCGGTTCATGGCAATGTTAAGCGTACCGTGCGCCTCGGGAGAAAGCGCACCCAGGGACATGGCTTGGGTCAAAAAACGTCTGCGGATTTCATTGATATTTTCAACCTGTTCAATTGGTATGGGCTTCCTTAGAGGATTGAAACCGAGCAGGTCGCGGATTTGAATTGGCGCTTGGCCGTTCACCATATCGGCGAATTTCTTATAGGCCAGATAATCGTCCGTTCGCACGGCCGTTTGCAGCAAGTTGATCATGTCCGCGCCGTATGCATGGCGCTCGCTGCCTGCACGATTGCGGTAAAATCCGCCGATCGGTAGAACCGGTTTTTCTGGTGCAAATGCTGTTCTGTGCTGTTCAACAATTTTTTGCTCCAGCCCCGCCAAACCAATACCGGAAATTCGTGATGTCATGCCGGGAAAGTGCTCATCCACAAGAGAGCGGGATAGTCCTAAGGCTTCGAAATTATTACCGCCGCGGTAAGACGAAATCACAGAAATTCCGGATTTGGAAATGATTTTTAAAAGCCCGTTGTCAATCGCCGCCGTGTAATTAGCCAAAGCGGTTTTCATATCTACGGCAATGGTGCCATTTTCCGTCAATTCGGCCAAGGCGTCTTGAACTAGGTACGGATTGACCACAGTTGCCCCAGCACCGATCAGTACGGCAAAATAATGCGTATCAAGACACTCTGCTGAACGAACGATTAATGAGCAATTGGAGCGTAAGCCTTGCCGGATGAGATGAGAATGCACCCCGCCAACACACAAAATTATGGGCGCGGCCACATTATCAGGGCCAAGCATTTCGTCGCTGAGTACAATGTTTTCTATGCCTGCTCGCACGGCTTTTTCAGCCTGTTTTTTAATGCGCTTCAATGCTGATTTTAGCGCACTGCCGTGGCGCGCCCCGGGTTTAGGCGGCGCAAATGTGCAATCCAGAACCGCAACATTTCCCGCGACCATTTTCATATAGTTATCGTACATGGCGTTGGTGAGTACCGGGCTTTCGAGCACATACATTTCGCCTGCCTGCCCATCTATTTGATCTGGTTCATCGGCAAGAATATTACGTAAATTGCGAAACCTGGTTTTAAGTCCCATGACGCGGGTTTCGCGTAAGGGGTCAATGGGCGGATTGGTAACTTGTGAAAATTTTTGCCGAAAAAAATGGGAAAGCGGACGGTATTTATCGGACAGTACGGCGAGCGGCGTATCGTCGCCCATAGAGCCAATGCTTTCTTTGCCGTGTTCGGACATTGGCTTTAAAATAAGGTCAATTTCCTCGCGCGAACGACCACTGGCCAAATGCGCTCGCATCAATGCTTGGCCTGATAATGTTGGTTTTGGCTCGTCGCCGGATAGTTTTTCATCCAATTCAGTTACGTGTTGTAGCCATTTATCATACGGCTTTGCACTTGCAAGCTCGTTGATGATTTCATCGGAATCGAAAAATTTACCGTCCTGCAAATTAACGGCAATAAGCCGCCCGGGCTTGATGGCACCTTTGGAGATAATAGAGTTTTCGTCCAGCGGACATATGCCCGTCTCGGAACCCACCGTTAAAATGCCGTTGTCGGTAATGGCATAGCGCAAAGGTCGTAGGCCGTTTCTATCGAGACCCGCCATGACCCACTGACCATCATAACCAACCAATGCCGCAGGCCCGTCCCAAGGCTCCATCACTGCATTGCAAAATTCATAAAATGCCCGCCAATTATCCGGCATAAGCTCGGTCCGTTTGGAATACGCTTCGGGGATTAGCAAAGTTTTTGCGAGAGGTGCAGGTCGACCGGCGCGTACCAATAACTCAAATACTGCATCAAGTGCAGCCGAGTCCGATGAGCCTTTTTGAATGACAGGCTTAACGTCTTCTGCTCTTGATCCAAAGGCACTTGATGCCATTTTTATCTCATGGTTTTTCATGAAATTGGTGTTGGCCCGCACGGTGTTGATCTCGCCGTTATGAGCAATCATCCGAAATGGATGTGCAAGCCACCACTGAGGGAAAGTATTGGTTGAATAGCGCTGGTGAAATAGGACGGCCCGCGACGTAAATAGCGGGTCTTTGAGGTCTGGATAAAACACATCAATTTGCTCAGCTAAAAACATGCCTTTATAAGTAATAACGCGGCCCGATAGAGAGCAGACATAAAACCCCGGCAGAGCCGCTTTTATAGCCCGTTTCTCAATACGGCGGCGGACAATATAAAGCTCGCGCTCCAACTTGGCCGCGTCCCATGATTTGGGCGGCCGGAACATGACTTGCTCAATTGCTGGGCGCGTACTTGCCGCTTTGTCGCCAATAATGCTGACATCAATGGGCACTTGTCGCCACCCATATATATAACATCCAGCCCGCAAAAGCTCGGATTCGACGATTGTCCGCGCAGCGTCCTGGGCCGCAAAATCGGTACGCGGCAGAAAGATCATGCCAACGGCGACGAGCGCTTTTTTGGCTTTATGGCCAGTACGGGCGACTTGCTGTTTGAAAAATTCTTGCGGAATATCCAACATAATTCCCGCGCCGTCTCCGGTCTTGCCGTCTGCATCAACTGCACCTCTATGCCAGACATTTTTCAGGGACTTAATCGCAAGCTCAACAATTTCGCGCCGCGGTTTACCGTCAATGCTCGCGACCAACCCAACACCACACGCATCATGTTCGTCCGCAGGGTTATATGCACCCGCTTCAATGAGACGGTCACGTTTTTGTTCGTATTCAAACTTCCAGTTTTGCCCACCTTTAGTATCTATCATGCTCTTCTCTATTTCGCCGCTCTATCAGCAAGTTGGTTTTCTAAATATCTGTGCATAGCCACCGCCGCATCTCGCCCTTCGCGAATGGCCCATACGACCAAAGAGGCCCCGCGCACAATGTCGCCCGCAGCGTAAACACCGGGTATGTTGGTTTCAAATTTTGTCGGATGGATTTTTATGGTGCCAGTGTCCGTCAGTTTCATATCCGTATTTAGCGTGCTCATGTCTTCTGGTGTAAAACCCAGCGCTTGAATGACCATGTCAGCTCTCAAGTCAAATTCGGAACCTTTGATAGGTCTGACGGTTTGACGGCCTGATTTATCCGGTAGTCCTAGCCGCATCCTTACGGCGCCTACCTTTGTCACTTGGCCATTTATATCATGTATTGATTGCGGGGCAGCCAACCAATTAAACGCCACGCCTTCTTCCATAGCGTTTTTGGTTTCGCGAGCACTGCCCGGCATATTGGCTTGGTCGCGGCGGTAAAGACAAGTGACGGATTTAGCCTTTTGGCGCACGGCCGTGCGCACACAATCCATAGCCGTGTCCCCACCGCCGATGACAACCACATGCTTGTCTTTGGCCGTTACATTTTCAACTTTATCACCGAGACCGAGACGGTTTGAATTTGTAAGATAGGGAAGAGCTTCGATAACTCCGTCCGCCCCACAGCCCGGTACTTGTAGGGCGCGGGATTTGTAAACGCCCGTCGCCACTAAAATCGCCGCATGTTTTTTGCGCAAATCGTCAAAGCTTATATCCGTGCCGACATTGGTGTTGAGAGCAAATTTGACGCCACCGGCCGCTAGATGGTCTATGCGTCTTTCAACGATTTTTTTATCCAGTTTGAAATTGGGAATACCGTATATCAAAAGCCCGCCGGCCCGGTCATGGCGGTCATAAATCACCACCTGCCAACCTTGTATGCGCAAGGCTTCTGCCGCCGCTAATCCGGCGGGCCCCGCGCCAATAATGCCTACTGACAGGGCGCGTTCAGTGTTCGGTTTAAGGGGCGCGACCCAACCATTTTCCCATGCATTATCGGTTAGGGTTTTTTCGATAGCGCCAATAGTGACAGAGCCGTGGCCAGATTTTTCAATGACACAGGCCCCTTCACACAGACGGTCTTGGGGGCAAATGCGGCCACAAATCTCCGGCATGGAATTTGTCTGGGCCGACAATTGATAGGCTTCTTTCAATCGCCCTTCGGCGCTCAGATAGAGCCAATCCGGTATATTGTTTTGCAAAGGGCAGCTCGACTGACAAAACGGCACACCGCACTGCGAACAGCGCGAAGATTGCTCGGCGGCTTTGGTGCGGATATAGTCCGCGTAAATTTCCCCAAAGTCTTCAGCGCGAATTTTTGCATCGCGCTTGGCCGGCATTTCGCCGGCTATATCCGTAAATTTCAACATGGTTTCAGATGGCTGTTTTAGCATTTTTAAGCTTTCAAAAACATTTGGTAGGCGGGGTTGTTGGTCTCCTCGCGCATGATAAAACCGGTGATTTGTAGATTGGCTAGCAACTCGTCTTCATTGTTCTTTGGCGTTTGGAAACCGCATAATACTTGCCCGCTCGATGCGCCGTGATTGCGGTAATGAAACAGGGATATGTTCCAGCGCCCACCTAACGTGGTCAAAAAATCACGTAAGGCTCCAGGGCGTTCAGGAAATTCAAAGCTGTAAATATGTTCACATCCCCGCGCCGAAGACGTGCCACCGACCATGTGTCTTAAATGTTCTTTGGCCAGACGGTTATGAGAGAGGTCTGCAACCTCCATTCCCGCCGCGCGGATATTATCCATAACCAAAACCCCTTGCTCAGGCGTTTTTATCTTAATACCGACAAGCACATGGGCGGTGGATTTATCTGCATAACGGTAATTAAATTCGCTAACCGAATGATCGCCGAGTGCTTCGCAAAATTTCAGGAATGACCCCGGTTTTTCAGGCAGGGTAGCGCTAAACAAAATCTCTCCGCCCGCGCCTAATTCGGCCCTCTCGACCATATGACCAATCCGGTCAAAATTGACATTGGCACCGGAGACAATGGCGACGCTCGGCCCGCTTGGGCGAGAACGGTGTTTCAACAATCCGGCCAATGCCAAAGCGCCCGCCGGCTCAACCACGGTACGGGTTTTCTCGAATATAGTTTTCACCGCCGCACAGATTTCGTCGTTACTGACGAGAATGCTGTTTGGTGCAATCCGTCTGGCAAGAGCAAATGTAGCTTCTCCCATGCGTTTCACCGCAACGCCGTCTGCAAAGCCGTCAACATTGCATAAGCTTGTAGGTTCGCCGGCTTCCAGGGAGGTTTTGAGAGTTGCAGCGCCCTCTGGCTCCACAGCAATTATTTGCGTATCCGGGCTATGGACACGAAGATATGCCCCCACGCCCGAGAGCAGCCCACCGCCGCCTACGCCAATATATATAGCGGACGGATTTGGGAGTTGTGCTAGAATTTCTTTGGCCACACTGCCCTGTCCAGCTATCACATCAAGGTCGTCAAATGCATGAATAAATACGCCGCCGCTCTCAACCGCAAATCTTTTCGCGGCGGCAAAGGCTGCGTCATAACTATCCCCGACAAGGCGGATTACCCCGCCAAGTCCAGTCACAGCTTTGGTTTTAATCTCCGGTGTTGTGACCGGCATGAAAATAGTGGATTTAATGTTGGCCGCGCTGGCCGCCATGGCCACGCCTTGGGCATGGTTGCCCGCACTGGCGCAAACCACGCCGCGTGCTTTTTCTGCCGTGCTCAGTTTGGAAATACGGTTGGCGGCGCCTCTGATTTTAAAGGAAAACACATCCTGTTGGTCTTCACGTTTGAGCCAGATGCCGTCACCAATCGCTTGCAAATCTGTGCGCTTGGCCAAGGGATACACCACGGCCTTATCAATCCTCTTGGCGATGTTATCCAGACTAGGTTCTGACATGGCTAGTTATCCACTCCCCTATCTTGGCTCCCACCTCCCCCGTTGAAAGGCTACCGCCCAAATCACTGGTGACTTGCCCGGCGTTCAAGGCCTGTTCAACTGCTGCCTCTATAGCCTCTGCTTCAGCTTCTAACCCAAAACTGGTGCGCAACATCCATGCGCCAGATAATATCATAGCAATTGGGTTGGCTTTGCCCTCACCCGCAATATCGGGGGCGCTGCCGTGGATTGGCTCATACATGCCAATCCGGCCTGCACCTAAAGATGCGGACGGAATAACACCCATAGAACCGCACAGCATAGACGCTTCATCGGTCAGGATATCGCCGAACATGTTTTCGGTTAAAATGACATCGTAATCCCGTGGCCGCGTCAACATATGCATGGCCATAGCATCAACCAATGTGTGTTCTAGCTCTATCTCGGGATAGTCTTTAGCGACGTCTGTCACCACTTCGCGCCATAGTCTTGATGTTTCCAATACGTTAGATTTGTCGACGGACGTTACTTTGCGCCGCCTAGACCCAGCCAGTTCAAAAGCCCGCCGAGCGATACGCTCCACCTCGGCTTTGCTATAGCGGCATTCGTCATATGCGCCCAATTCGTCGCGGCCTTTTTTACCGAAATATATCCCGCCCGTTAGCTCGCGCACCACAATAAAATCGACGCCCTTAAGTATTTCCGGTTTCAAAGGTGAACTGGCTATTAATCCGGTGAAAGGTTTAGCGGGGCGGACATTGGCGAACAGTTGTAGTTTCTTACGCAAGATCAAAAGCCCGCCAAGCTCTGGTCTGTCCGCACCTTTTAGATGGTCCCATTTCGGCCCACCAACCGCGCCCAATAAAATAGCGCCTGTACGGCGGGCAGACGCCAAAGTATCTGTTGGCAAAGGTTCCCCGCAGGCATCTATCGCCGCACCGCCGATGAGGTGTTCTTCGATTTCGAGGCTATGGCCAAATGCATGTGCCGCCGCGTTTAACACGGTCAGCGACGCCAACCCAACCTCTGGCCCGATGCCGTCCCCAGGGAGATATGTGAAATTTATGTTCACAATGTCACTCTAGGCCCTACCCCATATTCCCGCTCACCCCGTTGAAAAACGGGGTCCACCTGCAGGCAAGGTGCAATACTCACAATGGATACCGACTTTCGTACCCCAAGGGCACTTCCAAGAGGGCGTCGGTATGAGCGGAGTAGTGGGGCAATCGTTGTTTTAAACATGCTTTGCCTCGTGCGCGGAAATTACTTCATCTTGCCCCAGCAAATAATCCAACTCATCTTGACCTTGCAGCAAGCAATGTCTTGAGAACGGATCTATTTTGAACGGATATATACCGCCGTTCTTGGGAAGACGAACCTCACATTTTTCAAGGTCAATGGTCACATCCGCGCCCGGATGGTCGAGCAACCATTCATGGGCAGATGTTTCTATGACAATTGGCAGAAACCCATTCTTCAGGGCATTAGCGTGAAAAATATCGGCAATTTCCGAACTAATCACCGCCCGAAACCCGTAATCCATCAATGCCCAAGGCGCATGTTCACGCGACGAGCCACAGCCAAAATTATGTCCAGCCACTAATATCTGACAGGCTTTGGCTGCGTCCGAATTGAGCGGATGATCGCTCATATTGCCCTCTTCGTCGTACCGCCAATCATGAAACGCCAACTTCCCCAACCCTTTACGGCTTGTGGTGGTCAAAAACCGCGCCGGAATAATCTGGTCTGTATCAATATTTTGCGTAGTCAAAACCAATGTCGGTGCGCTCAATGTTTTAAAAGGGGCAAAGCTCATGACAACCCTCTCTTTGATAGATTTCTGGCATCCGTAATCACACCGGCAATTGCACTCGCGGCGGCGGTTGCCGGGGACGCGAGTACCGTGCGCACGCCGGGGCCTTGGCGGCCTTCGAAATTGCGGTTGGAGGTGGAGACAATCAAATCGCCCGGCTTGCCAATATCGCCGTTCATCCCGATACACATGGAACAACCCGGCTCGCGCCACTGTACGCCTGCGGCCAAGAATATATCGTGCAAGCCTTCGGCTTCTGCCGCAGTTTTAACCTGTTCGGAACCCGGCACAAATACGGCGGTGACACTGTCCGCCACAGTTTTGCCCGCAAGAATTTTTGCGGCAGTTCGGAAATCTTCGATGCGCGAATTGGTACACGAACCGATAAACACCCTATCGACTTTGGTGCCGGCAATTGCTGCCCCCGCTTGCATGTCCATATAGGCGAGCGCTTGCGCGTCATCATCAGGCACCAAACCGTCAATAGGCATAGCCATGCCCGGATGGGTTCCGTAAGTAACCATGGGTTTGATGTCAGCTGCGTTTAAATGGACTTTTTTATCGTAACGACAGTCCGGGTCAGAGGCTAGTGATAGCCAATCCGCTGCGGCCTGCTCGAGATTAACAGGGGCCATGACTTTATCTTCAAAATATGCGACAGTTGTCGCATCGGGAGCAATCATCCCCGCCCGCGCACCCGCTTCAATGGACATATTACACACGGTCATGCGCTCACTCATATTCATGTTTTCAAAGCATGAACCCCGATATTCAATCACATGCCCGGTGCCGCCGCCAACACCGATTTTGGCAATGATAGCAAGAATGACATCTTTGGCCGACACCCCGTCCGCAAGTTCGCCGTCCACATGCACACACATGGATTTAGGTTTGCGCATTAAAATACATTGGCTAGCCAACACATGCCCGACTTGGGTCGTACCGATACCAAAGGCCAGCGCACCAAATGCGCCGTGGGTCGCCGTGTGGCTATCGCCGCAGACAATGGTCATACCCGGCTGGGTCGCGCCCAGTTCCGGTCCCATAACATGGACAATACCCCGATAAGGGCTATCCCAGCCGTGGGTGGTGATGCCGTGTTCAGCCGTGTTGGCCAACAACAAATCAACCTGTTTTTCCGCCTGAACACTCACATATGGCCGCGTACCGTCCGCGTTCAGAAGCGTTGGCGTAGAATGATCTATGGTCGCCAAAGTTAAGTCTGGCCTTCGGACTTTCAGTCCGCGCTCCCTAAGCACAGTAAAAGCTTGAGGTGTAGTCACCTCATGGATCAAATGCAGATCAATAAATAACGTCGCAGGCCGCTCGCGCGTCTCCGCCGTCACCACATGTCGGTCCCATACTTTGTCGAATAAGGATTTAGGCATAGATGTTACCCCCTCTAAACCCCATCCCCTCACCACACTGTCGTGCGCCTCTCCCCATGGGAGAGGCTAAGTTTATCTGACCCACATATTGCTTATGAGGAAGTGATGATTGATAAACCAACGTCTCCTCTCCCATAGGGGGAGGAACAAGGTGAGGGGCTTGAGTGTTCAAGTTGTACTCCATCAGTGTTGTGCCGCAATTGGTTGTTGTGTTTGACCTGATTTACCAAGCCTTTTTGTCCGCCGTTCGATACGGTTGATCACATCAAGATAGGCGCGTGCCGTCGCCAAAATTGTATCTGTGGACGTACCGCGCCCGTGAAAACTTTCTCCGTCTTTACTCACCCTAATGTCCGCTTCTGCCATTGCGTCTTCTCCCTCGGTCACACTGCGGGCATTGAAACTATCCAAGTGCAAGTCGTGTCCGGTCAATTCATTGATAGCCAGCAGCACCGCATTCACAGGGCCGCCTGAATGTTTAACCATAGAACGTTTTCGGCCGTCTTCATGGGAAAGTCGAATAGTGGCCTCTGGCTGGTTATTACCATCCGAACCTGCACTGACATATAAGCTGTCAATTTCCCACGGCCCTGAGGCGCCCCCAGAACCGGCAATGACCTCTCCTAAAATGAGAGCTTCCACATCGGCGTCGAACACTTCTTTCTTTTTATCAGCCAGGGTTTTGAAGTCCACAAACACGGACTGTAATTGATTGTCAGACAGAGTGAAGCCCAGTTTTTCTGCGCGGTGTTTGAGGGCCGCCCGCCCGGAGTGTTTGCCGAGCACCAGATTATCGGCTTCAAGACCTATGTCTTCGGGCTTCATAATTTCGTAGGTTTCGCGGTTGGCCAACATGCCGTGTTGATGAATACCGCTTTCATGGGCAAAGGCATTGGCTCCAACAATGGCTTTGTTGCGGGATACCGGATTGCCGGTAATCGACGCCAACATTTTCGATGCCATATTGATTTTTTGGGTGTTGATATTTGTACCAAGATTGTAAAAATCAGCCCGCGTGCGCAAAGCCATCGCTACTTCTTCGAGGGCACAATTACCGGCGCGTTCGCCGATCCCGTTTAAGGCACATTCAATTTGCCGCGCCCCGCCGCGCACTGCCGCCAGAGAATTGGCAACGGCCAAACCGAGATCGTCATGGCAATGGGCCGAGAAAATGGCCTTGTTCGCGCCGGCGACTTCGGTCGTTAGAAAGCGAAACAAATCAGTGATTTCCTCGGGCGTGGTATAGCCAACCGTATCGGGGATATTGATAGTAGTTGCGCCTGCTACAATAGCCGCTTCGACCACGGTTTTGAGGTAATCCCGCTCGGTGCGAATTGCATCTTCGCAAGAAAATTCTACATTGTCGGTGTATTGCAAAGCAAGCGTTATTCCCGCGACGGCTTTCTCTATCACTTGGTCTTTGGACATTTTTAATTTGTATTCGCGGTGCAGGGTCGATGTGGCGATAAACACATGCACACGGGAATCTTTGGCTGGCGCAATGGCTTCCCCTGCCGCGCGGATATCGCCCGTATTGCACCGCGCCAGTGAGCATATAGTCGTACCCGTTATTTCCCGCGCAATGGTCTGCACAGCCTCAAAATCCCCGGGCGATGCCACGGCAAATCCGGCTTCAATAATATCAACGCCCAGGTCAGCCAGCGCCCGCGCCATGCGCAGTTTCTGTCCACCGTCCATAGAAAAGCCCGGCGCTTGCTCACCGTCGCGTAATGTGGTGTCAAATATTTTTACTGTGTTAGTCATTGTTTTGTGCCTATATTTTTTACCGTAGTTTTTGGGTCGTGTACCGAGCGTAGCGAGGCAAGGGCGACCGCCCGTCGGCGCTCATGCGCCGCGACCGCGCAGGCGTCAGCAAAGCTGACTTGCCGTGAGCGATATAACTCATGCCCACTCCGCTCTACTCCTCCGTCCAACTTTTTCGGCGGAGACAACATTATACAGCCGCTCTAATTGCTTACACAAGGTATCGAGATTGCGCGGGCCGCCTAGGTCTTCGATAGCAACCAGTAAATCAAAATCCCCGTCTACCCTTTGGGTACAATGGACATCGCGGTAATCATATCCGCGCCGCTCGATCGTGCCGAGGGTACGCAACAACGTCCCCGATATATCGTGGAGCACGACCTTCAGTTTTCCAGAAACCCCAGAACGCTCAAAGGTTTTATCAGCTTGTAATTGGGTCATGGGTTATCTTCCATTTCATCTAGTAAAAAGGCCATTCCTAAACATAGAAAAATTAAGGCCAGCGGTACAAAAACAAATGCGCAGAGCAATAATAAGTATGTAAATAATGTCCCGTTTTGTAAGTGGTTATCAAAAGTTTGAGCTGTTGCAACTAAACCCAAGCAAATTACAATAATAAATACACCCGCCATCCATCGAAGCGCTTTCGCGATAATTTTTGGTTTCATTCCCATCTTTTATCTCTCCATCCCATAAACCCGCTCACCCCGACGCAGGTCGGGGTCCATCTTACGGCTTAATGTAGCACTCACAATGGCTACCGACCTGCGTCGGTATGAGCGGAGTGTGGGGGTGTTTGTATTATTCATCTCATCTCTCCATCATATCTGCGTTGCTTCGTCCCGGCGGCACTAATGGCCAGACGTTTTCGGACGCACTGATTTTTACGTGCATCAGGATTGGGGTTTTTGCGGCTAGGAGTTTGTCTATACCTGCGTCTACCTCGTCGCGTTTAGTGATTGTGAATGCATCTATTTGAAACGCCCTTGCGACGGCGGCGAAGTCTGGGTTGTCGTAAAGGTCAACCTCTGAATAGTTTTCGTCAAAAAACACCTCCTGCCATTGCCGCACCATGCCGAGCACGCCGTTATCGAGCAGCACAATTTTCAGCGGGATTTGGTAACGGTTGAGGGTCGCCAGTTCCTGGATGTTCATCATGATAGAGCCATCACCCGAAACCGTAATCACGGTGCGGTCGGGACAACCCAATTGTGCGCCCAGACCGGCGGGCACACCAAAGCCCATAGTACCGAGACCGCCGGAGCTAATATGATCTTTGGGGTCGTCAAAATAGCAATGTTGTGCCGTCCACATTTGGTGCTGGCCAACATCGGATGTGATAATCGCGTTCTCAGGTGCACGGCGGGTTAGGTCGTGCAACAATTTAGGTGCATATACGCCGCCGCCTTCCACGCTATTTTGGGCAGCATCATAATCCCATGCAAATTCGTCGCGGCGACCATAACATAATTCGCGCCAATCACCTGCATTTGATTTGCCCGGGTTAAGGGCTGCGAGGTTTTTCTTTAAGCTGCCCTCTAACCAGATATCGACCTTACGGAGTTTATTTATTTCGGCAATGTCGATGTCCATATGGATGATTTTTGCATGGGGTGCAAATGTGTCGATCTTACCCGTAGCGCGGTCATCAAAGCGTGCGCCCGCCACGATCAACAAGTCTGCTTCTTGCACGGCAAAATTCGCGGCTTTCAGTCCGTGCATCCCCAGCATCCCCAAAAAATGCGGATGGTCAGACGGCATGGCACCAAGGCCTTTCAAGGTCGAAACCACCGGAATTTCTGTACGCTCTACAAGGTCGCGCAATTCCGTGACACCGTTTCCTTGGGCGATACCGCCGCCGATATAAAACAGCGGTTTTTTAGCGGCGCGGATCATGTCTTCGCAAATTTTTATATGCTCGCTTGAACCCATCTCAGGTTTGATTTTGGGATAAGGTCGCCAACGGTGGCGCTGTGTTGTCGTCGCATTGGCCACGTCTTTAGGCAGATCGATCAGCACCGGGCCAGGGCGACCTTCCGCCGCGATATAATAGGCTTCCTCGACCATACCCGGAATATCTGCTGGGTCACGAACGATATAACTGTGCTTGACCACAGGCAGGGTGATGCCAAAAATATCGACCTCTTGGAACGCATCCGTACCCATCAAATCAGACGGCACCTGCCCGGTGATAAACACCACCGGCACGCTATCCAGATAGGCATCGGCGACCCCGGTCACGAGATTGGTCGCACCGGGGCCAGAAGTGGCCAAACATGTGCCGGTTTTGCCCGTGGCCCGCGCATAGCCAATAGCGGCCATGGCGCAACCTTGTTCATGGCGACCAAGAATGTGTTTGAGGTCGCTGCCTGGCAACACATCATAGACGGGCATAATCGCCCCGCCCGGATAGCCAAAGATAATTTCGACACCTTGTTCTTTGAGCGAGTCGATGAGGAGTTGTGCGCCGGATTTTGGGGGGTGGGTCATAATATTCCTCCCTCACTTGTGGGGCAGGTGCCCCCGCAGAGGGTGGAGGGGGTCTCGTGGAAATACCCGTTATAACAGAACAAGCGCCTGCGGCAGCCCCCTGCAACTTCCGCTTCGCTCCAGCCACCGCCACCGCTAAAGCGGTAGAGGGAATTTATTTCCTTTGTGACGAACATCTCAATTCACGTCTTTATCAATAACTTTACCCGCCTTGATCCACGGCATCATGCCCCTGAGTTTTTCGCCGGTTGTTTCGATCAAATGTTCTGCATTGCCCCGACGTCTTGCGGTCATAGACGGGTAGCCCAGAGCGCCTTCCATAATGAAAGACTTGGCGTATTCACCGTTTTGAATATTGGCGAGCGCGGTGCGCATAGCAGCGCGGCTTTCTTCGTTAATTACCTTATTACCAGTAACATATTCACCGTATTCGGCGTTGTTGGAAATCGAGTAATTCATGTCGGCAATGCCGCCCTCATACATCAAATCGACGATTAGTTTAAGCTCGTGCAGGCATTCGAAATAGGCCAGCTCAGGCGCATAACCACCTTCGACCAATGTCTCAAAGCCCATTTTGACCAATTCGACCGCGCCGCCGCAAAGCACCGCTTGTTCCCCGAACAAATCGGTTTCGGTTTCGTCTTTAAAGGTGGTGTGAATAATGGCCGTGCGGCCACCGCCAATGGCCGAAGCGTAGGATTTGGCAAGCTCTAAGGCAAAGCCGGAATTGGCGTCTTGGAATACGGCAATCAGATCAGGTATCCCGCGCCCGCCGACAAATTCAGAGCGCACAGTGTGTCCCGGGGCTTTGGGCGCAATCATGATAACATCAAGGTCGCGGCGCGGCACGATTTGTCCGTAATGAATGGCAAAACCGTGACCAAATGCCAGTGCTGCGCCCTCTTTGATATTGGGCTCAATATCCTCGCGGTAAATTTTCGCTTGAAACTCGTCGGGTGCAAGCACCATGACCACATCTGCGCCTTTTACAGCCTCTGCGGGGGTCTTCACATCTAGGCCATCAGCGATAACTTTTTTGCGGGTACTGGAGCTTTCCAGCAGACCAACCACGACGGATACACCGCTGTCTTTTAAGTTTAAAGCATGGGCGCGACCTTGAGAGCCATAGCCAATGATACAAACTTTTTTACTTCTTATAATCGAGAGGTCACAATCTTTATCGTAGGAAATCTGTAAAGTCATTATGTGTTTCTTTCTGTTGAAAATGGGAAACTGGTGAGCGCGCCTTTGGAGGCGCTACCGACAAGCGCTGCATATTTTGCATAAGCTCCGGTGGGGTATTTTGGGGTAGGCGGTGTCCAGCCTTGAGCGCGGGATTTTAAGTCTGCCGCTACATTTATCTTGCGGGTTTCCACATTGATGGAAATCATGTCACCGTCTTTTACAAAAGCAATCGGGCCGCCGCGCGCCGCTTCTGGCGCAACATGGCCGATGACAAAACCATAAGACGCACCGGAAAACCGGCCATCGGTTATTAACGCCACATGGTCGATTAGGTTTTGCCCGACCAGTGCGGCGGTCACGGCCAACATTTCGCGCATGCCGGGGCCACCGGCCGGGCCTTCATTTCTAATGACGATAACATCGCCTTTGTTGATGCCGTTTTGCTCGACCACCGCAAAACACTGTTCTTCACTTTCAAACACCCGGGCCGGGCCTTTGAATTGTAAATCACCATGGCCGGCGAGTTTGGCCACACAGCCCTCGGGCGCCATATCGCCGTAGAGAATACCGAACCCGCCTCGCGATTTCACTGGGCTCGCAAATGTGCGCACGACTTGTTGACCATCTGCCTCAATTGCATCATCGACCTCTTGGAACATGGTGCGTCCGGTAATCGTCGGCGCATCGTTCAAGCGGCCATCATCTTTCAAACGCTTGCCGACCAAAGCCGAACCGCCGGCCTCATATAGATCAAAAGCCATGTATTGCCCGCCGGGTTTAAGGTCGCCAATCACGGGCGTAGTCCGTGATATTTCGTCGAACACATCTATGTCAAATGCGACGCCAGCTTCGCGGGCAATGGCCAGTAAATGCAAAATCGCATTGGTCGAAGCCGCCGTGGCTGTCATGGCCGTGACTGCATTGCGTAAAGACGCTTCATTGATCATATGGCGCGGCAAACGGTTTTCGCACACAGCGTCCATCAGAATTTCGCCGCACCGAAATGCAGTTTCGTTTTTCGCACCTAGCGTAGCGGGCACATCATTGACCCCCATGGGTGATAGACCGAGAAACGTCAGGGCCATAGCCATTGAGTTGGCGGTAAACTGCCCGCCGCACGCCCCTGCGCCGGGGCAAGCAGCTTTTTCTATCTGCTCTAATTCGTCGTCGTCGATGAGGTGCGAGGCATGAGCACCCACGGCTTCGAACACGTCTTGCACGGACAAATCTTTGTCCTTATAACGACCCGGCTTGATCGACCCACCATACAAAACCACGCCCGGTATGTTCATCCGCGCCAGCGCCATCGCCGCCGCCGGAATGGTTTTATCACACGCTACAAGCACGATAACCCCGTCCAAAGAATGCCCGCGCACGGCAAGCTCTATACTGTCCGCAATCACTTCGCGGGACATTAAACTGGCCCGCATACCCTCACTGCCCATGGTAATACCGTCGGATATGGCGATGGCGTTGAAATCAACGGGGAAGCCACCGCCCGCGCGGATGCCGGCGCGTACTGGCACGGCCAGCTTGTCCAAGTCCATATTGCAAGGCCCCATATTGGTCCATGTGTTAAACACGGCAATCACAGGCTTGTCGAAATCTTCCGTAGTCATACCCGCCGCACGCATCATGGCGCGGGCAGGTGCGCGGGCATTTCCTTTTAATATATGATCACTATTCTTGCTCATTATAATCCCTGTCGTTCGCTAACGCTCCTCCACGCCTCTTGTTTTATTTCCCTATCGGTCGCTTGCGCTCCCTCCACGCCTCTTGTTTATTTCCCTATCGGTCGCTTGCGCTCCCTCCACGCCTCTTGTTTATTTCCCTATCGGTCGCTTGCGCTCCCTCCACGCCTCTTGTTTTACTCAAAAAAAAACCCGCTCTTGGTCGGAGCGGGCGCTTAAAATCTATCCTTAAATTTTAAAACCCGCTCACAATTCTTATGCTAATAATCAGCACCAAAAGACCTACGAGGAGGACTAATGCATTTAATACTGTCCGTTTACTGGAATTAGATTGCACCGCAATCTGGGCTACTGTCATGGTTCTAGTTTTTGTTACGGTTTGCGGTTTCATTGTCATTTCTCTGTTTAAACTCCAGAAGCTTGTACGCAAGGCAGGCTATTGTTACAAGCAATAAATTGCGCGAATGTAGTAATATTTCCCTTAAAAGAAATAATATGCTTATTAGTCGACAATATTGGGTATTATATTTTATATTATTGAAGTTGGACGAAAGTTTAAGCCATAGCTAGGCTCAAAGCCTAGCTAATTGGCCCGAAGGTTTTTTTAAAATTTCTCTTAAGCGCCATTTCCACCTCTTGCATGCTTGCTTTATGGCCCAATGCTTCAAGGCTTGTGACGCCGTGCTCACGAATTCCGCACGGGACAATACCGGTAAAATGCGACAGGTCAGGATTAATATTGATAGAAATACCGTGATAACTCACCCACCGACGAATACGCACGCCAATGGCCGCGATCTTGGCTTCGCTTCTTTTTCCTTTGACATCTGGCATGTTAACCCAAACTCCAACACGTCCAGAACGGCGTTCTGCCACCACATCAAAGTCCGCCAATGTATCAATAACCAATTGTTCCAACGCACAGACAAATGCCCGCACATCCCGCCCACGCTTTTTCAAATCCAGCATAAAATAGCCAACGAGTTGTCCCGGCCCGTGGTAAGTATATTGCCCACCCCGCCCGGTTTTGAACACGGGCAAGCGTTCAGGCTCAATCAAGTCAACCGCATCCGCCGACGTCCCGGCCGTGTAAAGCGCCGGATGTTCCAATATCCAGACGTGCTCAGATGCGCTCCCAGAGGCAATGCCGGCCACCCTATCTTCCATAGCCGATACGGCGTCAGGGTACAGCACAGGCGCACGGGAGCTTTGCCAGTGCACTGGTGTTTTTGAAAAAAGTATCATTGCGTTACTCATGCTAAGCAAATGACGTGTTTATACTCGAAAATCAAGCCAGAAGGAAATGCACTTTACGCGCAAATTTTACTATGCAACCAGACAATACTTTGCTAACCCCGCTTTTCCGTAGGTGTGCGGCCGTGGCGGAATTGGTAGACGCGCAGCGTTGAGGTCGCTGTGGGGTAAAACCCGTGGAAGTTCGAGTCTTCTCGGCCGCACCAATTATCTTCCCTAAAAATCAATTAAGCCACTGAAATACAACAATAAATTATATTTCAGTGTGGCCCGTGTAATGATTATTCTTGTTTTGGTGTATCAAATGGTGTATCATTTGGTGTATCAAAATAGGGTTTAGGTCATGAAAGACGAGGACAAGTTCCTTCAAAAACGCAATAATGGCCGCTGGCACTATGCGCGGCGCGTGCCCAAAAAGTACGCTGATTTTGATGAACGGGGCTATATACGGAAGGGTCTCGACACCAAATCCATTGAAGTAGCCAGAGAGCGGCGTGACTTGCTGATTGAGGCCGATGATCTGTATTGGGCAAGTGTGTCCAGCGCGGCTGATAGTCTCTCTGCGAGCAGTCTAAACGCCGAGCAAACCAAACAAGCCGTGCGCCGTTATGAGGCGGCAAAGCGTCGAGCGATGGCCAAGGGGTTTATGTACACACCCAATGCAGATTTGCTTGAATATCCAGACATCACTGAATTGGTCAGCCGCATACAAACCTTGCCCGCCAATAGCCTGCCGCAAGAGGTAGAAGCGGAGGCCGTATTAGGTTTAACCCCGAAACCATCCGTCACTGTCTCGCAGGCGTTTGATGTATTCTGTGAGCAAATTGCGGTCAGTGAGCTGCTTGGAAAATCAGACGCGCAAAAGAAATCATGGCGCAAGGTTAAGCTCCGCGCCGTGAATAACTTCATAAAGCTAAATGGTGATCTAGATATGGATGAAATCACCAGAGAACACGCGCGAAATTTTTATAAATGGTGGGCAAAGCGCTTACAGCCCAAAGGCAATAGAAAACCCCTCACCAGTAATAGTGCCAACCGAGACATAGGAAACATCAGAAAACTCTACCGCCAATATTGGGAATATGAAGGTGAAGAAGACCGCGACAATCCATTCCGCAATCTTAGCTTTGGCAAGCACGGCCTAAAAGACATTCCGCATTTTGAAGATGAATGGGTGCGCACCCGCATCCTAACACCGGGCGTGTTCAAGGGCTTAAATCCCGAAGCCATGCTCTTGGTGTACGCCATGATTGAAACAGGATGCCGCCCAAGCGAGCTTTCCAGCCTATCGCAAGACACCATCATTCTAGACCACGAAGTCCCTCATATCCTGATACGGCCAACATCCGACAGACAATTAAAATCTAAATCATCCATACGAGAAATCCCTTTGGTGGGCGTATCGCTAGCTGCTATGAACAAGGCTCCCAATGGCTTCCCCCACTACCGCGATAAAGGAAATTTACTCTCTGGCTCCTTAATGAATGCGTTTAGAGTGCGAGGTTTATTCCCCACAGAAAACCACCGTATCTACTCATTCCGCCATTCATTCGAAAAACGCATGCTCGAAGCTGGCGTAGATTACGGCCTACGCTGCCTACTAATGGGTCACAAAAACTCCCGCCCAAGCTACGGCGATGGCGGCTCGATGGAATATAGGCGCGATGAATTATTGAAAATAGCACACCCTGTGCCAACTGCATTTGATAGTAAATTGCCTTCGGTGGTGTAGCGTAAGGTTCGAGTCCGCAAGCAGGACTCGAACTGTCAATAACAATACAATAAAAACAAATACTTATGAACTTACCACCTAAAAAGGACACATGGAAAGGCAGATAAAAGGGCACATGGAACTGTATTTGGCTACTTAATTAAAATTTGAATAATATTCAAGCCATCTGTACATAATGATTCGCTGGATTTTACGTCCCTAATTCTAACCCAATTATGCCGGGCGTATCTAGAGGCAGACCCTAAAGTTTTTTCGTGCGTAGTCGTAGCGCATTCCCGATTACTGATATTGAGGACAAGCTCATGGCGGCTGCGGCGATCATTGGGGAGAACAGGATGCCGAATACCGGGTAAAGTACACCTGCCGCTATCGGCACACCTACCGCATTATAGATAAAAGCAAAAAACAGGTTTTGGCGGATATTGCCCATTGTGGCTTTGGAGAGCCTGTGCGCGCGGATTATGCCGCGTAGATCGCCTCTGAGCAGGGTGAAGCCCGCGCTCTCGACGGCGACATCTGCGCCGGTTCCCATGGCGATACCGACATTGGCTTGCGCGAGAGCTGGCGCGTCGTTCACGCCGTCGCCTGCCATGGCCACGCTGTTACCGCCCGCTTGCAGATCTTTGATAAGGCCTGCTTTATGTTCGGGCAGCATATCGGCGCGCACTTCATCAATGCCGAGCTTATCGGCTACAGCTTTGGCAGTGGTTTGGTTGTCACCCGTGGCCATGATGATTTTGAAACCTAGTTCATGTAGTTTATCGATGGCTTCTTGTGTGGTTTCTTTGATTGGATCAGAAACAGCAATCAGGCCGGTGAGTTTATTGTCAATTGCTGCGAACATGACGGTTTTGCCTTCTGTGCGCCATGTATTGGCTCGCGACTTTAGAGGCGCGGGGTCAAGGCCGAGGGTCTCCATCATCCGGGCATTACCTAAGGCAACCGCTTTTCCTCCGACAATGCCTTTGGCGCCTTTACCTGTAACCGCTTCAAAGTTTTTAGCATTTGACAGTATAATGCCGCGTTGTTCGACCCCCCGAACAATGGCTTCGGCGAGCGGATGTTCACTACCGCGTTCAAGCGATGCAGTTAACTTCAGAAACTGATCTTCATCCATCCCATCCACAGTGTAAACATCTGTCAGGACAGGTTTACCCACGGTCAGTGTCCCTGTTTTATCAACTATTAACGTGTCAACTTTAGCAAAGTTCTCCAGGCTTTCAGCGTTCTTAACCAAAACGCCCGCCATAGCGCCTTTGCCCGTCGCAACCATTATTGACATAGGCGTGGCAAGACCTAGCGCACAAGGACAGGCAATAATAAGGACGGAAACGGCCGCAATGAGTGCATAGGCAAAGGCCGGACTTGGCCCCCAAATCGACCATGCGATAAAGGCAAGGATCGCGGCCAAAATAACCAATGGAACAAAATAGGAGGAAACTTTATCAACCATTTTCTGGATAGGGGCGCGCGAGCGTTGTGCCTCTGCAACCATATTGACGATTTGCGATAGGGTCGTATCACCTCCTACGCGTTCAGCCTTGAGAATGAAGCTACCGGTACCATTTATCGTGCCACCCGTTACATCATCATCTTTTTCTTTTTTAATGGGCAATGGCTCGCCGGTCAGCATGGACTCGTCAATAGAGGAGCCTCCCTCAAAGATTAAGCCGTCAACCGGGACTTTGTCTCCAGGGCGCACCCGTAAATGATCGCCGACTTGTACGTCTTCAAGCGTGATTTCTTCCTCGCTGCCATCTGCCCGCACTATGCGCGCCATTTTGGGCGCAAGGTCAAGCAAGGCACGTATGGCGCCACCCGTGCGCTCGCGGGCACGTAGTTCAAGCACTTGCCCCAAAAGCACAAGAACGACTATAACGGCAGCAGCCTCAAAATAAACTGCAACCGTGCCGTCAGCCTGCCTAAAGCCAGCCGGAAAAATGTTTGGGAGCGCCGTTGCCACCACAGAGTAAATCCAGGCTGCACCTGTTCCAAGGGCTATGAGGGTAAACATGTTGAGATTACGGCTTCTTACCGATGCCCAGCCGCGCTTAAAAAACGGTAAGCCGCTCCAAAGTACCACTGGCGTTGCTAGAATAAGCTCTAACCAGACAGAAATTTGTCTTGGGATGATATTCTCTATCGGCAGGCCGATAAATGGCCCCATTGCCAATATCAGGACGGGAATGCCTAAGACGAGCCCAACCCAGAACCGCTTGGTAAAATCATCAAGTTCGGTAGTATCAGCTTCGCCGTGGACAATACCGGCAGGCTCTAACCCCATGCCGCATATAGGGCAGGAGGATGCTTTGATATCCCGCACCTCAGGGTGCATGGGGCAAGTATAAACCATGCCATCATAATCCGGTGGAACTTTGTCGTATTTACCAGCTTGTGCCCCGGAGGCATCGGGATTAACGGAGCAGCATTCATGCCCATCGTGGGCATCTTTGTCGTTGTCTATCTCGGATTCCAATTTCAAGAACATACCGCATATGGGGCAATTACTTTTTTCAATATCGCGCACTTCCGGGTGCATGGGGCAAGCATATGTATCGCCATCATATTCTTCGGGGACTTTATCATAGTTTTCAGATATATTGCTGCTCTTGCCGTGATGTTTATGATCTTTCATGCGAAGACCTTTCTATTCTATATAACATTCAAATCATCCGCACCCATATCGATGTGCTCGGTCTCAAGCTGAAGCGTGGAGAAATAAAACCCGTACTTCTGTTTAAGCAGGTTTTCAGCCTGCCTTAAAATGGTGACGGAGTTGTTTGGATCCTCGATTTGAATATGGGCCGAGAATATGTTCTGGTTCGAGGTGAGCGTCCATGCGTGGATATGCATGATACTTTTTACACCTTTTATATTTAGCAAAGTAGACTTTATCTTTTCGATATCGACATCTTTGGGCACGGTTTCCATAAAAATATCCAGTGCATCTTTGATTATTTTATAAGCCGCCCAGAACAATACGATCCCGAAAGCCATCCCAAGGATTGCATCTATCGGCGTGTAACCAGTGAACTTGATGACCAGTGCAGCAATGATAATCAGCAAACTCCCGACAAAGGTTTGCATGATATGCCAATACGCACCTTTCATATTCATATTGGTTTTCTGGCTTTTATAAATAAGCCGAAAGGAAATGGCTTCGGTGACAAGCCCGCCAAATGCGGCTAGGAACATGAGGTTTGTAGGCAGCTCGAATTCTTTGCCGAGCCGCATATAGCCCATATAGAGCACATAAATAGCCATCAGCAGTAAGAATACACCGTTGAGGAGCGCACCCATAATTTCGGCGCGCTTAAATCCGTATGTTGCAGCAATCGTAGCGGCTTTCCCGGAAATCCTATTGGCAATAAATGCAATCAGAATGCCGCCTACAGCCGAGAATGTATGGAAGGCGTCGGATATTACCGCAATGGATTGGGAATAGAAACCAAGTCCCAGTTCCACTAGGAAATAAATACCGGTAAGCCAACCGGTGATTTTTAATATCCGAGCATCCGCATTTATACCGTGGAAATTACCCGCACCGGATTGATGTTGAGCGTGATCCACGACTGGATTTATGCCAAGATCATGCTAGGCAACATGGCCTGCTCAAATCCACCTTGCCCCATATATTTTATGGAAAAATACCAGGTACATATCATAGTGAGGATGCTGCCGATAATCAGTATCCACCCCGCCAGTTTTCGGTATTTGTTATCCTTGGTGTCAGGTTTCCCAAGGATTAATAAACCCCAGGCAATGAGTGCGAGCTCTAGTAAAAAAGCAATTTCCGCTACAAACATAAGCATGATCTCTCTCCGTATCATATTGGCCTTGATACAAGATGATACGCACTGAAGGGAGATGTCCCTCAAAATTACTGGAGGGTGAGTTATGTTTTCGTGCTAAATTTTGCTTTGAGTTTTAGTGTTGGTTTTTCAATGTAGTGCCATGACAACCCTGCAAGCAAGATGAAAATAGGCGTTGAGGTGGCCATAAGCGCGAAGGGGCCAAAATCGGGACGTAACCACATGACGACTTGCATTACCGGGTAATGCCATATGTAAAGCCCGTAAGAATAATCCGGGATGCGCGTGAGTGCTGGCACTGATTTATGTGGCAGGCCAAATTTCATTAATAGTGCGGCGAGCGCCAAGTTTGCAGATAGTTCGCCAACTATAGTTGAACCCAAGAGGGCGAATGCGGCCAAAAGAACAATTATCCACCACCAGCGGGGATTTCTAAGAGAGGGTGCATGCCACAAGGCCATTCCCATTAAAAATACAGAGGATAATCTCAGAAGAGGCAGTATAGAAGCGGGCAATGTATTCACATCTATTACGAAGGGTAGGAAAATATAAATGCTTTGGACAGCTAAGAAAGCAAATATCGTTCGCCAGAGCTTGGTCACAACTCCGACCATGAAGGCTAAGCCCGCCATGATATAGGCTACCATTTCAAATCGTATCGTCCAGAGCGGGCCATTAAAATCCGCCTCTCGATTACCCGCAAAAATTCCGCCGGGCGCACCTTGGGGGTCACCAAGGGTAAGGACCCGCAATACATAGCGCCATGTTTCTCCTGACCAAATATTTTCAATGCCGCCAGGTTTTGAAAAGAGCGGGGAGAATATAAAAGCAAACGCAATTAGTAGAATAATTAGTGCAGGGTAAATTCGCAATGCGCGCGATATTGCGTAAGCTTTCATATTGCGCCGGGTATGTAGACTTTTGGCAATCAAAAGCCCCGAGAGTATAAAAAAACCATTCACGGCCATATAGCCGCCCGTCCAGTTATGAATACGAAAAGGTTCATAACCTGTCGGAAGAAGCCACATATGTCCAAGCGCAACCAACCCTGCTAGTACCCATCTCAGTAAGGTGAAATGATTGCTACCCATGAGAGGATCAGTAATATTTGTAGATTCACCGGATTTGATCATCGTTTTGCTCATATATTTTGCGGATTCCCCAATTATTGCGTAATACGCACGCTATAAATGTATCCCTCAAAATTAATGGATTCTATGTGATGTAATATTGAGGGACATCTATTTGGGATGCGTACTAGCTATTATAAATCCAATATAGAGGAAAATAGCGATGCGCACGCGGTACTTAGTTCTAATTATCTTCATGGTAGGTGCATTTGGCGCCCGTCTTGGTTATGCGCACCCACCAAGCTTGCATGAAGATAGCCCGCAAGAACAGACACTGCCTAAAGACACGGTTAAGCAGAGTAACCATGATGAGCAGGTGACATCAAATCATCACGAGGATGATGCGGGGGCGGCAGAACATAACCACGAGGATATCGCGCATGACGAAGCAAGCGATGAAGCTAGCGGACACTCTCATTGGGGGATAAGCCCGGATAGCTCTCCGTTTTCAAAAACTATGGCCGCTTTTGGCAAATATCACCCACTTATTGTGCATTTCCCTATCGCGCTGTTTTTGACAGCCGCTTTCGCACAAGTTCTCAACATACGCTCAAAAGATGGCGCTTATGATAAAACTGTAATCCTATTGGTGTGGCTCGGTGCTCTCGGTGCCCTGGGAGCTGGCTTGCTAGGATGGGCGCATTCCGGGCCGGTACAAATAGGCGAAAATACAATTATGTCCTCCCATAGATGGATCGGGACTGGTTTGCTTATTGGTGGTCTGATTATGGCTTATGTAATGACAAATGTGCAGAAATCTAAAAGCGGATTGAGCGCCAGTAAGGTTTTTAACGTATTCTTATTTGCTATGGCGTTTGGCGTGGCGGTGAACGGGTTTTTAGGCGGATCACTTGCCCATGGCGGTATAAAACACCTCATGCCCGGAATTATGTAAACTCAACATTTGGAGAAAACCATGAAAAATACTACAAAAACGATTATGTTGGCGATAGCGTTAGGCTTACCCTTAGCAGCATGTTCCAACGCATCCGAGCATATGGATGATAGCCGCACACAAAACGAACCAATGAGGCCAGTTCAGTCTAATATGGCTATGGAAAAGCAGAACGTAGAGACGGTCTTGTTGAGCTACGTCAAACAAATTACAGCCAAAGACTTGTCGGCTATGGAGCCCTATGTCCTTACAAAAGGTCAAGAATTCACTATTTTTGAAGGCAAGGGAACAAACATCGGTTGGGCCGATTATCGCGACAACCATCTCGCGCCGGAACTCGCGAATGAAGATTTGGTTTTTACGAAGTATGATTATATCAATTTGAAGACGAGTGTTTCGGGTGATCTGGCGACAGCTACATTTTCAATAGACGCGGCTTACTCTTATAAAGGTAAAGATGCCGATCATATAGGGCGCGGAACCGCCATTCTGAAAAAAATAAATGGGGCTTGGAAAATTGCCCATCTTCATACATCCTAAGTCAGGAGAAAAATTATGACTGATAAATTCGACCAAATATTACAATCCTTGCCATCGCCGGATGAGAAAAGACTAGTGGGACTTGAAGCGCGAGTGTGGCAGCGCATTGAAACATCAAAACCCTATGCCTATTTTTCTGGATTGCCGCTTTGGCTAAAGAGTGCGCCTATTGCAACGGCATTGCTGTTTGGAGGTGTTGTCGGTGCAGGTGCGAGCCCCGTACAAAATGAACTGGATGTATTCTCATCAGCCCCATCTTATAGCGTGAGCAAAATCATGGTGTCATGCTGTGATTAGTAAGGGGATGCGCAGCGCGGCCTTAATCATCGGCCTTAGTTTTATAGCAGGCGTTATCGGTATATTGCTCGGCCATAAATATATCATGCCAAATGCAGGCAAAACGATTGGACTGCATGACCAGATACATAATGAGCTTGTTTTAGATCCAGCACAGAACTCCAAACTGCATAAGCTGGAAGAAGTATTTTCAGCTAACAAATCCGCAATTGAAATCCGTATGAAAAAAGCCAATGCGCGACTTAGCGCGGCTATGCAATCGTCTCACGAGATGTCGCCTGAGGTACTTGCTGCAAAAGGGGAATATGTTCAAGCATTGGACGCGCTGCAAACGCTAACTATAGAACATATATTTGCTATGCGCGGCCTCTTGAATGAAGAGCAAGCCGCAAAATTTGATGAAATCGTTGCTCGCTCATTTCGAGATATTGCCAATTAGCTTAGGTTATTATGTTTGATCCCCTGAGTGATGATGAAGATAAGGCTTTAATCAAAAGAGCGGCATCGGGTGACGATCCTGCTTTTACTGCTATTATGCGCAAATACAAATCTCCGCTGTACCGCTTTGCATATCGCCATATGGGAGATGCGGATGACGCGGAAGATATTGTTCAAGACACATTCATTGCCATGCACCGTAATCTGGCGCGTTATAATTCAAAATATAAGTTCTCTACATGGGCGTTCCAGATTGCAATGAACAAATGTCGAGATTTGGGACGCAAACGTAAAACCCGCTCTTTTATGCAGCGGATGACACCTCTTATGGAGGTGAACATTACCAATGTCGAAACACAAGAAGACCCTGATGCCAAAATCGACGATAAGAGCAGGCTAGACGCCGTTAGCACCGCGATTTCGCAGTTGCCTCAAAACTTAAAAGCACCGCTTATCCTGTGCACAATCGAGAATATGAGCCACAAACAAGCCGCCGAAATCCTAAACATTAGCCCTAAGGCAGTGGAGACCAGGATTTATCGGGCGCGTCAATCACTGACAGGTTCATTGGGTAATTCCTTAGTCTGATCCGGTTGCTCCCTTTCTTTAGATGGTTTCTGTTCCTTTGGTAATTTGAGTGCCAATGTCTTCCAGATCAGGAAAGCCGCTGGAATGACGAGTAGCGTCAATATAGTTGCACTGGTCATGCCGCCGACCATAGGTGCAGCGATACGGCGCATCACTTCGGAGCCCGTCCCGGATCCCAACATAATTGGTAGCAACCCGGCAATGACAACGGCAACCGTCATCATGATCGGTCTTACCCGCATGAGCGCACCGTCGATTACGGACGCGCGTAGATCAGCTCTGGTTATTTCACGCTCTTCGGCTTGTGCCTGCTTTATCCGGGAATCTAGAGCTTGCTCCAGATACACAATCATCAAAACGCCGATTTCCACGGAAACGCCCGCGAGCGCTATAAACCCAACACCGACAGCAACCGACATATTATAGCCGAGTATATCAAGAAACCAAAGTCCGCCGACAAGAGCAAGCGGAAGGGTGCCCATGATGATGAGAACGGGTGTAATGCGCCTGAAATTTAGGAATAGTAAGAGCAGTATAATAACAAGCGTCAGTGGTACGACAATGCTTAGCCGTTGTTTGGCCCGTTCCATATATTCGTACTGACCAGACCATGATAGAGAATACCCGGCTGGTAAATCTAATTGCGCCACAGCTTTTTTTGCGTCTTTCACATAGGTGCTGATGTCGACGCCTGAAATGTCTACATATATCCAGCCGTTTAGTCTGGCATTTTCACTGCGGATAACGCCGGGACCACCAGCAATCGAAACATCAACAAGGCGGGACAAAGGAATTTGCGCACCTGTCTTTGTCACAACGGGCAGGTTTCGAAGGCGTTCGAGCGAGTCTCTATATTCACGCGGATAACGCACATTGATGGGATAACGTTCCAAGCCTTCAACACTTTGCGCCACGGTCATACCGCCGATGGCGGTTTGCACAAAGGCCTGTACATCTGCAACATTAACACCAAAACGAGCCGCTTCTTCGCGTTTTATGTCGATATCGATAAACCGGCCACCCGTCACACGTTCAGCGTAAACGGAGGACGTGCCACGAACATCTTTAATTATAGCTTCAATGTCCTGCCCGATATCACCGATTACGCTCAAATCTGGCCCCGCAACCTTGATACCTATAGGTGTTTTGATACCTGTGGCGAGCATGTCTATACGGTTCTTGATAGGCATGATCCAGACATTGGTCAGGCTTGGTACTTGGACTTTTGCATCCAGCTCCTTTTTAAGTTTTTCCATAGTCATACCCTCGCGCCACTCTTCTTTGGGTTTCAGGCGTATGGTTGTCTCGACCATTGTCAATGGTGCGGGATCGGTGGCCGTTTCTGCGCGTCCCGCTTTAGCATAGGCGGTTTCGACTTCCGGTACGGTCATGATCAATTTATTGGTTTGCTGCAAAATTTGCGACATTTTACCCGCAGACACGGCCGGGAACGCACTTGGCATATACAGCAAATCGCCTTCATCCAAATCGGGCATAAACTCGCCGCCCATCCGGTTAAGGGGTATCAGAGCACTGGCCATGACCAGTAATGCCACCAAAATCATTGCCAGCGGTGCTTTCAAAACCAGATTAATGAACGGCTTATAGATTGTCATCAGCAGCCAGTTCACGGGGTTTTTATGCTCGGGCATTATTTTACCGCGAATGAAATACCCCATAAGAACGGGAACCAAAGTCACAGACAAAAATGCCGCGCCTGCCATGGCATAGGTCTTGGTGTAGGCGAGGGGGTGAAACAGACGGCCTTCTTGTGCTTCGAGTGCGAATATTGGCAGGAAGCTAAAGGTAATAATCAAAAGCGAGAAAAACAAAGCCGGCCCGACTTCGGTTGCGGCCTTTGTGACAATCTCCCAGCGGTTTTCTTTTGTCAGGGGTGTTCGCTCAATATGCTTGTGCATATTTTCAATCATGACAATGGCCGCATCCACCATGGCCCCAATCGCGATAGCAATGCCACCTAGCGACATAATATTTGCGTTTATTCCTTGCATATTCATGACAATGAATGCGGCTAAAATGCCAAGAGGGAGGCTGATAAGAATAACAAGAGCACTGCGAATGTGAAACAGAAACAACGCGCAGACAACGAGTACGACCAGAAATTCTTCCAACAGTTTTTCTCGCAGGGTATCGACGGCGCGCTCAATAAGGCTAGAGCGGTCATAGGTTGTTACGATCTCTACACCTTCGGGCAAACTATCTTTTAAGGTTTCAAGTTTTTCTTTGACCAGTTCAATCGTGTGCATGGCGTTTTCGCCGTAGCGCATGATGATCACGCCGCCAACTGCCTCACCTTCACCGTTAAGTTCACCTATGCCGCGCCGGAGTTCCGGGCCAAGGCGGATTTGCGCAACATCGCGCAAAAGGATGGGTGTACCTTTGTCGGTTACGGCAAGCGGGATAACTTCTAAATCTTTGATGCCTTTAACATAGCCAGATGCGCGTACCATATATTCGGCTTCGGCCATTTCGATAACACGTCCACCTGTTTCCTGGTTGCCGCGCTGTATCTCCAAGCGCACCTTCTCAAGCGGGATATTATAAGTGCGAAGTTTCTCCGGATCGACTACGACTTGGTATTGTTTAACCATGCCACCAATGGTGGCGACTTCCGATACACCGTCTATGGTTTGTAATTCGTATTTTAAAAACCAGTCTTGAAGTGAACGCAGTTGTGCCAAATCATGCCCGCCGGTTTTATCAATCAGCGCATATTGATATACCCAGCCAACTCCGGTGGCATCAGGTCCGAGTGCAGAACGAGCAGAAGGGGGGAGTGTGGGGGCGACTTGCGAGAGATATTCAAGCACGCGCGAACGTGCCCAATACAGATCAGTTCCGTCTTCAAAAATAATATAGACAAAACTGTCATTAAAGAAAGAATACCCGCGTACGGTTACCGCTCCAGGCACTGCGAGCATGGCTGTTGTCAACGGATAGGTAACCTGATCCTCAACTACTTGTGGCGCTTGCCCTGGATAGGTAGTTTTGATGATGACTTGCACATCTGAAAGGTCCGGTATGGCGTCCAGGGGCGTCTTCTTAAGCGTATAACCGCCCCAAACGGCTAGCAGAATTGCAAACAATATAATCAAGAAACGATTGCTGATTGACCACTTTATGAGACCCGCAATCATTGCCCCGTCTCCTTAATGCTCTCCTGATTGCTCTCTTGGCTCATTTCCATTTTCTTGATTGTCGAGAGCACATAACTGCCATTCTCATCAGGCTCGCTCAAAACGGTGATGCTGACATGATCGCCTTTTTTTAAGCCCTTGAGATACTCCGGCTTTGTCACAAAAGGCATGGTCATGGACGGCCAATCAAGAGCTTCAATGGGCCCATGTCCCAGGGTCACCATGCCGTGGTCTTGCATCATAGAAACAACGGTACCCATTGCTTTTGCTTCCATGACTTTTGTCTCTGTAACCTTGTCCGGCATATCCATATTTGCATCTTCCGCCATCTCCGCATTCATGTTTTCATTGCCAGCATCATCCGGCGTAAGCCTGAGCATAGTACCGCGCAGACTGGCTTCGCTATCAATTAAAAACTGGGAAGACACGACGATTTTTTCACCAGAGCGTAGACCAGATAATATCTCAATATCGTCGCCGATTTCTTGACCTGATACCACTTTGGCAGGCTGGTATTGGCCATCTCCTAAAGCCAGAATAACCCGCTCGGTACGCCCGGTTCTAATCAAGGCTTCACGCGGGATAATGACTGTTTCAGAAAAGCCCGTATCTTTTTGGCCAATATCAGGCGTGTCAGCGCCCGTTTGAATGACAAGCCTAGCAAACATGTCAGGGCGTAATAGCCCGTCTTTATTATCAAAATTAACGCGCACTTGCACAGTTCGGGCTTTGGCGTTCACAGTAGGGTATATATATCCAACTTTGCCGGTCCATTCGCGGCCTGGCACACCGTTCAAATGCATATATACAGTTTGGCCAGGGCGCACTTGCTGCACTTGATCTTCAAACACATCGGCAATTGCCCAAACCGTTTTTAGATCAACGATTTTGAGCACATTCATGCCCGGCTTAACAAAACCGCCTTCGCCGGCTCCCATTTTGGTGACGATGCCAGAACGCGGAGCATAAATATTCATGAGGCGTATGGAAGAGCCTTTTTCTTTAAGCTGGGATATTTCCCGCTTGCTCAGGCCAAGCGAAATCAAGCGAGAGCTTGTGGCTCTGATGAGGTTGTCGCGGCCCAATTTGACCGCTTGCAAATACTCGTCTTGGGCGCTGACTAATGGACGCGAATAGATTTGAAACAGAAGCTGGCCTTTCTTGACTTCATCGCCAATAGCTTTGACCGGCATGTTTTCAATCCAGCCCTCGGTGCGAACATCAACAACCGAAGTATTGTCATCATCAATTTGTATCGTGCCAACGGTTTCGATGATGGGCTTTGTACCGGTTGTGGTGACATAAGCGGTACGTACGCCAATATTATTTTCAACTGTCGGATTAATACGCACCAGGTTACGTTCATCATCTGCACCGTCTTCATCAGCATATACCGGGATTAGGTCCATACCCATGGGTGATTTGCCCGGATTGTCACTGCGAAAGCTCTTATCCATTGGCGCAACCCAATATAGGGGCTTTTTCTCAGCCTCCGTTTGCATTTGCGGTGTAGACGAATTTTCACCACCAATAAACTTGCTACCAATAACACCTGCACCGATGCCAAGTCCGAAAATTACAATCAAAGAAATAGTTTTTGAAGCGCTCATTTTATTCTCCGCTTAAATATAAAAGGTTAGCTTGGGCTTTGACGCGATCGATGCGCAGTCTAGCCAAGGTAAGTTCGATGCCCAGCACTGCTAATTCGGAGCGCACCAATTCTGAAAAATCTGCCAATTTATTGCCGTAGGCAGTCATGGCTGCATCTCGTGTTTCTTTGGCACGATCCAATACATCTGTTTCGTAAAGCATTATACGTTCGCCGAACCGAGTATATTGTGCCCATTCTCGCCGCAAAGAACGCTCTAGTTCTAAAACCTGCGCATCGCGGCCCAGAGTTTGTGATGCGCGCATACGTTTCGCTGCACTAAGCGCATAATTTTTGTTCGTTTTGGAAAAGATAGGCATTGATACGGAAACGCCGATAGACCCAAAATCTGACCGTGAATCCCGCAAGCCGTATTGCGCGTCAACGGAAAACCCAGGTTTGTATTGCTCCGCAGCAATATCAACATCACGGCTTCTCGTCTCAATGCGTGCGTCATAAACACGTATAGACGGATGTGCGGCTAGTTTATCTCTGATCGTGCCTTCACTCAAGACGGGTGGTAATACAGGAAAATTTGTAACTATTTCTCTAGCCCCGTCAAACCGTCCGAGAAGCCGTTCCAAATTAGCTCTAGCAATGTCCTCATTGCGATCGATATCAATTAGCTTTGTACCAAGCTCCGTTGTCTCAAGTTCAATACGTAGCACGTCCTGGAGGGACGAGCGTCCGCTCGCATAGACGGTTTCAGCCACGCTGCCTAGTTCACCAACTTTTTGTTGGCTCTCCAAGGTCAATTTACGCGCCTCGCGCCAATAGTATAGCTCCAGCCAAGCCAAGCGTGCATCTAGTACGATTTGACGCTCTCGCAGCGTTTTTTGCGCGCGCGATGTTTGTGCTTGTGCCGTGCGTTTATCTCGCGTCAAAGATAATGTTTGCCCTTTGGGGAGTTTTTGACTTATGCCAAATTTAAGTTGGGTCATTGCCTCGCGGTTATAATCGAAACTTGAAAGCGGAAAATTAGCAATTTGCGCTCTCAGCGTTGGGTCGGGCAGTTGGCTATCGGCAATGGCACGATCTTCATATGCCAAGGCCTCTTGCTCCAGAAGAGCAACGCTTGGATCATTAGCGCCTAAGGCAATATTGACGGTCTCGGGCAAAGTCAGAGGGACTTGTGCCAAAGCCGAATTAGAAATTATAAGTGTAGACACGCCCATAATGAGCGCTGCCAATGACGGCAGAACATAACGAAACATCGGATTTTCCTCGAATAAGACTAAATCATTTTGGTGTGAGCAATACTCACATACCCGGTCGCGGGTTAGTAAAAGAGTTTAGGTTCGGGGAGGGGGGGCGTTTAACTGGTCCGATATCCCATTTTCAAGATTATATTCAGGCGTATTTAGGACGCCGGTTGGCGCAAGCAATAAACTGCTCATTGAGGTCAATACAGCATTGACAGTGCTGAAAGTCATACAAGGCATATCACAGTCATTATCAGAATTGCACGGCACGCTATCATCATCTTCGCAACACTCATGAGAATCAGTCATTGGCATAGCATCATCTTCGCCCATATGGTCAGGAGAACTTGTCGAAGTTTCCATACTGTAATCGGAGTGCATTGATTGCGAAAAACTATTCGCGCTTGCAAATGATGATGTTGAAAAAATCAAAATAAACGCAATCATAACGCATCTAAAAGAGCGCCATTTGCCATTTGAAATATGTGCGTAGCTATTTTTCATTATGCCTAACGATAAACTGTGAACTTTAAGGGGTCAATTAGATATGGCAATTCAGTTTGAGAGGGGGCAAACAAATACCATATCTAATTGATAACTGCATTCAGGGCTAGTGTGAGTGCGGCATCGCTTCTTTCATCTCAGCCATACATTTTTTGTGCGTGGCCATTTTGGCTTTCATTTTTTCAGCATCATGTTTTTTCATCATATCATGCTCACCCATTTTGGACATATCATGGTCTTTCATGTGTGACTTCATATCGCCGTCTTTATGTTTGTCCGCCATCTTCTCTTTCATTTTTTTCTTCATCGCTTTGCATTCGGGTGAAAGCTTGGACATGTCCATTTTAGACATATCCATCTTCGACATCTTTTCATGATCCGTTTCCATTTGCTGCATCATGGCTTTATGCTCACCATCCATCATTTGCTGCTTCGATTGCATATTAGCTTTTGGTTGCTTAGCCGAGGATGCTGGGGTTGCAGTACTGCAGGCTGCCAATGTCAGAATAGTACCACCTAAAACAAGGGTAGATATTTTTTTGAAAGTCGTCATCATTTTCTCCAATTATTTGTTGTGTCTATGATACGCATACACAGGCTCTTCCCCTCACTGTGCCCACATAATTTTAGTGCTTACTCATCATAGCATCTCTTATTTTTGCCATACAGTTGTGATCAAGAGATTTAATTTTATCCATTTTTGACAGACATTCTTTGGATAATTTTGCCTGATCTATATTCATGGGACTAATGTTGGTTAAGACATATTTGCCATCCTTATTTGGCTTGGCCATCATTTCCATATCAACAAAATCGCCTTTTTTAACAGACGTTAGATGTTGGGGATCCGCCATAAACGGCATTGTCATAGTCGGCCAATCCAATGCTTTAATGGGCCCATGTTCAATTGTGAGGATGCCACTGGATTGATCGACAGAAATAACGCGCCCCATTGCCATTGCCGTCATAACATCGTTGCTGGGCATATTGCCCATCGTATTATGCTCCATTTTGGAATGATCATCTGTGTGGGATGTGGATTGTTTGGCATCACCATCACTACAAGCCGCAAGGCCTAATGTTGCGACAATGATAACGATAGAAGTTTTTTTAAGAATAGTCATGGGAGCTCCAAATATTTCAATTAAGGCTAATACGCATCATTTGGCTCTATCCCTTAACTATTTTTTTAACTTTCAAAATTTGTTATGGGTGAAGGGGCCCCTGATAGTTATCTTAACTGATCATTGATTGTGCAAAATACACAATCAGATATTTCACCCTTAAATTTAGTGGACCTCATGAATATTATAAAATAAATTACTTTATCCTCTTGCGGTGGCCTATTTACGTTCCCATATCTAGTTTGGAACAATACAAGAACCAATTATTAGAGACGAATAGACAATGGCTTCTAACCAAATTACTTTTTATGCTTGCAGCAATGGCGACGCATCGCTCCTTGAGGCGCATGACATGACTATCATGACAGATATCCATTATCGTGCAAATGATGCTGATGATGATAATAACGATGATGTTCCGGATTTTGCACCTAAGATACGGGATGCGTGCGATGACGACTATCTTGATATATTTGTACTTACACATCCAGATGAAGACCATCTTCGAGGATTTGATCAAATTTTTCATCTGGGTGAGCCGTCTGATCGCGACAATGACCCCGATGACGGGGATATCAAGATCATCGTCAACGAAATATGGTGTAGTCCTTATAGCGCCGACCCGAACTATACTACCGATGCATCAAAACCACTTCTCGACGAAATCAGCCGACGTAAAGACCTTACGGGTGACGCCGCAGATATGGATGGAAACCGGTTGAGAATTTTATCGGCCGACGATGCTGAACTAAAGGAACTTAAAGCTGGTATCGATTATCGCATCCTCGCACCGACTGTAGATGAGGCTAACATCGAATCCACACCAGAAGATGAGAGCAACAACTCATCCAATCCATCAAGTTTGGTAATCCAGTGGAATATCACTGTTGGTAGAAAAACATCAAAGGTCATGTTAGGCGGTGACAGCACGGTCGATATCTGGGAACGTTTGCAGGCTGATTACGATGATGAAGTCCTTGAATGGGATGTTCTACTAGCACCTCATCATTGTTCCCGTCACTCTATGGGCGTCAAGAATGCAGACGAGACCTTTACTTTTTCCGATGATGCTCTTGAAGCGCTTAATCATCCAATAGGTAACAAAGCTCATGTTGTGGCGAGCTCACGGAAATTCGGTAGTAAGCATCCACCTCACCCAGATGCGAGAACCAAATATTATGACATACTTGCTGCAGACGGCGACGTGACAGATGATGTTAAGGCTCGTTTTATGGTAACTGATGGTAAAAAAGGCGAAGTTCCAGAGGATGTGAAATTCAAGTTCACATCAAGTGGTCCGACAAAAGCGGCACTTGCTGCACCTATAATTATTAAAACGCCCAGCTCATCTGGTGGCGGCGGATATGGCCAAAGGTAGTCATAAGCCACCAACAGCGAGCCAAAAGCCGGATAAGGATATTCCCCGTCATATAAAATGGGAGCTAGCCTGTTTGGCTCGTTTTAGTCCCGTAGTTGAGGGATCAATCAAATGCGATGTTGCGGAATCTGGTTTAGTTAAAATATACTTTGAGATTGAGACAGATTTCATGATGCACGGTTCGTCGGATTTGATTGCAGATGTCGAACCGATTATATTCAGTTTTCTAAACGAGGGTCAAATCGGCAAAGTTGCACCATCTGTCTATGCAGGTAGGCCTGATTTCCCACGTCACATATCTCATATTAACCCTGGCGGAAATGATACACCGCCATCATTGTGTTTGGCGAGGTCTGGTTTACAGTCAATCTATGATATAGGCGGTATCGAAGCATGCCTTGAAAGACTATTAGAGTGGCTCAATGACGCAAAGACCGGCTCATTTTATGAACATGGTTGGGAACCTGTCCCGGGGTTGACGATTGAAAAATGCGTTCTTGGCTATACCAATCCGGTAGAACTACAGGAATATGCAGCCGCCCATCCAGAAGGCGGTTTTTCGTTTAGCACTGCAACGCTACAATTCATCGGTCAGGGAACAGATAACGTTTTTGTGCAAGCCGCATTGCCATTGATAGACCGAGAACAAGCAGATCAAGTCGCGGCAGCGAACGTTGCTATGGCCATAAGTAAGGCTGATGGGCACCCATTCCATACAGGTGTACCCATGGTATTTGCGTGGCCAGCCCGAGACCGTATTGAAGAAGATACACATTTCGGTCGATGGCGCACAATCGCTGATATAAAAAATGGCCTGCAGGAAACTGGATTATATGATTTCGTTGATGAAGCTTTTATACGTATCCATGCAGGGAATATGTTTGGGGATGCCCCTGATGCAGATAAACGTGGAAATAAAGTGATACTTCTCGTCGTCGGCCTTTGGCGACCTGCACCCCTTGATCCGACGATCGTTGGCCTTTCGCAGAATGCAGATGCACGGCATCTTGAGCTTCGTACGTTTTACCTAGAACGTCCAGTCGATGCGGACGCTTGGTCTAACGAGGTTCGTGTAAGAGACTTTTATGGTCAGGTAACCACAACGCCTGAGACGTTGGAAGCAGTTTCCGGTGAATCCGCCTTTCCTAATAGCGCTTTATTGGGGGTAGGGGCATTAGGAAGTGCCTTCGTCGATTATGCCGTGCGCGGCGGGACTAAATCACTAACCGTGATCGATAATGACATATTGTTGTCGCACAATATCGCACGCCATCGTGCTCTTAATTACTCTGTTCGCCAAGACAAAGTAAAAGTCGCTGCAGCGATGGCCGAAAGCCGTGCACAGGACGTAGTCATAAATCCGCATAAAGAAAACTTTGTTGACCTCTCGGATACCCAAATAGCACAGCGGTTTGAAAATTCGACACAAATTATTGATACAACTGCGAACCCTTTGGTTCGTCGTCGTCTTGCGAAGTTGGCACGACCACCTCTGCCAATCTTACGTAGTGAGATATTTAACCGTGGTTTACTGGGTGTGTCTTACCTCACATGGATTGGACATCATCAAAATCTAAACATGCTGCACCATCAGCTTATCGCTAGTGCTATGGAGAATGATATTATCAAAGAATGGCTAGCTTATGAAGCCTCCAGGACATTCAAAGATGAGGAATTATTGCTTGGTTTTGGCTGTTCTAGCCTAACGACAAAAATGCCTCATTACAAAGTCGACATTCATGCCAGTACAGCTTTCGCAATCGGTCAATCAAAACTGCAAGATTTAGAACAACCTACAATCATTCTCAATCCAGTTGGTGAGGATGGGCTTCCAAAGGGTGCTATAATGTTCAAGCCACCAGCCGTAACTGTATTTAGGCCAAACGAAAAAACTTCAGACTGGACGATAATTGTCGATAATTCTGTGTTAGAAACATTGCATGTCCAACGTCAAAACAACGCCCCAAATGAGACAGGCGGATACCTTTTTGGATCGATGGATGAGGACGCTTCTCATATTTATATCGTTGCCGCATCACCAGAACCACCGGGTACAGTCGCAAGCCCCACTGCGATTAAACTTGGCCGATGGGGACGCACTGGGTTTGAAAAAGCTTTTATGAGGCGAACACGACGGCGTTTACCTCCAATTGGAACCTGGCATTCCCATCCATCTGGGTCGCCCGACGCATCTGCAAAAGACAAAAAGACTGTCGATACATTCAAGGCCGAGGATATGTCTCGCGGACTTCCAACTCTGATGGGTATTACAGGCATGCACGAGGACGCTTTCTTTGTTCTCGGAGATTAGGCTTTGGGTTTAACCTTATTTTTAGTAGTTACGATGTCTAGGCTTAAATATTCAGCATAGATTTCTCGTGCGTAATAGATACCAAAACGGACCATACGAAATGTGGCAACTCCAGACAGTGCGACCAGCAATAGCGCCCCTCGCCATTCATCAATATCATGGATCAATAGCATTAATGCTGATGCTAGAAAAGCAACGGCGACGCCGCGCATCAAACCATAATTGCGATTAAACTTGTCTACCCGGTCTGGTTTTCCCAGTTTGCGCACGCGGACGAAAATTTCGCGCATCGGACCGCGATCGGTTGTTAAAGCAGACCGTTTGCACTTAAATTCCTTCGTTAAACGAGTGTCTAAACGTGTTAATTGTGCGTCGCTTAGGAGCTTCTTACTTGGGTTTGCCACCCAACATGTCGGCATGCCTCCGCTAAGCCCCCAAACAATATTTTCCCAGAGATTTCCGCCTGCCTGAACTAAATGACCTGCTACAAAGGCAAGAACAAGTACAAGTCCAAGATCCCCTAAAGACAGGCTGGATGTGAGTGTTGGCAGCACCGATGGATAGAGGAGTGAAGCAGCCAACAACACAATCGCACCCGGTACGATGACGCCAATATATTCGTAGAGATCAAACTTCATGTACGCCGCATATCCTTTATAATTATTAGAATACTTTAATCTAATCCACAGTCCAAGCTATTCGGATATTGATGAAAGTCAGGGTACACAAAATTTGTATTTATTGCTAGCGTAAAGATTTCAACGAATGATACTGCTTGTCGTAGGGCTGAAACCCAAGGCTAACGGTAGAGTGTCGAAACTTTACATTATTATCTAGTCGTCGTGAAGGGCTGGTGACATTGCTCCCCAGCCCTCTGTGCACCCTTATGGGGCAGATGGATGCACATGCTCCGTCTCAATCATCGAATGATGACCTTCAGGGTTGGGGGCGAACCAGCGATGCAATGCGGGGAGCACTAACAAGGTCAAGATGGTTGAAGATACGAGCCCCCCCATGACCACCGTGGCCAATGGCCTTTGCACTTCAGCGCCCACGCCTGTCGCAAACAATAACGGCGTTAGACCAAGTGCTGTCGTAAGCGCCGTCATCAGCACGGGTCTCGCCCTTAGCCCTGCAGCTTCAATAGCAAGCGCATTACGGTCTCGTCCCTCTCTGGCGAAATCATCCATGAAGCTCACCAGCACCATGCCGTTCCCCAGTGCTATGCCGAACAAGGCAATGAACCCGACCGTTGCCGGCACCGATACCGGTAGCCCAGTTATCCACAACGCCAGTGCTCCGCCCGTTAAGGCAAGCGGAATATTAAGGAGGATCAATACAGCTGACTGTAGCCGACCAAATGCCAGAAGCAGAATAAGCATCACAATCCCAAGCGTTATTGGGATCACAACAGCAAAGCGTGCATTGGCCTGTTGCTGGAGTTCGAACTGACCACCCCACTCAACCCGGTAACCGGGCGGAAGATCAAGCTGAGTTGAGGCCAGCTTCTGTGCATCAGCCACAAAGGACCCAATATCGCGCCCCCTCACATTTAGTTGAACCGTGATAAACCGTTCGCCGTTTTCTCGGGTAATTTGGCGAGGTCCGATCAATTCACGGATATCCGCAACGTCTTCCAACGGCACACGGGCTCCGCTTGGCGATTTTAAGATAAGGCGGCCAATGTCACTGGCCGTGTCCCGTTCGCCTTTCTCAAACCGTACGACGACCGGAAATTGACGAACGCCTTCAAAAAGGACGCCAGCCTCCGCACCGCCAACAGCAGTGCGTAATGTATCGAGTGCATCTCCTACGCTTAGACCATATCGCCCAAGGGCCGATCGATTGACAGAAACAACCAGTTGCGGTGCCCCTGTAATCTGATCTGCCTGAACGTCACTGGCACCATCGACGGACTGCAAGATGGATTGCAGTTCACTTGACCCATCAAGTAATACCTGAGTATCCGGACCATATATCTTAACTGCGAGTTGCGCTTTTGTACCCGTCAATAACTCATCTACGGACATAGCAATCGGTTGACCGATATTGACCCGCACACCTGGAAAGGATTCCAGGTTTTTGGAAATCAATCCTCTCAGTTCTACAGGATTAAGACCCTTTCTCCATTCCGTCCGAGGCTTCAGGGCGACAAAGGCTTCGATACTGTTAACCGGGTCGGCGTGTGCGCCAATTTCACCGCGGCCAATACGGCTAACGATTGAATCGATTTCATCAAAATCCCTTAGAAGCCGTTTCTCAATACGGGTCGAGGTATCCCGGGCCTCGCTCAGTGAAATTGATGGCGCCATTGCAATCCGCAATAGCACATCACCTTCTTCAAGTGCCGGTGTAAACTCGGAACCAAGCCGCGAGCCGGCAAGACCACCCACTAATAGGAGAGAGAGCGCAAGCGCAACGGCTGCCCACCGGGCGCGGACAAAAAATGCCGCAACCGGTTTTACAAGCCGGGCAATTCGACTATCCCCGATTTTCGCTTTCTTCTTAGGAGGTCTCATCAACCCATATGACATGGCCGGGGCAATCAGAGCTGCGTAAATCAGCGATCCCGTCATGGCTAACGCTGCTGACGCCGCTAACGGTCTGAACGTCTTACCTTCGACGCCTTGAAGTGAGAAAAGCGGTAAAAACACGATAATCACAACGGCGACCGCCGCAATTAAAGGCGCTATCACTTCCGTGGTTGCCCGTGCCACTGTTGTTCTATTATCCTCACCGTTTTCACGTTCGCGAAATCCCCGGTCGACATTTTCGGCAATGACAATTGCACCATCGACCATCATACCAATAGCAATAGCAATGCCGCCCAGGGACATAAGGTTGGCACTAATGCCAAGTACATTCATGCCGACAAAGGCAAACCCGGCTGAAAACGGAATAGACATCACAACAACCATGCTGGGACGCCATCCGCCAAGAAAAATGAATACGATGATTGAGACCAGCAAAGCGCCTTGCCAAAGCGCCGTGGTTACCGTCAAAGCCGCCTTTTTGACTAATGTACCCTGATCATAATAGGGGACGGCCTTAACGCCTGCTGGAAGAGATGTGTTGATTGCATCGAAACGAGATTTAGCTTTCTTAATCACGTCAGACGTATTCGTGCCGTATAGTTTAAGGACCAGTCCGGCAACCGTCTCTCCTTCGCCATTGGCCGTAGCTAGCCCTTGACGCACACCACCACCGATTTTCAGGTGTCCGAGATCACCAACACGAACCGTACGGCCATCAAAAGTCTTAACTGGCGTTTCGGCAAGGTCTTCAATGGTCTTTGCTAATCCAAATCCGCGAACGGTATATTGCTCCGATCCGATTTCTATAAACTGGGCGCCTTCAGTCCGGTTGGCATTTTCAAGGGCACTGATCACATCTATGACTTGGAGGTCGTATGACAGCAGTAAATCAGGGTCAATCTCGACCTGATATTGCTTCTCGAACCCGCCCAATGCCAGAACTTCGGTCACGCCTTCGACAGACTGTAATTGATACTTGATCATCCAATCGGCGATTTCTCGAAGTTCAACAAGATTTTTTGTGCCCGTTTCGTCAATCAGCCGAAAATACATGATGATCCCCAGACCGGTTGATATCGGGCCCATCTTCGGAGTGCCAAACCCTTCAGGAATAGCATCAATTGCTTCGGGCAACCGCTCACCAACAACCTGACGGGCAAAGTACACGTCGGTTCCATCATCAAAGTAGATATTGACCACGGATAATCCGAAGTTTGAGGTAGAACGAATTTGGCGAACATTGGGTAGTCCGGACATGGCCGTTTCCACCGGGAATGTTACATACCGTTCAACCTCCTCTGGCGAGAGGCCTTCAGTTTCAGTAAATACCTGTACCAATGAGGGCGACGGATCGGGAAAGGCGTCCACAGGAAGGGTTCGAAAGGCGTATAATCCACCTATCGTTAAAACGAGAGCAGCGATTGCTGCGAGGAGTCTGCCGCCAGCTAGACGGTGCATAAGGTTTTGCATGGGTTTTCTCTCCTAATGATCGTGATCGTCGCCAAGGGCGTCTTTTTCTAACTGCGCTTTAAGGGTAAAGGCTCCCTTGGTGACAAACCGATCCCCGGCCTTGAGGCCGGACAGTATTGCGACATAACCGCCGCTCTCTTGACCAGTGGTCACAACGCGCGGAGCGAAACCATCATCTGTTGGAACGAATACAGAAATCTTTTCTTTAACCAACAGCACTGCATCCGATGGTACTCGCAAGACCTCTTTTTGTTCGTCCAGAGAAATTTTGGCCGTTACAAATTGCCCGGGTCGCAGGACTTTATCGGCGTTCGAGACAATGACACGTGCTGTAGCCGTTCGGGAGGTTTCATCAATTACGGGGAGAATTAGATCTATTTTTCCCGATGCAGCTATTTGACCGTCATCAAAAGCCAGATCTACGGCCTGACCCACTTTCAGTCGGAACAAGTCTTTTTTGTAAACGGCAACATCACCCCAGAGCACATTGTCATCAACAATGATGAAGAGTGGTTCGGCGCTAGCATCGCCCGACGCCACAGTTTGACCCAGTGTCACGGTTCGCCGGATGATCGTACCGTCAATAGGTGAACTTAAATAGGCAATCGCTAATGTGCCGTCTTCGCTGCGATCCAGTTTCTCAAGGGTCCGATCACTAATGCCAACAGCATGAAGCTTGTTCTCAACCGCTTCTCGTTCTGCAACCGCAGCCTGAAATCCTGCATTGGCCGCTTGAAAATCGGCTTCCGCAGTAATTTGCTTCTCCCAAAGATTGCGTTCACGATCGAGTGTAGATTTAGCAAGTTGTTCGCCGGCACGGGCGCGCAGATAATCTGCTTTTAAGCCAGCCAGTTCCTGACTGCGAATGACTGCCAAGGTTTGTCCTCGTTTGACTTGGCCGCCCTCTTGGGCATCAAGGCGTTCAATGATACCGCCAACTTTTGGCGACAACTTTGCCACGCGGTCCGTATCGAACCTGATTTCTGTGGGGAGCCTTAAAATCTCTTTTAAAGACCCGAAAGCAGCCGATTCGACTTCAATACCTGCCTCTTGTGCCAGTTTCGGCGATAATTCGACATGATCTCCTTCATCTTGATGAACTCCACCGCTTTCAGCTTGACCATCGCTGCCTGAAATATCAGCAGTATCGACCACCGAAACGTTGGGTGAATTTCTGTCTTCAATCCTGTTCTCATTTTTTGGTGAACAGGCGGATAGAGCAATTGCAAGAGCTGTGACTGCCAATCCCGTTTTATAAGTCATTTTCATTTTGTTTCTCCGGCAAATGGCGCAGCGCCTGTCAGCGCTCGCAATTGCATGATTGATGTTTGAAGTTCTACACGGGCTAGAATAATATCCCGTCGTGTTTCGATGAGTGAACGCCGTGCATCGAGCGTCGTCGTCAGGTCGAATTTGCCAGCCCGATAACCTTCCAAGGACGCATCAAAAGCTTGACGGGCGGCAGGAAGGGCATCATCGTGCAAAGTCAATAACCGACTTTTTGCCGCCTGTACCCGAGACCCTAACGCTTCTCTTTGCCCGTTTAGCCGCATTTGTGTCGATACCAGCGAAACCCGCGCTGCGTCGGCACGTAATCGAGCCGCCTTGGCACCATCTTTATTTTTGTCAAATAGCGGAAAGGGTACACTGACGCCGGCAACAAAAGCATGATCGCCACTATCCTGAAATCGCCGGAACCCGCCCGAAACAGTAAGATCGGGCACAGCGTAGGATTTCGCCAATCTTGTCTCTGCGTCGGCCGCCATTTCTCCAGCCTTTGCTGCAGCCAGCAATGGATGTTCTTTGGATCTCATAGGTCGAGGGCTCGTTAAAAAGTCGACGGGTCCAGCCTTCGGATTCGGCAATATGAAGTCGACGGAGCCGGCACCCCACATAAATGCCAGTTCCAAAGCGCGAACTCTGATATTTCCCTGCGCTTGTTGAGCGGAAGCCCTCAATGACGCGGCGTCTGCGCGAGCCCGGGCCAGTTCCGGCGGTGCTGCTGCGCCTGCTTGAACGCGCTGTGACACAGTTTCGGCCAACTCATCAGCCACTCCGGCAGTTTCCTCTGCCAAAGCTGCAAGCTCAATAGAACCTGATAACGCATAATAAAGCTGCGCAGCTTGCAATTCCGACTTCCGCAAAATCACGGAACACTGAGCTGATGCAAGCGTAGCCCGCGCCCGCGCCGCGGTTTCACCGAGACCGCGTTTACCGCCAAGGCGAAAGGTTTGTTCAACCGCAACTGTAATTTCCGATTGCCCAAACCCCGATAGATTTCCCCCGCCTGCGAAGTTTTCAACCTCTGCAGAGAAAACAGGGTTTATGTGCCGTCCGGCTTGATCGGCCTCAGCCGTTAACGCTCGTCCTTCCAAGGCGGCTCTTCGAATATTCGGTCCGGCCGAACGAACCCTGGTAAGGGTGTCGAGTAGTGTTAAAGGCGCTTCATGACGAACTTGGACCGCCAAATAATTATCGGACGCCTGCCCACAAGGGGACGCTACGGCACTTGCCGGTAAAGCAAGGGTGCCAAGTACGCAAAGCGCACCAATTCTGCAAAAATACACGTAATTCTCCTAAATCTGAACACAGTTACAGAGCGCGCGAGGCGCTCTAAGAAAACGGATCAGATGCGCGGAGGTCTAAATAGCCCGGACATAACAGTGCTTGGCGGTCCGGTAGAAAGAAAAGGAAACTTGATTTCACCGGCGTGAATATCTGCCAAATTAGATTGGCCATCAAACGCAGGAGCATGAAAATGACATGTCCCGCATCCATGGGCATGATGTTCGCCGTGATGATCGGGATCGTCTTCACCATCGTCAACATGAGATTCGTGATCCACACAATACTCGCAATGCTCACCTGACTTTTCTTCGCTATGCTGCGTATCAGCAGAGGCCGAGGCAAAGACAAAAGCAAGGACCAGGAAGGTAGCAAACAGGCTTGCCAATAATCTTATATTCCTTAAGCCAAACATCGATTCTTATTATAATACCTTATCGGTTAACATTCATATAAATCCCCGCAGATGCATTAAAACTGGCTGCCACACTTCATTATGGTCAGCCACATTCCTACAGGGACAGTATTTATTCTCATCACTTATAACCCCTATAGCGACTGTAGACGCAAGAGGTTTTTTTATTGCACCAAATCAAAGCCTTCCACCGAGGTTCGACTTGACGCCATCGGCGGTGTGAGAATCCAGACAATGACGGTGATCGCTTAAGCTCTCCAGAACTTTGCAGGTCGAAACACTGCCGCCTTCACACGCCGAGATCATACGTTTTAACTCGGCTTCAAGGGCTTCGAGTTGTGAAAGTTTTTGGCGGACATCAGTTAACTGTTTACGGGCAATAATGTCCACATGGCCGCAATCTTCGCCCGGTTGAGCCTGCAAATTAATCAAATCGCGGATTGAGTCTATCGGAAACCCCAAATCGCGTGCGTGACGGATGAAGGAAAGACGCTTAACAGCCTCGTTGTCATAATGCCGTTGGCCACTTTCGCTGCGCTCAGGCTCGTCCATCAGATCTATCGATTCGTAATAACGAATGGTCGTAACTTTAACCCCCGCCGCTTTTGATAATACTCCAATTGTCATCTGTCTCATTGAAGCCTCCATTTTTTTCTTGCCCCTATAGTCGCTGTAGACTGTAAGGTGGTGATAATAATTGTCAATCAATTGTAGAGGGACATATGTCTGATTGCTGTGAGAATAATGCCTTTGACGGCGCATCGCCCGCCTATCGGCGCGCGCTGATCGCTGTCATTGCTATTAATGCCATTATGTTCGTTGTCGAAATGACAGCAGGTATGTTGTCCGGGTCACAAGCGTTGAAAGCCGATGCCTTGGATTTCGCAGGTGACACGGCGACATATGGCTTAAGTCTTTTTGTTATTGGAGCATCTCTTCAGACCCGTGCGCGCGCTTCGCTTATTAAAGGAGTGTCTTTAGCCCTGATCGCGATGGCCGTTCTAGGAATGACTGGTATTCGGATTTTGGGTGGCGGCGCACCTGAAGCTGCTACAATGGGTTTTGTTGGCGTTTTGGCCCTTACAGCCAACCTGACAAGCTTGGCTATTCTGATGAGGTGGCGAGACGGTGACAGCAATGTCCGCTCTGTTTGGCTGTGTTCTCGAAATGACGCCATTGGCAATGTTGGTGTGATTGCAGCCGGTGGGCTGGTTGTTGTCACAGAATCCGCCTGGCCTGATCTTCTGGTTGCAGCGCTTCTTGCCACTCTATTTATGAAGTCGGCCATTGCTATTATTACTCAGGCACGCGCCGAGTTGAAAACAGTGCCAATCTGCGAAATTGCGCTTTCTGAGGAAAAATCATGAGACTCCGTATACCGCCTGTGCTCCAATTTTTCATCTGCGGCACGATTGCTGTGCTCGGATCATATCTCTTACCGGGGCTGAATTATGACCGCGCATTGCTGATACTTCCGGCAAGCCTAATAAGTATAGCTGGTATCCTGCTACTTACTTTTTCCGTCGCTGCGTTTGTGAAAGCCCGCACAACGGTCAATCCGCTTCGACCCGAACAGGCGTCTCAACTTGTCACTACAGGTCTCTACCGGATATCTCGCAATCCAATGTATCTCGCCCTTGCGATGATCCTAATCGGAGGTGCGCTCATGCTGGGCAATTTGGGTGCCCTAATCGGCCCCATAGTTTTTGTCTGTCTCATCTCAGTTCTACAGATCAAACCGGAAGAACGTATCTTGCAAACGCAATTTGGCGATACATATTCGGTTTATTGCCGACAAACCCGCCGATGGATTTAGAAAGGATAGTAGATGTTTGAATTACCATCGTGGTCTCATTGGCTGGCATTTGGCTTCTCACTCATGGGCGTGCTTACTATCTTCGCGCTTTCAGCCATCTCTGCTCTGCACGGCGATTTTCAATTTTTCCCGCCACCAAGTAAACAGAGCTGGCAGCATAAGGCCTTTCTAGCCCTTTTCCGGCTTTTTCTTTATCCTCTTATCGTGTTGACGATTCTGGTTTTTGAGCCGCCCATTGATACGAGTATATGGTGGAAATATTTTATAGGCGGAGTATTGATCCTTATCGGATTTGGAATGGCATTTAGAATCACATTCCAAATGGGGTGGCGAAATGCCTTTGGTGAGAATCGTGGGCTAATGACGACGGGATGGTTTGCCTTAAGTAGGAACCCGATCTATGTCTTCACATGGCTTGGTTTAATCGGCTGGGCACTTATTGCCAGTTCTTATCTTGTTTCATTTTTATTGATCATTTGGGTGCTTCTTTATGTCCTCGCGCCTATCTTCGAGGAGCCATGGCTTGAACGACAATATGGCGACGTTTATTTACAATATAAGCAGCGTGTCAGACGATTTATTTAGAATCGTCAACAACTCTATTTTGCGAGTAGTTTTCAGCAAAGGACTTAATTTTCCAATTGTGGATATCATCCGACTCTTGCCCTGCAATTAAATAAGGTAATGTTCCTAGAACGAGATATTATATTATACTCCATTTATAGATTGCGATTTGAGGATGCTTGGGTTCTACGTCAATCAGGTCGATAATACCATGGCCATGTATATGTTCAAAAAATGAACCAATGTCATTGGCGTAAGATGTATTGGTGTTCTTTATTTTGGCTATTTTCTTCGAAAATGTGGCCACTAGGCCTAATGGGCCCATGTTCGATTGAGAGCATTCCAATGGATTAATCGACAGAAATAACGCGCCCCATTGCCATTGCCATCATGGTGTCGTCTTGCTTATTTCCCATGTCACGATGTTCCATCGTGGAATGATCTTCATTATTCCCTGTGATCTGCTGAGCATCACGACCACAAGCCGTAAGGCTTAATGCGGCAGATGCCATAAGAACGGTAGATAGTGTGCTAAAAGTAATCATATATGGCTCCAAGTTAAGTAAAAATTGACAGTAATGCGCAAAGCCTAGAGCCATCCCTTAGATTATATGAAACTAAATTTTACGCTTCATTATTCACTAACATTCCACATAATGAGCGCCTTATTCGAAAGTGCGGAGATGGGCGGGCGGCCCAGATAGCAGAGCCCCATGAATTTTAGATTTTGGCACGGCGCAAGGGCTTTTGCTTTATTTGCGTATCGCTTAGTCGGCTTTACAGGACAAACATATACGTCGGAGGCTTTTGTATCTATTCGGACAATGTGTGATCAGCTCAAGCCTATATGCTCTGGCTGCAATTTTGAACTTAGGAGCTTTGGTTATTAGGCATCAAGGGCGGAGCTGCCGAGCCATCATCTAGATAAGTCACAAAACCTGTTTCATTTTGAGACCAAAAACGGATGGCATGGTCATGTGTATCAGTATCAATACGTAGTGAAGCAAGCATTTCTGGAACATTGTCGTCTGCTGTGACAAAGGCATATCCGGAAGCAAGATAGGTGCCACCGTCTTCGCTAAAAAGCCAGTTAATGAAAGCGTTGTGGTAATCACGCAAAAAACGGTATTTTTCTCGTGCCCGCATAGGCAAATTCGAGTTGGCATAGTTTGCTATAATAAGATTACGATGTGTATGCAATGCATCATGCAACTCGCCTTCGTCTTGCGTTGCCGCTAGCAGATAATTGATGAAATATCGATTTTCGTGATGCAGCAGCCACGGCATGGTATAGTCCGCCTCGGTCTTTGGGGCGTGAGCCTGATACGAAGGGTCAGATATGAACGCATTAACCAAAGCGTTATCTATACAGATTGCGGGTTCCCACCGACTCTCATCAAGTTCATAAGCTCGCCCCACGGCTTCACCCATAGGCGTGCGATGCGCTTCAGAGCCTAAACAAATCTCTCCAACACACATGCCCCCTGAGACGACAACGCCAGTTAATACAGTATTGAGTTGGTTTATCGCCAGATTGAAGAGCTCATAAAATAGACAACCTTTTGCGACGGGTGGATGTGCATCAATAACGCGTATAATTGCGTCGCTGACCGCAAATGAGTCGCGATAAGTATCCCAATCGCTTTTCGACACGTCACGGTCACAGGCATCAAAACGCGACAATGCGAGACTAGCTCGATGGGCGGTAGCGTAATCACCCGCCGTTAACATAGCGCGATAACCCAATATATCGATCCAAGTTACGAGTGAGCGTCGTGGTTCAAGAAGGTCGGTATCGGTCAATTTTAATCCTTGTGGTTCTATCTTGTGGTTCTATTTTGTGGTTATAACGAAGAATTTCTTTTTATGTGTGGAATTTCTTTCTTCTTTGGCACTAGTAGGGCGTCTCCCTTCGCTTGTGCTACGGGTCGGGCTGGCGTGAACCAAGCCTGCGCGCTGCTTGTCTTGGCCCTGCGGGCTTTCATCCCTTTCGCCTGCGCGGCTTCGCCTTGCTATGATGGTCGACGCTGACGCGCCGGCTTTTTTTGATGGTTCCCTCCTCGGGCGTCGGGGGTGGGCGGACGGCCAGTCTGCCGACGGGCAGTCCCGCCTCAAGGGCTTGGGACAAAATCTTCAAAGTATCTCCATGTATTCCTACCCAAACCCTTGATCCGGGCCTTCATTACCCGTCGCCTGTCTGGCCTCCTTGCCGCCCACCCCCGCCACCCTGCGGGGGGAACGTGCGCGAGGGGTTCGTGCGCGGGGCGAGATTGGAGACAGACCTATGACCTTGCACCTTGCCGAAAACACGGACTTGCCTAACGGCACACGCTTGCTTGAGGCAAGCGCGGGAGCCCACCCTAAAACCAACTTTCCTAAATCCCGCAAACCCAAGAAAAGCCCGCGCCGCCGCGCTGACCTGTATCAGGACGTAACCGATACCGTTATAGAACAATTGGAAGCGGGAGCCGTGCCTTGGGTTCAGCCTTGGGGTAGACCCGATGTGAAAACGCCGTTCGGAATGCCGACCAATGCCCATACAGGACGCACATATTCGGGCATCAATATATTGCTGTTATGGGGCGCGGCGATTGATACGGGGCGAACCACACAAACATGGCTGACCTATAAACAGGCGCAGGCCATGGGCGCGCAAGTCCGCAAAGGCGAACGCGGCACAAGCGTGTGTTACGCCGACACCTTTATTCCCAAAGCCGAGAAAGCCCGCGCCAAGGAAATGGGAGACGACCCGCAGAAAGTCGGATTTCTCAAACGCTATACCGTGTTTAATGCCGACCAATGTGAGGGCTTGCCAGAGGAATTTTTTAAAGGCGTCCAGCCTTCGCCGCCTTGCGAATCCATTCTAATCGCTGAAAAACTGATTGCCGCCACGGGTGCAGATTTCCGCATTGGCGGCGATAAAGCGTTTTTCTCGCCCAAAGAGGATTTCATACAGGTTCCGCCGCAACCGTCCTTTTTTGAGCAAATCAATTATTACCGCACCTGTTTTCATGAACTCGGCCACTGGACAGGACACAAATCCCGCCTTGACCGCAACCTTAAAAGCAAGTTCGGAACTAAAGACTATGCCCGCGAGGAATTGGTCGCAGAAATGGCAACCGCTTTTATCTGTGCCGCCCTCGGTATTGTCCCAACCGTCAGACATACGGATTATTTGGCGTCATGGTTGAAAGTCATCAAAGAGGACAAACGCGCCATATTTCGCGCCGCGTCTCTCGCTTCTAAAGCTGCCGATTATATTCTGGCGTTTCAAGCACCGGATAAAGCAGACGCCGCCGCGCTCTCTTCAAAAATGGAGATTGCGGCATGAGCCGCTTTCAGGTTAGACCCCGTGAGGACGGGCGCGGTTCATATCGATGGAACCACGTTGTTAAAAACGGACAGGGCGGGCTTCGCCAAGGTTCAATTTATCACACCCTTGGACATGATTTGAATGCCAATGATGTGACCCGTCTCATATCCTTATGTGACAAAGCGGGATTTGAAATGCGCAGGGTCGCATGACCCGCCGCTCAAAAGCACATCAGGCCGAAATGACAGAGGTCGGAGAGCAGACCCTGATTACAGGCGTCAGACCCGTCACCCTTGGCCAAAAACTAACAGCCCGAACAACGCATCCGATGGTTCCAAAAAAGAACCCGAATTGCGTACAGAAACCTTGTGACCTTGGCCTTTTTGATGAAGTCGGTCGGGCACAAGTGGACATCATAGACTTCATCGCAACTCTTGATGGAGACTAAAATGAAACTCAAAGAAATCCCGTTAGGGAAATTATCAATTTCAAAGCTGAATATGCGGGCAAAGAACAAGACGCCTGATATATCCGATATTCTGCCCAGTATCAGGGAACATGGTATTCACCAGACCTTGCTTGTAAGGCCGGAGGGTGACGGGTTCGGCATTGTTGCTGGACGCCGCCGCTATTTTGCGCTTCTCAAAGTCGCAGAAGAAACAGACAAGACACCAAAAGTGCCGTGCGGCGTTTTAGAAACCGATGATGATGCGGTTGCGATTGAAGCGTCCATAATCGAAAATATGGCGCGATTGCCCGCAACCGAGTTAGAGCAATTCGCGGCGTTCAAACGGCTCAAAACCACAGGACGAGGCGTTGCCGAGATCGCCCATCACTTTGGCGTCACGGAACTGAAAGTGAAGCGCATTCTCGCACTGGCAAACCTCAAACCCGCTATTCTCAAACTGTATGAGAACGGCGACATTGACGTTAAAACGGTTCAGCTTTTGACAATGGCCAGTAAGTCCAAACAGGCGGACTGGCTCAAATTGGCAAAGGACGAAGAACAGGAAACCCCGACAGGCCATTGGCTTAAATCATGGCTTGTGGGCGAGGAGCAAATCAGCACAGAAGTCGCTCTGTTTGATTTGGGAGACTATAAGGGTTCTATTCTGACCGACCTGTTCGGTGAGAAAGCCTTTTTTGCCGACCCAGAAATGTTTTGGGAATTGCAGAATACCAAAATCGCTGATGCTGTTGCTGAATATGAAAAGGATGGATGGCAGGTCGAGTTGATGGAACGGGGAACGGGCTTTCATTCTTGGGGTTATGCTAAACGTCCGCAAGAAGCGGGCGGCAAGGTGTTTATATCCGTTGGTAATGATGGCGAGGTCGGTGCTCATATCGGTTATTTGACCAATGAGGATGCCAAGAAAATCACTGCCATCCTCACTGGCGCAGATGAAGCGGACGCCAAAAAGACACCAAAAGCCAAACCCGAAATGTCAGGCCCATTACAGGATTATGTTACCTTGCACCGTCATAGTGCCATTCGCGCCACATTACTGGCGCATCCGAATGTAGCTTTGCGGTTGACTGTAGCTCATATGCTTGTCGGGTCAACTCGGTGGAGCGTAGAGCCGCAAAAGACCGCGTCCCGCAAAGAGTCGACAACTGCTAGCGTTGCAGGCGGGCAGGGCGCAACTATCTTTGAAACCGAGCGCGAAGCGGTTTATGAGTTGGTCGGTATTGGTCAATTTGACAGTCCCTATAGTCCAAGCAAAAGATTAGCCGATGGGGATTTAACCCAAATCTTTGCCCGTCTTTTAGAACTGGATGATACGGCGGTCATGCGGATTATGACCTTTGCTATGGCTGAAAGTCTGCAAGCCGATGCGCAAGTTGTCGAAGCCCTGACTTACACCGTGCCTGTTGATTTGGCGGCGATGTGGGAGCCCGATGATGCGTTCTTTGAGATATTGCGTGATAAGAAGATTATCAATGCCATGGTAAAAGACATTGCGGGCAAGCGCACCGCCGACAGTGTATTGACGGACACGGGCACAGCCCAAAAGCAAATCATCCGTAACCGTATTGCGGGACACGGAGCGGATGCAAACCCCGATTGGCGACCCCGTTGGATGCAAATCCCTGCCACCCATTATCTTGACAAAGCCACATGCCCGCCCGCTAAGCGCGGCGCGGCAGTGTCAAAAGTCATGAGCACGGTTGTAGGGCAGGGGACAAAAATAGCCGCATAATCCACACCCCATTCCAGCTTTGGCAGTCTCCGTCAAATCCGGAAACCCCGCCGCCGTGTTTCTATCCGATAAGATTTGAAGCGCGGCGGTTATTTATGATAGCTTGGTTTCTACCACCTTGATGGCTTTATCTGGTAGAGGGCAATTTCATCTTTTCAACATTTTATAAATCACAAAAGGTGATAAAAACGCAATTGCTAATCTCTAAGTTTGGAAATAGTGTTAGTTACAATATCCAAACTTGTTTCAAGTTCTTGAGATAAGGCTATAAGCGCGTCTGCATCTTCGGGGTCTAATGAAACTGTAATACTATCGAGCAGATTTTGAGTGAGTTTGCTGACAGATATAGGCGGACATTTAGCAACATCTTGATAGCCAGTTGAGTGAATGCCCCCAATCCAAAAATCCATATTGGACGTAATTTTGCCGTTTTTAAGCAGCATAAATGGGATGTCTTCGGCTTTACTTTTACTGTCTGTCATGACTAATCCTCATAATTGTAATTGCCTATTTGTGAAAAGATCAATATTCGACTGCTCGTTGCTCCCTATGCGTTTTGCCTTAACGGGACATATACCGCTAACTGCGCTCACGTGGTCAAGGTCTAATTCTTGCATGGCCACACTGTGGTTCGCCAAAAATGCAGGATAATTACTAGGGTCTTCAGGAAAAATTTGCCTAGAATATAATTGAAAATATTTGTAATGTTGTGGTGTCAGCATATTGGTCTCCGGTATATTTTAACAAATCATCCGAGAAGCCGGATGTCGTCAAAACAGAGAACCATAGGACTCTGTGCGCGGTTTTTGGGTCTTCCTGCAAGCAAGAGTGGCCTTGGACATTTCGCACCATCCGGCCAATTCCGAATGTGCAAAAATGTACGAAGACATGCCGCAAAAGGCCGTCTATGGTTTTCAGTGGGGTTGACGATCCCCACGCCTTGATTTTGCAAGACGCGCTTAATGATTAAGGTAGTTTAGAGATAAGAGCAACAGACAGATTCAAGCCAATAGAACGAAACACCCCGTGCAGTTGTCTGGTCAAGCAGGTCAGTTCTAAAGCGGGTAAGCCCATTCTTTTGAGGGCCAAAGAATGGCAAATTCATGGTCTGTGCAGCAGGCATGTTATCCAAGTTAAGCATATAGTTTAGAAACGATAATATCCAGGCCAACAAAGGCAATGGGGCACATAATTTATCCGCAGATGCTTTAATAGTTCTATTCTGTGCCCGCCAATTTCTCTAAGGATATTACAAAAGGGCGAATAGCCAGGCTCTTAACTCTTGGAGGATTGGATTTCATCGGGGATTTTAATCCGCTCATTGACACACAAAAATTGGAGACCCTCATAGCAACCATTGTCAAGTTGAGCCGCATATCCAAGCCCATTTGCCATTTGGGATTCAGTCGAGGCCTCTATATATTGGAAGCAAAGACCCATTCCCCTTACTTCTCACCCTAACATGAGCAGACCGCCCAAAGCCTATCAACCCTGCAAAGCCACTATTTTCCTAACCGCTGCGCGGCTTATCGCGAAACAAAATAGCGGCTTCTCCGGGTACATGCGCTGGCGGCGCATGCCCACATCTTTGTTTGATTTTTGATGGTATGACAGGCAGTGGTCTGCCCGCTTCATATCGGGCGTCAGCAAGGGGATTGGCTCCTTGCGGCAAATATATGGAGACTGAAACCATGGCAAAAGCACTTGGATATGTAACACAAACTGAAAACGGTAACTATGAAGGCATCCTCGCGATGGGCATTAATGAGCGGATTAAAATTATCCCCAACGAGTCCAAAACCGCAAAGAGCCGCGAACCTGATTACCGCGTCTTTGGTAACACCCTCGGTGAAGTCGGCGGAGCGTGGAACCGCACTGGTAAAACATCTGGGAAAGACTATGTGTCGATCACCTTTGTTCACCCGAACATTAGCGCCTCAAGACTATACGCTAATCTCGGACAAAATGCAGGCGGCGAAGATAATGAATTCGCTCTGCTTTGGAACCCTAAAGACTAGGTTTACCGACTTCAAAACTGACCCGCTTGGCAAGTAGCCAAGCGGGTTTTTTTATGTCTTTTTCACGATTTATTGATGATAAATACGCACACTTATAAGTAGATTTATAAGTCTGTAATTGCTATGAGGGAAGATAGTAGAAAGGACGATTCCACTGAAACAGGTTTGGAACGCATATGCAGCATGGGCTTGGGAGGTTACTCGCCGCCATCCCGCATACATAAAACTCTGTAATTCTCTCGTAAATAAAGGTTTAGAGACGATTGAACTTGACGGTGGTACGCTTAAAGTAATTGCTTCTCGCAGCTACCCAGAGCTTGAAAAATGGGGTTTATTATTACCTGCTGACCCAGCTTTAGATGCTTATAAAGCCAATGTGTTTTGGCATCCAAATGTGTTCAAATCTGTTATGCGATTTCACTTGGTGGATGCAGATAATATTGAGGATAAAAGCCAGTACATAAAGCTCTCTGACTATCCCGCAACACGTACCCATTTTAAAGGCGCAGACGGCTCCTATCATATCCGTTTTTTAGGTGAGAATTTTTGGTTTCAAATGCAATGTGACGATATCGATTTGACCCATGAAAATGTTTATATCGGCGTGGAATGTAACCGCATACTAGACATAAAAAAGCGGGTGAAAACGGTGTCAAATTTGTTTGGAATATATGATGGTTCTATATCAAAAAGTGAACCTTTGCATGTGCCAAACCGAGTAGATTTGAACACAAAAAGCATGGTTGCACATGATATTCGAGCCGCAGGCGGGACGTGGAAAGACGTCGTAATCGCCCTTTTTGGCAAAGAAATATTAGAAAATTCTACCGATGAATATGAGAAATATTGGCAAAGTGGACGCAACGCCAATACACGCGCTAGACGCCATATTTACGGCGATATTTTAAAGTTTCTCGATCAAAATTAACGACATAATTTGGGTTATTTACACCTTCTACTTGGGGTGTTAAATTAAAAACGTGCGCTTTAACAGTTCACACGCTCCTCATTTTGTGCCTTGATTCGTTTTGCAGACACTCAAATCGATGTGTGTTTGCAAATAAAGTGAATGGAGGTAATCATGGGAATAGACGATAAAAGTCCCTACCTTAATGAAGTGGAAGCTGCAAAGTTTCTACGGATCACACCCAAAACCTTACGCAATATGAGGTGGCGGGACTTAGGCCCGACATATAGAAAACATGGAAGCCGTGTTCTCTATCATGATCGGGATTTAAGAAACTGGTCAAGCGCAAATGCGCTTGGATGCGAGCGAAGTCCGGTGCCGACGAATGCCTGAACTAACGCTCATATGTCAGCACTTTGTGCCTGATGTTTGCAATCATCGTCTGCGCTTTGGCGTCCCGCAGAAGGTGACCAGATTAGATAATTTTAGAAGCGTTGCGGCCTTTAAGCCTAAGAGTATTTTTGGATATATTCGTTGGCAGTGTAATGATTACGGAACTACGTTTTGGCAGCTCGTTATTGCCAAAACGGTACGGCAAGGCCGCATACAAAAGGCCACAGGCATTCTCCCCGGTGCACAAATTCTTGTGAATGTCAGCGGTGTTAATGCGGTTAAACAAGCACTGAAAAGACTTGATTATTGGGAAATGCAAGCCAGTGGTAACTTATCCAACATACCTGAAACCCGTTGGCGGCATTTTCAAAATGGCATCATTGTTCGCTCTGCGCCGCGCCCTGTTAAGAGCGGAGAAATAGACCTCCATACTGCTTTTATGAAGCTGTCGCCATGATTGGCAAAGTTCTCATAAGCGGTGGTGCAATGCTGCTCATTCTAGCAAGCTCGGTTGAAATTGTATTCCCGCCCAAACCAGTATTGCTGTATAATCCAAGCGAAAGTGCACCCGTTGGCTGGTATAGATTGCATTCAAAAGGCTCGCTTGAAAACGATGCATTGGTTGCCGCCTACGCGCCTGAAACGGCGCGCCGCCTAGCACACGCGCGGAATTATCTACCCTATGATTACCCGCTTATAAAAACCATTTGGGCTGTACCTGGGACATATATTTGTATTCACAATACGCGGGTGAGGGCGCCAAACCGTCCTGATATTTACCAATTAGCGCATGATGGTTTGGGGCGTGATATGCCGAAACTATCGGGATGTTTTACCCTCAAATCGGATGAGTATTTTCTGATTTCTAAGGATGTGCAGACGGGATTTGATAGCCGCTATTTTGGTCCGGTTAGCCGTGAGAATATACTGGGACGGGTGCAATATCTTGGCGGGCGCAAAAATGACACCGTTTTGAAAACTACGGAAAAGGAGGGGCAGAAATGATGGCGGGGTCAGGGCAAGATAAAGGGCTTGGCCCAAAATGGGCTAAGCTGTTGTCTGCACATCATTTTTTCTGGGCCAGAGGCCTTTTAGGGTGGGCCAGCGATTCCGCGCTAACCCCCATAGGAGTGTGGTTTTTAGCTGGGCCACGTCCTTATGCGTCCCGCTATGCCCTTCGGCGTCCCAAATGAGCGGGCGTGGTGATAATCCATTTAATGTGAAACTCGGGCGTATATTCTCGCCAGGTGGAACAGGAAAGTTTGTTAGCTTTTCAGGACGGATAAGACGAGCGGCGAATGCCAGTAGGCGCTCGTCTGGCGGCGGTGGAAACCGTAATAACCGCAGCGTTTCAGAACAGTTTTTCTCGCGCCGGGTTATTGTCAAAGTCAGTCTTGTTAAAATGGCCGGCGGCGCTAAAGGACAAGCACTGCACCTTAAATATATTGAGCGTGATAGCGCGGCATTGGATGGCGGTAAGGGATATCTATTTGACAGTGAGAATATGTTTGTGGACGGGGACGAATTTTATGAACGCGGCCAATCAGATCGGCACCAGTTCAGAATAGTGGTATCTGCCGAAGATGGCAAAGATATGAGCGATCTTATTTCATATACGCGCGAACTGGTATCGCAGATGGAAATAGACCTTGATACGAAACTCGACTGGGTCGCGGCCAACCATTATGATACGGCTTTCCCGCATACGCATATTGTTATTCGCGGCGTGCAAGATGACGGTAAAAACTTGGTCATCCCGCGTGAGTATATTTCCTACGGGATTAGAAACAGAGCGGAGGAAATCGTAACACTTGAACTTGGTCCCATAAACCAGATGGAAGCGGCGGTCAGCCTTGCCAAGCAAGTCACCCAAGAAAGGTACACCCAGCTTGATCGTGATCTGCAAAGTTTGGCGAATGCAAATGTTGTGGATTTACGGGTCTCTCCAATGGACGGGAGTGATTGGTCATGGCGTCTTAATATAGCTCGGCTCAAATATTTAAGCCGTATGGGACTGGCTGAAAACATCAGCAAACGAACTTGGAAACTAAGCCCGTCTTTGGAACGCACATTGCGGCGGCTAGGAGAACGCGGCGATATTCTAAAAGCTTACCATAAGGCTCTAAACTCTGCAAAATTGGAAAGATCGTCTGTCTCTGATAATATATACGACTCCTTTGATGCCCGCGCCAAACCAATCACGGGGTTAGTTATCAAAAGTGGTATTTTGGATGATGTAAATGATCGTGCCTTTATTGTGGTGGATACATTGGAGGGCGAAGTCATTTATGTGGGCACGGGTGGCAGCACAAGTCTTGAGGATATTCAGGCAAGAATGACCGTCAACATAACGCCCGCAGACATTCAGCCCAAGCAATCAGACATGACAATCGAAAAAATAGCGGCAGCGCGTAATGGAGATTATAGCCCGTCCGCTCACCAAGCTACTGATCAATCCGCAAGCTCTGAATATATTCAAGCCCATGTTAGGCGTCTCGAAGCTATGCGGCTAGCTGGCCATGCCAGCCGAAATAGCGACGGGTCATGGAGGATCCCGCACGATTATTTGAAACGAGCTGTGGCCTTTGAGAAATCCAAGGCGCAGGCTAAGCCAGTTGATATACGTATCGTGTCGCGCGTGCCACTGCAAGAGCTCGCACAAACTCTAGGGCGGACATGGCTTGATGAACGGCTATTAGATGATGAAAGGGCCGAGTTGAAAGGGTATGGCGACACCGTTAAACAGGCAGAGAACTTGCGGCGGCAATATCTGGTAAGTGAAAGCATTATCGAAAAAACAAACACCGTAATTACGCAAACACATTTAGACGAGCTGGAAAGCCGTGATTTAAAGCTAGCATCAGCGAGTTTAGAAGCCGATCTCGGAAAATCATTCACGGCTCACTCTGACGGCAAAAAAATAAAAGGTACCTATAGGGAAGCCATCGTAAGGCCGAGCGGAAAATACGCCGTTATTGAAAGGGCGAAAGATTTTTCTCTTGTGCCTTGGCGCGATACACTTGAACGAAACCTTGGGCGTGAGGTTATGGGGGTTGTTTCGGGGGACAGTATTTCTTGGGCACTGACAAAAGGGCGAGAGATTTCTTAACGGGAGGAACAATTATGGCCAGCAAACCCAAAATATCATTAGGAACAAGCTCAAATGAAATGACAATTAAACAGGCAATTGTCATGGTGCAGGGAGTGCCCGTTATTCTTGCTAGTGACCTTGCAAAATTCTATGACACGACGACAAAAGCCATAAACCAATACCGTTCGCGTAACACAAATAAATTCACACCTGACTATGCTTTTCAGCTCACCCAAACTGAATGGAAGTCTTTGCGGTCACAAAATGTGACCACAAAATCTGGGCGTGGGGGATCACGCACTCTGCCGTGGGCTTATACAGAACATGGTGTTGCAATGATGTCTATGGGTATGAAATCAGAAAATGCCGTGCGTCTTTCCAAAGTTATTATTGATACATTTGTAGATTACCGCAGAGGCACACTCCAAGCCAATCCAGTTATATCAGGTGCTAACGCCGCGAAGCACCGACGATCACTACAGGAGAAAATCTATCACCAAATGGAGCAGATACTTGATGTTAAGCTTCCTACATCCGATGGTCTTACGGTTCGTGATGAACTCAGCGTAATTGCCACAAAATCCTTAGGCCACATCAAAGCCGTTCTTGATGCACCCACCAAAAACAATGAAAAAATTTCTGCCGAGATAACTAGGATACTAGCCGAGGCCGAAAAGTTATATGCAGAAACACGTAAGCTGAATGTTGAAACAGATACGCTCGTTTTACAAAATTACCGCACCCGCCTGAATTTCATTCGTGACCTTCGCGAAATGGCGCAACAGCTTGAGCGTGATGATTGGGTTGAGTTGTTTGATGATGGTTTTGGGGATGCGGAGCGAAAGTTGTTACCGTCGGAGACATGAACCGACTAGGAAATTTAGGCAATGTTTAAGAAAGAGGGATACTATGACAAAGACTGCAACGGAACAAGAATAATCGTTTGAGAATTACGGTTATGGGTTATTCTATTGCTTCAAATTGCGGCTCATTGGGCAAAAATTGAAAAGCCCAAAAATGAGGGGGAATTGGTAGCCTATGAATATGACAGGCCATGAGAACTAATGGCCAAGCGCCTCTGGTTACTACTGATAAATTGTTGAACGATGTACAGGCTATAATTTCTTTTCTTACCTGTTCCATAAATGTTTCCATACCCTCAGATGTGATTAGTCCATTTAAACATGTGCCGTGAAGTTTTGAATTATCATACAGATGCTTGTCGGTGATTTCGTCAGGAAGCCAAAACTGCCATGTGCTATGCTGCATATCAGTAGTATGGAACTCTGCCAAGTGGGAGAACATTTCTTCATTTCTAAGAACACCTAGCCACATTCCTAATGTTGGATAGAGAACACTGCCGATTGTTGCCTCTTTTTGATACTCATCGGTGTGTTTAGGGTGAACAGCGAGATCTGCATATTCTCTATAATAACATGGATATTTACCAAAACTTCTGTGAGCAAAAATTGATGAGAGTAAAATTTGCTCTATCCAAGTATTAAGAAAATCAAAGGCCTTACATTGAATAAGAAAGAGACTGACCATAGTTATTTCAATCGCGTGATCGTCGCGTAGTGGTGTATTATAAACTGGGTTATTATTAATTAAATCACATATTGTTGTTAGCACTCTTTGAATTTGTAAATCCATTGCGGCAACATACTCTGATGTGCCCCTAGATTTGTAGACACCTTGTTTGTTATAATTGGAAACAAGGAGAATGAAGATGGGTAAGGGAATACGGTATACGGATGAGTTCAAACGGGACGCTGTGGCGCAGGTTAAAGAGCGCGGCTATTCGGTCAAAGACGTGTCGGAGCGGCTGGGGATTTGCACCAAGTCACTGTATGACTGGATTGGCAAGTTTCATGAACCAGAGCCATTGCGCACGGACATGAGCGATCAGGCGCAAGAGAACCGCCGCCTTAGAGCAGAGCTGCGACGCGTGACTGAGGAGCGCGACATCTTAAAAAAGGCTACGGTGTACTTCGCAAAAGAAGCCAAGTGAAGTATGCCTTTATCAAAGCGCACCGTGTGGAGTTTTCTGTCCGCGCCATGTGCCGCGTTTTGCGTGTGCATCCAAGCGGGTTTTATGCATGGCTCAAGTCTGGCTTGAGTAGCATGGCTCAGCGCCAGCGGCGTTTAACTGGGCTCATCAAACAATCATGGCTAGAGAGCGGTTGCGTTTATGGTTACCGTAAAGTTCATCACGACCTGCTTGATATGGGCGAGGCTTGCGCGCCTAATACTGTGGCTAAACTTATGCAAAAGTGCGGCCTAAGAGCGCAAGTTGGCTATAAGCGTCGCCCTGGTAAGCATGGCGTTAAGCCGTCTATTGTGGCAGCTAATCAGTTGCAACAAAACTTTGATGTCGCAGCGCCTGACAGGATTTGGGTGACGGACATCACCTATATCAAAACCCATGAAGGTTGGTTGTTTTTATCCGTCGTTATTGACCTGTACTCACGCCGGGTTGTCGGCTGGTCAATGGACGGGCGGATGCAAACGAGCCTTGCTCTGAATGCTTTATTGATGGCCGTTTGGCGGCGTAAACCAAAGACCAAAGTGATAGTCCATTCCGACCAAGGCAGCCAATTTACAAGCGCGGAGTGGCAATCGTTCCTAGCTGCGCATAATCTGGAAGCCAGCATGAGCCGACGTGGGAATTGCTATGACAATGCTGTCGCCGAAAGCTTCTTCCACTTGCTCAAGACCGAGCGGATCAGGCGCAAGACCTACAAAACACGGCAGCTCGCACGTCAGGACGTGTTCGATTATATCGAAATGTTCTATAACTCGCGGAGAAAGCATGGTAAGTGCGGGATGTTGTCACCCGCTCAGTTCGAAATGGCAACTAAATGAAGTTACAAGGTGTCTACAAATCTTGGGGCACATCA